>Ga0272441_10001240_pt1 | contig 54688 bp, 43 predicted proteins | sample SSMProp6N_FD_193582 | JGI IMG/M metagenome (GOLD analysis project Ga0272441, IMG submission 193582) | Marine sediment archaeal communities from Little Sippewissett salt marsh, Falmouth, MA, United States - SSM-Prop-6N | ecosystem: Environmental > Aquatic > Marine > Wetlands > Sediment ...
TTAGACTTTCACTCCTCCCCACAGGTCATCCCCTAACTTTTCAACGTTAGTGGGTTCGGTCCTCCAGCCCGTTTTACCGGACCTTCAACCTGCCCATGGGTAGGTCACTGAGGTTTCGTGTCTAGCCCGCACGACTGGATCGCGCTATTCACACTCGCTTTCGCTACGGCTGTGCCCCGGAAGGGCTTCACCTAGCCGTACAGGCTAACTCGCCGGTCCATTATGCAAAAGGTACGCCGTCACCCGTTGCCCCTCCGAAGAGGGGCCATAGGGCTCCGACCGCTTGTAGGCACATGGTTTCAGGTACTTTTCACTCCCCTCGACGGGGTTCTTTTCACCATTCAGTCACCCTACTGGTTCACTATCGGTCGCTGGAGAGTACTTAGCCTTGGAGGGTGGGCCCCCCTGCTTCACACGGAGTTCCACGAGCACCGTGCTACTCTGGGTCACCGGACGGAGGGCCTTGACGCCTTTCGCCTACGGGGCTTTCACCCGCTGTGGCGGACCTTTCCAGGTCCTTCGGCTAGGCCGGCCTTTCTGGTCTCCGTATGTCCGGGCCCGCAACCCCGGGCCGAAGCCCGGTTTGGGCTGTTCCGCGTTCGCTCGCCGCTACTTGCGGAGTCGCAATTGCTTTCCTCTCCTCCGGGTACTGAGATGTTTCAGTTCCCCGGGTTGGCTCCGACGGCCTATACATTCAGCCGCCGGTGCGCCGGGTCGGTTGCCCGTCCGACGCGGGTTGCCCCATTCGGGAATCCCGGGATCAATGCTTGGTTGGCAGCTACCCCAGGCTTATCGCAGCCTCCTACGCCCTTCATCGCCTTCCAGCGCCTAGGCATCCACCATGCGCCCTTAGTAGCTTGACCACACGAATTCTTGCCTCGCTCTCCGACCGCCCAACCTCTCGGCCGTGCGGTGGGGGAGACAGAACCGCCCCCCGAAGGGGGCCATGGTCGCCTCAGAGCCTGCGCGCTGTTGCGCGCAGTGATACCTACTCGCTTTTTTGCCACTATTCACTTGTCAAAGAACCCGACACGTTCCAACACGGAACGCGGAAACGGGAACGCGGCGATTGCCGGGTTCCGACTTCCCCGTTCCGGGTCTGGTGGAGCCGATGGGATTCGAACCCACGACCTCCTGGTTGCAAACCAGGCGCTCTCCCAACTGAGCTACGGCCCCAACCGATTTCGGATGGGGGGTGTCGCATGTCGGATGAACCGGATTCCGACATCCCATATCCGAGATCTGGCATAGCGTTGGTGGGCCCAGGTGGATTCGAACCACCGACCTCGCCCTTATCAGGGGCGCGCTCTAGCCGACTGAGCTATGAGCCCACGGACAGGGTCGATTTTCGATTTTGGCTTTTCGAACCTGCGTCCGGAGGGCCTGACCGGCACGTCACCGGCACGGTCCCATCGAAAATCGGAAATCAAAAACCGCAAATCCCTGATGAGGTCGGGTCCAGTTCGAGCCCCGGCAGAGCGGGAGTGTGCTGACGATTTCTCCGCGCCCCGTAGGGCGAGGAGTCCAGGGTATTCCCTAGAAAGGAGGTGATCCAGCCGCAGGTTCCCCTACGGCTACCTTGTTACGACTTAGTCCCCGTCACCAGGCTTACCGTCGGCGCCTCCCTCCCGAGGGTTGGGTCAGCGACTTCGGGTACTCCCAGCTTCGGTGGCTTGACGGGCGGTGTGTACAAGGCTCAGGAACACATTCACCGCGGCATTGCTGATCCGCGATTACTAGCGATTCCACCTTCATGCAGGCGAGTTGCAGCCTGCAATCCGAACTGGGGCGGGTTTTTAGGGATTGGCTGGGCCTCGCGGCTTTGCTTCCCGCTGTGCCCGCCATTGTAGCACGTGTGCAGCCCTGGGCATAAAGGCCATGAGGACTTGACGTCATCCCCACCTTCCTCCGCGTTCACCGCGGCAGTCCCCCTAGAGTCCCCGGCATGACCCGCTGGTAACTAAGGGCAAGGGTTTCGCTCGTTAAGGGACTTAACCCGACACTTCACAGCACGAGCTGACGACAGCCATGCAGCACCTGTGCAGGCTTAGGACTGAACCTATCGTTCCCCTTTCAGGGTTCTACTACCTGCATGTCAAACCCAGGATAAGGTTCTTCGCGTTGCCTCGAATTGAGCCACATGCTCCACCGCTTGTGTGAGCCCCCGTCAATTCCTTTGAGTTTCAGCCTTGCGACCGTACTCCCCAGGCGGCACACTTACTGGTTTCCCTGCGGCAGGGATGGGCGTCAGACCCTCCCCCACCTAGTGTGCATCGTTTAGGGCCAGGACTACCGGGGTATCTAATCCCGTTCGCTCCCCTGGCTTTCGGGCCTCAGCGTCAGGACATTCCCAGCGACCTGCCTTCGCTATTGGCGTTCCTCTCGATATCTACGCATTTCACCGCTCCACCGAGAGTTCCAGTCGCCCCTGAATGCCTCAAGTCCGGCAGTATCGGATGCCATTCCCCGGTTGAGCCGAGGGATTTCACATCTGACTGACCGGACCGCCTACGCCCGCTCTAAGCCCAGTGATTCCGAGCAACGCTTGCCCCCTCCGTATTACCGCGGCTGCTGGCACGAAGTTAGCAGGGGCTTATTCCAGGGTTTACGTCAACGCAACCGGGCTATTCACCCGGCGCGCTTCATACCCCCGAAAAGCGGTTTACACCCCGAGGGGCTTCCTCCCGCACGCGGCGTCGCACCGTCACGCTTTCGCGCATTGCGGATGATTCGAGACTGCTGCACCCCGTAGGGCTCTGGGCAGTGTCTCAGTCCCAGTGAGGCCGGTTACCCGCTAAGGTCGGCTACCCGTCATCGCCTTGGTGAGCCATTACCTCACCAACAAGCTGATGGGAAACAGGCCGCTCCCAGACCGACAGGCCCCGAAGGGCCCCATCCTATGATCGCGATTCATGCGAACCGCGACATCGCCCGGCATTACTCCACCTTTCGGCGGGCTATTCCGGTGTCCGGGGTACGTTACCTATTTTGTACTCTCCCTTTCGCCACTAGGACAGGTCCAGTCTTACGACCGGACCAGCCTCGTGCGACTTGCATGTCTCAACCACGCCGCCAGCGTTCGCTCTGAGCCAGGATCAAACTCTTCCCTTGGAAAGCATTGTCACAAGACACGTCTCGCAAAACGAGAGTGCCTTGTGTTTTTCAACACACCACTTGGCCATCCCGGCGGCTTTCGCGCCGGGACCACCTGTCCTCCCTTGGCGCAAGCCACCCCGAAGGGCGCCCGCGCTGGGATCACACTCCCGCTCTGCTAGGGCTCGAACTGTTCACTTGTCAAAGACCGTCCAGGTTTTGGATTCCTGTTAGAACCGCGATTATACCAAACCCCCGGGGCCTGTCAATACTCCAGACCCCGGTTTTTCACTTTTTTTGGTCCCGGCGGTGTGAGGGTGGCCGGAACCCGAAAGTTGGGGGAACCGCTAGCACCTTCTCAAGCCATCCGTAGTGTATATCGGGCCGGGCCCGTAGTCAAGGTCAATCTGCCAGACGACCCCGCCCTGCCCCTCCAACTCTCAACCCGAAAGGCCCCCGCCCTCTGAAGCGGGCTGCCCTTACCGAACCCGCCTATGACGGTTACCCGTCGCCCTACCTTACGCGCGCCGACCTCCGTCTATTCACCAAGATATCAGACTTTCGCCGAAGGCGCCCTAAAGGGAAAGAGGGCCTCCTTCACCGACAGGCCGGCCACCTCGATCCGCTTCGGGTCAATCTCGCCGACGCCCACGTCGTGCAACAGCCTCAGGTGGTTCTCGCCCGGGAACACATCCTGTCCGTGGCCCGCCATCGGGTCGTAGCCCATGACGGCGGTCGAGATGGCGTCGGTGCAAACGGCGTTGCGTCCGGCCAGGAGCAGTTTCGGCTCGATGTAAGCGGTGTTCTTGCACCAGAACCCTTCGCCTCCGCGGACCGTGGTAACGCCTTCGACGACGGCCAGGTCCACGGGCCGGGCTCCCATCTTGTCGGCCGTGGCGCGGGGCACGCGCAGCAACGGGTCGGTGGGCGGTTGGGCGTCGACCTCCGCCGGCACGCCGTCCGGCACCTTGCGGGCGGCATTGTGAATGATGGCCACCCGCGCGCTGACGGTGTCCTCGTTCGGTGCATCGTTGCCGTACAGGGCCGTCGGCGTGATGCCGAAGAGGTTCTTGACGGCCATCGTCACCCCGGCGGTGCCGTGGTTCTTGAGTTTCGCGAGCGACACGAAAACGTCGCACTTTTCGTAGTGGCCGTTGACGTCGAAGGCGGGAAACAGATACCCGCCCCAGGGCACCTTGAGGCGGCTGTAGGCCTTGAACGCACCGCGGTTCTTGGTGTTAACGAAGGTCACCTTCTGGCCCCCGGCCGACCGGATGGCCGAGAGGTCCCACCCGTTCTCCGAAAGGACCTGCTCGGCGGTCTTCGTGTAGTACAGGGCGTCGCCGAGGACGATGCGCTTGGCGCCGGCGGCGTCGAGGGCGGCACACAGGGCGGCCACCACGTTCGGGTGGGTGTGGTACGTTTCCCACGCCGGCCGGTCGTGCATCGTGCGGAAATGGCCCGTGAGGTTGAGTTTGACGGTCACGGTCTTGCCCGCGACGAGTTTTCCGATGCCGCCGATGGCGTCGAAGGCCTTGTCCATGCGCTCGCGCAGGAGACGGGGTTCGTACGACTCGCACCGCTGGATGGCCACCGGCCGGGTGGGCGCCCTGGCCGCCCGGTCCGGCTTCGCGGCGACTGCGAGCGGGTGAGCGATGCCCCAGGTCGCCAGCGCCCCGGCCGCCTGGGCGCTCCGCACCAGCATCTCGCGACGGGTCAACGTACACGACATGGCAACGTCTCCGATCACGTGTGTCCCGGTCCTCGCGGCGTGCCCGATGGCCGCCGACCGCCAGCGATTATACACCACCCGCGTGTGCGGGAGAATACGTCAGATTCGGCTCGGCCACCGGTCCCGGGGAAAAGCGCGGTGGGCTTCCGTACCCACCGCGCTTCACCACCAGCCGCCGGAGGCGGCGTAAGACGGTAGCCCCGGTCGTCAGACCGGGGACCGCAAGCCCCTCATTCCCCACTTCGTTCTGAGCCCCGGCAGGGGCGGAAGAACGCATGGCTGCAGCCTCTCCCCAACCGCCTCTTACGCCCCTACGGGGCTGACGACTGTGAGGATTGGGCGCTTCCCATACCCCGGCCTCCACGTCCGGGGCGACCCTCTCGGCGTCGCTCCGCGACGCGCCCTGCGGCCACACGGAGGCGGTGCAGCCGTCCCAGCACGCGGTGGGTACGGAGGCCCACCGCGCTTCGGTTTCTCGGGCCATGCAGCCCGCCGGAGAAAACGCTTGCCCGGCGGCGGCCGTGGCGTCGTATAATCGCACGCCCGCAGCGCCGGCGTGAAGCGTGCGTCGGCCCGGGCGGGAAGATCGCCCGCTCCGCATGAAGGAGACCGTCATGAATTGCCACTGGCCTTGCCCTGCCGTCCTCGCGCTGGCCGTCTCGGCGCTGGTTCTGTTCGGAGCGACCTCGGGCTTCGCGGCCGAGAGAACCCGGCCCCACCCCGTCATCTACGACAGCGACATCGGCGACGACATCGACGACACGTGGGCCCTGGTCACGCTGCTGAAGAGCCCCGAACTCGATCTCCGCCTCGTCGTCGGCGACCAGCAAAAGGCCGTTTACCGGGCCAAACTCTTCGCCAAACTGCTCCAGACGGCCGGCCGCACCGACGTCCCCGTCGGCATCGGCGCGGGCAGCAAGGACGGTCTCGGGAAACAGGCCGACTGGGTCAAGGACTACAACCTCAAGGACTACCCCGGCACGGTCCACGAGGACGGCGTCGGCGCCCTGATCAAGGCCATTATGACGTGCGACGAACCGATCACGGTCATCGCGGTCGGCCCCACGCCGAACCTGAAGGCGGCTCTGGCGCGCGAGCCGAAGATTGCCACCAAGGCCCGCTTCGTTGGCATGCACGGCAGCATCTACAAGGGCTACGGCGGGAAGGATAAGGTGGACGCCGAGTACAACGTTCGAGCCGACCCCGGCGCCCTCCAAACCGTCTTCGCCGCCCCGTGGCACAAAACGATTACCCCACTGGATACGTGCGGCCTGGTCCAGTTGAAGGGCGAGAAGTACTCGAAGATTCGTGACGCCAAGGACCCCCTGCTCCGGGCCCTCATCACCAACTATCGCATCTGGTGCGGCAAAAACCCCGAACGGGCCGACACGGCCTCCAGCACCCTTTTCGACACCGTGGCCGTTTACCTGACCATCGCCCACGACCTGTGCAAGATGGAGACCCTGCCGCTGACCGTCACAGACAAGGGCATGACGGTCATCGACAAAGAGAAGGGGCACACGGTCAAGGCCGCCGTCGACTGGACGGACCTCGGCACGTACGAGGACTGGCTCGTCGAGCGACTCCTGAGCCCGACCGTGAAACCGTAGGCAACGTGTGGCCCGGCCGGCCCGTTCGACTTCGCTCAGGGCACGCCGTGCCCGGCCGGGAGCCGTGGGCCGCGGCTTGGGGCTACCTGCCCCGACGCCTCAGCAGCACCCCCGCCGCCCCTAACCCCACGAGGGCCAGCGTCGCCGGTTCGGGGGTCGGCCACTGGGTCGTCCCGCTTTGGAGCACGTTGCCAAGATCATCCGGGATGACCGGATCCTGCGGCAGGGTAGGCAATGTCGGGTTATCCGTCCAATGGATGGGCGTGGACGTGACGTGTGGCGATTCGATCACGATTCCTACGCCCTCCAGAGAGCCTATGGCCCAGCCCGCGTTGCCTTCCTTGACTTGCCAGGTGAACAAGTACTCTCCCGGCCCGATGTACTGCTTGTCGACGAACCAGTCGTCGTTGGGAACAATCAGCGTAATGCTGCCGAGATCATAGGCAAACTGCCCGTAGACGTGGAAATCTCTGACGGTCGTTATGTCGCCCGCCGTTCGTGTCCCTTCGTAATTATGCTTCCAGAAACCCCCGCCCTGATCTTCTGCCCCAAGGTAATCAAGCGAGAGGTCCGCGTTGACCGGGACCGCCACCATCGCGATCAGGGCCACTGCAATCAACATGACAAAATGTCGCATTTGTCGTCTCCTTTCGTGTCCTGCGTATTCAGCCTGCACTGCCCGGTTTCCTCCGCCTCCGGAGGATCAACCCCTCGGGCCGCCGGCTCGCGGCGAGCCGACTGCGGCCTCTGGTCCACCTCCGTGGCCGGGCGCCATGGGCTGCTCGTCAGCCCCTGTTTCCCGGCCGCGGCACACTGGCCGGCACACCGCCAGTGGCACCCGCGCGGCCTCCGCGTGGTGGGCCATCCCCGCCGTACGATCCTGCTTCTGCGAGTGTTCGCCCATAGGCATCTGCTCTCCTGCCTCCTCCGCTCACACGCCGCATCTTGTGTCGGCCGGCCGGGCCATGCCGTGGTCTCCAACCCGGCCCGACACCCCCGCAGCGACGGCCTACGAGCCTATTCCGCCAAAAAAAGAAGGCCGGCCCGCTTGTGGCGGACTCGACCCCGGATGCGGTTCATCCTAACTTAGGTAAAATACCACACGAATCATGAAAGTCAAACAGATTCGCTCTCCTCCCAAAGCCTTCGTCCCGTCCCCAGGATGGGAGACGAGCGGCAGTCGGCCAGCAGGGCGATGGCGCCCCGGCATCGAGGCCAACGCCCCCCACCTGTATCGCCTCCCTCACTTCCGGCACGATACGAACTCTTTGGGAGAACGTCTCGCACATCTGAGGACACCCGCCGCGCATGCGGCTGGCGCGGTGGGTCCGGGCGTCGCCTCGGCAAAGCCGGGAGCCCCACCGCACGACACGTTCGCGTTCCGCCCTACCCCCGTCGCCGACGCCGTGCAGCCGCCAGGCCGACGGCCCCCAACCCCAACAGCGCCAGGGTGGCCGGCTCGGGCGACCATCCGCCGGTCACGCCAACGTGCATGAGCGGCAGCGCCGGGTCGTACGTCGCACCCGGATCAACGGTGAAATCGAAGAAAACATCGAAGAACGATTCCGCCGGGAAGTCCGGACCGTCCAGGTATACGTCGGTCAGGGTGACAGGCTGAGCCGGGTTCACCTCGCCATGGATGTTCAACAGCAGCATGCGGTCCGGGTGGGCTGTGTCAGAGATGTCAATCTCCCAGAACACGTCGAAGAAACTCTCCACGTGGGCGATGTCGGAAGACGGCAGCGTCTGGCCGTGGAGACCCGACGGTAACACGACGTCAAAGAAACTCTCGACCCACCAGTCCGGGTCAACGAAGTCGTTCGCCGCGAAGACGTCGAAGAACGAATCCGGGGGGTACATGCCACCGCCGGCGGGCGGCCCGGCCTCGGCACGCATGAGGCGCGACGGGTCCGTGGTGTCCGTCATCGAGTAGCGGAGAGTGCCCAGGAGGTCGACGTCCAGGGGATCGGGCGCCGTCAGGATGCCTATCTCCAGGGGCGGATCGCTCGGAAACGGCGGGGCATCCGTCAGGTCCGTAAACACGTCGAAGAACGACTCCACGTAAGGCTCGGGTTGGGCCTGAGCCGCTGCCGTCACAGCCAGGACACCCACGACCGCCACCACCTGCGCGTACTGTCTCATCATGGCAAACCCTCTCCTTGCTCGCGTCCCCCGACGCCACCGCGCGGAGGCACGCACCCCACTTTAGGCCTGTGCCACGGCCGGCCTTTCCCGACCGTGCGAACCAGCGAGTGCGCGGCGGGTACGCCGACCCGCCGCGCAACATCGTTCTGACAGGCAACAACGTGATGCTACAATCGTTTCCGTCGACGGCGTATCACCAAGCCAATCGCCCCGAGGCCCACCAGCGCCAGCGTGACCGGCTCGGGCACGCACTCGGTGGCCAGATTCCACTCGTAGACGTTGTATCCCACTTTACCGCATAGGTCGATGTTGACGTACTCGTCGCTGGGGAAGACGACCTTTTCCCAGGCGGGTTGGTAGCCGTCGAAGAGGAACGTCAGGAGCACCTGCTCGCCGTTGAGGGTGCCGTCGGGGTCCTGGCTCCAGGCAAAGTCGATGAGGTCCGCCTCGAGGTCCGCGTCATCGAAGACCTGGATGTCGGGCAGGTCGGCCTCGCCGAGTTCGGCCCCGATGGGCAGGATGGGGTCGTTGAAGTCGATCGAGAGGTAGATCTTCTTCGAGAGGGAATCATCCTCCAGGTTCGGCACGATGAGCGTGTTCTCGTCCTGGCTGTCCCAGGTGGGATCCCAATCGCCTTGGCCGCCCGGACCGGTGTACGTCTGGTAGTTGGTCCCGGTAGTGAGCATGTCGATGCCGGTCAGGTAGAAATCGGGGTCGCCGCCGGCCAGGCCGTTGATGCCCACGTAGTAATGGACGTCGAAGTTCTCGATGGCGCTCTGGGGCTTCGGCACGCCGGGGCAGACGGTGAAGTAGCCCTCGGCAATCCAGTCGTCGCCCGTCTGCCCCTGCGTGGGCGGACTGTTGGTATCCAGATACCAGATGGGGGGCACGCCGCCACCCGTCCACTCGTTCCAGTAGACCTCGTCGTCGGTGCCGACGCCCTCGTTGTCGGAGTTGTGCCAAACAGACCACTGCTGGGCGGCAAGGCCGCCGGCGACCGGGCTCCAGTTGCCGCCCACCATCGTCATGCCGTGCATCAGGTCGCCGCCGGTGTAAAACTTGACGCCCACGTACTGGCACCGCTGGAGTTCGCCGAGAAGGAAGTCGTAATCCGGCTGGTAGAGGGTACGGTTGATTTCCTTGAAGTTCACGTACGTACACGTGGGCGTGTAGCCTGCGCCGTCATAGGCCGGGTTCAGACCGATGTTGTGGACCCACCACTTGGCGCCGGCGGCACAACTGCCGCCCACCGTCAGGTAGGTATCCGCCGCCAGGAGTTTGAAGTTCGTGATGAAGTCCTGATAGATGTTGTCGGCCTTCTGCTGGGCCGTTGCGCCCACGCCCCAGCCGGCCCCCGCCAGGACGTTGGAGGCCACCGCCGCCCAGCAGCCGTTGTCGTTGGCGGCCGGGCCGGGGTTCGGCGGCACCGGCGGCACCACCGGTACGCCCTGCTGGATGCCCGCCTTGTCGACGTCGGGCACGGGCGTGCCGTCCTGGCTGTTCTTCGGAGGCACGTCGTACTGCGCGACGGCTTCCACGGGAAAGACGGTTGCGGCCAATACCACAACCCACCACACAACCACTAGACGTTTCATAACAGGTTCTCCTTCCTACCCCTGCAAAGGCGTACCGGGCTTCCCCGCTTCCGGGGGAAGACGTAGAAAAAGCAAGGGCGATTCCCGAGGGTTGTCCCTCCGAGAATCGCCCTTGGATACGTGCTGATTGGGCGCGGCGACATCGCCGCAGGGTCGTGGCGTGTTGGGCCAACGACCGCTGGCCGCATCGTTCCCCGCAAAGCGGCCCGAAAGGCTCCTCCACAGGCAACCAGACGTGAAAACGACCGCCGCGCTCGTCCCCTCCGAGCGGCGCCGGCCGTCATCCCCACATCCTGCTACGTCTCGTGTTCAGTATACCACGAAAAAGGCCAACAGGCAAATCGGGATTCCCCGGGAAAGGGGGAACCCCCGGGTATGGCCAGGCCGCACCCTGCGGCAGCCGGCCCACCTGACCAAGCCGGCCGGTCCACGCGCGATGGGTGCGGAAATCCCTCGCGAGAAGGGCCAACCCGCGCTATGGCACTGCCCGCCCTACCTGCGCCGGCGTGCGACCATGGCCGCCACGCCCAGGCCCACGAGCGCCAACGTGGCCGGCTCGGGCGTGGGCATCACGCTCTTGTCCTTGCTTATCAGGTAGCACTCGCCGGGCGCCAGCGTCACATCCCACTGGAAGGCCCAGGCCACGTCGCCCTGGGCGAACTGCGGCAAGCCGGCAAGCGTCGTCGGCCCGGCGTCGCTCAAGAGGTCGAGCAGGAGGGGTTCCTGGGCGGCGGCGGCCCCTGCCGGGACGGGTGTCGTCACGGTCTCGCTCATCCGAACCCCACTGAACCACTGCCTGACCGTGTTGGGCCACAGGATGTCGGCCGTGTCTTCCATGTAACTGAGGTTGAAGTCCGAATACTGGAAGAAGTGGACCGTGCGAGGGCCGTTGGCGATGTTGAGGATACGGATGGTCTCGGCCATGTCGGCCCGGCCGCTGCCCGGCGTGCCGCCCATGAGATGGTAGTTCACCTCGACCTCGAGTCCGTCGTCGATGCCGGTGTACCGCACGCGCAGGTTGTCGGCCAGGGTATCGCCGTCGGTATCGGAGGCGAAGACAAACGGGTCGGGGTCGAGTGCCTCGAGCGGCCTCTCGCCCGGCTCCACGGTCAACTCGCCAATGCGGTACCAGAACCATTGCTTGTCGAGGACGTTGAGGTCGCTGCCGTCGGGCTGGTTGACGACCCAGAGGTCCATGCCCTGCCCGGCATCGCCCGGATGGGTCCAGACGCGGGCCCAGGAGTTGCCGTGCTCCAGCGTGACCGGCCCGGCCTCGACCGGCGCGGCCGCCAGGACAACCGCGACCACCCCGGCCGCCAGCGTGTGCATTGCGTGCGTTCGCATGAGAATCCCTCCTCTGTACCGGCCCGATTGATCTGCGAGCCTTACCCTCTTGGTTGCGTTCGGCCGCGCCAGCGGGTATTTCCGCCGGCCCGCGGCAGGCCATGTGGGGCCGTCCCCGTTTGAGGGCGAGGACGGCCCGGCCTTGCGTCTACTTGCGTCTGCGTCGTGCCACGAGACAGACGGCCCCGAGACCCAGCAGGGCCAACGTGGCCGGTTCGGGGGTAACGCCGTCCCGCAAGCTGTAGGTGCCCTCGATCGTGCCGAGGTTATCGGCGCCCCGCTCGTCCAGGGCTATCCACGTGCCTGGGGAAGCGGCCATGAACAACTCCAGGTCCGGGTGGGCCGGCACCGTGCACGTAATATTCCCGCCAAGGCATGTGACCGCACCACCTTCGATCTGAAACTGCACGCCGGTGTTGGGCATCGTGTGGTCCCAGGTCGTGTTGCCAATCCGCACAAGGAGATACTGGAGGTCCACGGCGTACGCCCCGTCGTCGGGCTGGTTGTCTCCCTCAACGTCCGGGGCGTCGAACGTGGCGATGATCCCAAGCGAGAAGTCGACCACCCCGTCGCCGACGATGGCCGGATCAACGCCGAACGGCGGAACCGTGTCGCTCGGGTCCATGGCCGTGGTCAACAGGTCCACAAAGCCCTCGATTCGCCACGTCATGCCCGACGGCTCCAGCTGCGGGCTGAAGGCAACGGCCTGGCCACAGGTGCCAAGCACGAGAACGGCAGACCAGACTGCGACAACCGCACGACCTAATCGAAAGTGCGTCACGGCAATTTCCCTTCCAAGAGAATACGTTTCCTGCGCTGGGCGCCACGCTCCGAGGGGCGTTTCGCACGGCGCATCGTAAGATCCCTTCGCATGTCGTTTTGGACGGCATCACGTCATCCGGCGTCTGCGGGCAACGAGACCCGCCAGCCCCAGGCCCACGAGGGCCAGCGTCGCGGGTTCGGGGACGTTGTGGCAGTTGGCGATGAGTTGCGGCCAGTCGCCCGTACCCTCGTGACTCGCCGACCCGCCGCCGTTGGTGTAAATCACGCCGAAGTCCGGCCGGTACGCCACGGCGATCTCGCCGTCGTCGTAGGTCGCCTCCAGAACGCCGGCGCCCTGCAACACGAGTTCGTCGCGGTAGACACCGTTATAGGCCACAACGCCGCCGTGCAGGACCGATCCGTCACCGGCATACGCTTGAGAACTGACGTGGTTGTCTCCGGTGGGCGAGGTGACGGGCGAGTAGCCCGCGCCCATGATGCGGCCGTCCAGGTAGTTCCCAAGCGTGTACGTGCACCACGCGCCCAGGATGACCCGGCCTCCGGAGTCGACGTAATCGGCCAGCGTGTTGCCCATGACGGTCATGTCGGCGTAGGTCCAGTTGGGATACGTGTACACCGAGTCGTAGGCCTGCATCAGGCCAAGGGTCGGCGTGCCAGCACGGGCGTCGAAGTAATCGACCGGCTCACCAATGAGGCTGGAGATGGCCGCCCGGTACGTCGCGTCGTCGCCGTCGGACGGTGCATACAGCATGGCCGCCGGGGCAACCGACCCCAGGATCACCACCAACGCGGCCACCCATACCATCTGTTTGAGTGCGTTCATCCTACGACCTCCTTCATCCGTGTTTCTGTGACCAGGTATTCAGGAAAGCGAGGGCGCTGCCCTCGGCCTCTTGCCGGGGACGGCCCGCGCACCGCATCTAGATTCTCCGCCTGCGTCGTGCCACGAGGCCCAGGGCGCCGAGAGCCATCAGGGCCAGTGTGGCCGGTTCGGGCGTGATGACGAAGGCCAAGTCCCGCGGCTGACCCTCGATGACCAGCCGTCGGTGCTCCTGAACCTCGGTAGGAAGTCCGGCCGTCTGGTAGTAGTAGGTCGCATCGTCGAGGAAGGGCTCGCCCGCGTAGCCCAGCGGATAGGCGTCGGTGTCGGCCGTCTTCCAGCCGAGGTCCACCCGCTCGCCCAACTGGTCTTCCGCCACGAGTTCGATCTGGAGCCAGTAAACCACGTCCTCCGCCTGGACGAAGGGCTCCTTGCCGGACACGGCGGTGTCGGGGATGTTGACCTGGTAGATGTGGTCGTGGTCGGCTGCGACGGTCTCGCCCGAAGCCGGTTCAAGCCATCCCTGCCGGCTCGTGGCCCAGTGGGCCACCGCGTGCTGTCCAGGGTCGTTGAACTCGGCACTCCACAGTGGCATGCCGGGCGTGCTGTAGTCGTACGTGTGGCCCCCGTTCTCGATGCCGGCAGGCACGTCCTCGCGAATGCGGGCTCTCAGGAACGTAATCTGGAAGGGTACCTGGCCGTCCGGGTTGGCTTGGGTGGTGTCGCCCTGCATCGAGACCCAGAAATGGATGTCGGTAACGGGCCCCGTGCTACTGCACTGCCAGTCGTCGCCCGAGGGCCAAGCGAAGGCGACGTACGAGCCCCCGAGGGGGTTGTCAACCGTGTGGGTGGACTCGAAACTCACGTCCCAGCCGTCCAGGTCGGGCATCTGCGGCCAGTGCATCTTGTGGTTCGTGGCCAGTACCGGGTCGGCCGCGTTCGGAATCCAATCCGCCACGGCCGGTGCGACGAGCGCCAGTACTGCCACCGCGATCACGATCAGCCCGGTTCGTGGGCGTGTCATGGTTCGTCCTCCTTGGCCCCATTTTCCCCAGGGCCAGGTGAGGTCAGGTCTTGGGGCCGACGGGTCACAGCGACCCGCCTTCCCTGCCTTCCTTGCCGTCCCAAGCGCGCCCCGCGCGATCTCCGCGTGATGGGCTACCCTTGCCGCGCGGGGCTCCGGCCCCCGCCCCTACCCCGGACGGGGGCCTTGGCTCTTCCCCGCAACGATTACCTGCGACGGCGACGGCGCATCACAAGGCCCGCCAGCCCCAGGCCCACGAGGGCCAGCGTGGCCGGCTCGGGTGTAATGACGAACGCCAGGTCGAGCGACTCGTCGAACGTGGGCGGCACGTACAGTTCCCTCCACAACTCCGGGTCGAACGAGGTCGGGAACATGTCGGCAAACACCGCATCGTCCATGAAGTGGTCCCGGGTGGTCTTCCAGCCGAGGAGCGGCTCCGTCGTGCCGGTCGGTTCGATCACCGAGACGGCCAGCCAGTAGATCTCGCCCTCTTTCTGCTCGAACGGATCGAGGGTGCCGTCCGCGCCGATGCCGACGATGTTCATCTGGTAGATGTTGAAGTGGTCCTGGGGCTCGAACTCCTGGAGGTTCGGGTCGTACCAGCCCTGCTCGCCGTCCTCCGGCCACAGGATGATTCGCGGCACGAACTGGAAGGGCCCCCAAAGCGGGTTCCCCGGTTTGCTGGGCTCGCCGGAGGCGGGGTCTTCGGGCACGTTGTCGTAAATCGCGACCGTGGCGGTCAAGCCCATCAGCATGTCCAAGGGCACATCCTGGCGATGCGAGAACCAGAGGTGGATGTCGTCGACGAACCCCGACTGGCTGCACATCCAGTCGTCGGCCAGGACCTTCGGCTCGGTGAAGTTGACATCCCAGCCAAAGGGGTCCGGCATTTGCGGATAGTGCATCTTGTGGTTCGTGGACTGGAGCGGATCGGCCGCATTCGGGAACCAGTCCGCCTGCACCAGCGCGGTTCCAAAGGCCAGTACGGCTACGGCGGTCACAACCATCGCGAGTCTTGCAGTGTTCATGGTTTTCCCTCCCATGTTTCGTCTCCCCCGAAACAGCGTCCAGCACCCCTCCTGGAGCAGGCGGTTCACGATGAACCGCTACCTGCTCCTTTTCCCACCCCGTCGCATTCCCGTGCGGCCTCTGCGTGGTGGGCCACCCCCGCCGCACGGGGTCCTTTACGGCGGCTTACTCGCGTTCGCGGCCAGCGGCCGGTCCGGCGACAGCAGCCATAGAGCACCTTGGCCGACCGGTTCCTTCGGGCACACGACATCGCGCCCCCGCGGCCGAGCCATCCGTCCACGTCATAGGGGAACCGGCACGGCCGCGCCGATTCCCCCGGTCCCGCCGGTTCCGGCGCCCCCAGCGCCGTCGTCCGGCCGGTTGCCAAACGTGTTGTTCCATCCCATCCCGGCCGGCGCCCGCTCCCAGCAGGCACACGGCCCTCAGTCCGGAAACTCCTTCCCAGCGCGGGCCTGGCCGTCGCGCCCCGCCGCCGTGCGGTGGGTCGCCCGTCCGCCATCCGCCCAGGCCGGCGCCTGGGCGGGCAGGCGTTGGAGGCCAAGCCCCGTCATGCCCGGCCTACACGATGTGGCGGCGCCGGCTCAGAACCAGCGTGACGGCGCCAAGGCCCATCAAGGCCAGCGTGGCCGGCTCGGGCGTCATCAACTCGAACGGCAGGTTGTACTGCTCGCCGCCCACCCAGGGGCCCTCGTGGCCCGGCGACGAGGAGGCCGACCAGTCGAGAATCGGGTCGGTGGTGGCCATCGGAATCCACCACCAGGCCTTGTCCGGGTCCGGGATGCCGATGTCGATGAACAGTTCGCCCGCCAGGGGCGACTGTGGCGCCTCCGCGGCATGGTCGAACGGCACGGGCAAGTAAGCCTCGTACTCATAGATCGGGAAGATGCCGAGGTACTTGTCTCCCGTGTCGGTCGCGGTCGCCACGACGTCGTACAGCACGATGGGCGGCCCTTCGATCGGGTGCGGGTAACTGAACGGCGTGTCGCCCATCGCGTAGTGGAAACTGATGTGGGCGTCCACTTGCTGATTCGCGTGGCCGTCCGCGTGCCCATAGGCACCCCACCACCGGACCGCCGCGATCGGCTGTGTGCCGACGGATATGAAGTCGTCGGCATAGACAATCTGCGAAAAGGCACAGTTACTCTTGGTCGCCACGTTCGAGACATTGGGGTCATAAGGCCCCTGCCCGTACATGACCGGCAGGTCGATGATCCCCGCCTGCGCCGCCGAAACCACCACCAGGCACGCCACTGTCGTCCAGAGTGTCGTCGTCGTACGCATCGCTCTCTCCTCTCTTTCTCCCCCGTACCACCACGTGCTCCCTCGTTGCGATTTGGTTGGTCCAAGCCGTCCCCCGGCTCGACCTGCTGCGTCCGTCGTTTCCTGCCGTTGGCGACAGGTTGCCGAAGTGCGTCCTTCGGCCGTTTCCCCGTGCCGACCACCATCCGTAGCGGCCTGCCGCAGGGCGCGTCGCCGACCGTATCCGCCCCCTCGCGGAGACGGCCGGCGCCGCGTTTACGTCCGTTTCCGCAAAACCGTCACGAGCGCGGTCAGGCCGAGGCCCATCAGGGCCATCGTGGCCGGCTCGGGTGTCGAGAGGATCTTGTCGGCGCTCATCAGGAACGTCCCCTGCGGGTTCAGCACCACGTCCCACTGCAGCGCCCAGGCCACGTTGGCGTTAGGCCCGACGGGGCCGGCCTCCTGGCCCAGGTCGGTTGTCGCGGCATCGTCGAGCGCCGCCAGCAGGGTGGCGGCCGAGCCGATGGCATATTGGTCCGGGCGCGGCGCCACGACCGTCTCCAAGGCCGCACCGGGCACATCACCCACGTACGCCGTGTTGCCGCCCAGGATCGACCCCACGTCGTCCAGGACCGTGTTGTTGATGACGGGGTTGCAGAACTGGAACAGGTGGAACTCGAGCGGCTCGGCGCCCGTGTTCTGAACGGCCACGACCTCGGCCACGTCGGCCCAGCCCGAGCCGGCCCCCCCGCCGGTCAGCACCACGTCAACCGTGATCGTGAACGCGTTGGCCGTATACTGCACGACGAGGCGTTCGTCGCCGGCATCGAAGTCACCGTTCGTGGGTAGCATGGCCGGCGGACCCAGCGTGTTAATGGACGCCTCCCGGTCCATGTCGCCGGTTCGGTACCAGAACCACTGGGTGTTCATGTGGGTCACCAGGTCCACGACCCACGGCCCGAGGCCCGTGGTTGAGGCCACGTCCACGTCGTAGGTCAGCACGGCGTTCAGGTCGGTCAACGTTCCGGCCGTTGCGGCACTGGTCACCACAAGAAGCCCGACCAGTGCAAGATTCGCTCTTTGCAGCATCACACACTCCTCAGTTGTTGCGCCGTTCTTCTGTTCGTGCGAGGTTCTTCCCGCAAGTCCGGCGGTCCACCCCTGTGACCGACCGCCTCGTCCGCATCGGGGGCGACACGCCACCGATTGTTGCACCGTGATACGCTTAATCCGCGAGGACCGGCGCTGCCGGTCCGAGGCCCCCGTGCAGAGGCAGCCGCACCGTCTTGCCGTCGCCGGCGTCGAGGGTCCATGGGAAGGAGGGATCGGCGTCCGTGCCGGCGGCGCAAACCGCCGCGGTGTGTCGAGTCGAGGTGTCCCGCGTCCACATCGCAGATCTCCCTCCCGCTCCTGCCGGTCCGAACGACGTCCGGTCGGCGTCCCGCCGGGCCGTGCTCTCTCTCCCGCGGCCCGCGGGGGTGTGTCGTCGAGCCGCCCTCGCCCCCTCGGCGGAGGCGGCCCGTGGTGTTTCGGGTCCTACCGTTTCCGTCCTGCTGCCACACAGGCCGCCACACCCAGGCCCACGAGCGTCATCGTGACCGGTTCGGGCATGGCGTAGAAGTTGTCGACGCAGGCGCCGTCATATCCGCCGACGCCGATACCGAGTCCCAGGTCCGCGAGCGGCAAGTCGCCCCGCCCATAGACGCTGTCGTTCAGGCCGAGGAAGTCGCCGTCCAGGTCGCGGTCCACGGCCAGGTAGGCGACGTCGCCGACAACCGTCAGGGCCACGGTGGCGGTCGAGAAGTACGGGGCCAGGTCGACCCAATCGTCGTACCCGGCAACCATGTCGCCCCACGGCGTCAGGCTGTTGTTGCCCATGTAGAAATAGGCCGTGTCGTACAGGCCGTCGGGCGGGCTCCCATCGTAACCGTCCTGGAGTTTCACGAAGATGCACCGGTCGTTGTCCTGGTAAAGGACGACCAGGGCCACGTAGTGCGGCCGGGGATCGCCCGTGAGGTCAACGGTCGCCTGGACAGACGGCTGCGCGTCGGCGAAGCCGTTGACGGTCATGAGGGAACAGCAGTCGGTGTTGACGCTCTGGGCGACACCGCCCACGATGCTCCAGTCGGGCCACTGCTCGGTCCAGAGCGACCCCACGTCCGGGCTGTCGGGCCGATCGAAGCCGTCGGCGAACAGGGCGGCATCGGCGGTTGTCGCGAGCATCGCGAGCACGGCAAGTCCTCCGCACAGGGCCAGTAGCCGGCCCGGGTTTTCCACGTGACACATCATCGTCCTACCCCTCCTCGGCCGCGGCGGCGACGCGCGGCGTTTCGTTGTGAGCCAAGCGGGTGGGTCGAGGCCGCCGGGCCCCCGTGTGGCGGGGACCCGGCGCCTCCCCGCAACACTTATGTCCGACGACGCCGGGTCGCCACGGCCCCCAGCAGCCCCAAGCCCATCAAGGCCACGGTGGCCGGCTCCGGCGTGATGACGAACGCCAGGTCCAGGGCATCGCCCGTTTCAGGGTCAAGCAAGGGCAAGACGCCCGACGGCGCAGTCGGCGTAAAGTAGACCGCGTTGTCCATGAACGGGTCGAGGGTGGTCTTCCAGCCCACCTTGGCCAACTGGCCGGTCGTGGCGTCGGTCGCCTGCACCGACAGGTTGAGCCAGTACACGGTGCCCTCTTGCTGCACGAACGCGTCCGGGATGCCCGTGATGTTGACCTGGTACACGTTGATGTGGTCGGGCGGGGAGCTCGGCAAGAAGTAAGGCTCGACCGGGTCGTACCACCCCTGGACACCAGCTGCCCAGTGCTGGACCACGATGTCGGCGGCCGCGAAGTCGCGGCCCCACCGCTCCTGGCCGGGCATGCTGAAGGTCTGCGGGTCGCCCGGGTCGATGTCGGCGATGTTGTCGTGGATGCTGACGCTGACGTTCTGGATGATAATGGGCAACGGGTCGTCGGGCTGGGTGGTGAAGTCGCCCGGCGTTGAAATCCAGAAGTGAACGTCGGAGACGGGCCCCGTGCCGGTGCAAAGCCAATCGTCGGCCAGCCGGTTCGGGCACGTGAAGTCCACGTCCCACCCCCCGTCGACCATTGGCATCTGGGGATAGTGCATTTTGTGATTGGTGGGATTGGCCGTGTCGTTCGGGTACCAGTCGGCCGCGGCAGAGGCTGCCATCGCCCCCGCAACGACCATCACCATGCTCACGGAAAGCGCCACATGTCTCATCGCCACGTCCCCTTATCGGTTCGGGGTCCAGAAGGCTGGCCCGCGCGGCGGGCGCACCTCTGCCTTCCGCCAGAACATCTCTCTATTTGTCTGCAACACGAATCGCATCGACACCCAGCGCCCGGTTGGCCGGACGCGCATCCCGGCCGTGCAGCCGTTGGGTCAGGCGGCGACGATTGCCTCCGCTTGGGGCCGGAGGGCGGCCGCTGCCGGCCGCCGGCTCTTTGCCAGGATGCGGTGAATCAGCGCCCTTGCGGCCCGGCGGTCGAGTTCGTGCGCCACGCGTTCGCGGACGTCGTGCCCGCCCAGCGCAGCGCAGGCCAGCAACTCGCGTGACGTGAGGTCCCTGACGTGTGCGCCCATCATCTGCTCCCTGCCGAGATGTGGGCGGAATGATGTGGCCCCCCCGTGGCGCCCTTGCATTCCGCCAGCCCGTCTCTCCCCGTACGGCGCTGCCTGGCAATGCTTGTTGTCCCATCGGCGACGGCCGGTTCGCGCCTAGACCCCGCCGAGCATATCCCTGAGCAACTGGTTCTCGCGTTTGGTGGCCTCCAGGTCGAAGACCAGGTACTTGACAGCCAGTCGCACGTGATCGAGGTTATCTTCGAGGGTAGCCATTTCGCGTTTCATGGCCGACGCCGATGCACCCGCGGCCACCCCGCGCGACGGCACGTCCTCGGCCCTCCGTTGAACTTCCGAGAGCAGTTGTCCGACCTTGACTCGCAACGCCGCCTCGTCCACCGTGTACCTCCTTCCGAAACCCCGATCACCCATTCCCCCAGCACGGGGTCGTTCGCTGCGTGCCGCACGACTCCGCACGCCAGTGGATATGTAGCAAGCGTTGTGCCAAACGGAGAAAGGGGGGAGGCGAAGCCGGGCGGCGGCGTTTGTGCCCCGCCACGGCCGGTCGACGGTCGGTCTGCGCCGTCCGTTCCGCCCGTGCGGGTGGTAACGCTTGTCCGGGCAAACGGCTCCGCCGCAACGCGCGGTCAGGCCGCGGCGCGGCGTGCACCGCTCAAGCGCATGCAGGGAAAGGTCTTACGCGACATGGACCCGATGCCGCCCACGGGCAACGGTGTCCCGCTGGCGCATCAGCCACGGCAGAAGTCACACATCTGGCGAATCCGACATAACCGGCCGCAACTGCGGAACCATACCACCTGCCGACATAAGCAGACTTGGCAGCATAGAACGCACGGCCCGTACAACCCGCACACAGCGACCAGCCGGGTTACGCACCGCCCGACAGGATATGGACAACCATCTCGGCCAGCGTCAGCAGGTCCAAGGCGTTGTGATGGAGGATGGCTTGCATGCGGCGGAGACCACGGCGCCGGCCGGCCGGGTCGCCCGATTGCCGTGCACGCACAAACGCATGGTACGCCGCCGGAATCTCGGCCCCCGGGATGTCGCCTTGACGGCGTCGGGCCACGATCACCTGCTCAACCGTCTGGAGACGGCAGTTCGGCAAGGCGCCCTTCCACCGGCGCCGGGCCTCGGCCAGGAGGTCCACGTGGGCGGGCATGGGCGGCCGGTCGAACAGGCCGCACGCCAGGCGACGCGCCCCGAGGGTCGGCATATCGAACGTCTTGCCGTTGTACGTAACGAGGCACTGGGTCTCGGCCACGGCCCGCCAGACGCCGTCCAGGAGGGGGCGTTCCTCGGCATAGTCGCGAGCCAGAAACTGCCGGACCACCAGCCCCCGCTCCGTCCACACGAGCAGCCCCACCAGGAACACGGGTTCGCCCGCCAGGCCGCACGATTCGATGTCGAGGTACGCCAGGTGGGCGGGGTCGGTCCTGACGAGTGGATGCAGGCTTTCGTGGAGGCCGTCGGGGCCCACCGTTCGGCCGGCCCCTCCGACCACGTGGTGGTACCGGGCCAGCAGGTTGCTCGGGTCGGCGCCCTGGCCGGTGGGCAGAAAGGCGTCCGGCCGGCGGGTGATGAGATAGTAGCGGCCACCGGCCGCCTCGCATTCGCGGCCGGGCAACAGGTCCTCGATCACCGTCGGGTAACCGTCGTCCGCCAAGTCGGGCCCCGGGACGGGCCCGGCGTCGGGCCGGAAGGCGTCTGCCGTGGTCAGGTTCTGGCTCAGACGCTCCCGGTTCAGGGCGCTGAGGCGTTTAAAGAGGTCGGGTGACAGGGGCACGTGGGTGTCCTCGGTTCCGCGTCGTGGCCTATTCTAGCGGGCGACGGCGCAGAAAAAAAGGGCGGCCCGGAGGCAGCCCAAACCCAGTGCGATTGCGCGTCCGAGATGAACGGCCTACCGCCCCTCGTAGAACCACAGGGGGCTGCCGTAATAGAGTTCCTCCACACCCGTCGGCCGCACGCTGCCGTCGCAGAACAGGACATTGGCCTTCTCGAAGTGGCGAAGCGATTGGAACGATTGCCAGCCCTTCGTGGCGCAGTCGGGGAAATCCCGCTCCCATTCCCGGACGTCCGTGAAGAAGTACTGGTCCCACACGTCCTCGGTGGTGCCGCCCATGTTGAAGTCGGCCACGGCTTTGCTATAGCCGAAGTCGAGAATGAGGATCAACGTGGCATCCATGCCGTGCACAAGGCTGCCGTCGCTGCGTTCGTAGGACCCTCGGCTGAGGGCGTAGTCGCCCAGGACGAGCAGGGGCTGGCTGTACTTCTCGTACTGCTGGGTCTTGGGATTCCAGCGAACGGTATACCCGCCACCGGTGCCGTCATCGGGGTTCTTGAAGACGAAATCCTCCTTCAGGCCGATGTTGTCCTGCCAGTTGGTGATGAAGACCTCGCCGTTAACGAGGAAATCGGCGAAGTACTTGTTGCGCATTGAGGACGAGTCCTTCGGATTAACGATTTCGATGCTCTCGGGCTGACCCTCCGGGCTATAGTAGATGTAGAACGTGATGTCGTCGTAGGTGGGGAGCCTTCCCTGACCGCCCGTCGAGCCCTCGTCGTCCACCTCGTACATAACGCGGTTGCCCTGGTCGGTGCGGCGGACCCACGGATGGCCGTCCAGCGGAATCACGTAGGCCAGGTCGTTGGACCGTTGGTGGGTACCCGGCGTATAGTTGGGATTGTTGGGGTTCCAACCCACTTGCCAGTAGATTTCGAACTCGAAGCAGGCGTCCACGGGGTCGGGCTCGTTGTAACTTCCCCACTCCTCGTCGTCGGCGATGAACTCCTGGGCCTCTTCGCTCGTACTGTCCATGGCGCCGTGGTCATAGCCCGGCAGGCCGTAGGTCGACGCCACCCGGCTGGGACACTTGAAGACCTCGAGATTGTACTCAACGTACGGCAGGAGGCGGCCGGTCCAGGACCCGCCGTTAAGGAGGCGGCCGTCGTGCTCGCTCCGCCACACGCCGTAGGCGTCCCAGATGGCGTGGAGGTTGGCCTGGCACCGCGTCATGTAGGCCGTGCTGCGGACCTCAAGCACACTGGGCAGCAACAGGGCTGCCAGAACCGCGACGACGGCAATGACAATAAGAAGTTCGGCCAGACTGAAGGCCGACCTCCCGCGTTCATGCCGGAATTGGGATGTAACAGTACGCATCGCGTCCCTCCCGATGCACCGTTGCCTCAGCGGCCCCTATGCACCCACGAGGGGTTACTGTAGTTGAGGTCCTCGGCTCCGAGCGAGTCGATATGACCGTCACAGAACAGCACGTTAGCCCTTCCGAAATGGCGGAGGGCCTGATAGGCCCGCCAGTCCTTGGCCTCGCCCTGGTAAGTGGTTTCCCACCAGTCCACGTCGCTGATGAAGTACTTGGTCCACTCGTCTTCTTCGGTGCCGCCCTGGTTGAAGTCGGCCACGGTTTTGCGTGCCCCGAAGTCGAGGATGAAGAAGAGCCGGCTGTCGCTGGTGGAGACGAGCGACCCGTCGGCCCGCTCGTAGGTTCCGCGGCTGAGGGCGTAATCGCCGAAGAGCAGGGGCACGACCTCGGTGGCCTGGCGGACCCACTGGGACCCGTTCCAGACCCAGCGGCCTCCCTCGCCTCCGCCGACGGAGTTGTCGGCCTCCAATTCGATGCTCTGGCCCCATTTGGCCGTCCCGCCGATTTCCTGGCCGGCCACGTCGCGAATCGCCACCTCGCCGCATACCTTGAAGTCGAAAATGAACCGTCGGGCAACGGACCCAGACGCACCGATGCCCTTCGGCTGGACGAGCGTGACCTTGCTGGGCTGACCGTCCTTATAGTAGACGTTTACCTCCAGATCATCGCACCCGCCGGACCGTTTTTCAGGCCGCTCATCGTCAATCTTATAGTTGGTGTACCCGCTGTGTTCGGTCCGCTCGGCCCAGGTCACGCTGCCGAGGGGAATGGAGTAGACGAAGTCGCCGCGAATGCCGGAGTTGGACCCGCCGCTCCAGATGTTGCCTTCCGAGCCCCGCTGAAAATAGACGTCGAATTCGAAGCAGGCGTCGATTTCATCGTTGGCGGGTTCCCAGTCGCTGCCGCCCTCCTCGACGATGCCCGAATCCTCGATTGCGTTCTCCCCCTCGACGACTGTCGGGGTGCCAAAGTCATCGTCCCCGATCGCGGCGAATCCCCATTCCGCCCGCGTCCGGCACTGGAACACCTCCGTCCGCCAGTCCACGTAAGGCAAGAGGCGGCCCATCCATGCGGACCCGACGAGGATCCGGTTATCGTGGTCGGCCCGCCACACCCCGTAGGCCTCCCAGATGGCATGCAGGTTGGCTTGGCACAGCGTCATGTGGGCGGTGCTGCGGACCTGACTGACGCTGGGGATAAGCAGCGCCGCCAGGATGCCAACGATGGTGATAACGATAAGAAGTTCGACAAGACTCAAGGCGGTATGCGCCCTCGCCGTCGGGCACCCCCTGACGTGCAACGGCATAATACGTCCTCCGCTTGGCCGCCTATGGGCCCAAGGCCGTTTGCGGCTACCGGCCCCGCTTGTGCTCCTGGAACCGCTTCGCCGCGGCCGCCGCCGTCGTGCCGAGGCGGCGAAGCCGTTGAAGCGCCGCCTCGCGTTCGTCTTTCGAAGCCGTCGGGTCATACCCGAACCGCAGACCCACCATCTTCTCGACGGCCCCGACGGCCCGGGCCTGGACCACCGGGTCGGTCTCCTGCTCGGCCACATCGATCAGCAGGGCCACGTCCATGAGCGACCGCTGCTGGGCAATGCTCGTGGCCGCCGCCGCCCGCACACGCGGGTCCGGGTCTACCGTGACGACCTCGCGAAGCGTCCCGAGCACCTCTTCGGAGGCTTGGCGTTGTCGGCCCAGTTGGATGACGGCCTCCTGCCGAACGGCACTGCGGCGGTCGAGGGTGCCGGCCGCAATGTCCTGGATCACCGCCACCGCCTTCTCGTGGCGCATGCGGCCAAGGCTGCGGACCGCCTCGGCGGCCACCATCGTGTCCTGGTGCGACACGACCTGTGCCACCCGCTTCACAACCTCCGGGTCGCGCGTCTCGGCACAGGCGCGAAGGGCCTCGATGGTTTCGGCCGTGCTGCCGGAGCCGAGGTCCGCCGCCGGGTCACTGCACCCCGCCACAGCCAGACACGACATCGCCGTGACCCCCGCTACCAGTAGCCGTAATGACGGTCCCATCATGCCGGCCAACCTCCCGAGTTCACGCGCCTCGCTAACAGCGCAACGGCCATGGACCGCCAGCCATTGCATTATACCAGGCCGGCAACAAAGCGCCATGCCCAGTGGCCCCGCCGGCCGCCAACATCGCCCTTGGCCCCGCTAGAGGGCTTTTGAGACACTCCCCCCCCGGCCTATCCGGACTTGCCTGGACAGTTGGCATATAGGAATCCACCCTTCTTTTACGCCTCAGTGGCCACTTCGTCTCATGGGGCCAAACCAGGCAAGCGCCTCCCTAGTACGCTTTGGCGAACGGCACCCGCGTGGCCGGCCCCTTGCCGCACACCGCGCACGCCTCGCAAGGTTCGGCGTCGTCCGGGATGCAGCGGATGGTGGCCTTGGTCTCTTCCTGGACGCGGGCCTCGCACTCCGCCTCGCCGCACCAGGGGGCAAACACAAAGCCCCCGTCGGCCTCCAGCGTGGCCTTGAGGTCATCGAAGGAGTCCACCGACCGGCACCCGGCCTCAAGCCGCCGGCGAGCTTTCTCGAGCAGCGCCGGCTGAATCGCCGCCAGGAGATCCTGCACGTGGACGGCCACCTGGCCCTGGTCCACGGGCGTCTTCTCGCCGGTATCGCGTCGGACGACCACCGCCTGACCCTTTTCGAGGTCCTTCGGGCCGATCTCGATGCGCACCGGCACGCCCTTCAGTTCCCACTCGTTGAACTTCCACCCGGGCGACACGTTGTCGCGGTCGTCCACCTTGATGCGCACGCGGTCCTCAAGCGGTTCGGCGAGGCGCGTGGCGGCCGTCAGGATGGCCGAGTTGTCGGCATCGGCCTTCAGGATCGGCACGATCACCACCTCGAGCGGCGCGAGTTTGGGCGGCAGCACCAGGCCCGCGTCGTCGGCGTGGGTCATCACGAGTGCCCCGACGAGCCGGCTGGAGACGCCCCACGACGTGGCGTACACGTACTGGTTCTCGCCCTCTCTGTTCTGGAACTGGACGTCGAACGCCTTCGCAAAGTTCTGGCCCAGGTAATGGCTCGTGCCGGCCTGCAGGGCCCGGCCGTCCTGCATCAGGCCTTCGATGGTGTACGTGGTGACGGCACCGGCGAACTTTTCGGCGTCGGTCTTGGCGCCGGAGAGGACGGGCATGGCCATCCAGTCCTCGGCGAACGTACGATAGACGCCGAGCATCCGCTCGGCCTCCTCCTGGGCCTCCTTGGCCGTGGCGTGGGCGGTGTGCCCTTCCTGCCACAGGAACTCCGTCGTCCGGAGGAACAGGCGGGTGCGCATCTCCCACCTGAGCACGTTCGCCCATTGGTTATAGAGGAGCGGCAGGTCGCGCCACGACTGGATCCACTTCTTGTACATGGCCCAGATGATCGTCTCGGACGTGGGCCGGATAACGAGCGGCTCTTCGAGTTTCTTGCCGCCCCCGTGCGTAACCACGGCACACTCCGGGGCAAAGCCCTCGACGTGCTCGGCCTCTTTCTTCAGGAACGACTCCGGAATCAGCAGCGGGAAGTAGGCGTTCTCGTGCCCGGTGGCCTTGAACATGTCGTCCAGGGCCCGCTGCATGCGTTCCCAGATGGCATACCCCCAGGGGCGGATGACCATGCACCCTTTGACGGGGGCGTAGTCGGCCATCTCGGCCCGCGTGACGAGGTCCACGTACCACTGGCTGTAATCCTGATCGCGTTTGGTGATCTTGGCCACGAGCGACGGCTCCTCCTGCCGGACGATGCCTGACGGTTGTCGCGCGGCGGGTCTCCCGACCTGCCGCCCCTACCTCCATGCCGCGCGGCGGGTCTCCGTACCCGCCACGCGAACGAGCGTTGCCCTACGCACACAGGGCGGCATTGTACGGGCACCCCGCCCGCGGAGCAACGGTTAGGCCGGCGCCGGGTCGCATGGGGCGCCCCGCGCGTCGGCCCATGCGGGGGGGGTACCGGGCGCGAGGACTGGCCCTCGGCAAGATTCTCTGCTTCTGCGGGCGGTTTTGGCTGAATCTGCATTGCCTCTACTTCCGATAACTATTACCAGATACGGCATTTTGCGCCCAAGTCGGAATACAGCCACGATGGTCCACGTAGACGAAACCGGCAAGACGGTTTTCCGCTTCCGTCACCAGACGGCCGGGCCGGTGTTTTTGGTGGGCGATTTCTGCAACTGGCAAACCGACCACCTGCCGATGCGCCGTGCGAGCGACCACGAATGGGTCCTCATGATTCGCCTCCCCCCCGGAACGTACGCGTTCCGCTACTATGCCGGCGGCGAGTGGTTTACGGACTACGCGGCCTTCGGCGTCCGGATGAATACCTTCAACGAGTTCGACTCGATCGCCCGCGTGCCGAAGATCAAGGCTGCGCCCACGCCGCGCCTCAGGCTCCGCCGAGTGGGCGGCCGCCTGGCCCGGTCGGCCTAACGCGATTAATCTGCTGCCCTCGCAGGCGGGCAACCGTTTGCGAGACACACTTTACCCTTGCGCTGGATAGAGCCGGTCGGTAACACATGAGCGACAACCCGGGTTGAGCCGAATCGGCGGGTCCGGCCCGCAATCATCACCCCGCCCGGCAGCGGGGCCGTTGTGTCGTAACAGCGCCAAGAGCCCTCTTGGCAAACCCTTGATTTCGGCCTCAACGCGCCTATACTACCGCGTGATGCTTGAACCTAACGGGCGGCTTGGCCGCTCGGTGGCGTTCGGGCTGGCCCCTGGTGTAATGGCAGCACAAGCGGCTCTGGACCGCTCAGTCGGGGTTCGAATCCCTGGGGGCCAGCCATTTTATGCCGCGCGCGGCGACACACGGCGCTGCACTAGGGTTCGGCAAGGCCCTCGGCTCTGCTGCGGTCTCCTGTCTCCTTTCTACTCTCCGGCTCTAACCGTTGCGGCTCCCCTCTTTCGTCTCCACTCTCTGCCGCCTTGATTGCGTCCGGCGGCGTATCCTAGAATACAAGACACACGGCCCCCGAGTAGGCGGCCCGTTTTGTCAGCCGCCGGGGCATCTGCGTCGACGCGCCGCTCATTGACCCGAAGAAGACGGAACCCGCCGCGCCGTGACGGGTTTGGACTGCTGAGGGCCACGGTGCCCCCATCCGCCAAGGAGGTCTGCCATGCGTAAGCTACTCCTTCTCGTGCTCCTGGCCGCCAGCGTGCTGACGGCCGGCATGCTGGCCGGGTCGTCGCTCCTCGCGAAGGTGCCGCCCCTGCCCGACCCCAACGTGCCGCGGGCCAAGGCATTCGTCCTTAAGGACCAGAACGGCGAGACGGCCATCATGTCGCGTTTTCGCGGCCAGATCGTCGTGCTGGAATGGTGCAACTTCGATTGCCCGGTCTCCCTGCGGCATTACGAAGCCGGCACCTTCAAGGACCTGTACACGAAGTACAAGTACGGGCTGCCCGGCGCGCCCGCGCCTACCGACAAAAAGGGCAAGAAGAAAAAGAAACCCCAGAAGGTAGTCTGGCTGGCCATCAACAGCACCCATTACGCCACCACCGACACGAACAAGGCCGCCGCCAAGAAGTACGGGGTGCCCTACCCCATCCTTGACGACCACGAGGGCAAGGTAGGCCGGCTCTATGGAGCCAAGACCACGCCACACATCTTCATCAAGGCGCCGGATGGCACCTTGGCCTACCAGGGAGCCATCGACAACGATCCCAAGGGCCAGACCGAGGCCGACGAGCGCATCAACTATGTGGAGCAAACCCTCGAGGCCCTGCTCAAGGGTCAGGAGGCCGAGACGCCCAAAACGAAGCCTTACGGATGCAGCATCAAGTTCGCGACGAGGCGGTAGGCGCACGCAGGAAAGGCGGGTGCCACGGTTTGCTCGTCAAACCGTGCGCCGCGACCGGCACGCACCGATTGCCAAGCAATCGGTGGCACCCGACAGGATAGGCCGCCTCGTGCACCCACAACAGCGAGGAGCCATCGCATGATCGAACGGCATTCGATGCAATCCACGCGCCGCCGATTCCTCAAGGCCTCCGCGGCCGCCGGAGCCGGACTCATCGTGCTCTCGCGGCCGGCCTGGGGCAGCGCCGACGCCGCCGACCCCTTGCCCACGCGGGTCCTCGGCCGCACGGGCCGCAAGGTGACGATCCTCGGCCTGGGCACGGCCCCTATCGGCGAGGGACCCATTGACACGCCCGAGGCCGCGAAGATCTTCGGCGAGGTCATCGACCGCGGCGTCACGTACGTCGATACGGCCCGCTCGTACGGCAACGCCGAAGAGGCGCTCGGCCGCATCCTGCCCGGCCGGCGCGACCGGCTTTTCCTTGTCACAAAACTCTGGACCGACTCGGCCACGAAGGCCGACCGGTTGCTCGGCACCTCGCTCAAGACCCTCGGTGTGGACTACCTGGACCTCGTCCACATCCACCACGTGGGCGGCAAAGACGTCGGGAAGGTTCTCGCCAAAGACGGCATCCTGCCGTACCTGCTGAAACAGAAAGAGGCGGGGAAGTTGCGGCACATCGGGCTCTCGGGCCACGCCCGGCCGCCACGGTTCCTGAAGGTCCTCGAGACCGGTCAAATCGACGTCGTCATGACCGTCATGAACTACGCCGACGTCAACACCTACAACTTCGAGGGAGCCGTCTTGCCCGAGTGCCGCAGGCAAAACGTCGGCGCCGTCGCCATGAAGGTGTACGCCGGCATCAAGGGCGGGTTCCCGAACCACCGAAAGGGATACGTGGGGTGCGTTACGGAGCCGGAGCGGCTGCCGCTGGCCATGGCGTGGGCCCTCGACCTGCCCGGCGTAAGCGTGGCCAACGTCGGGCCGTACACGATGCAGCAGGCCGTCCAGAACGTGGGGTTCGCCCGCGCCTATAAGCCGCTTTCCGACGAGCAACGGACCGAGATGGCGGCCCTCGGGAAACGCCGCGGGCCTGAACTGGGCCTCCGCTACGGCCCGCTGGCGTAGGATGGCTGCGCCCCACGCTGCGCCTCCCTATCATCTTCCCCGGCGTTTGCCGATGCAGTACACGCGGGCGTCGGTCCGGACGAAGAGTTGGCCGTCGGATACGGCGATGCTGGCCCGGCAATCGCCACCGCCCATCTCGGCCCGGTGCAGCACCTTGAAGGCGTCGCCGGCGGCGAGGACGACGGCTTCGCCCTTCATGTTGATGCAGTAGATCTTGCCGTCCGCCCCCGTGGGCGAGGCCTGGTACTTGGTCTTGCCGCCCAGGTCGCCCTTCCAGAGGGTCTTGCCGGTGGCCGGGTCCATGCAGAAGATCATCCTGTGATCGCCGACGAGGACGTACACGCGTCCCTCGTAGAGGAGCGGCGTGCAGACGTCGGGCGCGTGCTCGCGTTTCGTCCACACCCACCCCTCCTTGCCGACCTCGGCCGCGTAGAACCGCTGCCCGCCGCGCGGCGCGCACACGAGCACCTTCCCGCCGATGACCACCGGCGAGACGACCGCCCGGAAGTTCGGGTCCTTCGCCGGGTTGTAGGTGGGCGACCGCCAAACCTCCTTGCCGGAGGCGGCCTCGTGGGCGGTGGCGTGGTCGGCCCCGATGAGGAGAATCCGTTTGCGGTCGCCGACCTCGAACGGAATCGGCGTCGTGTACGCCTGCACGCACTCGCGTTCGGCCTCGCTGGGCCGAGCCTGTTTCCAGAGGTCCTTGCCGGTCGCCGGGTCGACGCCCAGAAGAAACCCGATCCCGCCCGGCTTCGTCTGCCCCCGCATCGGCCCGTGGATGACGGGAATATGCAGCACACCCTCGTACAGGAGACCCGTGGACCCGTAGGCCCAAAGCAGGTCGAAGGGGCCGTGGTCCTTGGCGATGTTGCGGCGCCACCGTTCGTTGCCGCCAAAATCGAAGGCCACCAGTTCCCCCGTCCCGAAGTAAAACCAGACGGTCTTACCGTCGGTGATGGCCGACGGCGATGCCCCCGTGTTGCCCTGCTTGTTGCCGAAGCCGCGGCCCATGGGCTTCCGCCAACGGACGGAGCCGTCGCCTCGGTCCAGGCACAGGGCCCAGAGGTCGCGGCTGTGCGGCACCTGGGCGGTCACGAACACGCAGTCGCCCCAGACGATGGGCGTCGAGGCCCCAAGGCCCGGCAGCGTGGCCTTCCACGTGACGTTGTCGTCGGGCGAGAAGGTCGTGGGCAGGTCCGTCTCGCCGGACGAGCCGTTGAAGTGCGGCCCGCGCCACTGGGGCCAGTTCTCGGCATGGGCCGACGACGCGATCACTGCCACGGCGGCCAGGATAGCGGCCGCCCGCAAGGGCATGGGCTTCATGTGCGTTTCTCCATGTAGTTGTCATTCCGAGCGAGCGCAGCGAGCCGAAGAATCTCGCCGTGTGTCGTTGCCGCTCGTCTCCCGGCCATTCGCTCCGCTCATGACCGGGCGTCTTGCCGGGCCGACAACGCCGCGGCCTACAGGCCCACCTTCTTCGCCCAACCCTGCCACCGCGCGACGAGCGCCTTCAGACGGTCGGGGTCGGCGTCGGCCAGGTTACGGGTCTCGGTGCGGTCCTCGGCCAGATGATACAGTTCCCACTGGTTGCCTCGGGTGGGCTGGACGGCCTTCCAGCCGCCCGAGATGAGCGCCTTGCCGCCCACGTGCTCGAAGAAGAGGGCGTCGTGGCCCGGCCGCTCCTCGCCCTTCAGGAGGGGCAGGAGCGACTTGCCTTCGAGCGGCTCGATCGCGTGCCCCTCGAACGTTGTCGGATACTCGGCTCCCGCGACGTCCAGGCACGTAGGCATGACGTCCATGACGTGGCCCAGGTCGCGACAGAACGAGCCCGGCTCGGCCCGCAGGCCCCGCGGCCAGTGGGCGACGAACGGCGTGTGGCACCCGCCCTCGAACGATTCCTTCTTCCAATACCGGTACGGCGTGTTGACGGCGTTTGCCCAGTAGGCCCCGATGCCCGCGTAGGTCGTCTCGGAGCCGAGTTCCTCGGGGGAATACCCCTTGTAGCGAACCTTGTGGCCGTCGCGCGTTTCGGCGGTGCGATCGTACCCGGGCCCCCAGTCGGCGGGGTCCTCCGGCGATGCCCCGTTATCCGCGAGCACCAGGATGAGCGTGTCGTCGTACCGGCCGGCGGCTTTCAGGGCCTCGACGATTTGGCCGACGCCCTGGTCGGCGCGGTCGATCATGGCCGCATGGACCTGCATCGACGCAACTGCGAGGGCCCGTTGGTCGTCGGGGAGGTCGTCCCAGTCGGGCCCCTTACCCATGAGCTCCGGCAGCGGATGCGTCTTGGGGTCGATGAGCCCCATCGCCACCTGCCGGCGATAGCGGCGCTTCCGCATGGCGTGCCAGCCATCGGCGAACTGTCCGCGGTACCGCGCGATGTCCTCTTTCCGAGCGTGCAGCGGCCAGTGCGGGGCCGTGTACGCCACGTACAGGAAAAACGGTTTGTCCACCCGGGCCATATCCTGCACGTACCGGACGGCGTGGGCGTTGATGGCGTCCGTGATGTAATAGTCGTCCGGAACGTCCTTGACGGCGTCCATGCCGTCGACGAGCGAGAAGGGGTCGAAGTAGTTGATCACGCCCCAGATGATGCCGTAGTGTTGGTCGAAGCCGCGCCGCACGGGATACGTCTCCGGCGGGCCGAAGGGCCGACCGGGGTCCACCTGGTGGTCCAGCCATTTCTGGTGCCGCGCGGGCGGCTTGAGCGTGGGCGTCTGCGAGAGGTGCCACTTGCCGCTCATCGCGGTCTGGTACCCGGCGGCCTTCAGGGCCTCGGCGATGGTCACGCCGTCGCGCGTGAGGCTGCGACCGTTCACCTTCAGGCCCACCTGGTGCTGGTACAGACCCGTCAGGAGCGACGCCCGCGTGGGGCAGCATCGGGCGGCGTTATAGAACTGCGTAAAGCGGATGCCGCGGGCGGCCAGACCGTCGATGTTCGGCGTGCGCACGTCGCCGCCGTAACAGCCGAGGTCCGAGAAGCCCATGTCGTCGAGCATGATGACGACGATGTTGGGGCGTGTGGCGGGCGCCGCGGCGCGAGCGGTCGTCCGACAACCCGTCAGGACCCCGGCCGTCGCCAGGCCGGCGGTTTTCAGGAACGTTCGGCGGTTCATGCAGGTTCCCTCACACGTGCATGCACAGGCCGGCGGCAAACGGTCGCCGGGCCTCACGGCTCGGCTTCGTCAGCCCACCCGGCCTACAAAGCGGCAATGGCGGCCTTCAGCGCCTCGACGACCAGGTCCTGGTCCTCCTCCGTCAGGCGGTTGTAGAACGGCAGGGCGAGGGTGCGGGCGGCCACCTTCTCGGTAACCGGGAAGTCGCCTTCCTTGTGGCCGAACCGCTCGCGATAAAACGGCTGGAGGTGGACGGGGCTGAAATAGTTTGAGCACCCGATGCCCGCCGCCCGCAGGTGCGCGAGGACCGCGTCGCGCTGGTCCTGCGTGAACCGGTCCGCCAGACGCACCACGAAGACAAACCACGACAGATCGCCGTCGTCGTACGGGGCAGGCAGGACGAGGTCGTCCACATCGGCGAGTTTGGCAAGGTACCGGTCGGCCACGTCGGCGCGCCGGCGGATGAACTCCGGCACCCGGCCGAGCTGCGAAATGCCCAGCGCACAGTTGATATCCGACAGCCGGTAATTGTAGCCGAGGCGGGCGTGGGCCAGCCACCCGGCGCCGGCGTCGCGGCCCTGATTGCGCATGCTGACGCAGAGGTCGGCGAGCCGAGAGTCGTCGGTCACAATCATGCCGCCTTCCCCAGTCGTCATCTGCTTGTTCGGGTAAAAGGCGAACGTGGACGCCCGGCCGAACGTGCCCACCTTGCGGCCGTGGTACGTGGCGCCAAGGGCCTCGCAGGCGTCCTCCACGACGGGGATGGACCGCGCGTCGGCAACGGCCATGACGCGGTCCATCGGCAGCGGCCGGCCGAACACGTCCACCGGCAACAGCAGGCGGGTGCGATCGGTCATCGCTCCCTCCAGCAGGTCCACGTCCATGTTCCAGGTGGCCTCGTCGATGTCCACGAAGACGGGCCTGGCCCCCTCAAAGAGCGCGCAGTTGGCCGACGCGATGAACGTGAACGGCGTCGTAATCATCTCGTCGCCGGGGCCGAGCCCCAGGGCGCGCACGAGCAGGTGCAGGGCGCTGGTGCCGGAGTTAACCGCAACGCCTCGCGCAAGGCCCATGAACGCGGCAAAGGCCTCCTCGAACTCCCCGAGTTTCGGGCCGAGGCTCAGGGTCGGCGTCCGTAAGACCTGGACAACGGCGTCGATGTCGGCCTGCGATACGTCGGGCCGGGCCAAGGGAACACGTTCATCGGGCATCGGTCGTTACTCTTCCCTGGTTCCAAAGCGCCCGCCCCCCTGCGGGTCGCGGTTAGAAGATAATACGTCTGCCCTGGACGTCCGGCTCGGGTTCCAGGCCGTAGAGGCCGAGGATGGTCGGCGCTACGTCCCTCAGGTGAAGGGCCTCAAGTTCCCGCCCTCCGCCGGGCCGATCCGGGTCGCGCATGACAAAGATGCCGTCGTAATCGTGATTCGCGTCGTCGGGGCCGATGTCGTTCTCGAAGGTGTGTATCGCCCCCATGCCGACGCTGCCCACACTCCGCCAGCCCAGGTCGCCCCAGTACACGATGAGGTCTGGCGGAATGCCGTTTCGTATTGGGTAAACCTCCTCCGGCTTAAGCACGCGGGTGCCGATAGGGTTTCCCCGGTTGTCGGGGATGGCGGCCAGAGCCTCGGCCAGTTCGTCGCGAACGGTGTCGTACGCGGCCTCGGGAATCAGGCCGTGGGGTTCGCGTCCCCGGACGTTCAAGAAGACGCGGGCATAGTATCCGCCCTCGCCCCAGGCGCGGGTCCGCGACCAATCCACACGGCACTTGCTGAACGGCGTCGGCTCGACGGGCGGCGGGCCGGCCAGCGCCAGCCAGCCGTTGGCCATGAGCCACTCGTTGACGCAGATACCCCCGTCCATCTTCTTGGCCCCGTGGTCGCTGACGACGAAAACGACCGTCTCCTCGCCAACGGCTGCCAGCAATCGCCCCAGACACGCGTCCAGATACGCGTGGTAATCGCGGATGGCATTCTCGAACGGGTTACCCGCCTCGTACTTCGGGTGTTCGGGGTCGGTAAACGACCAGAGACCGTGGTACAGGCGGTCGGGGCCCATTTCGACCATCATGAAGAAATCCCACGGATGGTGGGCGAGCAGATGCTCGGCCAGCCGGGTCCGCTGCTCGGTCATCCTGGTGCACTGGTCGATGATGGACTGTTTGTCGTCGGTGCGGAAGCCCTCAACATCAAGCATGTACGGCTCGCCCAGGACACGAACGATCTCGTCCTTCAGACCGGCCGGGTGGGTATACGGGCTCTCGATGCTCGGCGTCAGGAAACTCGTCACCAGGTCGCCGTTGAACGGCTTGGGCGGGTAGGTTTGCGGCACGCCCACCACGATGCTGCGCAGCGCCTCGCGGCCCAGGCGTTCCCAAACGCGGTCGCGTTTGACGGAATGGCTCGTCGCGAATTCCAGGCCGTCGTACGTGTAATCCTTGCGGTTGCGGAACCCGTAGAGGCCGAGAGCCCCGGCGTCGACGCCCGTCATCATGCTCGTCCACGCGGGAACCGTGATCGGCGGGTCGCTGCTCCGCATCCGACCGTATACGCCTTCGCCGATGAGCCGTTTCAGGTTGGGCATGGCATCCAGGTGCGGACCGAAGATGAGTTGCGGCGTGGCGCAATCCCAACCGATGACGGCGACTTTGCGTCTTGCGGGCATGCGTTCCTCGTGCGCGCGGACAACCTTGTGGAAACCCGATGCCCCGCAACCGGGGCCGGTGGCATCGCGGAGGCCCCGTGCGGCTCAGTCCAGGTACCCCAGGTTCCGGAGCCGCTGACGAATCAGGTCCACCTCCCGGTGCGAGAGGCCTTCGGCGGTCTCGGCGGGCTTCTCGACGGCAGCCAGATCGCGCAGCACGTAAACCACGAACTCCGTGACCGACCCGAACCCGGTGCCCTGGATCACCTGCTGCAACCGCTCGTAGAGTTCCCGCGGGATCTTGAGGGTCACCTTGCTTCGCGGACCCGACGGCGGCTCAGAAGGGTTGGCCGACATGCGGACCTCCAGAGTGTCATTGGAGCCCCCTCACACTCCGGAGAGGATACCAACCCGAAAGGCCCTGTCAAATCCAAATGGTGGGTGGCGCGCCGGAACCCGTCAGGCGTCGCCGAGGATCGGATCGTCCAGGCCAACCTCCGCCGCCCGCCGGAACACCGCCTCGTCGTACCGCAGCATGGCCAAGCCGCTTTCCCAGGCGTTTGGGTCAATCTCGGGGTCCTGGCCCAGGTGTTCCTGGATAAGCCACTTCGGGAAGTCCGCCCCGGCGCGGATGGCAAGCGGCACCCCACCTCCGAACCGCGGGTTCACGTCGAAGAACTTGACGGCCCCGCCCTGATCCACACGGCATTGGCAGGTAATGAGGCCCCGGCACTCGCCGAGCACCTCGGCCAGGCGCAGGCTCTCGCGGATCACGTCCGGGTGCCGCACCGTCACACCCTTCGACACCTCGCCCGCACGCACCTGGAGGCGCCAGCGCGGCACGGCAACGCGCGGCCGGCCGTCCAGGCCCGTGTACACGTCCACCGTGTATTCCCGACCCTTGACGTACTCCTGAAAGAGGAACCGTGCGCGGCGGCGGCCCATCCGCCGTATCGCCGACGCGCTGTGGATGCGGGCCACGCGCTTCGACCCGCTGCCGTACCGGTCTTTCGCGACAACCGGAAACGGTCCCTGGAGCGCTTCCTCGTACGTCAGGACGCGCGGCGTGGCCACCCCGTGGCTACTCAGAAACCGGAACGCCTCTTCCTTATCCCAGCACGTGCGCGACACTTCGGCCGACGACACCACCACGCGGGCCCCCACCTCCGCAAACCGATCGCGGGCCTCGGCCAGCGTCACGAGTTCCCAATCAATCAGCGGCACCACCAGGTCCACGCACCGATCCCGGCATACCTCTAATAGCGCCTCCACGTAATCCGGGGCGTTGACACCCGGCACCTCGAACGCCTCGTCCGCCAGGTGGAACGCCGGCGCCAGACGCGACCAGTCCGTGGCATAGACCTTCCCGGCCACGCCCAACTCGTTCTGGGCCCGCCGGAAAGCCTTCAGGAGGCTCACCCGCCGGCCGACACACGTCAACAGGATGTTGGCCCGGTCGGCCATACCGCTTGCTCCATGGGTCAGACACTACTGCCGATGGCTTTACAGGATACCCTTGCCGGGCGGACTGTCAACGGGCAAAGCGCCCCAAGTCGCCCGTGAGGCGCCTACCATTTCTGATATGTTGTATCTCGGCCAAATCCCTTGAACACGGTTTTCGCCAGGATCTTCAGGTCCAGGGTCAGGCTCATGTGCTCAACGTATTGGACGTCGATTTCGAGTTTTTCCTCGTGCGGCACCTCGCCGCGGCCCTGAATCTGGGCCAGGCCGGTAATCCCCGGCCGCACCTCCAGCCTCCGACGCTGCCGCTCCGTGAACACCCGGGCCTGCTCCATGTAAAGCGGCCGTGGCCCCACGAGGCTCATGTCGCCCCTGAGCACGTTCCAGAGTTGCGGCAACTCGTCGAGGCTGGTCTCGCGCAGAAATCGGCCCAGGGGCGTCAGCCGCGCGTCCTCGGCCATTCGCGGACTCTCGCCGAACGGGTCCGCATCCGCCCGCATCGTCCGGAACTTGTACATCGTGAACGGCTTCATATGCCGGCCGGCACGTTCCTGGGTAAACAGCGCGGCGCCCGGGCTATCGCGGCGAACGGCCAAGGCGATGCCCAGCAGCACCGGCCACCCCACCGCCAGCGTCACCGCCGAGAGGACGGCATCCAGGCCCCGCTTGACCGCCGCCCCGGCCGGATTCATGGCTCGGCTTCCTCCCGCGGGGCCGCACGCTTCGGCAACACCTCGTGGACCGGCCCGAACGGCCGGCGCTCGGTGCGCCCTGCCATCCACCGGGGCATGTAGTCGACCCCGTCCGACACGACGAACACCCGCCGGCCTTCGGTCATCAGTTCCGATAAGACGGCCGCGTCCTCGCCCCAGTACCGGTGGAGGACCTCCGGCGCCACGGTACGCGGCCGGGCGCCCTGGGCCAGCACCAGGAGGTCCGGCCTCGCGCTTTCCACCTCCTGAACGTACACGAGTGGCGGTCCCGTAGTGGTATCGGCAAACAAGGCCGCCCTCTGCGGCAGTTTTGCGAATACCTCCGACACGAACTGCCGCGGACCGTCCTCCCCGCCCTTCCACGGCTGCAGGAAATACCGGTATTCGTCGCGGTACGGCACGTCGTGCGGACTGGTCGCGAGGCCCACCCGCCCGGCCGCCGTTGGCAGGACGGCATAGACGGCCACCGGCACGAGTGCCAGGCCAAGGGCCACCCATCGCCACCACCGCGCCCGGCCCGCCAGCAGCCAGGCCGTCCCGGCGCCGATTAGGACACTCGCCGGCACGTAGAACGGCACGAAGAACGAATACTGGTCCGGCACCCGGTACCGTGCCGCCCAAAGAAAGTACGCGGCCGCCAGAACCACGAGGGCCCGGCCGCCGGGTTTCGGCCGCCGCCAGAGCGTCCACACGCCCGCCCCAGCCGCCAGGACGAGCGGCGTCGGGTAGTTCAGGCCCACGTACAGCACGCTCTTGCCGAGCAGAGCGGGCAGGTTCGAGAGGTTCACGGCCTGGCTGCCGTAGCCGCCCACCGTGGCCGAAACGAGCGTCTCCCACACGCTGCCCGTCCGGGCGTATTCGAGCGCCAGGACAATCCAGTAGAGCGTGCCGCCGATGAGCCAGCAGGCCGCGCCCGCCGGCAACGTCCACCACGCCACCCGCCGCCGCACCACCGCCGCCACCACGCACACGCCGAAAACCAACAGGCTGAACACCGCCATCAGATGGTTGCTCAGCGCCACGCCGTTCGCGAAGAACAGCACGAGCACCCACACCGACCGACCCGTCCGGCGCCACGCCAGGTAACACAGGCACTCGACCGAAACGAACGCGGCGCACCAACTCAGGACCTCCGCCGTTACCGCGAACCACCAAACCGTGTGCCCGACCGCAAACGCCACCGCCGCCACGATCGCCGGCCAGGGCCGATTGGTCAGGAGGTATACGACCAGCAAGACGTTCGCCACGGCCACGGCGGCGCCTAGCGCGGAGGCCAGGTTCGCCCCGTAGGCCATATCCCACGGCCCTGCCGCATCCACCAGGCGTGCGACCACCAGGTACCACGGATGCACGCGGACGGCCCCGCCCGGCCGGCACCACGCACTCTCGACCGTGGGCGGCCAGGCAAGACGGGCCGCGATCACCTGATACTCCCCGCCGTCCTGCCAGACCAACCCCGGCGCCAGCGTCAGGACATACAGCGTCATCGCGGCCACAAGAGCGCCCGCCCACAGAAGGGCTCCGTGCGGTGGGCACCGGGCCGCCGGGCCATCGTCTGGCGATATCACGTTGGGGTTCGTCACAGGAACCATCTCGGGATCTGAGGACGCAAGGCACGGTCGCCGCCGCCTGGGCGCCCCGTGCAACCTCTTTATAGACTCGTGGCATGGGCCGGTGTCAAGCAGTTTCGACGCCTCCGGCCCCGGCCCGCGCGCCTGGCGGACCGGCCGGGCGCAACCGGGTCTGGCGGTTCCGCGGGCCGGGCGGTATGATGAGGCCGCGCCGACGAGGGTGCAGCCAACTCGCGAAAAGGACACCATGCCATGACATCCTACCTGGTCACGGGTGGATCGGGATTCCTGGGCATCAACCTCGTGCGACTCCTCCTGGAGCGCGGACACGCGGTCGCGTCGCTCGACATCGCGCCGTTCGCCTATGCCGACTGCCGCGACCGCGTGCGCGTCATCGAGGGCGACATCCGCGACGCCGATGTCGTTGGCCAAGCCGTCGAGGGCGCCGACGTCGTGGTCCACTGCGCGGCGGCCCTGCCCCTTTACAGGCCGGAAGACATCTTCAGCACCGACGTGGCCGGCACCCGCACCGTTCTGGAGGTGGCCCGCGCCGCCGGCGTCCAGCGTGTGGTCCACGTGTCGTCGACGGCCGTGTACGGCATCCCGGACCACCATCCGCTTCTGGAGGACGACCCACTCGTTGGCGTCGGGCCGTACGGCGAGGCCAAGGTGGCGGCTGAGGAGGTCTGCCTCGAGTTCCGCCAGGCGGGCCTGTGCGTGCCGATTCTTCGGCCGAAGTCGTTCATCGGCCCGGAGCGGCTCGGCGTGTTCGCCCTCCTTTACGACTGGGCCCAGGACGGCAAAGGGTTCCCCATCCTCGGCAAGGGCAACAACCGGTACCAGTTGCTCGACGTGGAGGACCTCTGCGATGCCATCTACCTGACGTGCACGCTCGACCCGGCGACCGTCAACGACACGTTCAACATCGGGGCCAAGGCATTCGGCACGTTCCGCGAGGACCTCCAGGCGGTTCTGGACCACGCGGGTCACGGCAAGCGTATCGTGGGCCTGCCCGCGGGGCCGGCCATTTTCATCCTGCGGGTTCTGGAAGCCCTGCACCTTTCGCCGCTGTACAAGTGGGTGTACGAGACGGCCGCCACCGAGTCCTTCGTGTCCGTCGAGAAGGCCGAGCGTGTGCTTGGCTTTGAGCCGCGGTTCTCGAACCGCGATGCCCTGATCCGGAATTTCGAGTGGTATCTGGCCCACCAGGACGACTTCCGGGGGGCCTCGGGCGTCTCGCACCGCGTGCCCTGGAAACAGGGTATCCTGAAACTCGCCAAGTGGTTCTTTTAGGGTTTTTTGGTCGCCAAGTGCCGTCACGCGCGCCATTTGCGTGTATAATGGTACATTGACATGCTGAATTCGGCTGGGGCACCGGGCCCCTCGGGGGAAACGCCGGGCCGGGTGCGTGCATCCCGCCCGGGAATCCGTCGAGGGGAGACGGGGCCATGCCTGCCACTTGGCGCACGGTTGCGGCTGCAACCGGTCTGCTGCTTTTGCTCGCCGGCCACGCGCCGGCGCAGTTCACCGGCTACGAATTCCTGTCGGACTGGGGTGCACTGCCCAACGCCAAGACCGGCATGACACCCGGCCTGGCCAGCAGTTACGACCGCGAGGGGTGGAACCGCGACTGGAACAACTACGAGAATCCCTCCGGTTTCCTCTACAGTTACGACGACCCCCACCTGTACGACGACATCGACGTGGTGATTGCCGAGTTGACCGGGCCGGGCGTCATCACGCGGTTCTGGATGCCCCACGCCGCCGCCAACTTCGGCGCCGGCGGCGTGTTCCCCGTCACGATCACCGTCGATGGCACGGTCGTCATTGACACCGACACCGATATTCTCCTCGGCGGCAACTACGCGGCGACCGACCCGGCCCTCTTCAAGGGCCCCCTGGTCAGCACGCAGGTGGGCGGCCAAGTCTGCTACGAGCCAATCGTGTTTCAGAACTCGCTCACGATTGAGAGCAAGAATTGGAACGGCCCGCTCCACTTTTACCAATACAACACCATCCAGCTGCCGGCCGGCACGTCGGTCACGCCGTACACCGGCGCGCTGACGCCCGAGCAGCAGACAGCGCGCAGCGCCGTCGAAACGATGATCGCCAACGTCGGGGCCAACCCCGCCGGCGGCAGCCCCTCGGCCGTCGTGCTGACCCAGGGGGCCGCCAGCATCCCCGCCGGTTCGACCCTGCCCCTGGCAACGCTCTCGGGTAGCGGCCGGGTCCGCTGCCTGAACGTCCGGATGGCCGGTGCGTCGGACGAGGCGCTGGACAGCCTGCGCGTGCGCGTCCGCTACGACGGCGCCCCCCAGAACGCCATCGACGTACCGGTGTCGCACTTCTTCGGCGCCGGGCACGAACGGGTGGCCTACCAGTCGCTGCCCGTCGGGACGGACGGCCCGGACGGGTTCTATTGCTACTGGCCCATGCCCTACCGCCGCGGGGCGGTCGTGGAACTCTACAACGCGGGCGCCTCGGCCGTTGCCGTCGACGCCGCCGCCATCGAGTACGAATCCACGGCCGTGCCCGATACCGCCGGCGCCCTGCACGCCGTCTACAACGAAACCACGGCCGCCGACCACGAGATGCTCAGCGTTACCGGCCAGGGCCATTATGTCGGCAACTTCCTGTGGGAGCAGGTGGACTACGTCCATCGCTGGGTCCTGGAGGGCGACGAAACCATCACCGTCGACGGCACCACCGTGCTCCAGGGCACCGGCCTCGAAGACGCCTACAACGGCGGCTACTACTACAACCACGTGGCCGTCCGCACCGACGACGGCGACGAGCCGCTCCCCTACAGCGGCGCGGGCCCCTACAGCGGCCTGTTGCGGATGAACTTCGACGACCCCGACGAGGGCGACGACTACATCCGCACCGACCAGTATCGATGGCTCATCGGCGACCCCGTCCCGTTCGACGACAGCCTCCAGGTCACCATCCAGAACTACGCCCCCGGCAACGCCGTCTTCGGCAGCGCCGCCTACTACTACCTGTTGCCCATCGCCGGCGACATAAACCTGGACAATCTCGTTAACGCGCTCGACATCGACGCCATCTTCGACCTGGCCGGCGCCGGCGACGAAATCGCCGACCTCGACGACTCCGGCCTCGTGGACCAAGCCGACGCCGACGCACTCGTCCGCACCATCCTCGGCACCGAGTATGGCGACGTCGACCTCGACCGCGACGTGGACGTCAACGACCTGGGGGTCCTGGCCACCTTCTACGGCACCGCCACCGGCATGACCTGGGCCAACGGCGACTTCGACGGCGACGGCGACGTGGACGTCAACGACCTGGGGCTCCTGGCCACCTCCTACGGCCAAGTCTTTACGCCCCCACCCCCGGTCGGCAGCGCCACCCCCATGCCCGAGCCCGCCACGATCGGTCTGCTGGTCGTGGGAATGCTGCTCTTGCGCCGGCACGGGCGCCACCCGTCCGGCGTTCTCCGCCAGTAGCCCACCCCGTAAGGCTGCCTTCCGGTTGACAAGCGGCCGGGGCCCGGTAGGATGCAGCCGGTCGCCTGACGGGAGCCAAGCCGTGCCGGGCCCTTTACGCATCCTGGCGGTGGAACCGTACTTCGGCGGGTCGCACGCCGATTTTCTCGACGGTCTGCGCGCCGCCAGCCGGCACGCGTGGACGGTGCTGACACTGCCGGCCCGGAAGTGGAAGTGGCGAATGCGGGGCGCCGCCATCCACTTCGCCCGCGAGGCCGAGCCGCTCGCTCGCCGCCAGCCGTTCGACGTTGTCCTCGCGAGCGACTTTCTGAACCTGACCGATTGGCGTGCCCTGGCCCCGCCGTCGCTGGCCCGGCTGCCCACAGTCGTCTTCTTCCACGAGAACCAGTTATCGTACCCGCTGGAACCCGGCCAGACGCGCGACTTCCAATACGGGTTCACGAACCTCACGACGTGCCTGGCCGCCGACGAGGTCTGGTTCAACTCGGCGTATCATCGGACGGCGTTCCTCTCGGCCGTGGCGGCGCTGCTGAAAAAGATGCCCGACTACGTGCCCGTGGGCCTGCCCGAAGCCATCGGCGCCAAGAGCCGCGTCATGCATCTGGGGGCGGACCTCCGGCCGCTGGTCGTCGGCCGGCAGGAAAAGCCCCACGCCCCGCCACTGACGATCCTCTGGAGCCATCGCTGGGAGTACGACAAGAACCCCGAAACGTTTTTCGAAACGCTCTTTTACCTGGCCGACGAGGGGCTCCCGTTCCGGCTGGCCGTCCTGGGCGAGACGTTCCGCAAGTGGCCGCCCATCTTCGAGGAAGCCAAGGACCGCCTGGCCGACCATATCGTCCAGTTCGGCTACCTGCCGCACCGCGAAGGGTACGAGGACCACGTGCGGGACGCCGACATCGTGGTCTCGACGGCCATCCATGAACTCTTCGGCCTGGCCATGGTCGAGGCGATTGCGGCCGGCTGCTTTCCCCTGCTACCGAGGCGCCTCAGTTACCCCGAGATCATTCCCGAGGCGTGGCACAACACGTTCCTCTACAACGACGACCGCGAACTGCGGCGCAAACTGACCACCCTCCTCCAGGGCAAGGGACCATGGAACCTCCTCGATCAACTCGCCGACCACGTCCAACGGTTCGACTGGTCGAACCAGGGACGCGTCTACGATACGGCGCTGGAGGAGGTGGGCGCGAGGCAAAACGCGTCCGACGCGCACTGTTGAGCCGTCGACGTCACGTCGACGGCTGTTCGAACGACCGCCGACCTGCGGTCGGCGGCTCAACGCCGACAAGTGAGGGAGGTTTCCTCTGACCCCAGACGAGAAGAACTGCAGGCCCCTGCCCTCGTCCGGCCGCAAGTGCCGCCTCCGCAAACGCCTCCTGGCCTGGTACCGCGCCCACCGTCGGAACCTACCCTGGCGGCAGACGGACGATCCGTATGCCATCTGGCTGGCCGAGGTCCTTCTGCAGCAGACCCAGGTGCCGACGGCCATGCCGTACTACGACCGCTTCATTGGCCGGTTCCCCACCGTCGAGGCCTTGGCCAAGGCCTCTCGCCAAGCCGTCCTGAAGACATGGGAGGGTCTCGGCTATTACCGGCGTGCGGCCAACCTGCACGAGGCCGCGCGGGCCGTCGTCCGCGACCACGGCGGCCGCGTGCCGGACGACCCCGCGACGTTCGCGAGCCTTCCCGGCGTGGGGCGATACACGTGCGGAGCCGTCCAGTCGATTGCGTTCGGGCGCCGTCTGGCAGCCCTGGACGGCAACGCCGCCCGCGTCTTCGCCCGCTGGTTCGCCATCGAACACCCCGTGACCGACGGCCCTGTCAAGGCCGACCTGTGGAGGCTGGCGGAGGCGCTGGTTGCCCCGAAAGCGCCCGGCGACTGGAACCAGGCCGTCATGGAACTGGGGAGCCAGGTCTGTACGCCGCGTGCGCCGGCGTGCCTGGTGTGCCCGGTCCGCCGGCTGTGCGAGGCCGCCCGCCGGGGCATCGCCGAGCGTCTGCCCGTCAAACGCCGCCGTAAACGCATCCCCCACATCGAGGTGGGCGCCGGCATCGTGTGGCGGCGCGGCAAGGTCCTGATGTGCCGGCGGCCGGAGGGCAAGATGCTGGCCGGCCTCTGGGAATTCCCCGGCGGCAAACGCCACGAGGGCGAGACGATCCAGGAGTGCATCCGCCGAGAACTCAAGGAGGAATGCGATCTGGACGTGGCCGTCGGCGACCACCTCGTGGACGTGACGCACACGTACTCGCACCTGAAGGTCACGCTTCGCTGCTACCACTGCCGTGCCCCGCGTGGACGCGTGAGGACGCTGGCGTCCGACGAGGCCCGGTGGCTCCGGGTTGACGCGATCCCGTCTCTGCCGCTGCCGGCGGCGGACCTGAAGATCCTGACGGCCCTCGGCATCGAGCGGGCCACCGCCCGCCGGGCCACACGAGGCCGCCAGCCGTAGGCCGGCACGGTCCGCCTGCCGGAATCGCCCAGTCGTACCTTGTCGCCACCCCGCCCAGACGGTACACTGTTGAGCTGATTCGGGTTAACGCCCAGAAGGAGTCCGCATAACCGACCCAAGACCCGCGCCACCGGTGGACGCTGCCCCGGCCCGTTTATCGCGTTTATTGTGTTTGTCATGCCCGGCCCGGGGACGACAACGCCCAGCCCGCGGTGCGTTCAGCCGAACGGAGAAACCCGTATGCCGTACGCGAGGTGTTTTGCCATCGTCCTGCTGGCCACGGCCATCGCCGGCGCCGCCCCGGCGCCCGCGACACCGCCGGCACAGAGTCCGGCCGACGAACTCGAGCAGGCGTTCAACGAGTCGTCGCTGGTCCTGGAATTCCAGATCGACACGGTCGAGGCGAATCCGACGGCAGACCCGCGGTTGGTATGGGAAGCCCGGGCTGCGTTGCTCGACGTGCACAAGGGGCGGCTCCTGCCCGGCCGTATCTCGATCCACGTGGACAGCGTCGTACGTGCCTTCGACAAGCCGCGCACCGAGGTGGCCGGCAAGCAGTTCGTGGCCCCCCTCAAGCCCCTGGGCGACGCCGTCAAACGCCGGTTCCAGATCGTCGGCGGCCGGGCCTACCCGGTCGCAACGCCTCAGGCCGACCGCCTCCGCAAACTCGGCGAGACCAGCCTTCCCACGGGCGAGGGCGGCAGCGGACTCCGGCTCGACGTCCAGCCTATCGAGAAGGTCTTTCCCGTGGAGGGGCCGAAGGTCATCGAGATCCGGCTCTCGAACGAGAGCAAGACCTCCGCCACCTACATCCAGACGCCTATCGCGGAAAAGAACGGCAAACTGTACCTCCCCGGCCGAGGCTTGATTCGCCTCCAGGGCACCACCGGCAGTCCCGTCCCCGACAAGGGGAACGTTCTGGCCGGCATGGTCCCGCCGCCGCCTCCCCAGCCGGCCCTGATTCTGCCGGGAGCCCAACTCGTCGAGACGGTGGATCTGGACAAGTACTACACGCTGCCCACCGGCCGGTATTTGCTGTCGATGTTCCTGGCCACGCCCGACGCCCGGGGACGCATTGCCTCCAACGGTTTCTCGTTCCAGGTCGGGGCCGTCGACCTGCCGGAGCCGGTCAAACCCATTCCGGGTGAGGCGACGCCCGGGAAGACCACCCCCGTACCCGAACCGCCCAAACCCGTACAGGAGTCTGGCACAACCGGCAAGCCGCCCGAGGCCAGCCTGCCGGACCCGTACTCCTACGAGCCCGGCGAGGTCTCCTTCGGCCTGGCGGGTCTGTTACGCCCGACCCAGGCCGTCTACACGCTCGGCGAACCGGTGACGGTGGAACTCCGGCTCATCAACGCCGGGCCGAAAACCGTGGCCATCGACACCCGCCTCGAGCGGACGCTCACCGTGCGCGTCGAACCGGTGGACGACAGCCCGCAACCGCTGATGATCCGCCAGGTCATTCCCTGGCCCGCGGATACCGGCACCCTGCCCTCCGAGCGTGCGTGTCTCCGCGAGTCGGCTTTCTGGGGCCGCACGCTGAACCTCAACACCCTGGACGGCCAGTCGCTGGACACCACCAAGGCCCCCACACCTCAGGAAATCGCGGAGGGCAAGTCGCTGCGGTACGAACGCTTCGGCCGCGACCTATTCGGCTTCACGAAACCCGGCACGTACAAGGTGTCCGCCCGGTACTTCGTGAGCCGCATCACGAACCCGGGCCAAAACCCGCCCACCGACCCGGACAAGTCGTGGTGGACCGGCGACGCCCAGACCAACACCATCACCATCCGCATCGCCGAAAAGAGGTGAATCGTTAGGCGCCGAGCGTGCCCGGCGGGTCGGCTGCCGCGGCAAGCGCGACCATGACCCTTGACGCGCCGTCGGCCGCGCGGTAGGAGAAGAGCGGCACGGGGCGAGCAACCGGGCAGACCGTCCGGAGGCTCGCCCCGATTCTATTCGGAGACCGCCGAATGGCCCGCCCCCGCAATCCGCGCCCCAAGAAGCGGCCGACCGACACGAAGCGGCCCGAGGCAGATTCCCACGCCTCGGCCCCGGCGGGCGGCGCGGATGCCGCGCGTGGCGTCGGCCGGTTCGACCGGTTCCTGGCAGACCTCATGCAGGAGCGCGATTACCACGGGCAGGTGGTCCACGTGCGGTCGGTGCCCGCCCGCGAGGCCCAGTTCGCCGACCCGTCCGCCCCCCTGCCCGAACCGCTGACCGAGGGCCTCGCCCGCAGTGGCGTGGAACGGCTCTATACCCACCAGGCCCAAGCGCTCGATGCCGCCCGCGACGGCCGCGACGTCGTGGTCGTTACGGCCACCGCCAGCGGCAAGACCATGTGCTACAACCTGCCCGTCCTGGAACGGCTGCTCGCGGACCCGGCCGCCACGGCCCTGTACCTGTTCCCGACGAAGGCCCTGGCACAGGACCAGTTGGGCACGCTGACGCGATGGGCGGATGCCTCCCCGGCCGTGGCCGACGTCCTGCGCCCCGCCACCTACGACGGCGACACGCCGCGCCATAACCGCCGCAAAATTCGCACGGACGCCAACGTCATCCTGTCGAACCCGGACATGATGCACGTGGGCATTCTGCCGTACCATCCGCGGTGGGCCACGTTCCTCGGGAACCTGACGTACGTCGTCGTGGACGAACTGCACCAGTACCGGGGCATCTTCGGGTCAAACGTGGCCATGGTGATGCGGCGGCTGGCCCGGGTGTGCGCGCATTACGGCAGCCGGCCGCAGTTCATCGGCGCCAGTGCCACCATCGCGAACCCTGGGGAACTCGCCGAGGCTCTCACGGGCCGGCCGTGCGACTGCATCGCCACGGACGGCAGCCCCCAGGGGCCCCGGCTGTTCGTGCTGTGGAACCCCCCGCCGCTGGGGCGCGACGGCCTGGCCCGACGCAGCGCCAACATCGAGGCCACCGACCTCCTGGTGCGCCTCGTGGACCGAGGCGTCCAGACAATCGTCTTCACGAAGGCCCGTGTCGTGACGGAACTCGTTTACCGATACGCCCGCGAACGGCTGGAGGCGGAGAAGCCGGCCCTGGCCTCGCGCGTTCGGGCCTACCGGGGCGGGTACCTGCCCGAGGAACGCCGGGCCATTGAGCAGGCCCTCTTTCGCGGCCACCTCCTCGGCATTGCCTCCACGAACGCCCTGGAACTGGGCATCGACGTCGGCACGCTCGACGCCTCGATCCTGGTGGGCTTCCCCGGCACGATCGCCTCCACGTGGCAGCAGGCAGGCCGCGCCGGGCGCGGGGCCGAGCAGTCGCTCTCGGTCCTCGTGGCCTACAACGACCCGATCGACCAGTACCTGGTACACCAGCCGGAGTACTTCTTCGGCCGGCCGGTCGAACACGGGGTGATCGACCCGTCGAACCCGTACATCGTGGCGAGCCACCTGGGGTGCGCGGCGGCGGAACTGCCACTCGCTCCGGAAGACGCGCGTCTGTTCGGCCCGCGGACCCGCGCGGTAGCCGACGCCGTGGCCGCCGACGGCCGGCTCACGCGCATCGACGACCGCTACTTCTGGTCCAGCGCCGAATCGCCCAGCCAGCAGACCGACCTCCGGACCATCTCGAACGACACCTTCTGCATCGTTCGCGCCGACGGCGCCCGGAACCAGGTCATCGGCCAGGTCGATTCCATCAGCGCCCCGGAACTCGTGTACCCCGGCGCCATCTACCTGCACGAAGGCGAAAGTTACCAGGTGCGGCGCCTCGACTTCGACGGCAAGATCGCGTACATCGAACCCGCCGAGACGGACTACTACACGCAGCCCGTCCTCTCGGACACCTGCCAGATCCGGGGCGAACAGCAGCGCAAGTCGATTCCCGCGGCCACCGCCTGTTTTGGTGAACTCGCGGTAAGCTGGGCCACCGTGGCCTTCAAAAAAGTCAAGTTCCACACGAACGAGAACCTCGGGCAGACGGCCCTGGACCTGCCCGCCCAGACGCTCGAGACGACCGGCCTGTGGCTCATGCCGGAGGCCGAGGTTCTGGAGGATCTCGCCGGCATGGGCCTACGGGCGGTCGAGGCCCTCGTCGGCGTCCGCAACCTGCTGCTCGTGTGCCTGCCGATGCTGGCCATGTGCGACCGGCGAGACCTGTCGGGCATCGTCGAGAGCGCCAACACGGGCCGGCCCACGGCCTTCGTATACGACCGGTTCCTGGGCGGCCTCGGATTTGCCGAGCGGGGATATGCGTGCATCGACCGCTTGCTGGCCATGTGCCGGTCGCTGCTCGCCGAGTGCCCGTGCGAGGAAGGGTGCCCGAGCTGCGTGGGCCTGGCCAACCTGCGCCCGCCGCTGCACCAGGACCCGGACCTCGCGCACGGGTACGCCATTCCGTCGAAACGAGGGGCCGAGACGCTTCTCGCGCGGCTGGTCGGGTGAACCCCGTGGCCACGGAGCACGATGCGTCCGCAAAAGACGCCGGACGGAGTCGCCGTGGCTCCGTCCGGCTCGTTCCGCCGTCGGCGGGGGGATTACCAACGGCGGATGCTTCGGTTGTCGCTACGCCTTTTTCGGGAAGGCTACCGTCCGTCTCAGCCCTCCCCTTACTCCATGGAATTGTTCTCCTGTGGCGCGAAAAAGTCAAGGCCGCGCCGGCGCATTTTCGCAATCTCGCTCAGGCCTTCCGCCGGCGGCTCTCGACCCGACACACGCCCTACAAAGACCACGGGACGCTTCCCCGGTAGGGTGCGCCCCGCGGCCGTTCGCGTAGCCGTACGGCGCCACGCTATTGGCGTCGCCCTTGCGGACCACGCTGTTTCCTGCAGGAGGCCTTCTTCTTATCATCCCTCTTCTTGGAGTTGTCTTTCTTCTCGCTTCCACAGCCGCAGCATCGGCCCACCTAGCGTCTGCTTCGTCGTTCACGAATTCCGCCTTCAGAATGTTATTCTAGCCCCCTGGCCCTGCCGGTAGCAAGAGGGCAACAACACGCCCGGCGGCGCTGACCGCGGTGTTACTCTTCCTGCAAAAAAAGGCCGCACGACACAGCCCCTTAAGGCGGCGTCGCACGGCCCGCTGACAGGCAGCGTGGCGGCGTCAGCCTCCACATCCGCCCTGCTCTTCTTTGGGCTCTTCTTTCGGCTCTTCTGCCGGCTTATCGGTGTCTTGGCATCCACAGGACTCGCACATAATCAGTCTCCTGGCTCAGGTTTCCCGGGGGCCACAGCGGCCCCGACTCGTGTTATTCTAGCACCCTTATCGTGTTACGGCAAGAGGTGCTTGAATCATTTTGCGCTTTTCTCTACCATGTTCGGACAACCAACGGTAAAGCACACCCCCTTATCGAGGCACGCCATGAAGATCATCGACCCGCACATTCACATGCTCGAGCGGACAACGGACGAGTACCGCCTGATGGCCGAGGCCGGCATCGTGGCCGTCTGCGAACCCGCCTTCTGGCCGGGGACCGATCGCCTGTATCCCCAGAGCCACCTCGACTACTTCAACCACCTTACCACGTTCGAGCCGGCGCGGGCCGCCAAGCGTGGCATCAAGCACTACTGCGTGCTCGCCGTGAACCCCAAGGAAGCCGAGAACGTGGAACTGGCCGAGACAGTCCTCCACCACATCGGCCAGTACCTGGAACGCCCGACGGTTCTGGGCATCGGTGAAATCGGGCTGAACAAGAACACCGAGAACGAGATTCAGATGTTCCGGCGTCAACTCGAGATGGCGGCCGAACGCGAGGTCATCTGTATCATCCACACGCCGCACGCCGCCGAGAAGAAAGAGGGCACCGAGATCATCGCCCGCGTCATCGAGGAGGTCGACCCGCCGCGCGAACTCTGCGTCGTCGACCACTGCACCCGCGACACCATCCAGATTGCCCAGGACACCGGCTGCTGGACCGGCCTGACGGTGTACCCCAGCAAACTCGAACCGGAGGAAGCCGCCGGCATCGTCCGCGACTTCGGCCCCGAGCACATGCTGATGAACTCCTCGGCCGACTGGGAGGACAGCGACCCCCTGGCGGTGCTCGTGACCGTCGGCGCGATGCGCCAGATGGAACTGCCCGAGACGGCCATCGAGACGGTCGTCTGGCACAACCCGAGGGCGTTCCTCGGGCAAAACCCGAAGTTCGAACTCTAACGTCGTCCCCCGGCTGGAGACCTGCCGTGCCCCGCACGCCCGATGACAAACGCCGCTGCCCCGGCGAAAAGTATGCCATCTCCGAGGCCGTCTGCCGCGGTCGTATCATGCGGCACTACCCCAAGTGCAAGACGTGCAAATGGCACGACGCCACGGCCGCCGAGGTCGAGGAGTTGCCCGAGCCCAGCGTGGATCTCGACGCGGTCTTCAAGGCGTACGACATCCGCGGCCTGGCCGATACGCAGGTCACCAAGTACCTGGCCTGGAAGGTGGGGTTCGCCACGGCCCAGCACCTGGCCGGCCGCCTGCCGGACGGAGCAAACCTGGAGGAGCAATGGATCGTCGTCGGCCGCGACATGCGGGTCACCAGCGAACCGCTCGCCCAGGCCGTGGCCAAGGGCATCCGCGCCGCCGGCGCCGGCGCCATCATGGTCGGCGAGATTGAGACGCCCGCCATTTACTACGCCGTCGGCAGCATGAAGGCTCTGGGCGGCATCCAGGTAACCGCCAGCCACAACCCGGCCGCCTACAACGGGTTCAAGATTACCGGCCCGCACTGCGTTCCCGTGGCCGAGGGCTCCGGCCTAGAGACCATCAAAGACATCGTGGCCGACCTTAAAGCCACCGACGCCCAGCCCGTGGGCCCGTTCCGGCAGCAGGACATCTCCAGCGGGTATCTGCTACACGTCAAGAAGTTCGCCGGCGAGATCGTACCGATGACCATTGCGCTCGATGCCTCAAACGGCATGGCGTCGAAGTGGGTGCCCAGCCTCCTGAGGGAGTTTATTGTCGAGACCGAATCGCTGAACCTGGAGCGCGGGGGCCGCTTCGCCCACGAACCCAACCCGCTGAACCCGGCCGCTCTGGAAGACCTCAAGCGCCGGGTCCGGGCCACCGGGGCCGCCTGCGGCGTCTGCTTCGACGGCGACGCCGACCGCATCGGCTTCGTGGACGAGAACGGCGACAGTATCGGCAACGATTTGATGACGGCGCTGCTGGTTCCACAGTTTCTCCGGGCCGAGCCCGGCGCGACCATCATCTACGACCTTCGCTCGACCCGCGCGCTAAAGGAGGAAATCGAGAAGTACGGCGGCGTGGCCCACCGCGAACGCGTCGGCCACAGTTTCATGAAGCACGCCCTCCGCGACACAAACGCCCCCTTCGGCGGGGAACTCTCAGGCCACACCTACTACCGCGACAACTACTGGTGCGACTCGGCCGTCATCACCCTGCTGAAAGTGCTCACCGTCTTGAGCGAGCACCCGGACGAGACCCTCAGCGAACTCATCGCGCCGATCCGCCGCTACCACACCACCGGCGAGGTCAACTTTGAGGTTGAGGACAAGGAGGCCATGATCGCCCACCTTGCCCAGACATTCTCGGACGGCAAGGTCGACTTCCTGGACGGCGTGACCGTTGAGTACGACGCGTGGTGGTTCAACTGCCGGCCGTCGAACACCGAACCCCTGCTCCGCCTCACGCTGGAGGCCAACACCGAACCGCTCAAGGACGAAATGTACGAAAAACTCATTGGCATCCTGGGCGAGCCGTCCGAGCATTAGCCGCCCGCGCGCCGTATCGTGCGCGGCAGGCCCGCCCGTGGCGGCCAGGTCTTCGCACCTGCCGCCAAACAACGCTTTATCGAACCGCTCTCCGGTTGTCGTCTTCGTATAACCCCCCGGAAACTTTCAACGGAAGACCATGGATTACCGACGTCTCCTGGCCCTGATACTCGTATCCGCCCTGCTGGTGGCAACTAACCCGCAGGCCCGCGCTGGCGCTGCGCCGCAGGCCCTCACGCCCAAGGAGCGGCGCGAGATTGCCACCGCCGTCACGGCGTATCGCCGGGCCGAGGATGACGCCGCCCGCTCGTCGGCCGTGGACGGAGTCCTGGCCCTGGGCGCCCCCGGGGCCGCCGCACTGCTCGACGCCGCTTCCGCCCAACTCGAACCGCTCCAGGCCCGGTACCGGGCGGCGTTTCTGACGGCGGCGCGCGCCGTATTGCGCGAGCGCCTGAAGGAGCACGATTCCGCGGAACTCGACTCGCTCCAGGACAAGATCGCCTCGCTCAGAAACGATGGCGGCCTGACGAAGGAGTCCATCAAGACCAAGGGCGACCCGGCCCTGGCGGAGCTCGAGAAGATCCTCATCCTCGCACCGGACGAAATCAGGCAGGCAAACAACGACCTCCAGAAGCAGCGCGACGCCCTCCTCGCCTTCGGCCGCCACCGCGACAAGGCCCTGGCGTACCTGACCGAGCACCTGCCCAAGGCACAGGCCCTGTCCGGCACGCGGCCGTACGACGAGGTCCTGGCCGACCACGAGGCCCTGACGGCGCTGCTGGCCGTCGCCAAGAGCGACAGCCACCGCCGCATCCTCATCGAGAACGCCGACGCCGGCCGGACCATCCAGCCCGAAGAAGCGCGCGGCATCCAGCGCCTGAACCAGATTCGCATCCTGGCAGGCCTGAAGCCCCTCCGCATCGACGTCAAACTCTGTGAGGCCGGCCGTGACCATTCCAAGGACATGGTCGAGAAGAAGTTCTTCGCCCACGATTCGCCCGTGCCCGGCAAGAAGACGCCATGGGACCGGGCTAAACGGTTCGGCACCACCGCCCACGCCGAGAACATTGCCGCCGGCGCTTCCACGGGCGCGGGTTCCATCCGGCAATGGTGGTACAGCCCCGGCCATCACACGAACATGATGGGCAACCACTCGCGCGTTGGCCTCGGGCGGTACGGGAAAACCTGGACCCAGATGTTCGGGTGACGCGCGGCGCCTCCCCTCGCTCCGCCGCCGTTGTGCCATTGAGCGAACGTGCTATAATGCGGGGGTCCTCTGGCGAAAGGCCCGCCATGCCCTGTACACACAAACCGTGGCTGCGGGCGTTCACCCGCGCCGGCGCCTGCGCTGTCTTCCTTACGGCCACCCTGGCCCTCGTTGGCGCGGGCGGCTGCGCGACCGAGGACACCTCGTCCGTCGAACCGGGTTCCTACGTTGCCCTGGTCGAGGCCTCCGGCCTGGCCATCCGCGGCGGCGGGACGGCGGCCATCGTC
>Ga0272441_10001241_pt1 | contig 54655 bp, 46 predicted proteins | sample SSMProp6N_FD_193582 | JGI IMG/M metagenome (GOLD analysis project Ga0272441, IMG submission 193582) | Marine sediment archaeal communities from Little Sippewissett salt marsh, Falmouth, MA, United States - SSM-Prop-6N | ecosystem: Environmental > Aquatic > Marine > Wetlands > Sediment ...
TGAAGAATATAAGCCTGATCTCCATTTTGCAAAACTCTTCATTCTAACATGCGAGTGGCAGCGTCAAACGGCAGCTTGGCGATGGGGGACTTCTCTACTGCGTGCGACGCTATACGAGCCCCGGGCGTTGCGCCATCGCCAAGTCCTTCGGCCTTGACGCTGCCCCCCACGGGCAGTCCAGAGTCCAGAACAATGACGCCCGAAAACCTGCACAGAGACCGCGCCGTTCTTTTCGTAAATCAAGCTTGCAACGAAGGCAAAGCGGAGGTAGAATGTTGTAGTACAGAGCGGCTATTGGGGATGTGCATCTTGCCGGACAGCAGCATACTCGCTCGCCCATAATCTTCGCAAATAACGCCGGGTTCAGGCTCGCGGCACGGCCCTGCAGGTGGAGGTGCACATCATGGCGAAGAGCGATGAAAGACGGGTGTTCGGTTCACTACCCCTGGTCCTGGCGGCCGTCTTCATCACGGGCGCCGTATTCCTGAGCCGTTTGCCCCTGGAGACCTCCCGTCCGGCCCCTCCACCCGGATCTTGCGACCGAGCTATCGAGCGAGAGAAAGCAGACGCGCGTTTGTGGCAGGACCCCCTGGAAGCGGCCCTGAATCACGAAAGGACGATGCATCTCGAAGGAGCCGCATTCGAGCCCAATGACTACCGCGGATGCCCATCGGACCACAACGCCTGCGGCCTGCGGGAGCAACTCGCTGATCCATGCCACGCTGACGATGAAACACACGTGTTGATGGTGATGATTCGCGATCAGCCCGTTGCCGAAGACCACGAGCGCCGCCTGCGAAACCGTTATGCGCTGGTCACGGCGATGCGCTTTTCAGGGCTGACACCGCAAGATTCAAAGCACATACAATACTTCAAGGCCATGTGGTGTACCGAAGGCAAACTGGAAGAAAACGAAAGCACGAGCCGGGCCGAAAAACTCCCCCCGCTGGACGAGAAATGTGTCCGCGACGGAAAGAAGGACCTGCTGCTGGTTCCCTTTGAATGGTTTGAACGGGACCGGTTGTATCCCGAAACAGCCGGCGACGCCCCGCCCGAACGCGTGCTGATCTTATGGCTGGCCGAAACCGCCTTCTCCCATCGCCCCCTGGCTCGATTGGCACAGCTCATCGACGCCCTGGATCTGGAGAGCGCCGTGACGAACGGCGCCGACATTACGACGCCTCGCTCCTGCAAATCCCGGCGCACAAACAGCATCAAAGTGAGCCTCGTTGGTCCGTCGTACTCGGACACCCTGGGCGCGATGATTGATGAAATCCAGGAGCTTTGCCCAACGAAGACGAACGAGAAGAATCCGAACGCACAACCCATAGCTCAAACCGCGAAGGACCGCGCTTCCGGCAATGCCACGGAATGGATCAGAATCAAGCCCATCCTGGAAGGACTGACCATATACTCACCCTGGTCGACCGCCTCGCCCGCCCTGCTGATACCGGAATGGAAAGCTTGCTCATCAAGGAAAGACAGGAAAGAAGACAGAGAAGACGACAAGGAGCACACACAGCTCGCGTTATACCGGGCCATTCCGGCTGAGTTCGAGAAACTAAAGATAGAGTTCATCAGGACGATTGGCTCCGATGATCTCCTGGCTGCGGAGATTATCAGAGAACTCCGACGACGCGGTATCGACATAATCCCCAAACGCAGGGGCGGAAAAGGCCATCCGATTGTCCTGCTGTCGGAGTTGGACACCTTCTACGGCAAAGCGTTTCCCCTGACGCTGGCCACCATGGCCGAGTGCATCAACCCCAAAACGAGCAAGATAGACAACTGGGCCGACTACGCGAGGCGTCTGAACCAGGGACGGCGCAGCAACGACGCTCTCGTTCCCGAGAATCTCCGCATGTACAGCTATCTGCGCGGCATCGACGGGGTGCTCCCCGGCGCGGCGCGGCCCAGAGGGCAAGACCCCAACCGCGCGGAATCGCGCTGGAAATATGCCCGCAGCCCGGAACTGCCCCTCGGTAGAAGTCAGATCGACTATATCCGGCGACTGGCACAACAATACAAACGCGGAGCGCAACGTCCCAAGGCCGTGGGCGTGGTGGGAACGGACGTGTACGACAAACTACTGCTGTTCCATGCGCTGCGCGAAGAACTCGGCAACGTGGTGCTGTTTACCATCGATCTGGACGCGCGGATGATGCACCGCAAGCAGTTCAACTGGACACGCAACGTCATCGTCGCCTCGCAGTACGGGCTTGAACTCGGCGAGGACTATCGCCGTGATACTTCTCTCGAAAAAGCAAGGTTGTCGCCCTTCCGGGACAATTATCAGACGGCGTTGCATTTTACCTGCCGTGTCGCTCTGGGAATGCCTTTTCAGCCATCCTGGCCGTCCGAGCCTGTGTCCGTGCCCGATGTGGACATCGAACGACGGATCAACTTGATTTGTCAGCCACGCCTCTTCGAAATCGGGCGAGAGTGCGCAGTAGACCTGAGTATCCAAAACACCCCCTTACATCCGAAGAGAGCGCGATTCGGAGATCGCTGGCCCTGGCCCGCCCTGGGATATGTCGCCGCGATGGGAACGCTCTTGTTCCTCTGTTATCGCCTCAGCGCCAATTTCCGCAAGATTGTGCACACCGCCAGCTTCTGCACGACCCGAGCGAAGTTGATCAAGTGGGTACTGAAGTGGAAAGAAATCGACAACTTCCTCAAGCTCCTGATCCTGTTGACCGTCCTCACCCTGATCGCTTGCATCGTGCTGGTGGTCTTTGACCACTATCGCCCGGCCGGCGAACCTTTTTCACTCACCACCGGCGTCAGCATGTGGCCGGGCCAGGCCATCCGCCTGTTTGCCACCATTCTGTGCCTCTACTTCATCATACGACTGCGTGACAGCTTCCAGAACGACGACACCAGCATCTCAGAAGAATTTGGGTTTCCCGACAAATCGAAACGCACCATACAACGTGGCCCTAACGTCCGCACGAGCCCCCAGGCCAACGCGAACGCACAACAGCTATGGAGCACATGTGTTCAGCGAGGGACGCTTAGTCAACGGATTCGCCGGTCGATCGTAAACTGGATTTCCTTCTGGGTATTGCTCACCTTTCTGCTGGTTTTGCTGAAAATCCCGATTACGCCCTACCGTGGCCGATTGAGCTGGTACGTCCACGCCACCTTGGGCTTCTTCGGGATCAATGCCCTCATCCTGTTGTTGTTTATCACCGTCGACGCGATACAACAATGTCTCAAGGTCATCAATCCGATGATCGAGCGACCCACCGTCTGGTCGACAGCCAAGTTCAAAGACGTGCGGGTTGACAGGCAACACAGGAAGGCGGGCGATCTGGCCGACTGGCTGGACGTTCGATTCGTCGCACAACTGACCGAGCGCGTGGGGAAGCTGCTTTACCTGCCAGCGGTCATCATGCTCCTCATGATCGCCTCGCGCGTACCCTATTTCGACAACTGGGGTTTCCCGACTCTTCTGGTCCTGATCTACGGCGTTCCAGGCGCGTATATCATAAGCTGCGCGATCGGGCTGCAACTCGCTGCACGGCGGGCTCGCGTCGCGGCTTTGCGTCGGCTCAGAGAAAGATTGGACGACGCCAGATACGGCAGCAAAGAGGACGAGGTGAGGGCCAGACAAATCGAGCGACGCATCGAGGAAGTCAAATCGTTGCGACAGGGCGCGTTTAGGCCCATAGCCGAGAACCCTATCCTCCACGCCGTCCTGATTCCCTCCGGAGGAGTAAGCCTGCTGGCCCTTTTGCCCTACATCCTGCGCACCTGACGCCCCGGGTAGAGATCGGGGGCCGAACGAGGGCGGGATCCTAATACCGCAAAACTCTCACACACCCACATTTTCTACCCCCCCGTTGACAATCGCCGAAACTCGTGGTAGGAGGTAAATCAGGATCTGAACTTTTGCAGAATCCTGGATTTCCGAGCACAGGACATGATGACAGGATACATCAGAGAACTTGGGGCACTCGTCGTTTCACGACGGGCGGTGCGCGCCGCGCGCATGAATTTCGGCGCGATCATAATTATTCTGGAGAAAACCAAGCTGCCCTGAGAGAGCTAATGACGCAGTCATTCAGAGCCTTCCGGAGCAGCACGTTTCGGAAGGCTTTTTTTGTTTCTCCGGCGATGTAAAGGAATGGGATTATGGACGAACAGAGGCAAGGCCCATGGCACGAGCAGGACGCGTTCTGGCAGACGTTCGAGTCGGTGATCTTCGACAAAGAGCGGCTGGACCTGGCGCCGTCCGAGGTGCAGCACATCGTGCGGCTGCTGGGGCTGGAACCGGGCCAGAAGATCTGCGATTTGTGCTGCGGCGTCGGCCGGCACAGCGCCGAGCTGGCGCGGCGCGGATTCGCGGTAACTGCGGTGGACCGAACCCGGCGCTACCTGGAGTCCGCGCGCGGCCGGGCCCGCGACGGCGCCCCGGGCATCGAATTCGTCCGGGAGGACATGCGGGACTTCTGCCGACCCGACTCCTTCGACGTCGTGCTGAACCTCTTCACGTCGTTCGGCTACTTCGGCGCCCGCGCCGACGACCGCCGCGTCGTGGAAAATGCCTATCGATCGTTGCGGCCCGGGGGACGACTGCTCATCGACGTGATCGGCAAGGAAATCATCGCCCGCATCTTCCTGCCGCGTAACTGGCATCCGACGGACGACGGCTTCGTCCTCTACGAACGCAAAGTCGCCGACAACTGGAGCCAGATCGAAAATCGCTGGATCCTGATCGAGGACGGCCGGCAGCGCGAGTGGAATTTCTCCCACCGCGTCTACTCGGCGGTCGAACTCTGCACGCTGCTGAACGACTCGGGATTCACGAACATACAGGCATACGGGGAGCTGGACGGCGCGGCGTACGACGAAAAAGCCGAGCGCCTCGTCGTCGTGGGATACAAGTAGGCATCGGCCGGGACGCCCGCGCGAGCCTTGACGGCCTCGGCCGGGCGACCTATGATACGCAATTCGTTGCAGTTGGACCATTGAAGGACGCTTGTGATGTCGGATGAAAAGAAGAAAAACTACCGCGACACTCTGAATCTGCCCAAAACGCGGTTTGCGATGAAGGCCAACTTAGTGCAGCGCGAGCCGCAGATGCGGAAACGCTGGGCCGAGCGAGGGATCTACGCCACGATTCGGCAGGCCCGCGCCGGCGTGAAGCCCTATATCCTGCACGACGGCCCGCCCTACGCCAACGGCGACATCCACATGGGCCACGTCATCAACAAGGTCCTCAAGGACTTCGTCGTCAAATACAAAACGATGACCGGCCATGACGCCCCCTACATCCCGGGCTGGGACTGTCACGGGCTGCCTATCGAGGCGAAGGTCGTCGCCGACCTCGGCGAGAAGGCCCGCGAGATGCCCAAGCACGCGATTCGCCGCGACTGCATGAAATACGCGAGCAAATACGTCAAGCTCCAGGGCCGGCAGTTCCAGGACCTGGGCGTCTTCGGCGATTTCGGCGAACCGTACCTGACGTTCAAGCCGCAGTACGAGGCCGGCATCCTCGAGGTCTTCGCCGAGTTGGTGGGCAAGGGCCTGGTCTACAAGCAACTCAAGCCCATCCACTGGTCCATCGGCTGCGAGACCGCTCTGGCCGAGGCGGAGTTGGAGTACAAGGACATCGCCTCGCCGAGTATCTTCGTAAACTTCCCCGCCGCCCACGAGACGATCACCCGTCTGATCGAGTTGGGCCTGGTCACCGGCGAGCAGGCGCGAGACACCGCGGTCTGCTTTATGATCTGGACGACCACGCCCTGGACGCTGGCGGCCAACTTAGCCGTCGCCGTGCATCCGCGCCTGGAGTACACGGCGCTGAGCTACGAGAAGAATGGACAGAAATACGTGTCGGTCGTCTCGACGGACCGCCTGGAAGCGGTTGTCGCGGCCGGCGGGCTCGAAGAAGGCCAATACCAGGTGGCTGAAAAGGCCGTGCGCGGCAGCGAGTTGGAAGCCTTGCGCTACAAGCATCCGTTCGTGGAGAACAATCCAACCGACAAGGATGCGTACATGGTCGTCCCGGCCGAGTACGTCACAACCGAGGACGGCACGGGCCTGGTCCACACCGCCCCCGGGCACGGCCAGGAGGACTACATGTCCGGCCAGAAATACGGCCTGGCTGTCTATTCGCCCGTCGGGGACGACGGCTGCTACGACGAGACCGTGCCCTCATGGCTGCGGGGCAAAAACGTGCTCCAAGTCGACAAAGACGTCAACGGCTGGCTGCACGAGCATGGCTGGCTCTTTTCGCAGGGCGAAATCCAGCACAGCTATCCCCACTGCTGGCGCAGCAAAGGCCCCGTCATCTTCCGCGCGACCGAGCAATGGTTTATCAGCGTGGACCGGGAGCTGCCCGACGACGGCAAGAGCCTCCGCGAGCTGGCGACCAAGAGCGTCGAGACGGTGCGCTGGATCCCCGCCTGGGGCCAGAAGCGCATCGCCGGCATGTTGGAATCGCGTCCGGACTGGTGCATCAGCCGCCAGCGAAGCTGGGGCCTGCCCATCCCGGTCTTTGCCGCGCCCGACGGACGCACGCTGCTGACGAAGGAGTCGGTGCTGGCGGTAGCCAAGCACGTCGGTGAGCACGGGTCCAACTGTTGGTTCAGGCACACGCCGCGAGAGATCCTCGGCGACGACTTCGCTCTACCCGAGGGATTCAATCTCGACGAACTGCAGAAAGAAGAGAACATTTTCGACGTGTGGTTCGAGTCGGGCTGTAGCTGGTACAGCGTCTGCTCTCGACGCGAGGGCTGGGACGTGCCGGTGGACCTGTACCTGGAAGGGTCGGACCAGCATCGCGGCTGGTTCCAGCTTTCCCTGCTGCCGGCGCTGGGCTTCACGGGCCGGGCGCCGTTCAAGAGCGTCCTGACGCACGGCTTCACCGTCGACGAAAAAGGCATGAAGCAATCCAAGTCGCTGGGCAACTACGTCAACGCCCAGGACGAGATCAAGAAATACGGCGCCGACATCCTGCGGCTGTGGGTCGCCAGCGTCAACTACCAGGAGGACGTCCGCTGCAACGATGAATTGATCGGCCGCACCCAGGACGCCTACCGCAAGATCAGAAATACGCTGCGTTACCTCCTCGGCAACATCAACGACTTCGACCCGAACCAGGATGCGGTTCCGTATGAGGCGATGTCCGCCATCGACAAGTGGGCCATGCAACGACTGCAAAAGCTCATCGCCGATGTCACCGACGCGTATGAGAACTTCGTGTTTCACCGGGTCTTCTCGCTGCTGTACAACTTCTGCACGATCGAGATGAGCAGCATTTACATGGACGTGCTCAAGGACCGGATGTACTGCGAGGCGGCGAACAGCCCCGCGCGGCGCAGCGCGCAGACGGGCATGTACCACATCCTCGGCGCCCTCGTTCGCATGTTGGCCCCCATCCTGGTTCACACCGCCGAAGAAGCCTGGGAGGCCATGAACGTCCGGCCCGAAGAGTGCGACACCGTCCACTTGGCCGGGATGCCGAAAGTCGATGACGCTATCGATTACGCCGCGGAAGAAACCAAATGGCAAAAGCTCATGGCGCTGCGCGACGAGGTCCTGCGTGCCCTTGAGGGACTGCGTCAGGACAAGACCATCGCCAGCAACCAGGAAGCGGCGGTCACAATCCGCTGCAACGCCCAGGACGCCGACGTCCTGAAAGAGTTCGGAGCAGAACCCTTCGCCGCGTTGTGCATCGTCAGCGAGGTCGCAATCGAAGAAGGCGCCGAGTCCACCGAGGTCACCGCCGCCAAGAGCACACACCAGAAGTGCCAGCGCTGCTGGAACTACTGGCCCAGTGTAGGCGCCAACCCCGAGCACTCTGACCTGTGCGAGCGCTGTGCGGCTGTTGTCGACAGGCTGTAGGCCGGAGGCGGGAGAAAAGGCTATCGCTTGCGAAGCGCCCGAAGCAGACCGTTGAGGACCCTGGAGGTCTCGGCACTGAGAGTACGCAGGGCTTCGCTTTTTTCTTGGCTCAAGTAGCCAAGACGAAACGCGAGTGATGCTTGGTATTCGACCTCGCGAGCTGAGGCATAGGCCATGTCCAGGAAACGAACATAGTCAGACTTCGAATACCTGGCGCAACCTTCGACAATATTGGAGGCCACGGAAACGGCCGCCCGGCGTAACTGTGAAGTCAGGCCGAACATCTCTTCTCTGGGAAACGCCCTCGTGACCCCATAGACCGTCAAGGCCAACTGGTCCGCCAATTCAAACGCTCGCAATTTCGTGTGATCTCGCATGGTCGAGTCCTCCGCCGACAGGCCGCAGCAACCAGAATAGAACAGATTCAAACGGTTCGCTCACATCTATCGCCTGCTCCCAAAAACATGTTTTTAGCTTATTGTCCAGGTCCAGCGCGCACCAGAATATCGACCCTCGTCGCGCGGCAGCCTCCTCGTACAGGCCGCTGCCCTACCTCCGGCCTCCGGCCTCCGGCCTACCGCCTGCGAGCTGCTCCGCAGCTCGCGCGTAAACTTCGTCGAGTGAGATATTCTCGATGGCGTGGGCAGGGTTTGTGCTTTTGATGGCCAGGCCTCTGTCGGCGGCGTCGCGGGCGACGATGCATTCGGGGCGGCCGTAGGGACCGACTCGCAACGGGTTCGACCAACTGAACATCATCACCAGCGGTTTGCCGAGTGCGGCGGCGATGTGTCCCGGGCCGGTGTCGTTGCTGACGACGATGCGAGCGCCGCGCAGCACTTCGACCAGCTCGGGCAGCGACGTTCGTCCGGCCAGATTGGCGATCTTCCGGTCGGCGGCAGCCTGGATTCGTTCGATCATCTCGCTCTCGGATTTGCCGCCGGTAGCGGCGACGGTTAGTCCGTGCTCGGCGACAAGCCGGTTCGCCAGGGCACCGAAGCGCTCGGGGGGCCAGCACTTGCTGACCTGGGCCGAGCCGGGAATCAGCACGGCGTAGCGACCCGGCTCCATTTCGTGCTGCGCCAGCAACGAGCGCGTCGCGGCGGCAGCCTCCGGCCGCTCGGGCAAGATGAACTCGACCCGCCGGTCGGAGATGCCCATGGCCTCGATCAGCTTCATGTAATGGTCGATGACATGGACCCATTCGCGTTGCGGCCGGACGGCAATGGTGTAAAAATGGTGCGCGAACTCCCGGCCCCAGACCGGGCCGAAACGCTGCCGGCTGCCCGAAAGCCACCCCAGCGACGCCGTCCGAAAGAGCCCCTGTAAGTCCAGGACCGCATCGTATCGTCCGCGCCGCAGTTGCCGAATGAGCGCAAGCAGTTCCTTGAACGCCCCCGGACTGCACCACGCCTTGCCGAGCCGCTTGCGGTCGAAGAGAACGACCTCGTCGACGTGCGGATGTCCCTCGATCAACGGCGCGAACGCCGGGCGAACCAGCCAACTGATCCGCGCCTGCGGCAAGCCGCGACGCAGGGCCGCCAGAGCCGGCAAGGCCATCACGATGTCACCCAGCGAGCTGGGCTTGATCAACAGAATATTCTCATATGTCCCCGGCATAACCTCCGGATTCTATGCGAGGAGAGACATCCTTGCAACCAGCGTCGCAAAATCGGCGGTTGCCGCGACCGGTCGTTCCGGTAGAATGCACCCGGATAACGCAGTCGGGCCGTCTGAGCCCGAACATCGTATAGAGGAGTCGGCGGGTATGGCAACGAAGGGTACGTACGTTTACGAATGGCCGCGGGCGATGGTCACGGCAGATGCGGCCGTCTTTGCTTTTTTTGAAGGCAAAACCAGGCTGCTGTTGGTGCAGCGAAAGCACCCTCCCTACCAGGGTCACTGGGCCCTGCCGGGCGGATTCATCGAGATGGACGAAGACCTGCACGACGCCGCCGCCCGCGAATTGGCGGAAGAGACGGGCCTGCGCGGCGTTCGTCTGGAGCAGCTTCGAACGTTTGGCCGCCCGGGACGGGACCCGCGCGGCCGCGTCATTACCGTGGTCTACACGGGCGTCGCTGAAAAGGGCTTCGAGAGCGTCAAAGCGGCCGACGATGCCGCCGACGTCAATTGGTTCGACGTGGACAATCTCCCCGAAATGGCCTTCGACCACGACGAGATCGCTCGCTGCGCCATCGACAACATAAAACCCACCGCCCCCGTTCGAAACGCCTCAAAGCGAGACGAGGCGTAAGACGGCCTATACTGACTGTGATTGAACTGTGCGAGGATTGTCATCCTGAACGAAGCGCAGCGGAGCGAAGGATAACAGAATTCTGTCGCGCAGGGCTCGTTCCTGATGCGGATTACACCGTGGCTCTCTCAAGCTGCTGATTGAACATCCGCAGTTGAATGTGGATCGCACTGACCGCCCATTCGATGTAGTGCAGCTTGTGCGCCGGACGGTGGTGACCTTCACCAAGCAGCCCACGGTGGACCGTATTGAGGAAACGACCGATGGTCTGCTGACTGATCGGCGACGGGTCGGCGGCCCAGCGCTTGAGGTTCTGGTAGTCACGTCGCCGGCGCGGATCGGCCCGCAACTGCTCGACGCTCAGGTAATCGCCCGGGTTGAAGGCCAATTGCAGTCCCTTGAGACACATAATGAGCGGCTCGTAATTGGCACGCCGGTCCAGCCGGATGAACTTGTACTGCTGAACGTGAGTCGTGGCCTGAGCGGGAGCTCGGTCGGCGATCTCATCGCCGCCGAGGTACCAGTTGCGCCGGCTGGTGCGAGCGAAGACGAGCTCTTCCCCGTACCCGTACTGGGTGATCTCATCGTGCCCCATCCGCGAGACCCACAGCCCGCCCGGTTTCCGCTCCGGGCCGCCGCCGAGAGCCAGAAGGCATTTGACGAAGCCCAGCGGCAGCGTGCGCTGCTTGCCGATCTGGTTCCGGCGCAACTGGAAGGAAAGGTGCAGGCTGTGCGGGCGAACGTCGAAGAAGGTGGCCAGCTCATGAATCAACTGGTTCAGCAGCCACGGATCGCTCGTGGCCGGGCGGGACAGCTCCCCGGCAATGTTGAGTCGCCCCGGGGCAACCTCCAGAAAACCACACCGGCGCCCCCGCTCGGTCGAGCCGCTGTGGTCGTCGATATAGCCGCCGAGCTTCCAGCACAGCACGTCGAGACGAAAATCGTAGAAGTACCGGAAGCCGTCGTACACGGGGTCCCGGGCTTTGCTGAGGCTGCGCTTCGGTTCGACCGCCGCGGCGCCCACGTTGCTCAGCTCCACCTCGAAGCCGAGCGGGATAAGACCCGGCTGCAAATTGGACCGGATGCGCTTCAGATGCGCCTCGGCCACACGCGGCTCGAAGATGCTCCGGGAAGCGCGTACCGCGTACTTGACGTAGTTGATCAAATCGTTCGCCTCGCACGGCATGGTGTCGAGCCCCCGCCCGATGATCATATTCACGGCGTTCCGGTTGGTGTTCATCATGCGCAGCGCCGCCAGCACACTGATCGAGCGGGCGAAGTAGCGTTCCGAGGAACGCATGTGCTCCAGCTCGAAGCGGTAGCGGTTCTGAATCTGCTCCTCGAACTGGTTGAGCAGCACCTGGCGGAGAACGAGTGCCAGGTAATTGTCGAGATAGGGTCGGGCCTCCGGGGCAGTACAGAGGTGGCGGATGCTGGGCCGGGGCCGATCCAGCTCCCGTTCCAGAAAATAGTCGCTGATGGCGTCGCTGTGGTAGTGGCTCATCACGAGGTCCCGCTCGGTCGTGCCCAACAGCTCCCTCTCGGCCTGGCGCTCCAGCTCAGCGTCGACGGTGCGCTCGCCGGGGCGCGTACGTTTCTTCAGGAACTTGTTGATGCGCTTGCGCAGCCAGAGTTCGTGAATGAGATTGACGTGGAAGCGGTCGCCGAAGTGCTTCCGCATCGACTCGGTCGTCACCAGGTAGGCCTGCGCCGCGACCAGCCCGCGTGCCGTGTGAACCTTGGCCGTTTCTCGCTGGTACCGCTTTCCCTCGTACCGGTCGATCTCCGCCATCGCCGCCAACGGGATATCGTGGATGACAAGCCCCTCGATGCGCGCGGCCGGGGCTTCCACGGCGTAGTAATAGACGTTGTCCGGGCTCAACCGGCGATAGTGTGGCAGGAACGCGGGCTCGGCAAAAAGCGTCCTCGTGTCGATCCGCGAAGGCCGACGCGTGAAGCGAAATCCGCTGACCGACTGGAAAATCCGTGTGTCCCGCAAAGAACCGTAGATGAAGAGATTGACTTTTCGTTTGTGCATAGCCGCTATATCCCACGAACATCCCGACGGAAAACGATCTTATTCATCACGGAGGATACGCCGCCGAAGCCGCAAAAGTTCCCGCAGTGCCCGCAGGACCACCTTCGCACTGGCGCCGGTCTGCCGGCCGGCTGTCCGTGGGTAATGATGTACACCCTTCTGAGTAATCCGGTAGCCTTTCTTGGCGGCACGAGCCAGGATCTCCGTGTCGATCAATGCCCCCGTACTTTCCATCTCGATCGTATCAAAAATCGCCCTCTTGTACAACTTGAAGGCGCAATCCATGTCGTGCAGGTTCAGCGAGAACAGCAGGCAGTTGACCCGGGTCCAGACCCACCCGCCGAGAACCCGGACCAGACCGTCCCGGCGGTTCAAGCGATAGCCGCTGACGATGTCGTATTCTCGCATGAACGGGAGCAGTTCGGGCATTTCCCCGATGTCGAACTGGCCGTCCCCGTCCGTGTAGAAGACGAGTTCCCGCGTGGCCGCTTTGAATCCCGACTGCAGAGCCGCACCGTAACCCAGGTTGCGTTCGTGGTGAATGACGCGCACCGCCCCATGGGTGGCAGCCAGTTCGTCGGCGATTCGTCCCGTGGCATCGCTGCTGCCGTCGTCGACGATGATGATCTCATAGTCGACGCCGAGGCTCCCGGCCACTTCCAGCGCCTGCTCCGTCACGCGCGCGACGTTGTCCTGCTCGTTATAGCACGGGAAGAAAATGCTGATCGAGACGGGCCCCTCCGCGCCGGGCGGCACACCTTGCGGCCTGTTCGTCTCCGCCGCCATCGGTTACCACCTTTTTCTCATCGAGATCATGTTCCTTTCCCTTTCATACGCCGTCCAGCGCACCCGGTAGGCCTCCGCTTCCTCGGCCTTGCGCTGGATCGCCATGATTTGTTCCAACCGCAGCAGGCTCAGACGAGCCGCTTCAAGCCGCAGATTATAGCCGTCCTGATTCGAATAGGTCTCTTTATTTTTCGCAAAATCCTCGGCGTACTCCCTGCATATCCGGTCGATGCGCGGGCAAAGCTCCGGGAACCGTATCCCAATCAGCAGCATGTCCAGAATCGGGGCCGGCGACGGATTGACCTTGAAAGCCTTCTCCAGCAATCCCAGACCCTTCTTCTTCTGGGCCAGGTTGTCGAACAGCAACAGGTTGTGACCCACCGCCAGATTGGCCAGGTATTCGTCGGGATACATGGTCTTGCCTGCAAACATCCCCTCGTACAGCTTCATGCCCTGAGGCGTTCTGACATCGACGAACAGTTTCTGCTTGTCGCTGATGAAGACGATGCGCCAGTCCTGGCTGTACTCCAGTCCCTTGGTAAACGGCTTGTTGAACTGGTTCGTAGGCATGAGGACGACCCAGACGTCTCGCTTGCGCAACTCGGCGCTGATCCAGTCGCCGATCTTACGGTAGTCGGCGGAGGTCAACTTGCTTCCCGAGATGACCGAGCGTCTGACGACGGGCCCGCCGGCCATAAGAGTGGTCCAGCGATCGAACGCCGCGACGTCGTACGCGGCCTGGGCCCGACCGTCCATGAACAATTGCAGCGGTGTCCGCCCCGTCTCCGGATCGGGTTCCTGACCCCAGGCGATAAACCCGCCCTCAGTCCAGTAGTTGAACATTTTGCCGCTCAACTTGTTCTCACGAATGAAATCCAACGCATAGAACGGCTTGGCGTCGGAGGCGGTCATGCGCATGAAGACCGAAGACAGCTTCGGATCGGCGGGCCAGTAATCGAGATAGATGCGTTTGAATTTCAGGCCCCAGAACATCCCGAAGAGAAACACCGCTCCCGCGCCGGCCAACAGGATTCCCATGCGAGGCCCTTCGCCCAATGGCGGGACCTCGAGCTTCTTCGCCTCGCCGCTGTGGACCAGGGCTGCGACCGCCCGCAGGATCTGGTCGAGCAGCAACGCCAGGATGGGACAGGCGGCAAAACCGGCGATGGGAATGAAGCGCCGCGACCGAATCGCCATGTAGACCGTCAGCGCCGCCACCACGACGAGAGCGAGATCGATTTTCGGCCAGGCATAGTAGCCATCAGCAACAGCGGCGCTGCGCTTCTTTGTGATTCGATCGGCGCTGCGCGCGAGGCGGACGAATACGTACGCCGCCGCCAGGAAAGCCAGCCAGGCTAAAATATACATCACCAGGAACGGCTTGGCCGTGCCCACCGGGTTGGACCAGTCGAAAGCCCGATGCCATTCGTGCACGTCGCGCCAGCGCTCCGCGTGCTTGCTCACGCTGATAATGAACGTATGCGTCAGGTTCGTCAGGTGGAACGGATTGAAGACCACCATAGCCACAAAGGCCACCGCCCCGGCCCCGACTGTGTGGAGAATCGCTCGCGGCGGCATCACGCGCACCACCTTCTCCCGCGCCGCGACCACGATCGCACCGAGAACCATCGCAAAACAGAAGATGCCGATGTACGCCAGGCGCGAGCTGGAAATATACGTCAACAACACCCGCAGCTCACGTCCCCCGAGGTTGAACGGCGGATCGACGAAAAACTTCGGCAGCAGCAGCAGGAAAAGGACCGCCGATACGGTGACGTGATAAACCGTCAGCGAGCCGTCCGTGACCTGTCGATAACGCGTCAGCAAAATGCCTCCGACGATCGCCACCAGCACCAGATAAAAGCCCCAATCGTGCGAGACGGAAATCGCCTTGAGGTGCTCGTGGTGGCCGAAGCGATTGGCCATCCCGAACAGGACGATCCAGGTCAGGCCGCTGTACACCGCCAGCATCCACCGCCGGGGCAGATTCATGATCGCGTGCCAGACCACGAACGGCGTCAGTACGATGAAGGCGTAGACGTACCCGCCGTGGACGTTGGCCCAGAACACGATCAGGGGCACCATCAGCCAGGCGTAGAGGCCGTTTCGATAACTGGTGCAGGCCAGGACCAACACCAGGGCCGCCACCAGCAGATTGGAGAAGCCCGCCGGCCTCACGTCGAAGAATGACCGCCCGATGAACATGGCAAAACACACGAAGACGACAGCGAGGACGCGATTGGCTCCGTAGATGCGCGTGGTGAAATAAAGACAGACCGCCGCCAGCATGTAAATGGCGATCTTCCACAGCACCAGCGCATCGTAGTATGGCTGCTCCTCGGACCCGAGCGTCGTCGTCAGCGAATAGAAAATCACGTGCGTCAGCCAGTTCTGGTTGACCCACCCGGTAGGATGCCAGTATTTGACGGTCTTGAGGCCAACTTTGTCGGTGATCCCCTGCGCCCAACCGGGCCAGGTTTCCACCTCCTCCGCAGTCGGACCGGCCGCGTGCGAATTGGCGCTGAAGGGCTCGACCGTATCGACGCCGTGATTGACAAAATGCCGACCGCAGGCCATCGCCACCCAGGTGTCACCGGCCGCCACCATGTGCGTGCAGGCGTGGAAGGCAAAAATCAACATCGCCAGCCAACCGATCACCATCGGCCAACCCGCAAACGCACCCCGATCCCGCGCGGCGGCAAGATCATCGACTCCGCCGTTGTCCTGCACCTTCGTTCCAGGATTCTTGAACCACTTTGCAATCATAAGAAACGGTAAAGATACGGTTTCTACTCTGTATCGTCAAGAAGGGACTTGCGGTTCGAAAAGACAGCGCGGCCATGCAATATCCCATGCGTCTCTTCGCAGCCACCGTCGGCACAAATACCGCTCAATGCAGGTAATGCTCGTCAGATACATTCATATCCACGGCTGCAAGAGAATTGTGGTCGGCGCTCGCGGCGTGCGACAAACCGTCATTGGTATCGATAATAGGACCTTGCGCCGGTCGCAGGGGCGTTTGAAATCGCAGAATCGATACCACAAGGATGACAGCGGCAGCCGCCCCCACGTAGCTGAACCACCGGAGCCGCCTATGTCCGATGGATGTCTCTACCCCTCTGTCGGCACCCTGCGGTATGCCGGCAGCCAGCTTGCTCCGCAGACTCGCCGGGGGCGAGATCCTCCCGAGCGATCTCAACCGCTCTTCTATCCACTCCAACAAAGGCCCCCTGCAATTCTCTCTCGAATCAGCGTTCATGGTAGCACCTTTTCAGCCAATTGTTTCCGCAGCTTATTCAAAACCCGGCCCACCTGCCACTTGACGGTTCCGCTGGGCCGGTCCAGTACGTTCGCCATTTCCCGGTAGCTGAGTCCCTCGACGTAATGCAAGACCAGCAAGGCGCGTTCTTCGTCGAGCAGCCTCCCCAGGGCCGCAACTACCTGCGCGAGCTTCTCGTCAGCCATGACCTGCGATACAGGGTCGCCCCAGACCCCGCCGGGCGATTTGCCCAGATTAACAACAGCCGTCTTCTGACGCTCCCGGCGACGCCACGCATCCACGTAGCAATGGTAGGCAATGCGGTGGAGCCACGTCCGGATGGACGCACGTCCGCGAAACTGATCAACGGCGTCCCATGCCGCGGTAAAGGCTTCTTGCGTCAGATCCTCGGCGAGGTGGGCGTTGCCTGTCAGTAGGAACATCAACCGATAGACCGAGGCGTAATGCGCGTCAATGACCGCTTCGTACGCCTCACGTCGGTGCCGGCGCAACCCGTCCAAAACCCCTCGCTCTGACGTATCCCGCACGCAAGCCTCCAAGCCCAGAACCGTTACCCGGATAAGACCGAAACCCAGTTTGCAATCATAGACGCTCGGCGCCGCCAGGGTGTTGGCGCCGTTGGGCAAAAAACCGAGCAGCTACAGAACATCTGCCTGTTGCTGCACTGGGTCAGGATCTTGACGGTCCTATTGAGTGAGCCACTCTTCGAGGCGGTCGAGGCCCTTGGTGATCTGCTCCATGGAGCAGGCGAAGCTCAGGCGGACGTTATTGTCGCAACCGAAGGGCAGGCCCGGCACCAGCGCCACGTTGGCCTGTTCCAGGAGGGCCTTGGCGAAGTCCATGCTGCCACCGATCGCGGCGCCGCCGATGGTGCGACCGAAGTGCCCTGAGACATCCGGGAAGCAGTAGAACGCCCCGGTCGGCTCGGTGCATTCGACGCCGTCCATGCCGTTGAGGCGCCCGGCCATGTAGCTGCCCCGCTTCTCGAACTCGACGCGCATCTTCTCGATGGCTTCATCGGCTTCGGGCCCGTAGGCAGCGATGGCGGCGTACTGGCAGAAGGTGACGGGGTTGGAGGTCATGTGCGATTGCAGCCGGCCCATCGCCTTGATGGCGTCGAGCGGTCCGGCGGTGAAGCCCAAACGCCAACCCGTCATGGAAAAGGCCTTGCTCAGGCCGTTGAGCGTCAGCGTCCGGCTGTAGGCGTCGTCGCTCAGCGCCGCGAAGCTAATGAACTGCGTATCGCCATAGATGAGCTTCTCGTAGATTTCGTCGGAGATAACATAAACGTTGGTCCCCTCCAAAACCTTCGCAAGCGCCCGAAGTTCGTCCGGGGTATACGTGAAGCCGCCGGGATTGCTGGGCGAATTGAGCACCAGCATGGCGGTCTTATCCGTAATCGCCTGCTCCAACTGGGCCGGCGTGATCTTGTAGCTGTTGGCCTTGTCGGTCTCAAGCGTCTTGACGGTCGCCCCGGCCAGCTTGACGGCCTCGGGATACGTGACCCAGTACGGCGTGGGCAGCAGAACCTCGTCGCCCGGGTCCAGCACCGCCTGCATCGCCTCATAGACCGAGTGCTTGCCACCGATGTTCACGATGATCTGGTCCGGGCTGTACGTCAGGCCGTTGTCCTTGGCAAGCTTGGCCGATATGGTCTTGCGAAGCTCGGGGATGCCGGCGGCGGCGGTGTATTTCGTCTGCCCCGACTGGATCGCCTGGACGGCGGCCTCTTTGATGTACTGCGGCGTATCGAAATCCGGCTCGCCCGCACCGAAACCCACCACATCGACACCCTGGGCCTTCAATTCCTTGGCCCGCGCCGTTACCGCGATCGTGGCCGAAGGAGGAACGCTCTGAGCTCTCTGGCTGATTTTCATGGCTGTGCTTACCTTTCCGGAATAGACCCCATTGAAATTTCCGGCCTATTTAAGGCATGCCCATATCCCCGGTCAAGAAAATTACGACACGCCCCAGGAATTCCGGGCCTGCTTGCCGTCCCTGCGCGGGCGCAGCGGGAGGTGCGGCCGCAATTGGATGGCAGGATTCATCCAGTCCACTCGAAACCTCCAAGATGCTGGTGCAGCCGTGTGCAACGCACGGGCAACTTCCGCGTTGTCATCTCTGTGGGGGCAGCCGGCGTGCCTGCCCTGATGATTCGACAGCGCCGGGCGCTGCGCTGTCGAAGAAGGGCAACCACAGGGGGTTGCCCCTACGGCGTTGCGGCGAAATGGCAAACGGCGCCGAGGTTTCGCAATTCCGCCACCGCCTCCCGGCCGCACCCGCAACGGGCGTCTCGCCGCTTTTCACATTGACAGTCGAGGCCTTTACTCGCAGTATTGAACGTTTGAACGCGAATCGATTCGTTTTTGCACAGGAGACATCGAATGGCCGAACAAACGGTGACCGTTATCGCCCGGTTCAAGGCGAAGGAGGGCACAGTCGAGCGACTCGAAAGCACGCTGATGGACCTGATCGCCCCGACGCGCGAAGAGCCGGGATGTATCAGCTACGTGCTGCACCAGTCGCAGGACGACCCGCGCTCGTTCCTCTTCGTCGAGAACTGGGCGAACCAGATGGCCCTGGACGAGCATTTGGAGAAACCCTACCTGAAGGCCCTGATAGCCCGGGCCGACGAACTGCTGGACGAACCGCTGGACGTCTCGCTCTGGCATCAAATCGTGCGGTAGGCAGCGGTAACATCCTGGAGAGAGCCCATGGAATACTCGGTCGGCAAACCCGGTCGCGTGATTGCCGCGCGCCTGTTCGAGGGTGAGGACGTACAGACCTCCATCGAAGAGATCGCGCGCCGCGAGGACGTTCGCTGTGCGGCGGTGTTGATAACGGGCGGTTTCCGCCAGGCCAACGTCGTGGTTGGGCCCCGGCGTGAGGAGCCCACGATCGAGCCGCAGTTTCAGGCCTTCGCCGGTCCCGGTGAGGCGCTGGGAGTCGGAACGATCTATTGGAGCGACGCAGGCCCGAAACTGCACATCCACACCGCCATCGGCAAGGGCGGCGACAATCTCGTCGGCTGCCCGCGCGACGGAACGAAGACCTTCCTGATCCTGGAGGTAACCATCATCGAGATCGCGGGAATCGACGCCGAACGCAAACGCGACCCCAAATCCGGCCTGAACCTCCTGCGGCTGGAATGACACAGGCAATCGCGAAAGGAGAACGGAGATGCCGGCGAGTATCGCGCATATGATCATCGCCCACAAGGCGTTGGCCTTGTTGCAGGCGAGAGGATTCAAGGAACTGGCCGATTTTGCGGCGATGCTCGACGATCCGGCCAAGGGCAAGCTCTACCAGGCCTACATGAACGTAGGCAGCGTCGGCCCGGACCTGTATTACTACGCCAGCATGGCGCGGTCCGCGCGGGACATGCTGCTGGAAGGCTTCGTGGAAGCAGCCGGTGTGACACCCTGGTCGTATCAACTGCATTGCTCCAGACCGAATGCGTTTCCGCTGCATCTCAGCGAGATTCTGTTCCGCGACGCCGTCCACGAGAACGGCAAGGTGACATTCGACGCCGACGATATGCGCAAGCTGGCGTACATCGCGGGCCATTTGACGCACGTCGCGGCCGATCAGATCATTCATCCGCTGGTCAACCGCATCGCCCAGCCCTACTACCGCAGCGGCAGGAACCGCAAGAAGCACCGCGAATGCGAGGTCTTTCAGGATTACTTCCTGTACGAGGAGATCTACCGCGCCAGGCGGAACGAAACCCGCGGCCGGGGCAAGGTCAAATACGACTTCTTCAAACAGGATTTCCGCAAGTGGATGGACTGCGTGCCCGGCCTGACCACGAAGAATACCGAAGACTGGTTCCGCTACTTCCTCCAGCGCGGCTTCGTCGAGACCTATGGGGCCGGCCCGACGGAAGATGACATCGAAAACTCGATGGACAATTTGCTGCTCATTCTGCGGGTCTGCAAGGTTCGCGGCCCCTACAAGGACGCCCGGGACGAGTATGAGGAGCACGGGACCGACTCGGCGATGTACCGCGAGTATATTGCCGAGCCGGACTATGTCACGTATTATGAAGAGGCCGTGCGGCTCTCGGCGGTCTACATCGTGGCGTTGTACGAGGTCTACGCGGTTCTGGTCGCGGGCAGGAGTTTTAAGCGACAGAAAAATCGCTTTCTCAAGATCGTCAGCGACGCGGACCTGTCGTCGCCACTGCAACAGAATATCTTCGAGACGGCCTACAGGGAATTGACGAAGAAAAGTGCCGGCGGGGACAAATACAAGCCGGTTTTTGAAGACGCCTGATGGAACGAAAATCATATTTTGCTGTTCCGGATGTCGCGGCGATTTTTATTCACAGTTTGTTTGCATAGGCGGTGTTGGTATGAGAAGTTCACTACGCTCGATGGTTTTGGTTTTGTCTATATGTCTGGTCGCCTCTGTCCCCGTCACCGGGGCGGACTCGAAACCGGATAAGAAGCCCAAGTACACCAAGGCCGGTGCCGAGCGGATGGTGGGAGCGGCCGAGGGGACGCTGGCGCCGGTGTACGCCCCGCTGGCCGAGGAGATCGCCGAGAAGCTCGCCCTGGCCGGCAGGCAGGGAATCGGCATCGACGTCGGCAGCGGGCCGGGTACGCTGATCGTCGAACTGTGCAAACACACCGAGTTGCACTGGATCAACGCCGATATCAACCCGCATTTCTTCCCGTACTTCTTCGCGCAGGCCGAGCAAGCCGGCTTCGGCGGGCGGGTCAGCGCCGTCGGCGCCGACGCCTGCGCCCTGCCCTTCCGAAACGCACTGGCCGACGTGGTGGTCTCGCGCGGCTCGTTTCATTTCTGGCCGGACGCGCAGAAGGGGCTCGCCGAAATCCATCGCGTCCTCAAGCCCGGAGGCACCGCCTATATCGGCCGGGGATTGCCCGAGAGAATGCCCCTCGACGTCGCCGCCCGGCTCCGCTCCAAGCAGGGCAAGAGCATGAAATACGACGTGGACAAGACCGAGCAGCAACTGCGTGACATCATGAAGGCCCTGCACATCGACAACTACCGCATCTACCGCCCGCGCCTGGGCAACGCCCAGGGAATCAACTACGGCCTCTGGCTCCAATTCCGCAAAGCAAAATAGAGAATGCGGCAAGAGCGTTCCCCGGCGCGGCCGCCAATGTCGGTTGCGTGGAAGTCGCTCTCACGGCCGGACGGCTGTGCCGTCGGGGCGGCGGACCGGTCTCCAGTATCCCGGATGGTCGGGCAGCGGAAACTTCGCGGCCAGCTTCTCGTCGATATCCACGCCGAAGCCGGGGGCCTCGTTGACGTACATGTAGCCCTCCTTCACCGTGGGACACCCGGAGAAAACCTCTTGCGTCTTGTCGCTGAAATGAACGCTCTCCTGGATGCCGAAATTCCAGATGGCTAAATCGAGATGCGCGTTGGCGGCGTGTCCGACGGGCGAGACGTCACCGGGGCCGTGCCAGGCGCTGCGGACGTTGAACCATTCGCCCAAGGCGGCGATCTTGCGAGCGACACTGAGCCCCCCCACCTGCGAGATGTGCACGCGGATGAAGTCGATCAAGCGGTCGGACATCAAGCCCACCCATTCGTGCGGGTTGTTGTAGAGCTCTCCCATCGCGATCGGGACGCTCGTCTGCTGGCGCAGCAGACGGAAGTAGCCGTTGTCCTCAGGCGAGAACGGATCTTCGATGAAAAACGGGTGGTACGGCTCGAGACGCTTGACGAGATTGATCGCCTCGATCGGCGGAATCCGCTCGTGAATGTCGTGGAGCAGCTCGACGGCCTCGCCGCAGGTGCTGCGGATGTGCTCGAACATCTCCAGCGTACCCCTAACGTAAGGCCCCGTCTCCATCGTGGAATCGGACGCGGCGCCGAAACCGGCGTCTTTATAATGGGCCTCCCTGGTCAGGTGCGGCGAGCCATACCCGCCCCGCTGGATGCGGATGTGCCGGTAGCCCCGTTCCATCGCCCGGCGCACGGACTGCTCGATCTGCTTGAGATCGCGCCCGCTGCAATGCGTGTAGCAATCGACGGCGAAGCGGCACTTGCCACCGAGCAGTTGGTAGACGGGCATGTTCGCTCTCTTGCCCTTGATGTCCCACAGGGCCTGGTCCAGCCCGCTCAGGGCGTTGTTCAGGACGGGGCCGTTGCGCCAGTAGGAGCTGGTGTAGGCGTTCTGCCACATGTCCTCGATGTTATCGACGTCGCGACCGACGGCGAACGGCTTGAGGTACTTATCCACCGCCACCGCCACCGGCAGCGGCCGCTGGTTGAACGTCGCGCAGCCCAGGCCATACAAGCCCGGTTCGCTCGTCTGCACCTTCACCACGCAGAGCCGAATCCCCTGCGGCGCCGTCAGAATCGCTTTCACGTCGGTGATCTTCAAGGGCGGCAATCCCCGCGTCGCCTGCGCGTACGTGCCGGCTGCGGCATCCTCGCCCCGCGCGATTCCCAACGCGCCCACCGCGGCCCCTACTCCGAGACTCTTCAATACGTCACGCCGATCCATCTGTGTCTCCTTCTTGCATGTCTCGCAGCGTATCGGGAGACGAATGTCCCGACGTCGCCACGGGTTTGCGGTGCCACCACGTAGCCAGCACCGATCCCGAAATGTTCATCCACGGTCCGAAGATCGCCGGCGCCAGCGCCGCCGGAGCGCTCTTGAGCACGTTCATCGCCAGCCCCGAAGCCATACCGCCGTTTTGCATGCCCACTTCAAACGCCACGGTTCGACAGGAACTCTCGTCCAGCCGGGCCGCGCGGGCAAACCAATAGCCCAGGATGTAGCCGATGAAGTTGTGCAGGATCGCCGCAGCGATCAGATAGACTCCTACCGTCAGCAGGTCGTCCCGGGAACGAGCGGTGATAATGGCGATGATATAGCAAATCCCGGCCATCGAGACCAAAGGCAGTGCCTTGTTCATCCAGTTGTCGGGCCGCTTGAGCCAGACGCGAATCACGAGTTGGGCCAGCGCCACCACGCCGATCAAGAGCAGGCCCACGACGAAGCCGTCCTTCTGCAACGATGCGGTGCCCCAGGTGAACACGGCGGGCGGCGCCCAGAGAATCAAAGCGACCGCCGGCAAAATACTGCACGCGGCTACGCCCGCCAGCGTGCCGCTGCGACGAAAAACCTGGCGCTCGCTGTACAGAATGCGGTTGGCGATCAGGCCCGCCACGATCGGGACGATGATCATGTTGATGATCCCGAACATCATCTTGAGAAACTCGATCTCGATGTACTGGCCGGCCAGCTTGTCCATCAGCAGCGGCGTCATCAGAGGCGAGACCAGCGTCGAGCAGGACGTCATCGTCACCGACAGCGCCACGTTGCCACCGGCAAGGTACGTCATCAGGTTGGAGGCGACGCCGCCGGGGCAGGAGCCGATCAGGACCACGCCGGCAGCCACTTCGGCGCGAAAGCCGAACGCTTTGGCCAGAACCAAACCGGTGACGGGCATGACGGAGAACTGCAGCACGAATCCGACCAGAACGGGCCAGGGCATCTTGAACACCCGCCCGAAATCAGCGGTGCTCAACGTCGTGCCCATGCCGAACATGATGATCTGGATCAGCGGAACGATCAGGATGCCCAGATCGAAGCCGGCCCACGTCATGAAGGCCTTCGGATAAAACATGGAGGCCGCGACGAACGCAAAGACCCAGACGGTGAAGGCGAAGCTCTTCAGGACGCGATGTCCCATGCAAAACAGGGCCAGCACGGCGAAGGCCGATACCACGACCGGCCCGGTCTCGCTGCGGTAGCCCAGCGTGAGCATCACCACGGTGGCAATCGACAGGAGGAGGAAGGCATAGACATAGTATCGGGCGGCGGACTGCATGACTTTTCGCATGTCTCTTCGGCTCCGAACGCTCAACCACAGACGATCACCGATGGTCCCATCACAGAGCTACAGTCTTACCCGAATCACGTCGCGCCATCAAGTCCGTTGCATGGGAATCCTCCACAGATCACAGACACGCAGCGCGCCCCATGCTCGTTGCGTCTGCGCCGGCGGCGCCGGGGCCGCTCTACTGCGGGATGGGCTGGCCGGTCTCGCCGGGACCCACCGGCGTCTGGCTGACCTGCTTCGGACTGTAGGTCGTCACGCGCATCCGCTCGCCCACCTTCTTGTAGTGCAGCAGGGCGCTGTCCTTGTCCTTGAAATCCTTCTCGGTGAACAGCATGCTCGTCAGGCCGATTAGAATCACGTCCCCGTCGGCCAGAGCCCGCTCGCCCTCGACCTTCTGATTGTTCACGTACACCCCGTTGCGGCTCTTCATGTCGAAGGCGTAGTACTGGTTCGACGCCTGGTCGAAGCGAATCTGCATGTGCTTGCGGGAAACCATGTTGTCCAGGATCTGAATGAGCAGCGCCTCGTCCCGTCCGACCACGCTCGTGCGCCGGCCCAAAGGATAGTAGTTCCCTTCGCCCGGCCCGCTTGTCACAATGAGTGAAGCCATCGTCCATACCCCAAATCTACCACCATATCGTCCCAGTGGCGCCATCTTAGCGGCCGTTGGCAGCGGCGTCAAGCCCCGTCTGGCGGTTGGCTTCTCGGGTGTGTGTGCAAATTGTAGGGCATGATTGCTTTTGGACTCTGGACTGCTTCGGGTGGCAGCGTCAAGTCTGAAGGACTTGGCGATGGCGCAACGCCCGGGGCTCGTATCGCGCCACACCCAGCAGACTACTCCCCCATCGCCAAGCTGGCGTTTGACGCTGCCACGCGCATACGAAGGCATTTTCCCAGACAGTTCTCCTGCCGCCGGACGAATGATTCCGTTGAGCCTGTGTCTCGTCTCTGGTAGTCTACGGGGCACCGGCAATCGGGTATTTGGAGAAAGGAGCCCTCGATGAAGAACTGGAAGCTGACACCGGTCATCGTTGTTCTGCTGGCAGCGTGGGGCGCGTCGGCCGCTCGGGAAAAGCAGCCGCAGGGAGCTTTCGTCACCGCCGACAGCAAGGAAGATTTCCGAGAGTTTCTGAATTGCCGGGTCGTGCCGAAGCTGGGCAACGCCTGGGACTACCTCTTCGAGCCGGGCCGGTTCCCGAACCTGGCGTGGGACAGACCCTACCTCGTCGAGCGGGTTATGGGCAGCTTCCCTCTCAAGGCCCGCTGGTTCGACGCCGACCTCAACGAGGTCACTACGCCGACCCAACCGGGACGCTACGCGTTCTACGTCGAGGGCGAAACGCCCCAGGGCAAAACGATCCGCCGGGCCGGCACCTTGTTCTGCCGGCCGAAGTATTGGTTTGGCTGGAGCGAGAAGGCCCGGGCTGACCTGGAGTTTGTGCCCCTCGACGGCGTCACAAGGTCGACGTGGAGCGAGCACGAAGAAGCGATCGACACCTTCGCCGGGCGAATGGTCCTGTTGTCGATCCTGCGGCAACAGCAGGGAGCCGTGTTGATGTCGTACCTGCACGAGATGAAAGCGACGGGCACGACGCCCTCGCGCACGGACACACCCATCATACGCGACCACGAGTATCATCTCACGCTCAAGCGGAAGATCCTGGGGACGCAGAAGAAGTATCCACCCCTGCAACGGCCCCGCAAGAAAGAAGGCAAGAACGCCCCGGTCCTCCGCGACGGGACGGAGAGCCAGGCCGGCTTCAAGATCGGGACAGCGGAGAAACTGCGGGCGATATGCCAGCAATGGTACCAGGAAAGCGGCGAGCCCTTCATCACGCTGGTCGCAAGGCACGGCGTAGTCATCGTCCACGAGCCGTTCGGCACGTGGCCATGGGGACCGTTGACCTCCGAGACGCCGACCGAGATGGCCTCGCTGACGAAGCTGGTAACCGGCGTCCTGTTCGCGCAGTTCGTGGACCAGGGGCTGGTAGGCATCGACGACCCCGTCGGGGCGCACCTGCCCGATTTTCCGCGTGAGGGAGACAAGACCGTGACCTTGCGTCACTGCTTTACCCACACGACGGGCCTGACCGGCCACGAAGAATGGGGCGGCCTGCACAACCCCTGGATGGAGAACGTCATCGCCAACCAACTCGACCGGCTGCCCATCGGCAAGGTGCACATCTACAACGGCATCGGATACGACCTGGCCGGCCGGGTCATGGAGATGGCCGGCGGCAAAAGCATCTTTCGCCTCATGCGGGAGCACCTGTTCGATCCGCTCGAGATGGAAAACACGACGCTGGAAGAGGACCTGGGTTTCAGTTGCTTCAGTACGGCCGGCGAGTTCGCCCGGCTCGGGCAACTCCTGCTGAACCGCGGCGCCTACGGAGAGCTGGAGTTCTTCTCGCCCCAAACGTTCGACGCCCTGCTGCCGAAGTCACTGACCGACTATTACCCCGACATCAAGAAAGAATGGGGCATCGGCCTTACCTGGATGCGTCAGCGACATCCCGACGCCGGCAAGAACGGCCTGCCCGAAAACGCCACCATCCTGAGCAGGAACGTCATCGGCCACGGCTCGGCGACCTCAGCCATCCTGCGCGTCGATCTCGACAACGACCTGGTCATCGCCCAGTCACGCCGCCGCGCCGGACCGGCGTACGGGAAAAACCTCACGAAGTTCCTCCTGGCAGTCGAGGAAGGATTCAAGTAATCGGCGCTCCCGCCGTCCGTGCGGCCGCCCAGTGTCTGTGAAAAGGTCCTGACATGTGGGTGGCAGCGTCCAGGTGCCGCAAGAACTGTCCCGCACACACCGGATGTGGCGGCAAAATGGACACTGGCCGGGACGCGCGTTTCGCGGTACAATGGCGGTGATTTTTCCTGATTCTATTTGAAGGAGACAGATCATGACGCGATTGCTGTTAGGTGTGGTGCTGCTGGGCCTTCTGCTGCCGACTCTGGCATGGGCACAGGAGGAAGGACAGGGAGAAGACTTCGAGCGTCAGATAGATGTTCGCGAGATGCAAATGGAGCTCGAAGCGCGCGAGAGGCAGGCGGATTACGAGAGTCAAATGGCGGATCTCGAATTGGAGGCGCGCCGGGCGGAGATCGACGCGGCGCATGGCGAGCGCGAAGGCGGGCCGCTGGCCATGCTGCTCATCGTCTGTCTGGTGGTGCGCGTGCTGGTGGCGGTGTGGATCTATCAGGACATCCGCCTCCGCAACGCCGGCTCGGGGCTGTGGATCGTGCTCGGCCTGCTGGGCGGCCTGCTGGCAGCCCTGGTCTATGCCGTCGTCCGCCTCGGTGACACCGACAATGGAAAGAAGCGCACGACCGGCCGGGCGTAAGCAAGCTGTCATGCTAAACGAACTGAAGCATTCGGGCCAGGAACGCCAGATCGGGCCCGATGCGAGGGTGGCGTTCGTGCTGGTACCGCGTTTCATGAATCGTGCGACTGTAGATTGCTTCGCTCCGCTCGCAATGACACGGGCACCCCGCCGTATATGTCATTGCGAGGAGTTCCGGCGCGCCGGGAAAGCAATCTCCTCTGCCCACGATAATTGCAGGACTTGCGAAATCACGTACCAAGCCAGGATATTTTGCCCGTGCTCAGGACGACATCCATCATGCAACTGGTGACAGAACCATAGGGACGTAGGCACAGACAGAAGATATGGACATCTACAATCTTGTCAGTTTCGCGGGCATCTTCGTCCTGCTGGCGGTGGCCTGGGCCCTGTCGGCGGACCGGCGGAACATGAACTGGCGCGTCATCGGCTGGGCGATCGTTCTCCAGCTTCTGGTGGCAGTGTTGATCTTCGTGGTCCCGGCGGGCGCGCGGGTCTTTCTCGTCGTCAACGACGTGGTGATCAAGATCCTCGAATCGGCCGGTGAAGGGGCGCGCTTCGTATTCGGACCGCTGGCGCTGGGGCCGGGACAGGTCAGTGACAGCGGCGAGCAATCGCTCGGCTTCATCCTGGCCTTCCAGGCGTTCCCGACGATCATCTTCTTCTCAGCCCTGATTGCGATTCTGTACTACGCGCGGATCATGCCCCTGCTGATCAAGGCCTTCGCGTGGATCTTCACGCGACTGATGCGCATCAGCGGCGCCGAATCGCTGGTCGCAGCCAGCAACATCTTCGTGGGCGTGGAGTCCATGCTGACGGTCAAGCCGTACCTGGCGCGGATGACCCGTTCGGAATTGTGCACGATTCTCACCGCCGGCATGGCCACGGTGTCCTCAAACGTCCTGGCGCTGTACGTACTGAGCCTGCAGCAGCAGTTTCCCACCATCGCCGGACACCTGATTTCGGCCTCGCTGCTGTCGGCCCCGGCGGCCCTGGCCATGTCGAAGATTCTGCTGCCCGAAGGGGAACAGCCCGAGACGCTCGGCGTGCAGGTCGAGCCTCATTACCAGCGCGACGGAAGCCTGTTCGAGGCCATCATCAACGGCGCCAACGCCGGCGTGCGTATGATCGCCGGCATCGTCGCCCTGCTGATTGCCGTGCTGGGGCTGGTGGCGCTGGTCGATCTGGCGCTCTCGAGCATCGGCGGCGTTGTCAATCCGAGAATCGGCCTCGAAGGCCAGTGGTCCCTGCGGGGCCTGTTTGGCTATCTGTTCTACCCCGTGACGCTCGTGCTGGGTGTGCCGGCGGCCGACGCCCGCGCGGTCGCCCGCATCATCGGCGAGCGCGTGATCGTGACCGAGGTGGCCGCCTATGGCGACCTGGCCGAGGCGATGAAGAACGAACTGCTGCAAAACTCGCGTTCGGCGGTGATCGCGACGTACGCTTTGTGCGGCTTTGCCCACGTCGCCTCAATGGCCATTTTCGTCGGCAGCCTCTGCGCGCTGGCCCCGGAGCGGACCAAAAACATCGGCCCGGTCGCGGTGCGGGCGCTGGTGGCCGCGACGCTGGCCTGCCTCATGACCGCCTGCGTGGCCGGCACATTCTTTACCGAAGGATCGATTCTATTAGGAGGTTCGTAATGTTCGTACGTCTTGTGGATGATTGCGAGGAATTCGTGGCCGGCGACGGCGCTCTCCTGCGCGAGCTGCTTCACCCGGACAAGACGGAACCAAACGTGCGCTACAGCCTGGCGCACGCGACCGTCCCGCCGGACCAGAAGACCAAGCCTCACCGCCTCACCAGCGCCGAGGTGTACTACATTCTCGAAGGTTTCGGCGCCATCTTCATCGACGATGAATCCGAGCCCATCGAGCCGGGCAGCACCATTTACATCCCGCCCGGCGCGACGCAATACGTCGAGAACACCGGCGATCACGAACTGGTCTTCCTCTGCATCGTCGATCCCGCCTGGCAGCCTCAAGACGAGGAAATCCTCGACGATGGATAACCTGCAGCCGCCGCACATGCGCGAAGACCGCCCCGCCGGCGCAGCCGGCCGTCGGTCGTGCCGGCGTACATTTCCGCCGGGAAAATGCCATGGCAGAAAGACCCGGCATCGCAAAGATTTCCCTTGACGCCGGCCCATCTCGTTTGTACACTGAGCAACGAATGAGACAGGAATCCTGACAGCGACAATCACCCCTTGACGGAGTCCGATCATGCCCGAGCCAGGAACAACCGTTCCTCTTCGCCAGAACCCCTCGAAGAGCCGCGGGGACCCGCTGGGGCCGCGGGGACGCCGTTGCGTCGCGCCAAACAAACCCAATTGGCCCGGGTCCCGGTGGGCCCGGGAAATCCGAAACAAAGCCAATCCGTACCGGTCGGCGTGCCAAACAAACCCAATTTTGCCCCGACCCGTCACCGACCCGGCCGCCCGGCGCGCCAAACGAACCCAATTCCCGCGTTTTTGGCCTGAAAACGAAGGTCGCCGGAAAAACAAAGGCAATTCCCCAGAACCGCCCCGCCCCCGCCGATGGGCCTCCGACATAAGCAACCGGCACAGGGAAACCCCGGCGCGCCAAACGAACCCAATTTCCCGGCGGCCGCAGATGCCTCCCGCCGAATCGAACACACAGCGCGCCAAACAAACCCAATTTCGCCGTTTCTGGCCCGAAAACAAGGGTCGAGCCAAAGAACAAAGCCAACTGGCCGGGAGGGCCCCCTCAAACCACCACTGTATTACCGCCCAGCTATGGGATTGAGCTTATGACAATGCCGACGGTTATTACGTTTGTTGCCTATTTCGTCCTGCTGTTGGGGATTGGGTTCTATTTCTACCGGCGCAACGAGAGCATCGAGGAATACCTGCTGGGCGGGCGCGGGATGGGAGCGTGGGTCACCGCCCTGTCGGCCCAGGCCAGCGACATGAGCGGATGGTTGTTGATGGGCCTGCCCGGCGCGATCTATCTGGCGGGCGTGGCCGACGCCTGGATCGCCATCGGCCTTTTCGCGGGCACGGCGCTGAACTGGAAGCTCGTATCCGGTCGTCTGCGCCTCTACACGCAGAAGACCGGCACGATCACCCTGCCCTGCTTCTTCGAGGCGCGTTTCGGCGACCCCACGGGCGTGCTGCGGATCGTCTCGGCCATCGTGATCCTGATCTTCTTCACGATCTACGCCTCCAGCGGTCTGGTCGCGGCGGGCAAACTCTTCGAATCCACGTTCCACGTCTCGTACCAGGCGGCGGTCCTGATCGGCGGCGCGATCATCGTCGTCTACACGTTCATGGGCGGGTTCCTGGCGGTATGCTGGACGGACCTGTTTCAGGGCTCGCTGATGGTGCTGGCCCTGATCATCGTCCCGGCCGTGGCGTACACCAGAGCCGGCGGCATCGACGGAATTCGCGAAGCCATGGTCGCGCGAGAGCTCTCCCTGAGCCTGTTCTCCCGCGGCGGTGTCGCGGGCGCGCTGGCAATCCTCTCGGCGGCCGCCTGGGGCCTGGGCTACTTCGGCCAGCCCCACATCCTCGTGCGATTCATGAGCGCCAAATCGCTGGCGAAACTCCGCGAATCAACAGTAATTGCCATCGTCTGGGTGTTCATCTCCCTGACGGGCGCCGTCGTGATCGGCCTGGTCGGAATCGGCATGTTCGAGACGTTGCCAAACGACGACGCCGAGAAGGTCTTCATCCACATGATCTCCGAGGTCATGCATCCCTGGATCGCCGGGATCATGTTAGCGGCCATTCTCTCGGCCATCATGTCCACCATCGATTCGCAGTTGCTGGTCTCTTCGTCGGCGCTGACGGAAGACTTCTACCAGAAGGCGATCAAGCGGGACGCCGGCGAGCGCGAGGTCGTCCTGGTGGGCCGGGTGTGCGTGATCGTCATCTCGGCGGTGGCATTGGCTCTGGCGCTGCGTCCGAGCGATACGATCCTGGGAATCGTGGCCTATGCCTGGGGCGGCTTCGGGGCGGCGTTCGGACCGTTGATTCTCTTTGCCCTGTTCTCGAAGCGCACGAGCTGGCCGGCGGCTTTGATCGGCATGGTCACCGGCACCGTCGTTCTGGTCGTTTGGAAGCAGGTCGGCCTCAGCGCGCACCTGTACGAGATTGTCCCGGGGTTCGCGGCCAATTGTCTGGCGCTAACGATCACAAACGGCGTCGTCCGCCAGAACGATCCGGCCGTGCTGCGCCAATTCGACGAAGTCCACAACGAGATCCGCGGCCTCGCGCCGGAGCCCGAGACGACAAGGAGAACGCCATGAGCCGGATAGCCATCGACGTCGTGCTGCTGCCCGATGCCGCCATGACCGAAAGGGCCATCGCGCTGAACAAGACGCTGGTCGGTGACGAAACGAGCGAGATCGTCCTGGGCCGCGAGACCCGCCTGCCGCACATCTCATTGGCAATGGGCTGCATCGACGAGGCCGATATCGACGCAATCGGGAGCTTGCTGCAAGGACTCGCTCTGCAACAGCCCGTGCGGCAGTTGCGGATCGCCGGGATCGTGACCTCCACCAACTCGCGCGGGCAGAAGACGTCGCTTCTCGAAGTGGAACGAACGCCCGCGTTGCAGGCGCTTCACGAGAGCGTGATGGAGAAGCTGAGACCCTTCTTTCGTCACGAGGCGGATGCCGCAGCGGTTTGCGACGACGTGGTGGCGGAGACAACGCTGGAGTGGATTCGCCGTTATCGCGAGAAAGCGGCCTTCGCGCGATTCGGGCCGCACATCACGATCGGCTACGGCCGAATGCCGGACGGACCATCTTTCCCGTTCGATTTCAACGTGGCCAAGCTGGCCCTGTGTCACCTGGGAAATCACTGCACGTGCCGGCGCGTGCTGACGTCCGTTCCGCTACATTGAGTCGGGAATCTCTTTGGGAAATGTACGCCGCATGGCAAAATGAGAGGCCGCACGTCTAATGGGCAATCACGCTGGAAACCCGGAACACCGGCAGCAGCAGCGCGATAGCAACGGTCCCGATGATGGTGCCGAGAATCGTGATCATCAGCGGCTCGATGAGCGTCATCACGTTCTGGATCGAGGCTTGCAGCTTCTTCTCGTAGAAGATCGAGACCTTGTCGCAGACTTCGCCCAACCGGCCACTCCGCTCGCCCGCGCGAAGCATCTGGATGATGCCCGGCGAAATCAGGTCCGCGCTTTCGGCCAGCATGATCGATTCCGACAGTTGGTACCCGTCCTCAATCCTCTTGTAGACGTCGGCCCAGAGCTGCTGGAAGTAGTAGTTGTCCACGGACCCCTGGGCCACGCGAATAGCATCGAGCAGCTTGACGCCAGTATTGACCATCGTGGCCATGATACGCATGCTGCGCGTGACGAACAGGTCCACGAACATCGTTCCCACCACGGGCAGGCGGACCTTGATCCCGTCAAGTATACGCCGGCCTTTCTCCGTCTGGGCCCCGTAGTACAGAAATCCGCCCAGCAGGATGAGGGCGGTGAGGATGCCCGTCATCGCCTCCAGGTTGCCGATGATCCGGCTCACGCCCACCAGCATCTGGGTGAGCTTGGGCAAGTCGGCGCCGCGGGTGGCGTAGATCCTCATGAAACGAGGCAGCACAAAGAACATCAGCGTGCCAGTGGCAGCCACGGCCATCAGAACCATGACGAGGGGATAGGTCATGGCGCTCTTGATGCGTTTGCGCGTGTCGGCCTCAAAATTCAGATACCCCGTCAAAACGGTGAGCATCTCCACCATTTTGCCGGAGGCTTCGGAAGCCTTGACCATGCTGACGAACATGGAGCTGAAAATATGCGGGTAGCAGCGCAAGGCTTTGGAGAAATTGTCCCCGCCCTTCACGCGTTCGGAGATATCGAACAGGATGATCTTGAATTTCAGATCGCCCGCCTGTTCGGCAATGGCGTCGAGCGCGTCGCTCAGGACGACGCCGCTGTCGAGCATGATGGCCAACTGCGTCGTGAAGAAGATCAAGTCGGTCGACCGAACGCGGGCCTTGTAGAACCGCTCGGACCATTCGGGCGGATGGCTCCCGATGGCACGAGAAGAGCGCGGCAACGCAGCGCTTTCCGGACTCATCGCCGCATCGGTTTCTCTATCTTCGAATTCTGCCAGCAAGGGAGCCATGAATATGTCTCAACACACGCTTTCTTCTCAGATCTCTCACGTAACGATCAAATTATCCGAAGCGGCGGTCCGAAGCACCTCTTCGAGGGACACGATGCCCGCCTTCACTTTCTCCATGCCGTCCAGGCGCAAGGGGATCATGCCTTTGGCGAGCGCCAGCGTTCGCAGATTCTTGGTGCTGGTATGCTCCGTAATCATCTCAATGACCTCATCATCCGGCACGAGCAGTTCGTGGATGGCGATGCGACCGGCGTAGCCGGTGTTGCGACATTTGCGACAGCCGACGCCCCGGTAGAACTTCTCCACGTCGCCGCACTCCGATTCGATTCTGCGCCGGAGGCTGGGCGGCGGCTCGTATTCCGTTTTGCAGTTCGGACAAATCTTTCGGACCAGTCGCTGGGCCAGAACGCCCTTGAGCGACGCGCTGACCAGGTAGGGCGCCACCCGCAAATCCAGCAGGCGCGTCACGGCGCCGGCGGCATCGTTCGTATGCAGGGTGGACAGGACCAGGTGACCCGTCAGCGCCGCCTGCACGGCGATGCTGGCCGTATCCTCGTCGCGAATCTCGCCCACCATGATGATATCGGGGTCCTGCCGCAACAGGCTACGCAACGCCGTGGAGAACTCGAACCCCACCGTCGTGCTCACCTGGAACTGGTTCACCCCGGCGATATTGCACTCCACCGGGTCCTCCACCGTGCAGATGTTCACCTCTTCGCCGTTCAGTTCAGACAGAGCGGCATACAGGGTCGTGTTCTTCCCGGAGCCGGTGGGGCCCGTCACCAGAACGATGCCGTTGGGGACCTGGATCACCTCGCGAAAGCGCAGCAGATTGTCGTACGTAAAGCCCAGCGATTCCAGGTTGTAGAGAATCTTCTGCGGATCGATCACGCGAATAACGACCTTTTCGCCGAAGTTCCCGGGCATAACCGAAACGCGCAGGTCGATGGGACGGCCTTCCACCAGCACGTGAATGCCGCCGTCCTGGGGCAGCCGCCGCTGGGCAATGTCCAGTTCCGCCATGATCTTGACGCGCGAGACGATGGCCGAATGCATCTGGTACGGGGGCCGAATCTTCTCGTACAGCTTGCCGTCCACGCGGTAGCGCACGCGCAGCTTCTTGTCGTCCGGCTCGATGTGAATGTCACTGGCGTTCTCGCGCACCGCGTTGTAGAGCAGGTAATTCACCAGCTTGACGACGGGGGACTGCCCCGCCACTTCCTCCAGATTGCTGATGTCCTGCGTAATGTTTTCGATCAGGGTAAACTCTTCGAGACCTTCATCATCCAAAATCTCGTCGATCACGAAGACGTTCGCCGCCGACAGGTAGGTTTGCAGCGTGGCCTTGATGTCCTTGCCGGTGGAGCAGACCACCTGCACGACGCAGCCGCTGATCCTCTCGATTTCGTCGATGAGGAATACGTTGGTCGGCTCGTTGACGGCCACCGTGAGCCGGTCGTGCACTTTGAATAAGGGCAGAACGATATGGGATTCGAGGAATTCACGCGGCAGGATCTCGACCGCCTTGGGATCGCACAGCTTCGGGCTGACCTGGGCGTAGGGCACGCCGTAGGCCTCCGCCAGGGCCGAGGCGATCTGATTCTCGGTGCAATAGCCCATTTCGATGAGCAATTCGCCGAGCAGCTTGCGGTGGCCCTTCTCGCGTTGTTCGGCCAGAGCCCGGTCGACCTGCTCGGCGCTGACGACGCCGCGCGCCAACAGGAGCTGGCCGAGCTGCATCTTGTTCTCGAGCAGAATTTGACTCATACCCTACCTCGCTGCACCTGCACGGTCAATCGATCATGCAAAGCTCTTGACCGCCTCGGCCAATTCGCTGTGACGGTCAAATTCGTTCTGCAACTGCGTGATCTCCAGGATCTTTTCGCAGTTCTCGTCGAGCCCCGCCAGCCGAAGCTGCGTCCGGTTCTCCCGGCAGTAGTCACGCACCCAGAGCAGCAACTCGAGCCCCTGGCTGTCGATGAAGCTGACGTCGTTCATATTCACGACCATACCGGTCCGCTGCTCCAAGAGCGTCTCGGCGACGGTGTCTTTGAGAAGCTCCGCCAGATCGCCGTCGATCTCGCCCTGCAGTTCGATCACGGTCACATTGTTATAGTTTTGTGTGTTGATTCTCATCGCAAGAGAGTCCCCACCGCGGCGGTTCCGTACTCGGCGAGATCGCGGGCGCCGTAGACCTGGCTGCCGCCGTCCTGGAGGGTATCCCAGAGGTACCGAACGTCACTTTCCAGAAATGCCGCCGCGATGTTCCGGTCGAACTGGGTGCCGAGACCTTCGCGGATCTGCTCCAGGGCCTGTTCCAGACTCATGGCATCGCGATACGTGCGTTTGGAGGTCATGGCGTCGAAGCTGTCGGCGAGACCGACGATCTTTCCGCTCAGCGGGATTTGGGCCTCGACCAGACCGTTGGGATATCCCCTGCCGTCCATACGTTCGTGGTGGCACAGGACCCCCGGGACGATGTCCCGCATTTGCTTGATGCCGCGGAGAATGCTGGCGCCGATCAAGGGGTGGCGTTTGATGCATTCCATTTCGTCGTCGGTCAGCCGGCCTGCCTTTCGGAGCACGCGTTCGTCGATACCGATTTTCCCGATGTCATGGAGGAGTCCGGCCAGATATATCGTATGGACCTGCTCCTCATCCAGCGGTTCGGGATCGGTAATCCGTTCGGCGATCCAGCGCGAGATGACCGCCACTCTCTCCGAGTGGCCGCGCGTGTACTGGTCCTTGGCGTCGATGCTGCTGGTCAGGGCCTTCAGGGAACCCACAAAGAGTTCCTTGAGGTCTTTGAACAGCCGGCCGTTCTCGATGAAGACGGCGCAGCCGCTCGCGACCGAAGTGAACAGCTTGATGTCCGTGCTGTCGAAGTCGGGCTTGTCAATGCGATTGACCGCCACCATCAACCCGATAATGGCGGGAGCGTGACCGGCCCGCGCGCCGGGGGAATCACTCTTTTCCTTGGCGCACAGCGGTACGGCAATGATGTTCCGGATACTCCCGGGCCAGTCGAATTTGAACGGCGAATCCACCTCGCTGTCGAGAAGCGCTTCCCGGCCCAGGCGCAATTCCTCGGCCAGCCGGGCATGCAGAAAGGCGGCGGTGCGATCCTCAATATCGATCAGCCCCGACCCGGCGGCAACCACGAATTTCATGTCGCCGTCGACGCGCCGTTGCAGCAAAACACTGATGCCCTCGACCAACACGATCTCGGTCAGACTGTCGCAGGCGAGCTGCAGAAAATTCGTGTCCGACTCGGTGACGTGCATGTTCGTGCTGATCTTGTGAAGCAGCACCAGCTCCTCGTAGACGCGGGCGAGCTCGGTGCCGACCATTTCGATTTGCTCTTCGGTACGAATCATCGTACGGAAGCTCCAGGCGACCAGCCGAAGCAACTCGCTGAAGTACGGCTCGCCGACCGGCGGCTGACCGCCTTGCGCCGGCTTCGCGACCTCGCCCAGATCGATGATGGCCACGCCCGACGCAGCTCGAGAGCCGTTGGCCGTCGCGGGAGGCGTCAGAGCCACTGCCAGAAGACGGTGCGCCTCTGAAAAGCACCAGATCCGCGCGTCCGCATCCTTCTCGCAACCGTCGGTGCTCGTACGGAGCACATGTTCGGCGGCGTCCACGATCTCCTGCGGATCGCTCTCGAACGGGGCGGCACTGAGGAGAATCTCAATTTGGCCGCTCGCGTCCACAACGGCAAAATTGACGCCGAACCGGCCCGCTCGTTCTCCGAACGCCTCCAATTCCCGTCGTTGCGCCGACGTCAGTCTGGGTAGGGTCGTGTTCACCATATTTGTCTTCGCGTATCCTTCAATCTGAAAAGCCGGTTCTCTGCGATCAATGCTGCAGCGCCAGCTCCTGCTGGTGCAGAATATCTTGCAGGGTCTTGAGCAACTCTTTCGGACTGAATGGCTTGCTCAGACAGGCCGAGACGCCAAGCGCCTCCTGCTGCTCCTGCGTCACGGCGAAGCTGCGCGCCGTCAGCAACACGACGGGCACATGCCGGGTTTCCTCGTTCGCACGCAGTTTTTCGATCAGCTCGATGCCCGTCATGACCGGCATCTGGTAATCGGTCACCACGATGTCCGGCTTTTCCTCGCACGCCAGCTCATACGCCTCGGCGCCGTTGTTGGCGGAGACAACATCGTAGCCGTTGTTCCGCAGCTTGATCGCCACCACGTGGATAATGTGAATTTCGTCGTCTGCGACAAGAATCTTGTTGGCGGTCATTTTCGTCCGCTCCAAAGTTGAGTATGAATCATTCCTCCTCCGTGGTCTTACGCTGAGTCGTCCGATGTTACGTGGCTTCGGCCATTTCGACCTTTGCCAAAGGCAGCTCGAAACCAAAGGTGCTTCCGGCTCCTACCCGGCTGGTGACAAACACTCGGCCGGTGTGGATTTTCTCGACAATTTGCTTGACCAGGTTTAGGCCAAGGCCCGTTCCTTTCGCTTGTTTGTTGTTGGCGCCGACGCGGTAGAACTTGTCGAAGACGTGCTCGACTTCGTCCTCGGGAATTCCCACGCCGGTATCCGTCACGGCCACCTGGGCCCGGCCCGTGGTCTCGTCCACCGCCGTGCGGACCGTAACCGAACCGCCGGCCGGAGTGTATTTCACCGCGTTGCTCAGCAGGTTCACAATGACCTGTGACATCATGTCCCGGTCCGCATACACCTGATCGTAAACGATCGGCGCCGGCCCGGTCACGGTAATGTTCTTCTCCTCGGCATAGCTTCGGATCATGCTCATTTGCTGCTCGATCAGAATCGTCAGGCTCGCCGGCTCCTTGGCGGTCTTCATCAGGCCCGATTCGATACGCGAGACGTTCAGGATATCTTCGATAAGACGATTCAGGCGTTGGGCCTGGCTCTGAATGATGCCGTAGAATTCTTTGCGCGTATCTTCGTCGTCGGCCTCTCCATCCACCAGCATTTCGGAGTAGGCCGTGATGGACGCCAGCGGCGTCTTGAGCTCGTGCGAAACGTGGCTGATGAAGTCGTTCTTCATCTGGGAGATTTCCTTCTCGCGCGTGACGTCGTGCAACACCGCCACCACTCCCAGAACGGCCTGGCCCTCCTGAACGCACGAGACGATCGTGTCAAATGTGTGCAGATCCTCTTCCAGCGAGAACGTCAGCTCGCGCCGGGTTCCCTCCACTCGACTCTGAGCGCTTTGCTGGAGAAACTGCACGAATTCCCCGTGCCGCTCGCCGCAGATGTCATTGAGGGGGCGATATCGGTCGGCTTCGAGATCGAATCCCAGGAGTCGCGCCGCCGGCGCGTTGGCCATGGTCAACCGGTTATGGTCGTCCAGAACCACCACCGCGTCGCGCAGACTGTAGAGAATGGCCTCGGTATGCTGCTTTTGCCGTTCCGAAAGCCGGGCACGAATGCGCAGATCGCTAAGCTCGCTCTCCAGTCGCTCGACGAGGGCCTCCCGGTCCTCAAGATCGGCCTGGAGCGTTCGGACCGCATTGCCGCGGCCCCAAGGCTTCTTCTCCTGCAACGGGGCGCCGTGCTTCGAGCGAAGCTGTCTGGCTATGGACGTGATCGCCCGGACGAGCCGGTGATGGCACACACCCAGAAAGATCACGCCCACAGCCCCGACGGCGTACATACTGAGGCACAATGCCGCAAGCGGATTGCGCCACCCTGCCCCGATGCCAGAATGATACGGCCCGGCCAGGGCCGCCGCACACAGGGCGACCAGCGCAACTGTGACGGCGACCCAGACCAAGCTCTCTTGGCTTCTCAACACAACTCCTCCGAAGCTGTTGATGGCCGTTACACGCTTCTTTTCATCACCAATATGGCGATTAGCGTCGTACCCAGTTTTCGGCTTCCTGCCCGTCAACATCTTCCATGACGATGCTGTCGATCCTCTTGTACTCCTCGGGATCGGTTTCCGCGACAATCCTTTCTCTCAAGCGCAGGGCTTCGAGATAGGTCGGTCGCATCATCAATGCGATCTTGAGGTTGTACACGGCCTTCTCGATATTGCCCTCGAGATAGTACTTGGCGGCTCTGGCATACGCATCATCCGCCAGGCGCGTCCTGTCGATGGCCTGCATGGCTTTCTTGGCGGCGTCACGCTTGAGCCGGATGTCGTCGACGCGGTCCTCCGCGTTGGTCTCGGAGGGCTCTTCGATGATATGCGGCGTCAGCATGATGATGACCTCTTCGCGCTGCGACGAATCGGTTGTGCCCCGGAACAGAGAACCGACCAGCGGGAGATTCCCCAGCAAGGGAACCTGGTCGCGTGCCGTCACAACCACGTCACGGAACAAACCACCGATGACCACGGTTTCACCGTCTTTCACGATGATGTTGGTGCTCAATTCCGTCGTGGTCTCGTCCGGGACGCCATCATCATTCAACTCGGCGGTACTGTCTTTCGGATAGATCTGCAAACGGATGTACCCGTTGTCGCCGATATAGGGTCGGAAGATGAGCTGTGTACCGGTTTGCAGGAACTTCACTTCGCCTTCCGTAGCCACGCCTCCTTCAGAGATCGTCGTGCTCGATCGATAGCCGAGATTACGACCAATCAACACCTGCCCCTCCTGCTTATTAAGGGCCAGAACCTTCGGATTGGCCAGCACGGTCGTATCCGTGACCTGCTCCAGTGCAGTAACGATGGCCTGCACGTTGCTACACGAGAAACCTACCGTCAGCCCGCCGGTACCGGGCGACGAGGCAAAACCTGCCGTTTCAATCGGCGTTCCCGTGCGGGGCAGAAAAGACGGATAACTATTCACAATCACGCCATCCAGCAAATTCCAGTCGACACCGAACTCCATGCTTTCAGTCAGCAATGCTGACATGATGGTGGCCTCAACCAGGACCTGCCTCGGTCTCACGTCAATCTGCCTGACTACCGCTTCGGCTTTCTCGATGTTCTCCGGATAATCGAACAAGACGATCATGTCGTTAATCGCCAGATCGTCTCCGCCCCCGGTCGAACTCAAGGAACCCCCGCCGGAGCCACCGCTGCTCGCCGACGAGATGGTGTCTTCGGCCGCACTGGTCGTCTCGATCTTGGCGCTCTCGCTGAGCACCGGCTGAACAAGCGTTTTGGCTTCCTCGGCCGTGACGTAATACAGCGTGATGACCTTGTAAACCATCCGCTCCGGGTCTTCCTTGATCTTCTTGTACTCGTCGGCGGAGTAGACCCTCACGAAATCGCCGTCCTGCTGATACTTGAACCCGTGTCCCAGCACGGCGTCGAGGGCTTGCTCGAACGTCACATTGTACAGCCGGCTGATCGTCAGCTCTCCGGCGACCTGCGCCGAAGGCACAATGTTCTTCTTGCACAGGGCCGCCAGCAGACGCAATCCGTCGCGAATGGTGCTTTCCTTCTGGAAGGCGATGAATTTGATCATCACCCCTTCCTCGGAGAAGTCCACCTGCGGCTCGTTCACGTCCACGCCTTCTTCAACCGGCGTCGCGGGCAAAGCACTGGCAAAGGGATCCGGTTCCGCCGCCCACGCCTGCCCTGCGATCAGGACAAGCAGCACGGCACAGAGCCATCGGCTCTTCCATTTGAAACGCGTTGTCTTACTGTTCTTGTCATCATACATAATCATACTCCTGCTCTTTCAAATTCACGTTATAAAAAACGCTTGGGATTCGATGGTTTCAAATCGATTTCGATTCACTTTCTCACATCAAGATACTGCGCGAGCTTCAGCGTCAGTTGTGTGCCTCTACATCCAATAAGTACGGCATCTTCATAGATGCGCAACACTTCGAATTCGCATGTGTCCGAGCCGTCTGTGGCAGTGAGCTTGTCCCCCACCGACAACAACTCGTCGTCGACGAAAGCCTTGGGATTCTCACTCCACAGCACCGCCTCCAGTCTTAATTTCCGTGCAATTCTGATGGCCACTTCTTGAGCATGATCGGAAGAGACTACGTGTACTTCTGTACCGGTATTTTCGTTTTGCTCGCGCGCGGCCCGGCGAAACGCCTCCCAGTCGCGTGCGGCAAAGAAATCTCGATTGATCTCATCATTTCGTCCCAAAACCTTGGGTAAGGCAACAAAACGGACGTTGAGGTCCGGCTGCGCCGGCGTCTCTTGCGCGCCCGCCGGTGCCGGCGCCGCCCCTGCCGAATTCGGTTTCCTGCCCGTGAGCACTCGAATCCACATGAGCGTCATAATGGCAAAGAGCGAAACCGCCACGACCGTCTTCTTGCGATCGGCGGCCAGGTAACGCAGGGAAGAGCTTGCCCTGGAAACACGTTTTCTTCGACTACGCATCATCTTTCACACTTTTTTCAGACGTCTCGGCAGCCAGATCACCGTTCTTGTGCTGCCTTTGCGGGCGGTAGAAAATAACCGCCTCCGTATGCATGCTGACCTCTCCGGTGTACTCGCCGTCGTTGTCCAAAACGGCCTTCTCAATGCGTACCAGCCGCTCCATGGCCTGAAAATCCCGGAAGAAGCCGAAAACATCCTTGATGCTGCCTTTGCAATTCATATGGACCGCAATACAGTTGACGCCCCCGCATTCGACATCGCTTTGCGGAACAATGTTCTGCTCTGTCAAATTATGTGTATTCATAATGCGGGCGATATCCTGTAGAAACGCGCCCAGCGATCCTTTGGCCGGGACATACGTCTCGTAGTTTTTCACAATCTCTTCGACGTGATGGAGACGCTTCTTGAGTTTCGGCAATTCCCTGCTTTGCGTGGCGGCGGTCGTGATGGCGCGCACCTGTTTTGCCTCGGCCTTTTTCAGGGACCGCAAACGCTGCTGCGAGGGCATGTACCCATAAAATACGAAGTCGGCCACGAAGAGAAGGCCAATGAGACACACCCACATCTGCTGTCTCCGGCCCGACATTTTGGATGCGATCTTATTCATCACCCTTCGACTTCCTCATAATTTGCCAGATAGCAGGTAATCTCGAACTCGCTGGTTTCGATCGTTTCGGCCTTCTGTGCGACCGGGTTCCCACGCGGCGCCGCGGTCCGGGTCCCGGCGTTTCGCGCCGGCATCGAGACTTCCGTATTGCGAGAGTACGAGGGATAAACCTCGCGAAAATAGACGGAATCATCGAGCCGGCAGACGAGCGCGGCCACGTCCGCGGGAGTGGCCGCCACACCGGCCAGGATGATCTTAAAACGCGTATCGCCCAACGACACGCCCTCGGCCGCCGACGGTCTCCGGTCCGCCGTGCGAACGCCCGATCCATCGAGGGCCTCGCCTTCACTGCGGCCCGCCAGTGGCTCGCTGATGCACTCGACCCGGCTCAGGACCACCGTCTCGGATATAACGTGGCTCATCTCGGCCAACAGCGCCGCCACGTCGATTCTCGAGTCGATCCGGTCGATCAGATCGGCCTTCGTCTGCACCTCGCTCAGGGCTTTGACGGTGAGGTTGAACTCGTTCAGCATGTTCTCCGCCCGGCCCCGCTCGTCCTCGAACCGAGCCAGCTCGGCCGAGGCCTGGACCGTCTTGTGCGTTACGGTCACGTTGTAGGCCATCATCCCCAGAAAGATCAGGGCCAGCGCGGCATACTGCCGGCGCATATGCACCTGCCGACGTCGGCCTTCTTTATACCATTCGGGAAGGAAGTCGATTTCTTTCATAGCCGTTCGCCTTCCAGCACGGGTTCGCGTGCGGCGCGCCGCGCACCGAGGGCGCCGCCGGATTGACGTCTGCCTTTCAAGCTCAGCCCCACCGCCAGCGCCAGGTCCGCAAACGAACCCGTCACGCCTCGACTCGACGCGTCGGCGCCGCTGTCGAAACCACGCAGCGGTTCGCCCACCTCGACCTCCACCGACAGATGGCGTCTGAGCACGTCCAGCAGAATGGGTTCGTACGCCCCTCCGCCGACGATCACGGCCCGCTCCACTCGCTTGCCGCGGAATGTTACCGTATGATAGCGAAGACAGAGCGACAGCTCTTTCGCCAGGGCTTCCGCCGCCGAGGTCACCACGTCGACCACAGAGCGTCTCGTGGAGGGATCCACCGGCTCGGCACGCAACAGCCTCAAGCGAAGGGATTCGGCGTCCGGGACCGACAGACCCAGCGTGGAGGCCACCTCTTCACTGAAGCGCGCCGCCCCCGACGGGATCTGCTTGACGAAACAGATGCCGCCGCTGCGTCCGAACACCACCGTCGTATGCTCGTGCCCGACGTCCATCAAAATGATCGTTCGCTGCTTGTCCTCTTCGCGGCGTAACCTTCTCTCGAAGCTCCGAAACAGGGCGTTGGGGGCGGCATCGATGCCGACAGGTTGCAGACCGGCGTCCTCCAACAGCGCAATGTGATTCTTGATAACCTCGTTGTCCGCCGCCAGGACGATGAACTCATTCTTGGCTTCGTCCCCCTGACGAACGCTGCCGGCCAGCATGTAGTTGATCGTGTCGGTCTCTCCGTCCAGCCCGAATCGCCGGGCCGCCTCCTTGCGCAGCACCTTCTCGATCTGAGGCGTTTCCGTTTCCGCCAGGCGCATGGACGTAATACGAAGTTCGTCACGGGACAGCGCCGAGACCGCTTTGCGGCCCCGAAAACCGCGACGCCCCAGGAGTTGTTTGATCGTCCGGACCACGGCATCCCGTCGTTCCTCGTCCGACGCGTCGCCATCGACCTCCAGCGGCGCTCGTTCGGCGCACACCACCTTCAGGTGGTCGTCCGCCTGCGCCAACTGCACCATCTTGATGCGGCGAGCGCCGATATCCAACCCGATGGGAAGGACTCTCTGCCTCATCGCCATCCAATTCGACATTAACATTTCACGCCATTCAATTGGATATAGAAACGAACCCCGTCACGGGTTCCACGTCGACCGTTTTGGTGACACCTCCCGCCTCCAGAGTAACGACCCCGCTGTTCAGAGGGGCCAGAGTGCCGGGGGTGCCGCTCGACGGACTTCCCAGGTAGTCGAAGGAGACCGCGCTGGCGCCGTCGAAATCGGCATCGACCAGATCCACCCGGTTGAGACGCGATTCGTTCTGGAAGTCGACCCGATAATCAAACTGCTTGCGAACGGGATGGGAAATGACCGTCCCGGTCTCATCCTGGATCTCGTAGGTTTCAGCGGTCTTGTCAAACACAACGGAAAAATACTCTCCTTTGCTGATGGCCATGCTCTTGGCGTATTCCAGATCGGCCGCCAGCATGTTTGAGGCGGCACGAATCTGCATGCTCCCGGCCGATGAGATCATGGGTACTGCGATCGCGGCGGCCACGCCCATAATGACGAGAACGATCATCAGCTCAATAAGTGTGAATCCAATTCGTTTTTTTGCATTCTGGCACATAGTTCACCCTGCCTCCGTTGTATCTTCGGTCCCTGCGGCGTGCCTCTTTACCTTCGAGTCACGTATGCATTTCCAGGCATTCTTCGGGCTCCCACCGGCGTTTCCCCCATGCGAGCGTCGGCGCAGGCAAAACGGACGTTCCGGGCCGCACCGGCTCCGGACCCACCGTGGCGAATGCCCGTTTCCTGCGTCAATATCGACTGATTTGTCGTCATCAAAACCCCGCGTCGGCGGGGTCTTTCTCCCGCCGGGGCCCTTCTCAAGGCTGCCGTTGCGACCGAACGCGCAACACAAATGCGTCCGTTTCTTCCCGCCCCAATCGGCTTCACTGACGAGCATATACACATTTTCGGACGTCTCCCTGCCTGACTCACGCCAAGCCTCATTGCCTGACCATGCTTCGGAAAAACGCATCCGCCGCCGGCATCCAATGCTCGCGCGTTCCCGAAGGCCAGACGATAATCGCCGACTTCACGGGTTCTGCAATAATCGTTGCTCCCGCCCCCTTCTCATCCAGTTTCCAATAGCCGATGGGCGACGAAGCCACAGCTAATTTCGCGTGCAATTGCTGGATGTCCGTTTGGGTCAGGGCGCTGTCGTAGACTCGGACGTCGTCGATCAGACCTCCAAACGTCGAGGCAAGACCGGCACTGCAATCGGCGCCGATATTCAAATGTCCCACTCCGGTGCCGGGCGCGGCGACCGGAAGGTTGGGGTCGCTGGTCTTCTTCACGACGCCGTCGAGATAGGCCGTCATCTCCGCTGCCTCGTACACCACCGCCACGTGATGCCAGAGCGCATCGCTCAGTTCGGCCAGCGCGATGTTCGTATCCCAGGTCTGCGTCGGATGCTTCACGACCAGATGCATGGGACTGGCGTCGTTGAACTGGAGCGTCCAGTGATGTACCGAATCGTCCGCATTGGTCTTGCCGACGACGCCGGCCCGGGCGCTCTGCACCGCATCGGGCTTGATCCACACCGAGAGCGTATAGTCGCCCGGCAATTGGAGGCCGCCGTCGTTTATCGTCTGGAGATAAGCGTCCGTGCCGTCTAATTCCAGCGCTCCGTTGACCGCGCCGCCGACGGGCTGCCAGGCCACCGCGCCGCAAGTGAAGCAATCGTGATTGCCACCGGACCAATCGGCGGCGCTTTCCCGAAAGGCTCCCCCGGCGAACACGCCTCCGCTGATATAGACTTTGGTCGCGGCGGCACTGATCGTAACGGCGCCGTCTGCCACGATCAGCCCTTCCACGCTCAGCCGGTTGACCGCCTCCACGGTGACATCGCCCGTGACGTACAGCGCCGGCACGTTCTTTCCGGCCGCGATGCTGATGCCGGCGCCGCGAATCGTCAGGTCGCCGTCCACGAGCAACATGCCGTTGATGCTGATGTTGCTGTCCAGCGTCAGGTCGCCGGCGCGATACACCACGCGGACCGGATCGGACGGGCCGAAGGTGAAGCCGGACAGACTTGCGCCGCTCAAGGTCAACGTCGGATAGCGCGTGGTAAGATCGGTCACGGTCACCGCGGGCCAGGCGAGCGTCAGATCGGCGGGGGCGCTGCGCCTGCCCGTGATGGTTCCGGACAGGGCATTACAGAACGCGTCGCCGTCGATCGTACCCACGCTGGTCGCGCTGCCGGCGCAATAGAAGTCGCCGAAGAGACCGAGCCGCGGGCCCAGGGAAGCGTCGGCCCCGGTCCAGAGCGCGATACACGGGTCCAGACGCAGCTCGGCCGAAAGCCGGCTGCGCGACACTTTCTCCCCCGCCATCAATCGATACGCCTCACAGTCGATCGCATACGTGCAGCGGTCGTACGGGTCGGAAATGTCGCGGGCCACGCTAACGTCATAGTACTCGGAGCTGCCCCCGATAAGCTGCTGATACGTGCCGCCGGTCCAGTATGTCGAAGACACTTCCTGGGGATTCAGAAGCAGCCCCCGGGCGTGGTCCAGCGCCGAATCGACCAACTGGTCCATCTGGACCCGCAGCAGCATGTTTTGCCCGCTGGCCAGCTCGATGTCGGACCGGCTCAGAAAGCCCAGCGAAATGACCGCAATCGCCATGATGACGACCAGGATCATCAGAAGCGCCACACCCTTGCGGCGCCCGTATGCAGTTGTCTTTCCGCCGGCGTCAATCATCATCAGAAACCAGAGCCCCTCCGGTGTCGTCGAGAAAATGGCCGGCCCAGCTCCGCAAAGCCGCGCAGATCTCATATCGATAGTCGGTGTTGTCCTGCGTCAAGTCGAAGGCGACCGTTACGAAGCGCGTATACGGCGGGGCCACGTCAAAATCGAATTGGACGTTCTTGCACGTCGAAAGGAAGATAGCACTTCTGGAATCATGCCCCGCCAGCAAGGCCGCTTTCGTTCCCGACAGCTTCAGCTCCGCCAGGGTCACAAGCAGCGTCTCGCTCGCGTCAAAATCAGAAATCCGCACGCGGTCGAGGCCGTCGCCGCGTTCCACGTACACAAGCTCGTTCAGGTTGATCCGCCCGTCACCGTTGGTATCGGCCCGCCAGACGGCGATGTCGTTGCCCGGCGCGGCGCAGACGAGAAGACAGGTTTGAAGCAGATTGGAGATTCGCAGCGAGGTATGCCGCAGTTGGGCCTGTTTCGAGAGGACGTCATCGCTGATCTGACTGGCCGAGGTCATGGCGAACGCCAGCGTCGCCACCGCCGACAGCAGAATGGCCGTCACGGTCAACGCCACCAGCAGTTCGACCAATGTCAGAGCCTGGATGTGTCTGGTACTTTTCATCACCTGCGATTCCACCGACCCAAGCACGGAACGTAAAACCACTCATGAACTCATATGATGCCACGTGTCATGTCCTCGCCGCCCTGGTTCGTCGCGCGCCCGGGTACCCCGTCGCGCCGGTTACTGACTGATCACCCGATGGAGAACCGCGATCTCCGCTCCGTCGTACTTGACCCACACGGAGGCAAAGATGAAGAAACAAGGCGGGTCCTCGTCGTCCTGTTGCGGTACGTACACGTAGTTGCAGTGCACCTCTCTGCTGAACCCGGCATAGATGGGATCGGCAAAGACGGCGCCGGAAGCGTCCTTGACCTGGCCCTGGGCCTCGGTGTAACCGTCCCAACCGTTCCAGGGCTCTCCCGCGTCTTTGATGATCTGCTCGTAGGGCGTGCCGGCAATCTGCTGCATGAGATCGCCGGCCAGTTTGGCCGCCAGCGTGCGGCGCATGCCTTCGGCCTGGGCCGTGGCGCCGCCGACAAAGGGCAAAAGCACACCGCCCGCCGCCATGCCTAACAGAACCATGGCGAGCGTGGCCTCGGCCAGCGTGAAACCGCCGGCGCGATGATGGATGCCCTGACGGTCAGTAGTCATAGTATCGCACCCCGCGGGCGTCGGCGCCCGTATTGTCCGGGCGAATCTCACCGGTCTGGGGTTTGCAGATCCATCCGTGACTGCCATCGGCGTCGGCGGGAAACGCAGCGCCGTTGGCAAGAATCTGGACCGTATCCAGATTATTGAACGGATTCGTCGGCATCTTGGAAAGATAAGGTCCGTAGTTGAACCCCACCGTTCCTTTGGCTGCCGTGGTGCCGTCGGCCTTGCTCGGCAGCGTCGCCTGGGTGCAGAAGGCCGCTTCCGTCGGCGCCGCTGTCCTATCGCCGTCGGGATATCCCGGCGCGACTTCGTTGTGCTGACTCGTGTAGATCAGGACGAAGCGGCGCAGCAGGTTCAAGCTGCCGGCCATGGCGCTCTGCCGGGCCGCTGTACCGCTGTTGGCCACCGCCGGGATCACGATGGCAGCCAAAACGCCAAGCAAGACCACCACGACGAGAATCTCGACAAGGGTGAAGGCTCTTGCTCGTCTCATCACTGCCCCTTTCGATTACTTCTTCTGTCATTCATCAAAAAGGCTGACCGGCTTCGGGCAACGGCCTTGGCACGGTCAGCCTGGATTGTCACTATGCCACTGTCACGCGTGGCGATTAGAGATCTTCGTGATCCGGGTTACCATCGTTATCTGCGTCGAAGTCGTCGTCAGCCCAGATCTCACCGGTGGTGGCCAGGTATTCCCAGCTTCCGACACTATCGCCAACCGTAGCCGTGTCGTCGATCTTGCCCTGGTTGGTCTCGACGGCGTCCGTAACATCGTTGAACGGATTGATCGGCACTCTCTCCAGATACGGACCGTACACGAAGACTCCGGCGCGGACTTTGCTGCCGCTCGTGTTGCCGTCAATGTCGCTGGTCTCCGTCATCTGGGCGATAAACGTGCCCGCAGCCGGAGCGATGTCGTTGTGCTGGACCTTGTAGAGTTCGATCTGACTGCGGAGCGTCTGCAGGTCGCTGCAGAGACTGTTGGTCTTGGCCTCGGTACTGGCCTGGGTGAACTGCGGAATGACGATCGCGGCCAGAATACCTAAAATGACCACGACGATCAAAATTTCGACCAATGTAAAACCTTGTTTTGCTCTCATCTTGTTTTCCTCCTCAGGTTGAGAAAATGGAAACTTGTTGCCACTAAAACAGGAAAAATACGTTTGGTTCTGTTATCGACTGAATCGATGTACTACTTGACTGCTTCGGGTTGCGTGAGCTGCGGGTCCTCCAAAAATAGTTACGTCGCGTCGTTTCTTTCCAGGCTTACGGCTTCGGCGATTCATCCGAATGCCTGACGTACGTGGAAGCCCTAAAGGTGACGGTCCGGAAATCGACCGAACCGTCTTATCTGCGGCTCCCGCTCAGTCCAACCAAACTATAGGAAACACAATCCGGCGTGCCAAAAAAGGAAGGGAGAAAAAAACAGGTTTGCGCCCGCGCGCCAACGAACCGGACACAAGCGACCGAAAAAAACCCAAGAAACTCCGTCATCCCTTCGCTTGTGCTCAGGGCAAGCTCTGAACGAAGCGCAGCGGAAATCTGTCATCCTGAACGAAGCGCAGCGGAAATCTGTCATCCTGAACGAAGCGCAGCGGAGTGAAGGATCTGGGCTCCGGCTCTAAAAAACCTCTTCGTCGCACGCCACTTGTGGGTGGGGCTTGCCCCACCATCCTTCCTGCGGCTTTGAAACACCTCCTGTTCGAAAGCCAGATCCTTCGCCTTCGGCTCAGGATGACAATTGGCGCGCAAGAGAACCGTGATTCATGTCAGGCGGATAACGACTGCCCCCCGACCGAAAAAAACCTAAGAAACGCGGAGGTACGCGGGGAGATGATGCAGATCGATGGTCCGGGTTTGTTCGTCGACGTGGCGCAATTCGACGCCGATACAATCGACGCCGTGCAGGGCCGCCTCGACTTTGTCGGCCCATTCGATCAGAACGACGGATTCAGCGTAGCAGAGGTCGTCGAAGCCGAGCATCTCGAACTCGGCGACGGAATCCAGGCGGTAGGCGTCGATGTGATACAGGTCGAAGCGTCCGGCGTATTGATTGACGATAACGAATGTAGGGCTCGTAACGGCCCTGCGGTCTTCGGCGCCGGCGCCGGTGGCGATGCCTTTAATAAGATGCGTCTTGCCGCTGCCTAAGGGCCCGCAAATCGCAAAGATTTCTCCGCCGCGAAGCTGAGCCCCGATACTGCGTCCGAGTAGCATCGTTTCTTCCGGGCCGCGCGATGTGATAGTCGCGTCCATAAAGTCCTTTATCGGGAGTTTCCTCGCCGCGTGGCGCCGAGCTGGGCCGGATAATAGTAGCCCATAGTCTGCGCCGCGACGCCGAGGCGGTAGTGATGGTCGTGCAGCAGGCACGCACGCCGCTGTGCGGTCGGCACGGTCGTAGAGTAGATGCGCATCTCGCCTTTGAGGCTCGTGACGACCTCCTCTCGATGGTCCCCCAAACAATCCATCACAGCGATAACGCGCCCCTCGAGCTTCTGCATGGGCGGGCCGTCCCAATCCCGGACCGCGCCGCTGACGACCACTTCCTTCTGCTCGTCCGCATCCCACCATATCGGACGCGGCGTCAGCGTTCCCTTTTGCCTGAGCTCGATCAGCTTGCCCGAGGCGCTGTAGAACCAGCGCTGGGGGAAGTCCCGCTCGCCGGCAAAGACTTCCATGCCCGCGTGCCCGGCCAGAACGTCGCCGGCCATGCCCTGGCCGTGCAGGTGACGCGTCGGCTCCTTGTGGGTCCAGAGCTTTCGCCCGGTCGCCGCGTCCACCACGCACAGACCGTCGGTCTTCTGCCGGGTCTCGAACCCGTAGAAAACTTCGAGCCCTGGATTCTCCGGATGAACGTCGGCGACGTAGCAGACGTCGGGGTGGCCCATTTCCAGCGTCCAGAGCCCCCTGCCGTCATCGTCCAGGACAGCGGCGCCAAGGACAAGCTCGTCGCGTCCGTCTGCATCCGCGTCGGCCGAGATCAATCCGTGCGAGCCTTGCCCTGCGTACTTGGCCTTCTCGCGTGTGGAATCCCAGTACCAGATCCGCCGGAAGTCTTTGTCCAGGGCCTCGGTCTTAATCAGCCGGTACGTGCCTCGCTGCATAATCAGCGACGGCCTCTTTCCGTCGAGATACGCCACCGTCAGGAAGTTGCGGCAATAGTAGTTGTAGCTGGAGAAGCCGTCGCGGCTCAACCAGGGAACCTTTGCCACGATCCGACCGGTCTGGCCGTCGAGCTTGACGAGATACTCGGGGCCTTTCTGCACCAGGCCCTTCTCGTCGCGGGGGTCGCCTTCGCCCGCCTTGCAGTAGACCTCGGCCTTGCCGTCCGAGTCCACGTCGTAGACGATCCACGGCGAGTACCAGATTCCCGCCTCGATCGACCAACCCATGTCGTGACGCCACATCATGGTGCCGTCGAGCCGGTAGGCCTCGATCTTGTAGGTCGTCGTACTCGGCTTCCAGTATCCGGGACGCTGATAAGGATCGGTGTTGAAGTTCGGCTGCTTGATCACAAATTCCAGCGCGCCGTCCCCGTCGAGGTCGCCCACGCCGACCTTCTGGAAATCGTAATCGCCCGCCAGCGGTATACTCAGATACGGTTTCGCCGCATCCGACGGCGCCACGCGGACGCACGCGGCCGGCTTCTCGGCGCGACGACCGTTCGTGCAAACGTAGAGATCGTACACGCACGCCTTATCGCTCGCCTTTCGATCCACGCAATTCGTGAGGCGAGACGCCCCTTGTGTGACCGCAACCTGCGAAGCGCCCCCGCCTGGCCCATCCCGGCGGACCACGGCGAAAGTGACACCGACGGGATCGTCGGCAAGCAAACGCCAACTGAGAAAGACCGAGGTGTCGTCCTGCCGCAGCGCGATCAACCCCCTGTCGAGCTTCTCGGCGCTCGCACCGCACGCGAGACACAACATCATTGTCACGGCAAGACCTGCGACCGTCTTCGATGCCTTCATGTCTGTCTCTCCTTCGCTCGTTGTCCCGTCAGGCCGGCCGGGACGCGTCGCCGAGATGATCGTAACCTCCCGGCTTGAGCTCCCGCCGCGCGCCGTCGGGCATCACGATTCGCATACCGGGCTCGGCAGTCACGTTGCCGATTTCCGTAATGGTCACGGCCGCCTCCCACGCGCCGCGCAGCTTCTCCCATTGCCCGGCAGGCAGCGTAAACAACAGCTCGAAGTCCTCCCCTTCGTTGAGGGCCGCCGCCAGCGGGTCGCGCTGCCCCTGCGCCGCCGGCGAGACCGGAATCGACGCCGCGTTAAGGACCGCTCCGACGCCGCTTTGCCGGCAGATGCGATTCAAGTCGGTGCTGAGCCCGTCGCTGATATCGATCATGGCGTCCAGGCCGACCGCCCGCGCGATCGCCAGGGCTTCTTCGACGCGCGGCGTGAAGTCCAGATGTCTCCCCTGCCCCGACCCGCCTAACGAGCCGGTGACGCAGATCACGTCCCCCGCCCGCGCGCCGTCCCGACGCACCGGAGCACGATCGCCCGGCGTGCTCAACATGGCCACCGAGACCGCCAGGGCCCCGGCGCTCTTCCAGCACGTAATGTCACCGCCGACCAGGGGACAGTCGTACCGGTCGCCGGCCTGCACGATGCCGGCGTGCAGCTCCTTCAACCGCGCGTCCCCGAAATCGGGCGGCAGCCCCACGGACACCACCGCCGCCAACGGAACCGTCGCCATGGCAGCACAATCGCTCAGGCTGGTCGCCATCGCTTTGTAGCCGGCCTGCTGCAACGTGGCTGTCCGTAAGTCGAAGTGCGTTCCGTCCAGCAGCATGTCGGTGGTAATCAGCACCGACGACCCTTGCCCGACGGCGACTTGCGCCATGTCGTCGCCGATTCCTATCGGAAAGCGGTCCGCAGGCAGAACACGCTGCGCTTCAAACCAGGCCGTGATGTCGTCTTCCTTGGGACTCATCGTTACGCCAGGTGCTTTTTCCAATAGGCGATCTGCCGCTGCACCTGCTCCGAGCCGGCCGCACCGGTCGAAGCGTACCGTTGCACGACGTTCGCCGCCCCCAAAAACTCGTAGACGTCTTCCTCAATCGCGGGCGAATGCGCCTTGAACTCGTCCTGCGAAAGTGCCCCCAGGGGCTTGCCCGCCTTCTCGCAGTGGGCCACCAGCCCGCCGACGATGCCGTGCGCCTGGCGAAACGGCACCGCCTTGCGCACCAGATATTCCGCCAGAGCCGTGGCGTCGAGGAAACCGGCGTCCAGGCCCGCGGCAATCTCCTTCGTCTCGAAGCTCGTGTGCAAAACGATGGCCGCCGCCATCTCCAGCGAGCTGCCCGTCGTGTCGGCCGCCGAGAAAACGTGAATTTTGTCCTCCTGGAGATCGCGGTTGTAGCCCGACGGCTGGGCCTTGAGCAGCGTGAGCATGGCCATCAAAGACCCGTACGCGGTTCCCGTCTTGCCCCGCATCAGTTCGAGGACATCCGGATTGCGTTTCTGGGGCATCATGCTCGACGACGTGCAGAACGCATCGTCGATCCGAACGAAATTGAATTCGCTGGTCGAATAGATGATCCAGTCCTCGGCCAGGCGCGACAGGTGCGCCGCGATCAGCGCGCAGGCGAAGACGAATTCGGCGCAGAAGTCGCGGTCGCTGACCGCGTCGATGCTGTTATACGCGAGGTCGGTAAAGCCAAGCTGCTTGCTGGTGCTCTCCCGGTCGATCGGCAGCGTCGTGCCCGCGATGGCGCCGGCGCCGAGCGGCGAGGCGTTGAGCCGGTTCCGGCAATCGTTCAGACGCGTGAAATCGCGATCAAGCTGTTCCACAAAACTCAGCAAATAGGCGGCGATAACAATCGGCTGGGCCCGCTGCATGTGCGTATACGCCGGCATCAGATCGGCGGTATACTTGCCCGCCAACTGCACGAACGCCTTCTGGAGACGCGCGATCTTCGCCTGGATCGTCTCGATTTCGTCGCGGAGCCAGAGTCGGATGTCGGTGGCTACCTGATCGTTGCGGCTGCGCGCCGTGTGGAGCTTCTTTCCGGGCTCGCCGATCCTCTCGATCAGCGCCGCCTCGACCGCCATGTGAATGTCCTCGCAGGCCTTGTCGAACGCGAACCGCCCCGCCTCGATGTCTTCGCTGATCTGGATCAGCCCTTCCTTGATCGCTTTGAGCTCGGCCCGGGTGATGAGCTTGCACTCGGCGAGCATCTGCGCGTGCGCGATCGAGCCGACGATATCGTACTTGTAGAGACGCGTGTCGTACGAAAGCGACTCGACGTAATCGACCGTCAATTCATCCGGTTTCGACGCGAGCCGTTTTTCCCAGCTTCTCTGTTTCTCAGCCATTCCTTGCACTCCGAAACCACGAGCGTATCAAACTCGCGGCGATTACTTCGCTTGGGGGCAGACCCGTCCGGCCAGCGTCCGGCCCAGGTCGCGACATTGATCGAGCTGTTCGGGCGTCGCGGCGAACCGGGCATCCACAACGGGCTCTACCAACTCCAGCGATGCGTCTTCGACGAACTTCCGCATG
>Ga0272441_10001242_pt1 | contig 54633 bp, 42 predicted proteins | sample SSMProp6N_FD_193582 | JGI IMG/M metagenome (GOLD analysis project Ga0272441, IMG submission 193582) | Marine sediment archaeal communities from Little Sippewissett salt marsh, Falmouth, MA, United States - SSM-Prop-6N | ecosystem: Environmental > Aquatic > Marine > Wetlands > Sediment ...
CGTTCACGCAGGCATCCGCCGGTAACGAATAAAAATCAGCCGGCGTGGCAATCGCCTTGGCCAGCGCATCGCGATAGGTTGCACGCGGGATTTCCACCGCACCGAATTGCGACAGGTGCTCGGTCACAAATTGCGTGTCGAGCAGCGTAAACCCGCCGCGTTTCAGGCGCGCCACAAGATAAGTAAGCGCTATTTTGCTGGCATCGGTTGCGCGCGAGAACATGCTTTCGCCGAAAAACGCCGCCCCTAGGGACACGCCGTACAGCCCACCGACAAGGGCGCCCGCCTGCCGGCATTCTACGCTGTGCGCATTGCCGCGCGCGTGTAATTCGCAATAAAGCTCAACGATCCTATCGTTGATCCAGGTGCCATGGCGGCCCGGCGCCGGCGTGGCGCAGGCCAGCATAACCGCCTTGAAGTCGGTATCGACTGTGATCTCAAAAGGCTGCTTGCGCAGTGTCCGTTTGAGTTTCTTCGGCAGGTGAAATGCGTTGAGCGGCAAGATGCCGCGTTCGGTCGGGTCAATCCAATAAAGCGATGGGTCGTCGCGCGATTGCCCCATGGGGAAAACGCCGTACGCATACGCGCGCAGCAAAATATCCGCGGTGACCTCGCTTTCATCCATGCGGGTGTCCGGGCGTCGTCTGCGGCCGGCTAGTGCAGCCCCAAGAACTGCTCAAGCCAATGGATGTGATACTCCCCGGTCTGAACATCTGTTTCCCGCACCAGGCGGCCGAAGAGTGGAATTGTCGTGTCGATACCCCCGACCACGAATTCGCGCAGCGCCCGTTGCAGGCGCATCATGCATTCTTGCCGGTCATCGCCGTAGACGATCAGCTTACCGATCATGCTGTCGTAGTAAGGGGGGATGCGGTAGCCGGAATAGGCGGCCGAATCGATGCGCACGCCCAAGCCGCCCGGCGGATGAAAATCGGTGATCGTGCCCGGGGACGGCCGAAACGTCTCGGGGTGCTCAGCATTGATGCGGCACTCGATGGCGTGGCCGGATAGCTTTACGTCTTGCTGCGTGATGCTGAGCGGTTCGCCTGCGGCAATGCGTATTTGTTCGCGCACCAAATCAATGCCCGTCACCATCTCGGTTACCGGGTGCTCCACCTGCAACCGGGTGTTCATCTCAATGAAAAAGAACTCGCCGTCTTCGTAGAGAAATTCGACGGTGCCCGCCCCTAAATAGCCCAAATTGCGCACCGCCGTTGCCACCGTTTCGCCGATGCGGCTGCGTTCCTCGGCGGTGATCGCCGGCGACGGAGATTCTTCAAGCACCTTCTGGTGGCGGCGCTGCAACGAACAATCCCGCTCGCCGAGATGGATGGCGTTGCCGTGGGCATCGCCGAGTACCTGGATTTCAATATGGCGCGGCTTATCCAGGTAGCGCTCAAGATAGAGCGCGTCATCGCCGAAGGCGGCCTTCGATTCGGCGCGCGCGGTGGAGACCGCATGATCCAGCTCATCGCGTGACCGGGCAACTTTCATGCCGCGGCCACCGCCGCCGGCAGCCGCCTTGACCAACACCGGATAACCGATCTCATCTGCGATTTCGGCGGCGGCGGCAGCGTCCGATACCGCGCCATCCGAACCGGGCACCACCGGAATACCCAGCTCTTTTACCGTCTGCTTGGCGGCGATCTTGTCGCCCATCACTTTGATGTGCTCAGCCTTTGGCCCGATGAAGGTAATGTCGTGTTCTTCGACGATCGAGACGAAATTGGCGTTTTCCGACAAGAACCCGTAGCCGGGGTGAATGGCATCGGCGCCGGTAATTTCGGCAGCGGAGATGATCGAGGGAATGTTGAGATAGCTTTCCGAGGCGGGCGCTGGGCCGATGCACACGCTTTCGTCCGCCAGGCGCACGTGCATGGCGTCAGCATCGGCGGTGGAGTGCACCGCCACGGTGGCGATCCCCAATTCAGCGCAGGCGCGCTGGATCCGCAATGCAATCTCGCCGCGATTGGCAATTAGAACTTTCTCAAACATCTCGCCTATCCCGCGCTCTTTGAGCTATTCGATCACGATGAGGGTTTCACCGAACTCAACCGGTTGTGCGTCCTCAATAAGGATCTGTTTCACCGTGCCTGACGTCGGCGCAAGGATGGGGTTCATGGTCTTCATAGCTTCGACGATCAATAACGTATCGCCCGTTGCAACTTGGTCGCCTACCTGCACAAAAGGCTGCGCCCCTGGTTCGGGGGAGGTGTAAACCGTGCCGACCATCGGCGATGTGACCGCGCCGGGGTGGCTGCCGCTATCACCGGCGATGTCCGCTGCGGCCGTTTCAGCGGGTGCGGGTGCGCTGGCTACGGGCAGCGGTGCGTAGTGCACGGGCGCGCCGGCGCCCATGGTGCGTGCAACCCTGATCTTGAACTCTTCGGTTTCGACTTCTATCTCGCTGAGCTCGGTTTCCTTCAACAGGTCCGCAAGCTCCCGGATCGTTTCTTTATCGACCGGGCTTTGGGCCAATGTCTTATCCGAGTGTGAACTGCTCATGAGTTTCTCCGTTTGAGCGTGCTGCAACCGGGGCAGCCGGGTTTCAACGCGGGCGTAAGCGTGTGCATCACGGTGTTGTGCCGCATATATCGGCAAGGGCATCGAGTGCTAAATCATAGCCAAGCGGGCCGAACCCGCAGATCACACCGCGCGCCACATCGGCAATAAACGAGTGGCGGCGAAAGTCCTCGCGCGCAAAGGGGTTGGACAGGTGCACCTCGATAACGGGTGTGTCACACGCCAGCACCGCATCGCGAATGGCGACCGAGGTGTGGGTATAGCCGGCGGCGTTGAGAATCACCCCGTCGGCACCGGTGCGCGCCTGTTGCAGCCAGTCTACTAAATCGCCTTCGCGGTTTGTCTGGCGAAAATCGGCGGTGATGCCAAGCGCCTTGGCTTTGGCGGTCACGCGCTTTTCCAGGCCGTCCAGCGTCTGAGCGCCATAAATATGCGGCTCGCGCTGGCCGAGCAGGTTGAGATTGGGGCCGTTGAGAACCAGGATCTTCGCCGTCATGCGGGAGGGCAACCTTGTGAGTTAGTATCGATGGCGATTGACACGGAGGGTAACGGCGCAAAGGTGCAGGCACGCGCGATGGCGTGGGGTATGCCGTGGGGGATACATGGGCCTTGTTATACTTGAGCAAAGCCCCACCGCAAAGCTGGCAAACGCTGTGCAGGAGCGGTCGCGGCCCGGTTAAATGCTGCCCGAGCCGTTGAAAAGGGCGCAAGGGGTGACCATTATCGTCTGCATGACGAGCAACACCACGTCTAGCGTGCAAACGGGGGGCAGCGTCTCTATCAGCCTAAACGGCGATATGCGGGCTATCCCCGCCCCCGCTACAGTAGACAGCCTGTTGGCCCATTTGGGCCTGGCACGTGGCAAAATTGCCGTCGAGCGCAATCTTGAGATCGTGCCGAAGTCGCGCTACGCCGATACCGCTATTGGTGACGGCGATCGGATTGAGATCGTGCAATTTGTCGGCGGTGGGTGAGTACAACGTGCAAAATGTAGAACGCCATGTCTGAGATGAGACCCTATGTCTGATACGTGTATGGCCGATGCGCCGGCGTCGGGCGCGGTGACGCAAGAACCGCTGGTCATTGCCGGGCGCCGATTTGCCTCGCGGCTGATTATCGGCACCGGCAAATACGCGTCCTACCAGCAAAATGCCGATGCCGCCGCCGCCGCCGGCGCTGAAATCGTGACGGTGGCAGTCCGGCGGGTGAACCTAACGGACACCTCCCAGCCGCGTTTGACGGATTTTCTGGACCCGGAGCGCTATACCTATTTGCCCAATACGGCGGGGTGTTTTACCGGCGAAGACGCGGTGCGCACTTTGCGGCTGGCGCGCGAGGCGGGGGGATGGTCGCTGGTCAAGCTTGAAGTGCTGGGCGACCAAAAGACCCTATACCCGGATATGCGCGAGACCCTGCGCGCGGCGGAATTGCTGATAGGGGAGGGGTTCGACGTCATGGTCTATTGCAGCGACGACCCGATCATGGCCCGCGACTTAGAGCAGATGGGGTGCTGCGCCATCATGCCGCTGGCCGCCCCGATCGGGTCGGGCCTTGGCATTCAAAACCCGGTCAATATCCGCCTTATCGTTGAGCAGGCGGGCGTACCGGTGCTGGTGGACGCCGGCGTTGGGACAGCGTCTGACGCGGCCATCGCCATGGAGTTGGGGTGCGACGGCGTGCTTATGAATACGGCGATTGCTGAAGCCCAAGACCCCATCCGCATGGCCCGCGCCATGCGGCTTGCGGTGGAGGCGGGCCGCGAGGCGTATCTGGCAGGCCGGATGGCCAAGAAACGCTACGCTGACCCCAGTTCGCCGCTCGCCGGCCTCATCTAGCGCGTTTCAGCCCGCTTTATCCGGCGTCATTTGGCGTCATCCAGCTTCCTCTTCTGTGGCCTTGCGCTCCTGGCGCACAGCGTCTAGGCGCGCCTCCAGCGCTTCTAGAGAGGCCGCGCCCGGCAACAATTCATCGCCGATGATGAATGCCGGGGTGCCGCGCACGCCCACTTCAAAGGCCAAGTTGCGGTTTGTCTCGATGATGGTGCTCACGCGCGCTGTGTCCATGTCGCGTGCCAGTTGGCGTACGTTAAGACCGACATCGGCGGCGATGTCCATCACCTCATCGAGGTCAAGATTGCCTTCCGAGCGCAGCATGGCGAAATGAAACTCAAGATATTTGCCTTGCGGTATGGCGGCGATGGCGGCCTGCGATGCGATGGTCGAATCCGGCCCGAGGATCGGAAATTCCTTGAGCACCAGCCGCACGTCTTCATGGGTGTCGATAAGGGTTTGGATATCGTCCGCCGTCTGCTGGCAGTAAGGGCAGCGGTAATCGAAAAATTCGATGACGGTAATGGCGCCGTCCGGATTACCAGCAACGAAGGAATGGCTGTCGCGGAATAAGGCCTCATAGTTGGCGGCGATGGCTTCGGCTTGCCGCTCTTTTTCTATGCCGTCCTCGTAGGCCTCCAGTTCTTCCAGCACTTCCAGCATCAGTTGCGGGTTGGCCAGAAGGTAGCTACGCACGATTTCGCCAATGGCTTTTTCTTCCGTGTCTGAAAAAACCGCGCCAGGCGCGTCTTGGGCGGCGGTTTGGGATACCCCCGGTATCAGCAGCACCAGCGCCAGTGCAGCCAGCATGGCCGTGGCTGAGGCAAGCCGTGCGGCCCGACGGATAAATGGCATATGTCTTCTTTCAGTCATGTGGGGGATGGGTCTGCGGCCGGCACCCTAAAGGCGCGGCGGCACGATGCGGGAAATATCGTCAGCGCGCTGCCAGGCGGGGGTGCCTTCCGGCAATTCGCGTTTGGCCCGCGACGCCCATTGCTTGGCGTCCGGCAAGTGCCCTGAGGCTACCTTTTGTTCAGCCGTTGCAAGGGCTGCCATCGGCGTGTTGCCTTCGCGAGCATAGGCTTGTGCGAGAAACCGAAACGCCGTTGGGTAATCGCGTTCGAGCTGCGTTGCCCGTTCCAAGACAAAGCGCGCCTCGGCGATGTTCTGGGGTTGATCCGTTGCCAGCAGCGATTGGCCTAAACCGACCATGATCAAGGGTTCGTTAGGGCGCAACTGGTTGGCAGCGCTATAGGCGGCGGCTGCTTCCACCGGCCGGCCGGCTTCAAACAGCGCCTGCCCTTTGAACTCCTGAAAATAGGCATTGTCCGGATAATCTCTGATCAGCGCATCTATTTCCGCAATCGCGCGATCCGTATTAGGGATCTTGTAAAGCGCGATGGCACGCGCGTAGCGGGCCGCGTCGCTTTGGTCCGATTCGGGATAGCGCCGGAACGTAACCTGCGGGCGATCTATGAAGCCGTGCAGCTTGCCTTGCACGAGCCGCAGCATGTGCTGCCACTCTTCCGGGTCTTCTCTATCGCGATAGGACGATTGGGTCACCCGGTTCTCAAGCGCCGCGATGCGTTCGCGCGATAGGGGGTGGGTGCGCACATAGGGGTCTTGTGAGCGCGAGGACAGCGCTTCTTGGTCGGCCAGCTTATCAAAGAACGAGACCAGACCTTTGCCGGATTGGCCTGTCCGCTCCAGGAAATCCAACGCCGCTTGGTCGGCGGCGGCCTCTTGGGTGCGTGAATAAGACAGGAAGGTGCGTTGCGCCACGCTTTGGCCGCCCGTAATCAGCGCTGCGCCGGCCTCCCCCGAGCCTGCTAAAATCGCCCCGACACCGAGCAACAAGCCAATGATCGCCGGCGCCGTTGCCGCTGAAACCGCTTCTTGCGACCGTGATAGATGGCCGCCGGTGATATGGCCGGTTTCGTGGGCCATCACGCCGATAATCTCGTTCGGCGTGCGCGCCTGCATGATCGTGCCGGTATGCATGAACACGTTTTGGCCGCCGGTCACGAACGCGTTGATGCTGGAGGCGTTGACGATGTAAATGCTCACCGCGCGGGGGTTGAGGCCGGCCGCTACAAAAATGGGGTCGGAGATGCTGCGCATGAAATTTTCGGTTTCCGCATCCCGAATCAGCGATATGGCCAAGGCCTGCTGCAGCGGCAGCACGACCGCCACCAAGACGCACGCCGCCCACACGCTCAGGCGGCCCATTACGCTGCCGGCGCGGTGGTTATAAGCACGGCGGCCATATGCTGGGCGGGAAGTAGTCTTTGACATTTTGTCCCGCATGTCCTTTCTGTCCGGCATGCGCGTCTATTACAGGCGTGGATGGCTGGCGGGTTGCAGAGCGGGGTCGGTCCGTTTACGCCTCATGCGCACGGTAGGCGGGGGGGAATTTTCCGTCAATCATCCATGCTATGGCCGCGCGTTGGCCCATAAACACGCCACTTAGGTAAACACGCCAATAGGGATGACCCCTGCACAGTGTTGAACGTACTTACCAAATTATCCTCACGCCGTGGCCAGAAAAAGGCAGCATGGCGGCTGCAGTGCCCGCTCATCGCGCTCTGCGCCATGGTGTTTGTGGCGGCGTGCGCATCGGACGACGATAATCAACTAGCAACCGCGCGCTTTACCGCCGGCCAGCAAAACACCGGCGGCCTGCCGCTGGGCGATCGCGAAGGCGCCGGCACCTTCGTGGGTGCCATCGTCGCCGATGAACCGCGCGCAGCCCTTGCCGCGCGCTCAGTGCTGGAGAGCGGCGGCACTGCGGTGGATGCGATTACGGCGCTGTATTTCAATTTGGCGGTCACCATGCCGCACGAAGCCGGGCTTGGCGGTGGCGGCATGTGCCTGGTGCACGACCCGGTGGCGCGCCGGGTGACCAGCTATGAATTTTTAGCCGAGCGCCCGCGCGCCGGCGGTCCGGTGGCGATACCGGGCAATGTGCGCGGATTTGCGCTTATACACGCCGTCCACGGGCGCTTGCCTTGGTCTACGCTCGTAGCGCCGGCGGAAATCTTGGCGGTGCAGGGGCACGAACTATCGCGCGCAACCGCCCGCGAGCTTGCAGAGCTCGCCCCCGCATTCCAGGCTACGCAAGATTTAGGGGCGGCCTATCTTGGCCGTAATCAAGAGGTGCTGCGCGAGGGCGCGCTGTTGGTGCAAGCAGGCCTTGCAGCCTCCTTGGGTAAAATTCGCGCCAATGGGCCGCGCGGGTTTTATGGCGGTGCCATCGCCGAGGCAATTACGTTGGAAGCCGCGGAAGCTGGCAGCCCGATCACCTTAGAAGAAATGCGCGCGTTCCGGCCCACCGCGTCGCCGCCGCAGACCATCAGCATCGGCTCGCAAACCTTATCAATCCCGCCGCAATCCACCGGCGCGGGCACCTATATGGGCTCGCTGTGGCCAAGCGTTCAGGGGCAAACGGGCAGCGCCTTGCTTGAGGCGGCGCGCGCAGCGCTGGTGCGCGCCGGTGCGGAAACCGATCTGCCGACGGTGTTTGGCTCAACCGCGTTCGTGGTGGCCACGGCCGGCGGTGATGCGGCGGCGTGCGCGGTCACCATGAACGGGCCGTTCGGCACCGGGCGGCTGGTGCCGGGCACGGGCATTGTGCTGGCGCGCTCGCCGGGCACGCCTGGGTTTGGCTTAGCCAGCGCCTTTCTCGCACCGGCCATGGTGACCAATGATTTCAACGGTACGTTCTTTTTTGCCGGTGCCGGCTCCGGCGGGCCGCGCGCACCGGTGTCGATCCTCAGCATGGTGGATGGGGTGATGTCCAGATCACGCCCGCTAGAGGCCGCCAACGCCGCGGCGGTAACTGACGCCCACAACTTAGTCAACGTCATCGCGTGCCCGGACGGGGCGCCGCAGGCTGAAGCAAGCTGCGGGTTTAGCGCTGACCCGAACGGCGCCGGCGTCGGCGTTGTCGGCTTCCCGCCGGCCATTCAGTGACGCTTTGGTGATCTCGTCAAAACGCGGACAGGTCGATCCATTCATCGTGATGGACGTCATGCGCGCGGCAAACGCCCGCGAAGCGCAAGGCCACCGCGTGATCCATATGGAAGTGGGCCAACCGGGCACGCCGGCGCCGCGGCCGGTGCGCGATGCAGCAGTGGCAGCGCTTGCAAACGACCGTCTCGGCTACGCAGAAGCGCTTGGCCTTGCCGCGTTGCGGGCGCGCATTGCCCGCCATTACGGTGACGCCTACGGCGTCGATCTTGCCCCCAGCCGGGTGGTGATCACGTCCGGCAGTTCGGGCGGCTTTGTGCTGGCGTTTCTTGCTTGTTTTGACGCCGGCGCGCGCATTGGTTTGGCGATGCCGTCTTACCCGGCCTATCGCAACATCATGAAGGCGTTGGACTTGGTGCCGGTTCCTATCCCGTCCGATGCGGCGCAGGGCTACCAGCTTACCGCCCGCGCGCTGGACGCGGTGGCGGGCGCGCAGCGGCTGGATGGCGTGCTTGTGGCCAGCCCCGCCAACCCCACCGGCGCGATGATCCCGCCCGAACAGGTTTTTGCCATCGCAGACGTGGCGCGCGCGCGCGGCCTAAGGCTGATTAGCGATGAGATCTACCACCGTTTGACCTATGGCACGGTGGCGGAAACCACCCTGGCCGCGGTGGACGCAAACGCGTTCGTGGTCAACAGCTTCTCGAAATATTACTCGATGACCGGGTGGCGCATTGGCTGGCTGGTGGTGCCGGAAAACCTGGTGCGCCCGATTGAACGGCTCGCCCAAAACCTGTTCATTTCCGTATCCACCCTAAGCCAATTGGCCGCCATCCATGCGTTCGATGCAACGGCGGAGCTGGACGCCAATTTGGCCGTCTACCGCGCCAACCGCGCCTTGCTGCAGGCGGAACTGCCCAAAGCGGGCTTTTCGAAGCTCGCCCCGTGCGACGGAGCGTTTTACATCTACGCCGATGTGCGTGATTTAACCGATGATGGTGAAGCGCTGTGCCATCGCATTTTGCACGATGCCGATGTCGCGGTTACACCGGGTACAGATTTTGACCCAGTGGCCGGGCACGCCGCGCTTAGATTTTCGTTCGCCGGCCCCACAGACCACATGACCGAAGCCGTGGCGCGGCTCAAGCGTCTCGATTTAGCTGCGCGGGGCCATTAGTGACATCTGTCGGCAGGGGGTCACTCCCTTTCTGATGACCCTCGGCCATTAGGGGTGCGGCGTGGCCATCGGCTGCAGCATCAACTCGTAAATCGCCGTTGCCACCACCCGCGTTTGGGCGGTTCGCCCGTTTCTGGTGCGCCGGTCTCAGGTGCGCCGGTTTCTGGTGCCCCGGTTTCTGGTGCCCCGGTCGTGACGTCGGGCGCCGGGTGCGGCTCGGGTGAAACCGTCTCAAATGTTGGTTCGGGGGCCGGTTCGGGGGCCAGTTCGGAGACGGGGTCTTGCGGGCGTTCGACGGTGGCCGTGGGTAAGTCGCTGGCGCTGGCTGTGGCATGGTCAAGCGGTGCCGGGGCGGGGTCCGGCGCGTAGGTGCCTCCGGCGCTAGAGGTATAGCCAATAAGCACCGGCGCTTCTTCGTGGTGTTGGTCGGCGATTGCCGGAATGGCGGCGGTGTCGGCACCCTCAAGCGGCGGTGCCGCTTCCGGCAACTCCGTGGTGTTTTCAGATTCTGTGGTCTTTTCAGATGATGTGCGCCGGTGGCGCCGCCCGCCGCGCCGCCCGCGCCGGCGCCGTTTGCGCGGTGCAGCGTCGTCATCCTCTTCGCTGCCCGCGTTGGCCGGCGACTCTTGCGGGTCATCCGGTTGCGTGCCAGTAGCGGCGTCGGCTGCATCCGTATCGCTGTCTTCAGGTGTTTCGGCAGGTGTCTCGGCGGATAACTCGGCGGATGCTTCGGGTGCATCGCCTGCCTTGCGGCCGCCCCGGCGGCGGCGGCGCTTGCGCTTGGGGGGAGCGTCATCATCTGTCTCATCGGCACGTATCGCCGCCTCAGCCGGCTCGTCCCCATCCGCATCCGTCAGCGCGTCGTCGTCGTCGGCGGCATCGGTAGCCTCTTCTGCGTCTTCATCGTCATCGAACGCGCTGACCATGCTGAGCGCGTCCGAACCGGCGGTGTGGTCGGGTGTGCGTGCGTCGGTGCTTTTGATGGTGTAGTCGGGCGCGACCAGCGTGCTATCGGCGAGGAGAAAAATGGATACCCGGCAGCGGATTTCCATATCCAGCAAGGCGGTGCGTTTTTGATTTAGAATGAACAAAGCCACATCGCCGGGCACGCGCACGTCCAACGCCTTGGCTTTGCTCTTGAGGGCCTCCGCTTCGATGGCCCGCAATATCTGCAAGGCGGCGGATTCGATCGAGCGCACCATGCCCGTTCCGTTGCAATGCGGGCAGATTTCCGTTGAGCCTTCCAGCACGCCGGAGCGCATGCGCTGGCGCGACATTTCCAGCAACCCGAAAGAAGAAATGCGGCCGACCTGTAGGCGCGCCCGGTCTTGTCTGAGGCTGTCCTTAAGTTTGCGCTCCACCGCGCGGTTGTTGCGCGTTTCATCCATGTCGATGAAATCAATGACGATGAGCCCGGCCATATCGCGCAGGCGCAATTGCCGGGCAATTTCTTCGGCCGCCTCCAGATTGGTCGAGACAGCCGTTGCTTCGATATTGTGTTCTTTGGTCGATTTGCCCGAATTGACGTCGATCGACACCAAGGCTTCCGTCGGATTTATGATGATATAGCCGCCGGATTTGAGGGTCACCCGCGGTTCAAGAAGCGAATCGAGTTCGCCTTGCACGCGGTAGTGTTGCAGCAGCGGTTCGCGGGCCTTGTAGCGTTTGACGTTCTTGGCATGGCTCGGCATGAGCATGCGCATAAAGTCTTTGGCGTCTTTGTAGGCGGCATCGCCGTCCACGATGATTTCGTCAATATCCTTGGAATATTGATCGCGGATCGACCGCTTTATCAGGTCGCCCTCTTCATAGATGAGGGCGGGGGCAATGGATTTGAGCGTCAAGTCGCGGATATTGTCCCAAAGCCGCAACAGGTAATCGAAGTCGCGTTTGATCTCCGCCTTGGTGCGGCTGGCGCCTGCCGTGCGCACGATGAGCCCCATGCTGTCTGCGACGTTCATCTCGGACATGGCTTCTTTCAGCCGGCGGCGGTCGGCCGTATTGGTGATTTTGCGCGAGATGCCGCCGCCACGCGAGGTGTTGGGCATCGCCACGCAATAGCGCCCGGCAAGGGATAGATAGGTAGTGAGGGCGGCGCCCTTGTTGCCGCGCTCTTCCTTGACCACTTGCACCAGCATGATCTGCCGGCGCTTGATGACTTCTTGAATTTTATAGCGGCGAGAGGGGTAGCGGCGGGCACGCCGTTCATCGCCGGCCTCGGCGCCGTTGCCATTGTGGCCGGAGCCTTCAGCGCGGCGGGGGGCTTCGCTATCGCCGGCCGCGCTTTGCAGTGTGTCTGATGCGGGGCTGGCCGCGGTATCCCCGTCGCTCTGGTTTGCAGAATCCGTATCGTCGCCCGTTTCGGCGCCCGAATCATCGTCTGCAATACCTTGCGGGGCGTCGTCGTCAGACACCGTTACGTCTTCTGCAGCGTCGTCGTCTTCGATCTCTTCTATTTCAGCTTCCGGGGCATCACCGATGCCCGCATCTTCACCCTCATCCCCGTCAACATCCGAAAGGGCGGTGGGGGCGGCCGATACCGTCTCGGTGGGTGCGGCATCGGCGGCTATGCTGGGGGCCGGCAGCGTATCGGTGGCGTCCTCGGCCGTATCGCCGTCGGCGTAGTCACCGACATCGTCAATGAGGTCTTCGTCCTGGTCCGCGGCGCGTTGCTGTTCGGCTTCTTCGGCCAAAAGCTTTTCGCGGTCGGCGACAGGAATTTGATAATAGTCGGGATGGATCTCACTAAAGGCCAAGAAGCCGTGCCGGTTGCCGCCATAGTCCACGAAAGCAGCCTGCAGCGACGGTTCGACACGCGTCACTTTAGCGAGATAAATATTTCCCCTTAAGGGGCGTTTAGCCTCCGACTCGAAGTCGAAATTCTCAACCCGGTTCCCCGAGATAATGGCCACGCGGGTTTCTTCCCGGTGGGCCGCGTCGATCAGCATTTTTTTGCCCATAGGCTTGTTCTCCAGGCGCACCGGCGCAAGGCGGGACGAGCGCAATGTCTCGTCCGCGCAGCTGATATGCGGCGCGGCGCGCAATAAGCGAAAAAGATAGCCTGTCGCGCAATCTGGCACCCATGGGGGCGCGCACAGTGTCCGCCGGCAAAGCTGATCTATCAGCCGCGACAGCGTGTACCGTGATGAATTGCGAAACAGTCATTAAATTGGATGCGGCGTGTCTGGCACGCCTGCCCGTGTTCAGGTTCAATACAGTGGGCCGGGCGCTCAAGGCTCGCATAAGACCCTATTCAGTCAACTCGATTAGGCGGCGCCAAACGCAATAGGGTCGGGCCGCCTGATGTAAAAATCGTCGGTTCTGCGCCAGCGCACTCTTAGCCCGCATCGCGCGGGCGCGCCGCCGGTTACCGTCGGTACCGTGTTGCAGTATCTCATACCGCGGATTTCCGGCCTTTTTGAGGCCATGAAACGCGTTGATAAGCGAACACGTGCCACCTGTTGTACCCGCCCAACATGGCCCAACGCAAGCCGGCCGATGAAAGGCGGTGCAATGACCGCGCAACGGGCCATCTGCGCACATACATGCCGCATGGTTAATAGGACGCTAATGCGCCTATCCCTAAAATCAGCATCACCATGTATGTGATTCGCTGAGTATTGTACCCCGCTCCGCCCGGCGCGGGGTACAGACACCGAAGTGGGACGGGTGTGGATGCCGTTTTTGCGCACGCCGGATAAGACAGGCAGATGTGTGTGGCTGCTGCCGGCGGTGGTGCTGGCGGTGGTCGTGGCGGCGTCTTGCGCGGCGGTATGGGCGCCGGCCCTCGCCGCTGCCCCGTCGGTGACCGATGCGCGGCTTGGCACCAGCGGTGAGACCACCCGCTTCGTGCTGGAATTGAGCGATAAAGTCGAGGCCAACGCGTTTACCCTGACCGACCCGTATCGGCTTGTGATTGATCTGCCGGCCGTGGATTGGCAGCTTGGGTCTGATTTCGTGCCCACGGGCCGCGGGCTTGTTAGCCGTTTCCGCTATGGGCTGTTCCGGCCGAGCAATGCGCGGGTTGTCATAGATCTGAACGGTCCGGTTGCGGTGTCGCGGTCGTTTGTCTTGCCGCCGGACCCGAGCAATGGCCGCGATTGGCGCATCGTATATGACCTTACCGCAACCAGCGATGCGCTGTTTCGCCAAAAGGCCGGCTGGCCGCCGTCCGCGCGCGCCCCCAAGGTGGCGGCGCTGCCGGTAGCGCGTGTGCCCATGCCCACCCCTAAGCCTGACGCGGGCAAGGTCATCGTTATTGATGCCGGTCATGGCGGCGTTGATCCCGGCGCGATAGGCCGGGGCGGCACGCGCGAGAAGCACGTGACGCTTGCCTTTGCCAATACGCTGGCGGAGGCCCTGCGTGCCACCGGCAGATACGAGGTGCATCTAACCCGCGAAACCGACATTTTTATTAAGTTACGCGAGCGCGTCGCCACGGCGCGCCGCCACAATGCGGATTTGTTCATTTCGCTGCACTCAGACGCCAATAAGCACCACCACGTGCGCGGGACGTCCGTCTATACGCTGTCGGAAACCGCGTCCGATGCGGAGGCCGCGCAGCTGGCGCGCAAGGAAAACGAGGCCGACATTATCGCCGGCGTCGATTTGAGCAGCGAAGGCGACGAGGTGCGCGATATATTGATCGACCTAGCGCAGCGTGAGACCAAAAACCTCTCCGTCCGCTTTGCGCAGACGGTGATCCCGGAAATCGCAGACGTCGCGCCGGTTTTGCGCAATACGCACCGGTTTGCCGGATTTCGCGTGCTCAAAGCGCCGGACGTGCCGTCGGTCTTGATTGAGCTTGGCTTTTTAACCAACCGCCAAGACGAAAAGAACATAACCTCGGCGCCCTGGCGCAAACAGATGGCGGCGGCAATCGTCCGCGGTATCGATGCCTATTTCGCGCAGCGCACCGCCGAAGCCACCCCATAGTGAGCGCCCCGATGAGCCGGAATAAACAGCCCATGTGGGCCAACAAGGCGCGAAGCCCCGGACGACTGGCGGCGGCAACGCGTCGCTCTAATTTCAATGGCACCAAGCGCCACGCGCGTGCCATGATCCCTCTTTAAATGCGCTTATGGTATGAGAATATCTGTTTTTTGAGGGCCTTGGCGCCCGCATGTGCGGCACTCTAGTAAAAACCGTTTAGATCGATGTTTAAGTTTCTTGCTTATTTGGCCGTTGCTGCCTTTACGCTCACCGCGTTGGTGGGGCTTGCGGTTGCGTTCGTGTTGTGGGATCTGTCACGCGACCTGCCGCCGCACGATCAATTGGCGCATTACGAGCCGCCGGTGACGACGCGTGTGCATGCAGGTGACGGCACGCTCATCGCTGAATTCGCCCGCGAACGCCGGCTTTACGTGCCCATATCGGCCATACCGGATGATCTCATAAACGCCTTTCTCGCCGCTGAGGACAAAAACTTTTTTGCGCATCAAGGGGTCGATATTCTCGGCGTGGTGCGCGCGGCGATCGCCAATGTTGACAATTACCTCAACGACCGGCGGCTGGAAGGTGCGTCAACCATCACCCAGCAGGTTGCCAAAAACTTTCTGCTCAGCAACGAAGTCTCGCTTGAACGCAAAATAAAAGAGGCGTTGCTGGCGCGCCGCATAGAGCGGGCGTATTCGAAAGAGCGCATTCTCGAATTGTATATGAACGAGATTTATCTCGGTCTTGGGTCATACGGCGTGGCGGCGGCAGCGCTTAATTATTTTGATAAATCCCTGGACGAATTGACCTTGGGCGAAATGGCCTATTTGGCCGCGCTGCCCAAAGCGCCCAACAATTACCACCCGTTCCGCCGGCCCGAAAACGCGGTTGCCCGGCGCAATTGGGTGCTTGATCGGATGGTGAACAACACGTTCATCACCCCCTTTCAAGCGTCCGCGGCGCGGGCGGAAAAATTGAACGTGACGCCGCGGCCGGCCGGTACGCAAATTGTCGAGACGCAATTCTTTGTTGAAGAAGTCCGCCGCCAGGTGGTCGATCTATACGGCGCGGATGAGGTCTATGATGGCGGCCTTTCGATCCGCACCACCCTCGACACCAATCTGCAGGCGCTGATCCGCCGCGAATTACGGGCCGGCCTTGTGGCCTATGACCGCCGCCACGGCTGGCGCGGGCCGGTGGCGCGCTTGGATAGTCTAACGGAATGGCCCTCGGCCCTGGTGCGTATGGAGACGGCCGGCGATTTAGCCCCGTGGCGTTTGGCTGTGGTGTTGGATGTAACCAGCGACGGGGCACAAATTGGCCTGCGTCCGGATGTGGATGACGCCGGAAAGATGGTGAACCCGGGAGAGACCGGGTATGTGCCTGTTGCTGAGGTGACCTGGGCGCGCGCGGCAAAGAACAACCGACCGAGCGGGCCGCGCATTAAAGAGGCGACGCAGGTTTTAAGCCAAGGAGACGTTATCTGGGTTGCGCCGGTTGAAGCGAATGAAGATGAGGCTAAGGAGGGTGAGGCGGGCGAAGAGTATGTTGCCCCGCCGCCGGGGACGTATGCGCTGCGCCAAATACCGGCGGTCAACGGCGCTGTGGTGGCGATGGACCCGCATACCGGGCGCGTGCACGCGCTGGTCGGCGGCTTTAGCTACCAGCTTTCCGAGTTTAACCGCGCCACGCAGGCGCTGCGCCAGCCCGGATCGTCGTTTAAACCCTTTGTCTACGCCGCCGCGCTCGATAGTGGGTTTACGCCGTCCAGCCTGGTGCTGGATGCGCCGTTCGTCATGGATCAAGGGCCGGGCTTAGGCCTATGGAAGCCGGAGAACTACTCAAAAACGTTTTACGGGCCCTCGACGTTGCGGCTGGGGCTTGAAAAATCGCGCAACGTGATGACCGTACGCCTGGCGCAATCGGTCGGTATGGACAAAATCGTGGACTATGCGGGCCGCTTTGGCGTCATGCAGGATATGTCGCCGGTGCTGGCCATGGCATTAGGCTCGGGCGAAACCACGCTGCTCAATCTCACCAACGCCTATGGCATGTTGGTGAACGGCGGCAAGCGCACGACGCCGGTGCTAATCGACCGCATCCAAGATCACTACGGCCGCACGATCTACCGTAACGATGTACGCGCTTGCCCTGACTGCGCGGCTGAGGAATGGACCGGGCAGCCGGCGCCGGATATTTCCGATACCCGCGAGCAGATAATCGATCCGCGTACGGCGTATCAAGTGGTGTCTATTTTGCGCGGCGTCGTGCAACGCGGCACCGGCCGCACCATCAACACTTTGGGCAAGCAATTAGCGGGCAAGACCGGCACCACCAATAACGAGCAGGATGCCTGGTTCATTGGGTTTTCGGCCGATTTGGCGCTGGGCGTATTTATTGGCTTTGACGAACCCAAGGCCATGGGCCGCGGCGAGACGGGGGGCGGCTTAGCAGCGCCTGTCTTCCGTGAAGTGATGCGCGAAGTGATGGCCGATGCGCCGTCTATTCCGTTTCGCATTCCACCGGGGATAACGCTGGTGCGGGTCGACGCAAAGACCGGCGTGGTTGCCGGTGCCGATAGGAGCGGCACCATCCTCGAAGCGTTTAAGGCGGGTACGGAGCCGCATACACAATCGGACGTGTTGCGCGGCACGCCTTCCGGTGCGGTTGCCGCCGATGGCGGCACCGCGCAGCGCCCGGTGCCGACGCTTGGGGCGGGGACGGGCGGACTTTACTGATCGTCCGTTGCGCCCTAATTTTGCGCGCCACACCCGATTGCCACCGCACCGCCGGCGCCCGTAGAAGGGGCGGTCCGGCGGTCCTTCGACATAACCTTAGGAGCATTTCATGCGTGCCGAGATCCGCGATCTCGCTGACGAACTCCAGCAGTCTCTGGCACTGCTAAGGAGGCATCTTTGACCCGGACGCAACCGAACGCACGTTGGCGGCGCTAAACCTCCAAGCCGAAGACCCCAGCCTGTGGAACGATCCGGACAAGGCGCAAGACGTCATGCGTGAGCGCACCCGGTTGGAAACCGCACTGAAGAACTACCGGGACCTGGAGATGGCCCTGGCGGACAGCGTGGATCTGATTGAGATGGGTGAGGCGGAAGGAGATCAAGACGTGGTGGCAGAAGCCGAAGCCACCCTGCGCGCCGCGCGCGACCTTGCCGCGGAGCGCGAACTTGAGACATTGCTGTCCGGCGAGGCGGATGCCAATGACACCTACTTAGAAATCCACGCCGGCGCCGGCGGCACCGAATCCAACGATTGGGCGCAGATGCTGCTGCGCATGTATATGCGCTGGGCCGAAGCCCGCGAATACAAAGTTGACCTGGTCGCCGAAACCCCGGGCGATGAGGCGGGGATAAAATCTGCAACGCTGGAGATTAAGGGGCACAACGCCTATGGCTGGCTGCGCACGGAATCGGGTGTGCACCGGCTTGTGCGCATTTCGCCGTTCGATAGCCAGGCGCGCCGGCACACGAGTTTTGCCAGCGTGTGGGTGTATCCAATCGTCGACGATTCGATAGATATCGATATTCCGGAGTCTGACGTTCGCATCGACACGTTTCGTGCGTCCGGCGCCGGTGGTCAGCACGTCAACACGACGGATAGCGCCGTGCGCATTACCCACGTGCCGACGGGTATTGTGGTGCAATGCCAAAACGAGCGCTCGCAACACAAAAACCGCGCCACCGCCTGGACCATGTTGCGCGCTCGGCTCTACGAAGCGGAATTGCAGCGGCGTGAAGCCGAAGCGCAAGAGCAGGCAGCGAGCAAGACCGACATCGGCTGGGGGCACCAAATCCGCTCATACGTCTTGCAGCCGTATCAATTGGTGAAAGACCTGCGCACCGATGTGGAAATCGGCAACCCGCAAGCCGTGCTCGACGGCGGTATCGACCCGTTTCTCGCAGCTGCCCTTGCCCACAAGGTAGACGGCACGGACAAGGCAACCGAAGCCGCGGAATAGATCATAAGGAATGCGTCTGGCCGCGCGTGACGGCTAGGGGGTGTGAAGCCGGTGCGCGTGCGGCTACCGCGCGGCAGGCCGCTTGACCACCACCGCGCCGTCTTTGACGACGACGCTGCTGCCGGTATCCGACGCCGTGGTGGCTGCCGCCGGCGTTTTTACAGCGGCAACCGGCGATATCTTGGCGTTGGGGTTTTGGGCTTCGGCAATTTTGAGTGATGCCGGGGCTGTGGGTTCGGCATCATCTTGGGTGTCTTCGCTCAACGGGTCATCGGAATGCCGGCAATTGCCCTCAAAGAATGCGCCTGTCTCAACGGCCAAGGATTCGTGCAAAATGTCGCCTTCGACGTGGCAGGTGACCGCCAATTGCACACGGTGGGCACGTATGGCGCCAACGACACGGCCGCGGACCACCACTTCCTCCGCAATGATCGCGCCGGTGATGGTGGCATGTTCGCCCACCGTCAACGATTGGCTGCGCACATCCCCTTCAACCGTACCGTCGATTTGAATATCGCCGGTGGCGATAAGATTGCCACGCACGATGAGGTCGTCTGACACGATGGATGGCGCTGACCTGCCGCGGCGGAGGGCGTTGGCGGGGGACGATGGAGATGCGCCACTATTATCCTTCTTCGAGAACATATTGCCCTGCTTTCAAAAAATTGATCGGATTCTGGACTTTGCCATCGACCCAGACCTCGTAATGGAGGTGCGGGCCCGTCGACCGGCCAGATGATCCTACTGTGCCAATGGTTTCACGAAATTCAACGGTTTCGCCGACTTTCACCTTAATTTTGCGCAAATGAGCATAGCGCGATGTTATGCCATTTCCATGATCAAGTTCGATCAGCCGACCGAAAGCGCCGCGCCAGCCGGCAAAGAGCACCGTTCCCGCCATCGGCGCGTGCACGGGCGTGCCTTGTGGGGCGGCGAAATCTATGCCGGAGTGGAAGGCCAGCTTGCGGTTGAGCGGGTCGATGCGGGCGCCAAAATCACTGTTGATTTCAATGCCGTAAATCGGCCGCGCCAAGGGCAGCATGCGCAGGCTTTGATTAAGAACGGAAATGCGATTGAGGTTGTCGGTGACGCGCAGAATCTGCCGGCCGAAGGGCTTGCTGGTATCGCTCTCGGTAAGGGCGTCATCCGCGTATGTAATGAACGGGCCGCCATAGCCGGTGGCCTCCTCATCCAAGCGCTCTACGAGATCTTTTGGCTTGAACCCGGCGATCCGGATAATTGATTCGATTTCCCGTATTTTCAGGTCGGTCTCTTCCTCGATGCGGTTCATCAGGTGTTGTTGAACGCGGTCCAGATTTTCCAGCCGATCGTCCATCAAGGTCACTTTTTCGGCGTGGCGAACCCCCGCCGCCGCCTGTGTAAGATCGGTATGGGCCAGATCGCTATGGTCGAGATCGGTAAAAGCGCCGCCGATGCCGCTAACGGCATCGGTATGGGCGGTGTTACCCATATCAAAAGGAGGTGGCGTTAGATCAATGCGCGATTCGCGCATCGCCCCGTCGACGGCCGCTGGGCGCAGCATAATGCGCGTTTCGCCGTCATCTGTGCGCGCATTGGTGCCGGGAAGGTCGGCAACTTGGATGCGCAAATCGTCAAGCTGGCTGCGTACCTTTTGGTTTTGGGTCAACAGATCGGTCAGCATCCGGTGTTTTGCTTCAAGGTCGCTGGTGGTCGACAAGAAACGCGACTGCGCCAAAACCATGTCGCTGGAAATTGCGTCGTAGTCGGCCTGCATTTCGGCGATGTGCTGCTCATAGGCCGATTGCATGCGGACGAATTTATGGTCTTTGGCGGCAATAATCTGGTCCTGGAAGACCACGTTCACCGAGGTAAACCCGACCCAGCCGAGAAACAGAACCGCCGCGCACGCCAGTACGGCCTGCGTCGACGCTGAAAGCGCCATGAACTGCACCTGTCCATGGCTGCGTAAGTAGAACTGCCGTTCGGTGAAGATGCGGCGGAACCCCCGCACCACCGGGCGGATCAAAACAAAGCTATCTGACACGCTACCCCTCTAAGCGCTTGCGACCCCCCAAGGAGTCATAAAACCGTATTGTTCGAAGCATTTCAACCGGTTGACGTTAATAATCCATGACCCACATGCCACTCTCAACACGTTTGGCGCGAAGTTCGGCCGCCGGCCCACTAGTTTTGGCTCCCAGCGGGCCCGCGCAGGCTCTGATCAGCACCCCATCAGCGCATCCAGACCGGCTGCCTGGCGCGCCGGTGCATTGAACGGCCCTTTTAGGCCCTGGCGGTGATAGGTCGCGACATATGAGTGAAACAGCGCGCTTGGTTCTTGGCGGCGCCGGCGGGCTATCTCTTTGAACCACTTAACGCCCACCGCGACGTGGCCTATCTCATCCGTGTAGATCGTCTGCAAAATGCCGGCACTATCCTTATCGCCTGCGCGTTCAAGCGCCGCGACCGTTTGCGGCGTCACGTCGAGGCCGCGCGCTTCATGAACAAGCGGAATAATTGCAAGCCGTGCCGCGACATCGTGCGCCGTCGCCTCCGCGGCTTCCCACAGCCCGTCATGGGCGGGCAGGTCGCCATAGGCGGTGCCCAACGCGCCAAGGCGTGCCGATAGCAGCAAAAAGTGTTTGCCTTCCTCATCGGCTACCTGCACCCAATCATCGGCGAAGGCGTCAGGCATAGGGGTGCGCCCGTCATAGGCAAAGCGCGCCAGCAGATCGCATGCAAGATCAACCGCGTTCAACTCGATATGCGCTAGCGCGTGCAGCAACGCCACGCGGCCTGCCAGGCTTCCCGGCCCGCGCCGTTTTACGTGACGGGGGGCAACGAGCGGCGGGCGTGGCGGCCGTGCCGGGCGATCGTCTACCTGCACAGCGGCACCGGGCCAGTGCAACCCGCCACCGCGCCACGCTGCTGCCATGCGGCGCGCGGCGCGGGCTTTGTCTTCGGCATCGCCACAGCGCAGAACGTCAACCGCGCAGGCTGTGAGGCTGGCGGGCGGTGTGGTCAAAGGGCTTTTACGGCCTCAAGAACCTCTTCCACGTGCCCTGGCACTTTTACCTTGCGCCACACCCGAGCAATTTTGCCCTTCGGGTCTATCAGGAACGTGGCGCGCTCAATGCCCATATATTTGCGGCCATACATGCTTTTTTCCACCCACACCCCATAGGCCTCCGTCACCTTACCGGCTTCATCGGAGCCCAATGCGATCGACAGGTCGTGTTTGGCTTTGAATTTATCGTGTTTGGCCACCGTGTCGCGCGATACCCCGAGGATCGCCGCGCCGGCTTTCTCAAACGCTTTTTTGTGCGCCGAGAAGCCAATCGCCTGTTTGGTGCAACCGGAGGTGTCGTCTTTGGGGTAAAAATAAAGCACGAGCGCTTGGCCTTTATAGTCCTTGAGCGCTGCTTTGCCGTCTCCATCCAGCGGCAGCGTAAATGCTGGCGCTTTATCGCCTGCAGACAAATCCGTGGCCATGATATCATCCTTCCCGGCGCAAGGGCCCGGCGCAAGGGCCCGGCGCAAGGGCCCGGCGCAAGGGCCCGGCGCAAAGGCATGTGCGCGATTGGCCTGTAACTATGGTGTTTTTTCCCGCCGTCTACAGCACAATCGCGTCATCGTGTCTATTGTCTAGCCGTCTATTGTCTAGCCGTCTATTCTCTAGAGGGCACGCTCTTGCGATGGACATGCCGCCTGATGGCGGGCGTTTACGCCATGTCTGACGTGTCATAGGGCGCGCGGTTCTGATATGCAAAGCGGCAATGCTGATTTGCCCGCATCACAGTCAACGCCAAGATGAGACGACAAACCGGTGATTCGTCCTGCCGCCAAGATAGCGATTGAAGTCGTTGCCGGAGTGGCGGCGGTTGCGGTGCTGATACTCGCCGTCGCGGTCTGGCAGTTGGCGCAGGGGCCGTTGCCGGTCAATTTCCTAAGCCCGCTTGTTACCCAAAGCATCAATGACCAGGCGCAGCACTACCGTGTCGAGATAGACAATATGGTGGTGGCTTGGGCCGGGGCGGATGGCCTGCTGGAACTGCAGGCGGTGGATGTTTCAATTATCGACAAGGACGACAGGGACGTCGTCACCGTCCCGCGCATGGCGATCGATTTTAACGCCCGCGCGGTGCTGGCCGGCAGGCTGGTGCCCAAGACGTTGACCTTGCGTGGCGCCTCGCTGGCCTTGGTGCGCGATCTCGACGGTACCATGCGCCTTGGTCTGACCAACGTCGTGGACGAGGACAGCGAAGTGACACCTTCCGCGGTTGAAGCCGCCGCCACGCGCGAAGGTGACCGCTTGGTTGCGCGCTTGCTGGACGCTGTGTCGACGCCCGAGGAAGACGGTATGGAGGGGCTGCGTCTGCAAGGATTGAGCATCCGCGACGCCGCCGTAACCGTGTTTGATGCGCGTTCCGGCGGGTTGTGGCTTGCCTCCGATGTGCGCCTTGAATTCCGCAACGCGCCTAATGGTCTGTCCGGAATTGTGGAAGCCTCCGTGTTGTCGCCGGGCGGGCAGTGGCGCTTTACCGGCACCGTGCGCGCGCAAGGCAGACACGAGCCGGTGGTGGTCGTAGCGGCGATCGACAACATAAAGCTGCCGGACTTCGCGCGCACCGAGGCCGTTCTTGAACCGTTGTCGATTATCGACAGCGCGGTGTCCGGCGAGGTGGTGGCCATGCTCGACCGCGACGCACTTGCGATTGTCGATCTATCGCTCGATCTTACCGCCGGTGCGGGCACATTGGCGTTGCCGATGCATGAGCCGGCGCCGTTTTATCCGCCCAAGCCGCTTGGCTATGACGGTGAGATACAGCCTGAGGATCCGCGGCCGCCATATACCCCCCAGCCATGGACCTATGACATTGAAAAAGCCCGTATCAAAGGCCGCGTTGCGCTGCCGGGCGGCGCGTTGGAGCTGGAAGAGTTTTCCGTCGAAGGCCCAGCTATAGACGTCGCTATGTCGGCGCAAGGGGAGGTTGCCGTCGATATCAATCGCGGCATCGAAGACGTGGCGCTTGCAGTGCAGGTGGGACGGCTTGCTGTGAACGTGCCCAACGTGACCACCGGGCTGGTGCGCATCGATGGGTTTGACGGCAAGCTGCGATATACGCCGGACGAGCGGCGGCTCTTTGTCGACCATGCGTCGGTGGTGCTCGGTGAGGGGTATCTAGCGCTGGCCGGCCAAATTCAGGGCCTTAGCGACGGCGCGCTGGGGGTGACCCTCAGCGGCGACATCGACAACCTGTTGTTGAGCGACGTGCAGGAGATTTGGCCACCGCGTGTCGCTCATGGCGTGTTGCGCTGGGTCAACAAGAATCTGTCCGCCGGCGTTCTGGACACAGGCCGCTTGCGCATCGATGCGCCGAACGGCGAATTAGGGATGAGGCCGATCCCGCAAGAGGCCGTCGACATGACGATCGATTTTGCCGATGCCACGGCGCGCTATCTCGGCGCCTTGCCGCCGATCCAGGGCGGTCGCGGCACGATGAAAATAACCGGCACCAAGTTCAGCGCTACCTTGACCGATGGCTGGATCGAACCGAGCGCGGGCGGGCTTATCCGGCTTTCGGAGGGCAGTTTTACGGCGGACGCGATACAGGTGCGCGGCAGCGATGCGCGCATCGAGGTTGCAGGTGCCGGTTCGGCAACGGCCATTTTGGCGCTGCTGGACGATGAGCCCTTGCACTATTTGCGCCGCTTCGGCCTTGACCCGCGCGAGGTTTCCGGAACCGGCACGGTGCGCATCACCTCCGTGCTGCCGTTGCGCAGCAAGTTACGGTTTAACGATATCACGCTTAGCGCAACAGGGCATGCCAGCGGCTTAGCGCTGCCCGATTTTGCGCCGGGCGTAGCTCTCGATAGCGGCAATGTAGATTTCGACGTCAACAATGCGCGCCTTGCCGCACAAGGCACCATGCGCGTTGCCGACACGCCGGTGGATTTAACTTGGGTGGAGCAATTTAGACCCACCGGCACGTCAACAAGTACGTTTGATATTATCGGCACCTTCGATGATGCCGCCCGCGCCCGGCTCGGAGTGGCTTTCAGCACATACGTGTCAGGCCCAATACCGGTGCGCGCCACGCTTAAGGGCAAGGGGCAAGACATCCACACCGCCGTCTTTGATCTTGATCTCGAACAGGCGTCCTTGGCTGAACCTCTGATCGGCTGGCGCAAGGCGCCTGGTGTGCCGGCCCGTGCCGCGGGCAACTACCAGCAAGCCGACGACGGCAGCATGACCTTTTCCGACCTGACCTTGTCCGGCGACGGGGTGCAGCTTGCAGGTGATGCCTATTTCAACGGCGACGGCGATTTGACGCGCGTCTCCATCGGACAGCTTGTGCTTGCCAACGGCACCGACCTGGCCGGCCACGCGGAACGCTCGCCCGACGACGGCGTGGTGCGCATCGAGATCGAAGGATCAGCCTTCGATGCGCGGGATTTCCTTGATGGTCTGTTTCAAGCCCGCCCGCGCGACCCGCAAGCGGAAGGCGCCGGTGCCACCATCATTGCCGATGCCAATATCGGCCGGGTCATCGCCCATGAGGGCGAGGTGCTGGACGATGTTTCGGCGCATCTGCTGTTAGAAGGGCCGCTCATGCAAGAGCTGTCCGTTAACGGAACATTTGCAGAAGGCGGCGACCTGACCATAGATTTACGGCCGACACCCTACGGAACGCGCGCAATAGCCGCCGAATCCGAAAATGCCGGTGCGTTTTTGCGCGGCATCAATGCCTATTCCAACATGCAAGGCGGCGACGTTGCTCTTGTGGCGGAAATAGACGACCGCCTGGAAGGTGCACCGCTTGAAGGGCGCTTGACCGGCGCGAATATGCGCATCCGCGACGCGCCCGTCCTTGCCGATATTTTGACCTTGGGCTCGTTCACCGGCATCAACGATACGTTGCAGGGTGAGGGTATTTTGTTCACCCGGCTTGATGCGTCGTGGCGGCTAGACGACATGGCCTTCGATTTGGACGATGCGATTATGGCCGGGCCGGCCATCGGTGTGACGATCAAAGGCCATATCAATCGCACAACCGATGAGGTGGACCTCGCCGGCACCATCGTGCCTGCGTATACGGTCAATAGTCTGCTCGGCAACATTCCGGTGGTCGGGGATATTTTTGCTAGCCGCGAAGGCGAAGGGCTGTTCGGCATTACCTACGGCATTTCAGGCCCGTCGAATGACCCGCAAGTGACGGTCAATCCGCTTGCGGTTTTGATGCCGGGTATTTTGCGCCGCATTTTTGAGTTTGGCGGTCGGTCGAGCGAAGCCGCGGCCGACGCCACGGCGGCGCCCCGGCACAGCCCGGAAAACGACCGTAACTAGGCGCTAGCGGCGTTTGAGTAAAACGTGCCGCTTTTTGCCGGCGGACAGCTTGATGGCGCCGTCAACCATGTCCGCATCGCTGAGGGTTTGGCGCCAATCGCCGGTAACCGCATCATTGACCCGAACGCCACCGCCTTGCACCAGCCGCCGCGCCTCGCTGGTGGATGCGCACAGGCGTGCGCTCACCAGCGCCGTGAGCACTCCAAGCCCGGCTTGCCATTGCGCATCGGGTAGGGTGACGGTCGGCAGGTCCTGCGCCATTTCCCCTTGTTCAAAGGTTTTGCGCGCCGTGTCTTCCGCCGCCGCTGCTGCCGCGCGGCCATGGGCCATGGCGGTTGCTTCGGTGGCCAGCACTTTTTTTGCGTCGTTGAGTTCAGCACCCTGCAAAGCCTCGAGCCGTGCAATCTCGTCCAACGGCAATTCGGTGAACAAACGCAAGAGTTTGCCCACATCGGCATCTTCCGCGTTGCGCCAATACTGCCAATAGTCATAGGCCGGCAACATGTCATCGTTGAGCCAGACGGCGCCGTCAGCGGTTTTGCCCATCTTGGCGCCGGAGGCTGTGGTCAGCAACGGCGAGGTTAAGCCGATAAGCGCTGCATTATCCATGCGGCGCCCTAGGTCGATGCCGTTGACGATGTTGCCCCATTGGTCGGAGCCGCCCATCTGCAAGCGGCATCCATAGCGGCGGAACAGTTCCACAAAATCATAGGCCTGGATGATCATGTAGTTGAACTCAAGGAACGACAGGTTCTGCTCGCGCTCCAGCCGCGCCTTGACGCTTTCAAACGACAGCATCCGGTTGACCGAGAAATGCCGGCCGACCTGGCGCAAAAAATCCACATAATTCAGGTCCGCCAGCCAGTCTTGGTTGTCCACCATGATCGCGCCGGTGGAGCCGTCATCGAAGCTTAGGAATTTTTCAAATACGGCACGGATTCCGATTTTGTTGGCGTCGATTTGGGCGTCGTCCAGCAGCGGCCTGGCGGCGTCGCGAAACGACGGATCGCCGATGCGCGTGGTGCCGCCGCCAATCACCACGATTGGCCGGTGGCCGGTCTGCTGCAGGATGCGCAGCATCATGATTGGCACCAGCGAGCCGGCGTGTAAGCTGGTTGCTGTGCAATCAAAGCCGATATAGCCGCTAACCATGCCTTTACTGGCGCTGTCATCCAGCGCCTGGGCATCTGAGCATTGCTGCACAAAGCCGCGTTCGGATAATCGGGTCAGAAGGTCCGACGTGTAGTGAGGCATGGGGACGTCGCTTTTTTGGGTTTGGGGGTGGCGTTGCCGGCGCGCCGGATTAGCATGATGTTCTGCCAGCGGGAAGCGTTTGTACAAACCTGTGGCCATACAGCAAGACCGGATCCAGCCCATGCCACCGCTTACCCGTCCCTACCGCGCTATTGGGCTGATGAGCGGCACCTCCATGGATGGGGTGGATGCGGCCATTCTAGAGACCGACGGCGATACGTTCGCCGAGCCGGGTCCGTCGCTCACCTTGCCGTATCCGCGCGCCTTGCGCGATGCCATTGCCGCCAGCTTGCCCGGCGCCCGTGCGCTTGATGGGCCGCGCGGGCTGCCGCAAAGCCTGCGGGATATCGAGGCCGCGATCACCCACATGCAGGCGCGGGTTGTGCAGCAGCTTCTGGTGGAAGCCCGCATGCCCGCCGATACGATTGATGTGATCGGCTTTCACGGCCAAACCGTGGCGCACCGACCCGATGCAGGCTGGACCTTGCAATTGGGCGATGGCGCGCTGATGGCCGCAAGCGTGGGCATTGACGTAGTCAACGACTTCCGCTCGGCGGATATGGCCGCCGGCGGGGAGGGCGCGCCTTTGGCCCCGCTTTACCATCTCGCGCGCGCAGGCGCGACGGCAGAACGGCCGCTTGCGGTGCTCAATCTCGGCGGCGTCGGCAATGTCACGTGGATATCCGACGCCGATAATGTACCGCCGATCGCGTTTGATACAGGGCCTGCCAACGCTTTGATCGACGCATGGACACAAGCGCGCACCGGCGAACCTTTTGACCATAACGGCGCGCTGGCCTTGGCCGGCACCGTAGACGGCGGCGCCCTGGCGCAGCTTCTGGATGCGGCCTATTTTGACCGCCCGCCGCCCAAATCTCTCGATCGGCTGGATTTTTCAGCAGATCCCGTCGCCACCTTGTCCGATGCCGACGGTGCGGCGACGCTGGTAGCGTTTACCGCCGAAAGCGTTGTCCGTGCACTCGACCATTTGCCGGCACCGCCGCGCCAATGGATTATTGTCGGTGGCGGGCGCCGCAACCCGGTTCTGATGCGCGCCCTCGCCCAACGCCTAGGCACGAAAGTCGTTACGGCGGAAGATGTCGGCTGGCGCGGCGATACGCTCGAAGCGGAGGCCTTTGCCTATCTGGCGGTGCGCAGCCTCAAAGCTTGGCCTCTATCCTTGCCCAGCACCACCGGTGTAGCGCGCCCCATTACCGGCGGCGTGTTGCACACAGCGCCGGCGCGCCTTGGGTGAAACCGTCCGCCCGAACGGCCTTTAGCCCCTAAACCTAGCTTGCGGCTTTTTTATCCTCTTCGAGGCGCCGGTCGAGATACCGGCTTGCCGTTTCGAGCATCTGCTTGGATTGTTGTTCAAAGAAGTGGTTGGCCCCTTTGATCACTTCTTGGTCGATAATAATGCCCTTTTGGGAGCGCAGCCGTTCCACCAGCTTTTGCACGTCGTCAACCGGCGATACCTTGTCCTCGTCGCCGGAGATAAAAATCCCCGATGAGGGGCACGGGGCTAAGAAGCTGAAATCATAAGAGCTAGCCGGCGGCGAAACCGAAATGAACCCGTCAATCTCCGGCCGCCGCATCAATAGCTGCATGCCGATCCAAGCGCCAAAGGAAAACCCCGCCACCCAGCAGGTGCGGCTATCCACATTGTAGGTCTGCAACCAGTCCAAGGCGGAGGCCGCATCGGATAATTCGCCGATGCCGCCATCGAAGCCGCCTTGGCTGCGCCCGACGCCGCGAAAATTAAACCGCAGCACCGAGAAGCCGCGGTTGGCGAACATGTAGAACAATTCATACACGATGGCGTTGTTCATCGTGCCGCCGAATTGCGGGTGCGGGTGCAAAATTAGCGCGATCGGCGCGTTGCGGGTGCCTTGATGGTGGTAGCGGCCTTCGATCCGGCCTGCGGGGCCGTTGAACATCACGTCGGGCATAAGGGTATACGTTGCGGGCAAAGGGGATCTGCTAATCCACGGCCCTAAATCCGACTAATTTGGTCGAAAATAGCGCGTTCTATCTACAGAATGTCCTTTTTCACAAGAAAAATCCCGCATTCCTTTCTTGACTAAATAACTCGGGTTTACTAAATCCTACCACGCAGGCGGCCTAATATCGGCATCTCATAGCACGAGCGCCGGGCGCAGATGCAAGCGTTGATGCTGGGGGCGGATTTCGGGCCGGAGCGATGGATACGGTGCGATCGGGACTGCGACCTGGTGCACGGGTGGCTTGCAGAATTGCTGAGGACCAATCGCACAGGGAAAGAGGTGCGGGCTTTTTGCATAGGTGGCTTGGGCCGCAGCGCACCTGAAACCCCGATGCAGCCGTAAGCAGACCCACTAGTTGAGGAGTGCAACACATGAAACTAAGCACCAAAGGCCGCTATGCGGTGATGGCGATGGCCGATCTTGCGCGTCATGCCGGCAAGAAACCGATTGCGCTTGGTGAGATTGCCGGGCGGCAGGAAATTTCCCTGTCTTATCTCGAACAACTCTTCGCGAAGCTACGGCGCGGCGGCATCGTGCGCAGCGTTCGCGGCCCGGGGGGCGGTTATTTTCTAGCGCGGGACCCGGACGACGTGTCCATTGCCGATATTATTTTGGCCGTGGATGAGCCGATAAAGGCCACACGCTGCAAAACCAGCAGCGCGGAAGGGTGCCTGGGCAATGGGACGCGCTGTATTACGCATAATTTGTGGGACGAGCTGAGCCGGCAAATTCATCTGTTTCTCAGCGAAGTATCGCTGGGCGATGTCATCCACCGCCGGGTGCTTGGCCGTAGCGGTGTCTATGGCAGCGTTACCGACGTGCCGCCGGCGCCGGTTGCCGTACCCCGGCAGGTGGATCCTGCGCCGGCCCACTTGTTGGCGGGGGAATAAGCGGGCGCACACCCATCGGCATTTTTCCCATTCCAGGACGCGTATTCCGTGACCGCGGCAACGACGTATTTAGACTATAACGCCACCGCACCGCTGCGCGATGAAGCTCGCGACGCGATGATGACGGCCATGCGCGCCATGGCGGCAGGGGGCAACCCGTCGTCCATTCACCGCGCAGGGCGCATAGCGCGGCGTATCGTTGAAGGGGCGCGGGCGGACGTGGCCGCTCTTGCCTTCGCCGACCCGGAGGAGGTTGTGTTTACCTCCGGCGGCACCGAGGCAAATGCCTTGGCTATTCTAGGCGCTCTTGCCGCCAGTCAAGCAGAGCGTCTCATCGTTACCGCGGGCGAACACCCAAGCGTTCTGGAAACGGCGGCCGGCAGCGGTGTGGATGTGATCGTTGTGCCGCTACGGGAGAGCGGGCAGATCGATGCAGCAGCATTGGCGCATGCGCTTGATGCCGACACGCGGCGCGCGCTGGTGTGCGTGATGGCGTCCAATAATGAGACGGGCGTCATACACCCCATAGCGGATATTGCCGAGATGGTGCGTGCGGCAGGCGGGCGGTTGCACGTGGATGCGGTTCAGCACGCGGGGAAGATATGCCTGAGCACGCTAACGGGTGCCCACACGCTGGCATTGTCCGCGCACAAGATTGGCGCGCCGCAAGGGTGCGGCGCGCTTGTCATACGTGACGGAAGTGCCATAGCGCCACATTTGCGCGGCGGCGGGCAAGAGTTGCGCCGGCGCGCGGGCACCGAAAATGTCATCGGCATCGCCGGGTTTGGGGCCGCGGCGGCAGCCGCCATGGCGGTGCTCGACGGCATGCCGGCGCTAGCCGCCATGCGCGACGCGATAGAGGCGCGTGCGGTGGAAAGTGCTGCATCTTTAGGCCATCGCGCGGTGGTGATCAGCCATGCGGTTGCGCGGTTGCCAAACACAGCCTGCGTTGCTTTTGATGGCGTTAAGGCCGAAACGCTGCTGATGGCGCTTGATTTAAGCGGCGTGTGCGTTAGCTCCGGCTCGGCGTGTTCATCCGGCAAAGTGGGGCGCAGCCACGTTCTAGAGGCGATGGGCGTTGCGCCGGGTTTGGCCGATGGCGCCGTCCGCGTAAGCCTTGGTGCGGGCTCGACGTGGGACCACGTACAGACGTTTAGTGCGGCATTGCAGCAGGCTTTGTCGCGCATCAATCCGGCGCGCGCGCACCCGCGCATGGCCGGGGAATAGGTAGCAAGATGCCAGCGGTTCAAGAAACGGTACGCGAGGTTGAAGGCATAGGCCAAGGCGACAAGTACAAATATGGTTTCTATACGGATATTGAAAGCGAGAAGGCCCCTAAAGGCCTTAACGAAGACATCGTGCGTTTCATTTCGGCCAAAAAAGGCGAGCCGGAATGGATGCTGGAATGGCGCTTAGACGCGTTTAGCCGCTGGCAAAAGATGCAAGAGCCTGATTGGGCCAAGGTCAAGTATCCGAAGATTGACTATCAGGATGCCTATTATTATTCCGCGCCCAAGAGCCAGGCAGACCGCCCAAAGAGTTTGGACGAGGTCGACCCTGAACTGCTGCGCACCTATGAGAAGCTGGGTATTCCGCTGTCCGAGCAAAAAATGCTGGCCGGCGTTGCCGTCGACGCTGTGTTTGACAGCGTTTCGGTGGTGACGACGTTCAAAGAAAGATTGTCCGAGGCCGGCGTCATCTTTTGCCCGATTTCCGAAGCGGTGCACTCGCACCCTGAATTGGTCAAGCAATATCTCGGGAGTGTGGTTCCGGTTACGGATAATTATTTTGCCGCGCTCAACGCGGCCGTGTTTTCTGACGGGTCGTTTGTGTATATTCCCAAAGGCGTGCGCTGCCCGATGGAGCTGTCGACCTATTTCCGCATTAACGAGCGCGACACCGGCCAGTTCGAGCGGACGCTGATCATCGCCGATGAAGGCTCTTACGTGAGCTATCTGGAAGGGTGCACGGCGCCGATGCGCGATGAACACCAGCTTCACGCCGCCGTCGTTGAGCTGGTAACGCACGACAATGCGGAAATTAAATATTCGACTGTGCAGAACTGGTATCCCGGCGATGAGACGGGCAAAGGCGGTATTTTCAATTTCGTGACCAAGCGCGGCGATTGCCGCGGCGCCAACTCCAAGATTTCGTGGACCCAGGTGGAAACCGGCTCGGCCATTACCTGGAAATATCCAAGCTGCATCTTGCGCGGCGATAATTCCTCCGGCGAGTTTTATTCCATCGCCATCTCCAACGGCGCCCAGCAGGTAGATTCGGGCACTAAGATGATCCATCTTGGCAAGAACACGACCAGCCGCATCATCTCTAAGGGCATTTCGGCGGGCAAATCGTCAAACGCCTATCGCGGGCTGGTGAGCGTTTATCCGTCCGCTGAAGACGCGCGTAACTTTACGCAATGCGACAGCCTGTTGATCGGCGATGCGTGTTCGGCGCACACGGTGCCCTATATCGAAAGCCGCAACCCGTCCGCCGTCTTGGAGCACGAGGCGACGACGTCGAAATTATCTGAAGACCAATTGTTTTATTGCCAGGCGCGCGGGCTTCCGGAAGAAGAGGCGGTGGCGCTGCTCGTCAATGGGTTCTGCCGCGAAGTGCTGCAGCAATTGCCGATGGAGTTCGCCGTGGAGGCGCAGAAGCTTGTGGGTATTTCGTTGGAAGGCAGCGTCGGCTAACCACACCCGCGCGCGGCGCGCGTTGGATATATCAGTACAAAGAAAGTTAAGACGTAATGACTGCACTGCTTGAAATACACAACCTGCACGTTGCGGTGGATGGCAAAGAAATCCTCAAAGGCATTGATTTGGCCATAGACGCAGGGCAGGTGCACGCGGTGATGGGGCCCAATGGCTCCGGCAAATCCACCTTGTCCTATGTGCTTGCCGGGCGGCCTGGCTATGACGTCACGCGCGGCTCAATCGTGTATAAGGGCCAAGATTTAGCGGCGCTGGAGCCCAACGAAAGGGCGGCTGCGGGCGTATTTTTGGCGTTTCAGTATCCGACCGAGGTGCCCGGCGTAACCACCATGACGTTTCTCAAGACGGCGCTCAACGCCGTGCGCGCAGCGCGTGGCGAAGATGAGCTAGACGCGGTGCGCTTTCTCAAGCTGGTGCGCGAAAAGGCAAAGGCGCTCAAAATCACCGATGACATGCTCAAGCGGCCGTTGAACGTCGGCTTTTCCGGCGGAGAAAAGAAGCGCGCTGAAACCTTGCAGATGGCGCTGCTCGAGCCGTCTTTGGCGGTTTTGGATGAAACCGATTCCGGCCTGGACGTGGATGCCATGCGCGTGGTCGCCGAAGGGGTGAACGCGCTGCGCGCGCCGGACCGCGCGATGTTGGTGATTACCCATTATCAGCGCCTGCTGGACTATATCGTGCCTGATTGTGTGCACATTTTGGCCGGCGGCCGGATCGTAAAATCCGGCCCCAAAGAGCTTGCGCACGAGGTAGAAGCAACCGGCTATGCCGGCATTGAAAGCGACGCAGCGTAACCCATGGCCCATCCCGCACTGCAGCCGCTTGAGGTTGAAGCAAGCCTTATCCAGGGGCACGCGCATGCACCGGCGTTAGACGATGCTGCGTGGCTGAACGCTGCGCGCGCGGCAGCGCTTGCTAGGTTTGCCGATGGCGGCCTGCCGCACCGCCGCAGCGAAGCCTACCGGTATTTCGATTTGCGGCAGATGCTTGCCAAAGCAGGCCCGCTTGAATTGCTGGACGCCGACCTGCCCAGAGATGTGTCTGGTGTGTCCGGTGTGGATGACGCGGGACAGGTTTTTGCAGCTCTCGACCGTCATATCGCTATTGTCGTAAACGGCCGGCTTGATCTTGCGCGGTCATCTCTGGACGCATTGCCCGACGGGGTGACGGTGATGGGGTTCGCCGAGGCGGCGCGGGCGGGGGCTGCGTGGTTTACCCAGGCCATGCACCACGCCACGCAAGATGCGGATGCCGGCTTGGACCCGGTCACCGCGCTCAATTTGGCCTATGCCACCAAAGGCGTGGCCGTTCACGTGGCGGCGGGTGTGCGTGTTGATAAACCGCTTGAGGTCGTTTGGCTGTCCACCGGGCCGGCCAGCGCGCACTACCACGCCCACAGCGTTATCAGCGTCGGCGACAGCGCCGCTTTGACGCTGCTGGAGACCCGCGGTGATGCGGCGTCGGCGCCGCTATTTGCCACCTTGGCGCTTACGGCGCAGGTCGGCGCCCAGGCGCTGTTCCGCCACGCGGCGCTATACGCGGATGCCAAAACATCCGTCCGGGTGGGGCAAAAATCCGTGCAGATCAACGCCCACGCGCGCTATGAGACGTTGGGTCTCGCGGTGGGGGCCGGGCGCGCGCGCACCAATGAGCACGTGCATTTTGCCGGTGAACACGCCTTTGCCAGCTTGAACGGCCTGTCGCTGCTGGCCGGTACGGCGGTTATGGACAACACGCTGTTTGTGGATCACGCGGTGCCCAATTGCCAAAGCGTAGAGACCTATCGCGCTGTCTTGGACGAGAAGGCGCGCGGGGTCTTTCAGGGCACCATCCGTGTGCGCGAGCAGGCGCAAAAAATCGACGCGCAGATGCAGGCGCGCGCGCTGTTGCTGTCGCGCCAAGCGGAAATGAACGTGAAGCCGATGCTGGAAATCTACGCCGATGATGTGGTCTGTGCCCATGGCTCGGCCATCGGTGAGCCGGACGAAGACGCGATCTTTTATCTCATGAGCCGGGGCATAGGCGAAAGCACAGCCCGCGCGCTTTTGGTGGCGGGCTTCTTAGATGATGTGGTGGATGGCTTTGATGCCGGCGCCATTGGCGGCCATATCAAGCACCTTCTCGCCCAGCGTTTAGGGGCGCCGGAGGATTTTGCCGATGCCGCCACCACCATGGAGATGGGTGAATGACCGTAGCCGTTCCCATAACCGCACCCACCGCTTTGGACGCCCCCGCGTTTGACGTGGAGCGCGTGCGGGCGGATTTTCCCATCCTATCGCGGGACGTTTATGGCAAGCCGCTTGTCTACCTTGATAATGCGGCGTCGGCGCAAAAGCCCGTGCAGGTGCTGGATGCTATACGCAAGGCTTACGCGGAAGATTACGCCAACGTCCATCGCGGTCTGCATTATTTGGCCAACGCATCGACGCAAGCCTTTGAGGATGCGCGCGGCAAGGTGCAGCGGTTTTTGAATGCACCGAATGCGGAAGATATCATCTTCACCAAAGGCGGCACCGAGGCGGTAAATTTGGTGGCGCACGCCTATCTCGCACCGCGCATCCAACCGGGGGATGAGATCATTCTTTCGGTGATGGAGCACCACTCGAATATTGTGCCGTGGCATTTCTTGCGCGAGCGGCACGGCGCGGTGCTGAAATGGGTTCCGGTGCTAGACGACGGTGCCCTCGACATGGCCGCCTATGCGGCGGCCCTGGGCCCGAAGACCAAATTCGTTGCCCTCACGCACATGTCCAACGTATTGGGCAGCGTGGTCGATGCGCGCGTTGTCAGCGACATGGCGCACGCGCAGGGGGCGGCAATCTTGATTGACGGCTGCCAGGGGGCTGTGCATTTGGACGTGGACGTCCAAGAGATCGGCTGCGATTTCTACGTGATGACGGGCCATAAGCTCTATGGCCCGACGGGCATCGGCGCGCTTTACGGGGCAGCGCGGATGCTCGCGGATATGCGGCCCTATCAGGGTGGCGGTGAAATGATCCGCGAAGTAACGCAGGAGGCAATCTCGTATGGCGATGCGCCGCACAAGTTTGAGGCCGGCACGCCGCCCATCGCCCAGGCTATTGGCCTCGGTGCGGCGGTGGATTATGTGGAGGCCGTAGGCCGTGCCGCCGCGCGGGCGCATGAGGCCGATGTGAGTGCCTATGCCACAGCGCGGATGCGCGACCTTAATTGGGTCACCTTATACGGTACAATGCCCGGCAAAGGGGCCATTGTGTCGTTCGGCGTGGACGGTGCCCACCCGCACGACGTGGCGACCATCGTCGACCGGTCGGGGATTGCCATCCGCGCCGGGCAGCACTGCGCCGAGCCGCTGATGGCGCAGCTAGGGGTGACGGGCACAGCGCGCGCCTCGTTTGCGATGTATAATACGCGCGCAGATGTGGATGCCTTTATTCAGGCGCTGGAAAAGGCGCGTGACTTTCTTTGCTAGTGGACAGGTCCATGGGTGAAACAGTTTTGGATGTGATCAGCACAACGGACACCGTCAGCAGCACCGCTGGCGCGCAAGCTCCCACCTCAGCCTTATCGCAGGACGCGTTGGACGCGCTGACCGATGACCTGATCGGGGCTATCAAAACCGTTTACGACCCGGAAATCCCCGTAGACATTTATGAGCTTGGCCTCATTTACGGGATCGACGTATCCGACGACCGCGATATTGAAGTGGACATGACTTTGACGGCGCCCGGCTGCCCGGTTGCCGGGGAAATGCCGCAATGGGTGGCCGATGCCATCAGGTCGGTGGATGGCGTCGGCGATGTGAAAGTCAACTTGGTGTTTGACCCGCCGTGGTCGCCCGAGCGCATGTCGGACGAGGCGCGGGTAGCGCTCAACATGTTTTGAGGCCCGGGTGCGTTGACGTCACGGCATGACGCCCCAACATATATGCGAATAGGTCTAGGGTAAGAGTGTGCGATGGCAGGACAGGTCATATCATTGACGGATAAAGCGGCGGAGCGGATCCGCGCGATCATCGCCGGCTCCGACAAGCCGATTGTGGGCGTGCGCCTTGGCCTTGAAAACGCCGGCTGCGCGGGCATGGCCTACAAGCTCGACTATGCGGAAGACACACAGCCGCTTGACGAGGTGGTGACCGATAAAGGCGTCACTATTCTGGTCGACCCGAAGGCCATCTTGTTTCTGTTGGGCACCGAGATGGACTACGAAGAAACCAAGCTGCGCTCGGGCTTCGTGTTCAACAACCCCAACCAGACCGATGCCTGCGGCTGCGGCGAGAGCGTTACGTTACAGGCGGCCGAAGATAACCGCGCGTCATAACCGCGCGTCATAGAGATTTCGTCTCGATGATGGTGATCATCGCCGATAGCACTGAATCCGCCGCCACCGACGCAAGGATGAGCCCCATCACGCGGCTGACAACCGCCGCCCCCGCGTAGCCTATGACTTTCATGATTTTTTCAGACGCCAGCATCAACAGCCAGGCGACAAAAATAATGACCAGCATAATGCCGGCGGTGATGGCTTGATCTGGGATGGCGGTGCGGTTGTTGTCCGTCAGCATGACTATGGCTAGCATCGCGCCGGGCGAGGCCAAGGACGGCACCGCAAGCGGGAACACGCCGACGGTCGATGTGTCAACCTCCCGGTCGCCCTCAATCGCCTGCAATTCGCGTTGTGGTTTTGAGTCGCCAAAGATCATGCTCAGCGCGAACAAGAACAGCACGATGCCGCCGGCTACCTGAAACGAGTTCAAGCTGATGCCTAGTTGATCTATGAGTATTTGCCCGCAGACGAGGAAGAACAACAGCACGCAGGCGCTGACAATGGCCGCCTGCAACGCGGTTGACCTCAAGGCGGCGGTGGTGAAACCGGCGGTCACGGCGACAAAGACGGGGAGCGTGCCGATCGGGTCAATAACCACCCATAGGGTGACGAACCGTTCCAGAATGTCGCTAGTCATCTGCCGTCTCCAGCTCTCTCGGTCGTGAGGGTAAGGCGCTATTTGGTAAAGCTAGTGGCCACGCGTGCGGCTCCTTACGTCTAGCGTGGCCGTGCGGTGGATATGGCTGAAACGGGTCTAGGCAACAGGCCGGTTCTGAGCGCCGGCGCGGTGTTACTCACCTTTAAACACGGCCGGCCGTTTTTCCAAAAATGCTTTGACGCCTTCCTTGAAATCCTCCGTACGCCCCGCTTCGCGTTGCAGCCAGCGTTCTTTGTCGAGTTGTTCTTCGTAGGTGTTGTCGAAACTATCCCCATAGGCTTCGCGGATAAGGCCAAGCGTCTTGGTCGGGCCGGATGCAAGGTCCTGGGCTAGCGCCATGGCGTTGCCGATCAGATCTTCGTCGTCATAGACGCGGTTGATGAGGCCCCATTCCAGCGCTGTCTCCGCCGGGAGCTTTTCGCCCAAAAGCGATAATTCCTTAGCCCGCGCCATGCCGATGAGACGCGGCAGCAGCCACGTGGACCCGCCGTCAGGCACCAGGCCGATGCGCCGGAAGGCCTGCAAAAAATAGGCTGATTTGGCGGCAAGCACCATGTCCCCCATCAGCGCAAAGCTCATGCCTACGCCCGCTGCCGGGCCATTGACGGCGGTGATGAACGGCATTTTGAGTTTGCGCATTTTGCGCAAGATGGGGTGGTATTTTTGTTCAAGGGCGGCACCTGCGTCCGGCAAGGCGTTGGATGTGCTTTCGCCGGGGCGGCCGCCTGACAGGTTGGCGCCGGCGCAAAAGCCGCGGCCTTCGCCGGTCATCACCACGCACCGCACCGCGTTATGCGGTGTATCTATCCACTCCATCGCGTCTGCCAGCCCTTCGAGCATATCCGGCGACACCGCATTGAGGGCCTTAGGGTCGTTGAGCCGCAACACCGCGACGGACCCCTCCATATCGATTGTGACTTTATTGAATTCCATCTGCGTTGTCTCTCCGGTGGTGGTGTGGATGGCGCCCATGTAGCCTCTAGCGTGGCGGCCTCTAGCGTGGTGGCTTCTAGCGTGAGAAGTGCGGTGTCCGCTTTTCCATAAAGGCGCTAACGCCTTCGGCGAAATTGGGGTCGTTACCGCGCCGGCGCTGGGTTTCTTTTTCAAGGTCGAGCTGCGCTGCAAGGTCGTTGTCGTAGCTTGCGTCGAGAACTTGTTTGATATCGCCAAACGCCCGGGTCGGGCCGTTAGCGAGTTTTTCCGCATAGGCCATCGCGTCATCCATCAGCGCGGCATCGTCGACGCAGGCCCAAATGAGGCCCCAATCGGCGGCCTGCTCTGCGGACAGCTTATCGCCGCTGAGCGCGAGAGCGCGGGTGCGTGCTTGGCCGATCAAGCGGGGCATGAAATAGGTCACACCGCAATCGGGCACCAGCGCCAGCTTCGGTCCGAAGACCTGAACGAAACTGGCCGACCGCGCCGCAAACACCACGTCACCGGCCAGCGCTAGGCCGACCCCGCCGCCGGCGGCAATGCCGTTGACGGCGCAGACCACCGGCTTGGGCAGCTGCGCGATCTCGCGGATCAGCGGGTTGAACCCAATTTCCATGCCGTGCGCCACACCGTCTCCGACGCTGGCCGCGTCCGGGCCTTTGAACCCGGCGGCCAGGTCCGCTCCGGCGCAAAACCCACGCCCGGCGCCGGTAATAACAAGCGCGCCGATGGCCGCGTCGTCGCGGGTCATGCGCAAAGCGGCGCGCGCTTCATCCAGCAATTGCGGGTTCATGCTGTTGAGCACATCGGGCCGGTTTAAGGTCAGCACGGCAACGCCGGTGCTGTGCTGTTTAAATGTAATCATGTCCATGTGTGGTTGCCTCCCGCCCTGATTGTTCGGGCGCGACAATACCCGGCGCAAGGCCGCCGTCAAACGGCACCCTTGCGCAAAGCGCACGATAAACCATGCAATAGGATAAAGGGGCTGTTACTCAAGAGGGCGCGAGCGCGCCGGGGCAAGAGGGCGCGGGCGGCCTAGCTGGCTAAAGCCTGCACGTCGTCCACCGCTTCCCACTTTACCTGATTGCGGCCGGCATGCTTGGCGGCATAAAGGCACGCATCGGCGCGCTGTATGAAGGCATCGGCGCTTTCTCCCGGCGTATAAAGGGCGGCACCAAAGGACATGGTGACGGTGCCTAAGGTCTCACCGGTGGATTTCTGGACCAATTCCTTGCTCTCGATCGTACGGCGGACCTTGTCGGCCACATCGACGCCATCGGTTAAATCCGTCGCCGGAAGGATGAAGGCGAATTCTTCACCGCCATAGCGCGCAGGAATGTGATCTCCGCTGACATGGTGACGCATGCATTGGGCAACCAGTTTAAGAACCTGATCGCCCGTATGATGGCCAAAGCGGTCATTGAACCCTTTGAAGTGGTCAATATCGCCCAGCACCAGCGTTAGAGCCGAGCCATCGCCGGTTGTTGCGGAAATGCACGCGCTCAACGTCTCGCCAAAGCAACGCCGGTTGGCAATGCCTGTGAGTTGGTCGGTTAGGGATTCGGCGCGGATCTCTTCCATGTTGCTGCGCAGCTGCATGACTTCGGTCTTGCTCTCTTGCAGGCGGGTTTCAAGCTGTTTGCTCCGGCCTTGCATCTGCTTGGTTGCCGTAACCAACGTTTCCATCAACGCGCGGACTTCGGTCGGCGAGCGGTCGGTGGTCAGGGCGTCAGACACGTGGTCGAGGGATGCCCCGTAGACGCCTGTATCTTTGCTGGCTGAATCAAGCATTTGCACGACCCCAGCCAGCTCTTGTTCCAGCTTGCCGCCGACCGCCATCATGGCGTCTTCTGAGGTGATCGATTGCAAATATTTGGCGCGCAAAGAGGCGGCGGCAGCGCTATCGAGCGGGCGGCCGTTTTGCGTAAGCTGCGCCACCTCTTCATTGAGCGCGGGAAGGTGCGCTGACGCGACCGCGTATAAAAGCTGATAGTTTTCCGGTGTCGGATCCAGCGCGTGCGTGCGCAAGTCCGCCATTGCCTGTTCGGCGAGGTGTTTTGGATCTTTTGTGTCTGGCGTGTTGGTCACCAGCTGACCCCCCAAACTCACTGTCTGTCACATGTTTTTGACCGCGTTCCAGCGCCCGGTGCGCACGGGTCCCTGGCCGTCGCAGTGTCCGGCGATGACCGGCCCTCCGACGGCACAAATGGTGGCTCATGCAGCTTAAAGTGGCGTTAAGCGAGTATCTTGATTTTTGGCCGGTGGCGAATAAACGGCCTGTTTTTTGCTCTTTTTTGCCGTGTAAGGCCGCTGCGACGGGTTCTCGCCAGCCGTGAGGAAGCGCGCTATACTCATTTTTCAAGGATTGTGCGCGTGCCCGCGCAAAAGGGTGCGTTGGCGTGCGGTTTCATCACCGACCGATACCGTTACAATACGTAGATGTCGTTACAACAGCGCATACGGTCCAACCGTGCCGCATAGAAACATGTGAGGAGACCCCATGAGTGTTATGGAGCAAACCCATGAGACGCCGGGTAGCGATGCCATTTTTGAGGGCATACGCGCCATTTTGGACCGCCAAAAACAGGCGCATATTTCCGAAGGACCGGCCAGCGTTAAACGCCGCAAGGATTGGATCGACCGTTCGATTGCGCTGTTGGCCGACAACAAGGATGAGATCGTTGACGCGTTGATGGCGGATTTCGGCAGCCGTGCGCCCGTCGCGTCGCTGATGACCGACGTCATGGGCTCTATTGGCCCGCTCGAGCACGCCAAAAAGAACCTTGAAAAATGGATGCGGCCGGAAAAGCGCAAACCGCAATTTCCGCTCGGGCTGTTGGGTGCCAAGGCGCATGTGGAATATCAGCCTTTGGGCACTATCGGCATTATCAGCCCGTGGAATTTTCCGTTTAACCTAACCTTTGCACCGCTTGCCGGTGTCTTTGCCGCCGGCAACCGGGCGATGATCAAGCCGTCGGAATTTACCCCGGCAAGCTCCGAACTCATGGCCAAGATGTTCCGCCAGGCCTATGACGAATCTGAGGTGGCGGTGATTACCGGCGGGCCGGCGGTGGGCGAAGCGTTTTCGCGTCAGCCGTTTGACCATTTGCTGTTTACTGGCGCCGGCTCCATCGCCAAACACGTGATGCGGGCGGCGTCTGAAAACCTGGTGCCGGTGACGCTGGAATTGGGCGGCAAATCCCCGGTCATCGTCTCGCGCACCGCAGATATAGAAGATACCGCGGCACGGGTGATGACCGGCAAGACGCTAAACGCCGGTCAAATATGCTTGGCGCCGGACTATGTCATGGTGCCGGAAGAAAGCGCGGATGCCTTCGTTGCCGGGGCGCAAAAGGCGGTGACGAAGATGTTCCCGACCATGAAGGATAACCCGGACTATACGTCGATCATCAACGACCGCCATTACGACCGCCTCAACGGCTATATCGAAGACGCCAAAGCCAAAGGCGGTGAGGTAGTCGAGATCAATCCGGCGAACGAGGATTTCTCGCAGCAGCCCTATAACAAGATCCCGCCGACCATCATCAAAAATCCGACCGATGATATGAAGGTTCTGCAGGACGAGATCTTTGGGCCGGTGTTGCCGATCAAGACCTATAAACACGTCTCGGAGACCGTGGATTACGTGAATTCCAAGGACCGCCCCTTGGGCCTGTACTATTTCGGCCAAGATGGCGCCGAAGAACGCCGGGTGCTCGACAACACCACGTCGGGCGGTGTGACGGTCAATGATGTGATCATGCACGTCTCTATGGAAGATTTGCCCTTCGGCGGCGTCGGCCCGTCGGGCATGGGGTCGTATCACGGCATCGACGGCTTTAAGACCTTTAGCCACGCCAAAGCCGTCTTCCACCAATCGAAGGTAAAGATGGTCGCGGAGATGTTCCGGCCACCTTATGACGACAAAAAGCGCAAGCGCGTGCTGTCGATGATCAAGAAATAGCGCCGCTTGCAGCGCCGCGATACGGGCGGGCGGCTCTAACCGAGCCGCCCGTTGGCGTTTTATGCCTTTGTTGTATCCGGCTGTGGCCGCAGGGCGGCGCTATCGCCGCCCGAGGGTGCGAATGGTCTGCGGCCGGTAGCGGCTTTCATCCAGATCGCCGGCGAAATAGTCGATGGGTTCTTCTTCGTTGATGAGACCGACGGCAAGGTAACGGCCATTGTTGAAATCAAACACGCCCTCCGCGCTGGAGGCGCACACGGGCACGTGGTAGGCGACCATCGGATAAAGCTCTTGAACGCGCCAGAGCTCTCCGCGCGCGTCATAAAGTTCCGCGGCGACGATGTTCCACGTGTCTTCATCCAAATGGAAAACCCGCCGCGCATAGATGTGGCGCGCGCTATCTTTGAGGGTTGCGTCCAACGTCCAGATACGGTGGCGTTCGTACCGCACGTGGTCGGAGTTTAGATGGTTAGGGCGGACGATGTCGTCATACGTCAAGGCGTCCGAATAAAGCCGATAATTGTTATACGGAATATAGGCTTCGCGTTTTCCTTTGACGGTCCACGTGTAGCGGTCCGGGGCGCCATTGAAGCCACCGAACGCATCCGCCGTGGAGGCGCCGTCGGTGTTGGTGCCCGGATTGTCGTAGGCGATATTGGGGGCGCGGCGGACGCGGCGCGTGCCGGGAGAATAAGACCATGCCTTGCGCGGGTCGGACCGCCGGTTCAACGTCTCGTGCACAAGAATAACGTTACCCGCCACACGCACCGGCGCGAAGGTCTGCAAGATGTAATAGGCGACTATGTTGTTGAGTTCCGACGCGGTTGCGATGGACGGGTCATTCCAGCGGATGATCGCGTCATCCGCTGCGGCAAAACGCTGATAGCTGCCGGCGCTGGACGGAATCAGGGCGGCAAATTGGCGGCGCAGTTTGTGATTGGCAAACCCGAGCAAATGGTTCCACAAGATCTCATAACCCGAATTGGGAATGGGAAACGGTTTGCCCATGATGGCACCGTCGACGCCGTTGCCGCCATCGGTGAGCGTGCCGGTGAGGGCGTTTTTGCGGTTTGCTTCGTAGACGAATTTCGGCTGGGCGCAGCTTCGATGCGCGGGGTAGACCTCCATGCGGAACGTCTTGCCGTAATTTTCCAGCAACGCCTTATGGGCGTCGGTGAGATAGTCCTCGTGCTCGATTATATTGTCTTGGGTGATGGTAAAAAGGAGCGGGTCGTTCGCATACGGATCAGGGTGGTGCATGCCCGGCTGGTATCCCAGGCCGGGCGGCACCGTGCTCAGGCCACCGGTCCATGCGGGAATGGTACCGTCGGCGTTACCGGCCCTTTCGGAGCCTAGCGGGGTAAGATCTTGGTCAAGCCGGCTGGCCATTTCCGCTGGCACGGCGGCAAAGGCGGTGGATGCAAGCGGCATCGCCAAGGCCGCCATGCATAGGCGGACGCGGTACATCAGACGCATAAAAATAACTTACCCTCCCTCAACGACCCACCGGCCATCACGCCGCCGGCTTCGGGGGAGATAGTAAAAGACGTCTTTTAGACCCGTCCACTAAACAATTTTTGTACTACCTGCACGGCCTTGCTGGCGGGCCTGGCTAGGCGGCGTCGCTTTCCGCTTCGACTATGTTCTTGTCGCCGCTGCCCTTGGCAGTGGTTTGCGATGCGGCCGGTGTCGGCAGACGGCTCGGGCGCAGGATAAAGGCCGGCACATGATCGCCCATGCCAACGATCTTATCGCGTTGCCCGCGATTGTCGCCGCCACGCCGGCGGCTGCGCGGTTTGGGCGGTGCGGTATCCGCTGGGCGCGCGTCCGGTGCGGCGGTGTCTGTGGTCTCACTATTATGCGTTTCACCCTGCGGCGGGCGGTTAGCCCGGCTGCGGCCGCTTTGGCGTCGTCCACGCGGGGGTGTCTGTTGGTCACGGGCCATAGGCGCGTCCGGCTCCGTCCCTTGCGTCTCGTTGTCCGCATCCGTGACTGTGGTTTCTGTGGCCGGTGCATCCGTTCCGCCGGATTGTGCCGGTGCGGCGGTATCGGCTTTGTCGATTGTTTTGCCGATCAATTTTTCCACCGCGTCGAGATATTTGCGGTCTTCGGACGTGGCCAAGGTGAAGGCGGCGCCATCGCGGCCGGCGCGGCCGGTACGGCCGATGCGGTGAACGTAGTCTTCCGGATGTGTGGGAACGTCGTAATTGATGACGTGGCTGACTTCGGGGATATCCAGTCCGCGCGCGGCCACATCGCTGGCGACGAGAATACGCAGCGTGCCGTCGCGGAAATAGTCCAGCGTCTGCGTGCGGACCGATTGGTCAAGGTCGCCGTGAATGGGGGAGGCGTTCAGCCCGCTCTTTTTGAGCGCGCGGGCCACAACGTCCACGTCGCGTTTGCGGTTGCAGAAAATGATCGCATTCTTAATGTCTTCGCGGGCGATGAGGTCAATCAGCCGGGCGCGTTTTTCGCGCGCGCCGCACATAACGACGCGCTGCGTGATGCTTTCGGCGGTTGTCGCGGCGCGGGCCACTTCAATGCGCGCCGGGGCCTGCATGAAGGTGTTGGCCAGGTTCTCAATCTCCGGCGGCATGGTGGCGGAAAACAGCATGGTCTGCCGGGTGAACGGAATGAGCTTGCAGATGCGCTCAATGTCGGGAATGAAGCCCATATCGAGCATGCGGTCGGCTTCATCTATGACCAGGGTTTGCACACCGGTCAGCATCAGCTTGCCGCGCTCCACATGGTCTAGAAGGCGGCCGGGGGTGGCAATCAGCACGTCGACGCCGCGGTCGAGCTTTTTGTCCTGGTCGCCGAACGACACACCGCCGATCAGCAGCGCCATGGAAAGCTTGTGATATTTGCCGTATTTCTCGAAATTTTCAGCAATCTGTGCGGCAAGTTCGCGGGTCGGCTCCAAGATCAGCGAGCGGGGCATGCGTGCCTTGGGGCGGCCTTGCGATAGGCGTTCGATCATCGGCAAAGTGAAAGACGCCGTCTTGCCGGTGCCGGTTTGGGCGATACCCAAAATATCGCGGTCGGCCAGGGCTTTGGGGATGGCCTGCGCCTGGATCGGCGTCGGCACGGAGTATCCGGCCTCGTGAACGGCTTTTAGCAGGTTGGCGTTCAAGCCGAAATCGTCGAATGTCATGCAAACTCATTTCGTGTGCGGTTAGCGGGCTATCCCCAGTGCCGCCCAAAGCCCAATAGCAAATAGCCCAATAGTGTTTGCTAACGAAGTTGGCTTTGGCACATTGCCGCCGCCCGACTGGAAGTAAAGCCAAGGGCGGGGCGAAGAAAATGCGGCCTGTTTGCACTGCAACATAGTAGGCGTTGTGGAAAAGTCAATGCAGCCTGACAAGATGTCGGCAAACGAATTTGGCTAATAGGGGCGTCCGGTCAGCAGGAGCATCCGGCCAGCAGGGCGGTTTGGCTAACGTGCCGCGCTCCGCTTAGCGGCGATCGCCGTCGCGGCGCAATTCGGGGTTTTCGCGCGGGAACATGGCTAAAAACAGTTGCCGCATGGCCATGGTGAAAGGCGGCCCCAAGCCGGTGACGCCTGAGTTTGTCAGTTGCGCCTGCGCGTAGGGGTGGTCGCTTTGGCACATGACGCCATACACAAACAGGCTGCCGCTGCCTTTGCCGCCGGCGATCTTCTCAGGAGAGGTGCAGGCGACGTGCCAATCTACGACCCCGTGCGGGTTGAACACCAGGATCAGCCGCGGGCCGTCGCGCGGCGTATCCGGGTCGATGGCCACAACCCCTTTGCGGCCGACGCCGGAGGGCAATTCCAGCGCCGCGGCGATCTCTTCCGGCGTCGCCGTTTCCGTGGGGCTGCCGTAGATCGTGGCCCGCAGGCCGCCGACGGCTGCCGTGCGTATGGTGGCGCGGTCATAAAAATTGCTATGGCGTATGCGGTTGATTTGCGTCGTCGCCGAGGCGTAGCTGATCGCAAATGCGGCCGCTACGGTGACGGCGCCAAGCGTGGCCGCGAGGGCCAAGCGCGCCGATTTATATATCGAGACCTGTGGCAAAGGCTGCATTCTCCTGGATAAAGCGAAAGCGAAGCTCAGGGCGCGTGCCCATGAGTTCACCCACGCGCGCCTGCGTTTGGTCGGCGTCACCATCGGGTATGTGCACCTGCAACAGGGTGCGCGACCCCGGCTGCATGGTTGTTGTTTTAAGCTGTGCCGGCAGCATTTCCCCCAACCCCTTAAAGCGGCTAATATCTACTTTTTGGTTTCCCTTGAACGTGCTGCGCAGCAGCGCGTCGCGGTGTGCGTCATCAACCGCATACACGGTTTTGCCGCCTTGGCTTAGCCGGTACAGCGGCGGCACGGCCAGATACAGATGCCCATTGGCAATGAGCTGCGGCATTTCCTGATAGAAAAAGGTTATCAGCAATGTCGCGATATGGGCGCCATCAACGTCAGCGTCCGTCATAATAATAACCCGCTCATAGCGTAAATCGTCATCACGATAGCGAGAGCCGGTTTGCACACCAAGCGCTTGAATCAAATCGGCTATTTGCTGGTTCTGGGCCTGCTTGGTGGTGCTGGCGCTGGCCACGTTCAAAATTTTGCCGCGCAAGGGCAAGACCGCTTGGCGGGCGCGGTCGCGTGCCTGTTTTGCCGAACCGCCGGCGGAATCCCCTTCGACGAGGAACAGTTCTGCCCCGGTGGCGCTGGCATGGGTGCAGTCGGCGAGTTTGCCGGGCAGGCGTAATTTGCGGGTTGCCGCCTTGCGGCTCACGTCTTTCTCGCGCCGCCGCCGTAAGCGTTCATCGGCGCGGTCGATCACCCATTCCAGCAGCCGCGCCGCCTGTTGCGGCCGGGCCGCTAACCAGGTGTCGAAATGGTCACGCACGGCCGTCTCCACCAAGCGCTGGGCAGACGCGGACGCAAGTTTCTCTTTGGTTTGACCCTGAAACTCCGGCTCGCGGATAAAGATCGATAGCATGACGCACGCCGTCCCCATCACGTCGTCGGCGGTAATGGATTGCGCTTTCTTCTGGTTGATTAGGTCGGCGTAGGCGCGCAGCGATTTTAGCAGCGCGGCGCGCAGGCCCGCTTCGTGGGTGCCGCCGTCGTGGGTCGGCACCGTATTGCAGTAGGAATTGCAAAACCCGTCAGCAGTGGCGCGCCAGGCGATGGCCCATTCAACGGTGCCACCTGTTTTGTCGGCTGTAAGCTTGCCCGCAAAGGGTTCGGTGGTGACGGTTTGGTCGCCGCCGATGGTGGCAGCTAGATATTCCGCAAGCCCGCCGGGAAAGTGCAGCGTCGCCTCGGCCGGGGTTTGCGCGGTATCGCCCAACAGCGATGAGGCGCATGCCCAATGGATGTGCACCCCACCGAACAAATACGCCTTCGAGCGCGCCATGCGGTAAAGATGCGCCGGTTTGAACCGGGCGCCTTGGCCAAAAATATCCGGGTCGGGGCGAAACGAGATTTTTGTGCCGCGCCTATTGGGCGCTTTGCCGGTCTGTTGCAGCGCCGTTACCGGGTGCCCGCGTTCAAAGCGTTGGCGGTAGAGCTTGCGGTCGCGGGCCACCTCCACGTCCAGATGTTCCGCCAAGGCGTTGACCACCGACACCCCGACCCCGTGCAGCCCGCCGGCGGTCTCATACACCTTGTCGGAAAACTTACCGCCCGCGTGCAAGGTGGTAAGAATGACCTCTAAGGCCGACTTGTCCTTGAATTTGGGGTGCGGGTCGACGGGGATGCCGCGGCCGTTATCGGTTACCGTCAAGGTACCGTCTTCGGCCAGCGCCACCTCGATGCGGGTGGCATGGCCGGCCACCGCTTCATCCATGGCGTTGTCCAGCACCTCCGCAAACAAGTGGTGCAGCGCGCGGTCATCGGTGCCGCCGATATACATGCCCGGCCGCCGCCGTACCGGCTCCAGCCCTTCGAGCACCTCAATATCGTGCGCCGAATAGCCGCCCGTTTCCTGGCCCGTTTCCCGTTTCGCCGTGCGGGCGCGGGTGCGGCGTGGGGGCTTTGCTGGTGCTTTCGGATTCGCGCTATCGCCAAACAAATCAGGGATGTTTGCCGGCGGTGCGGGTGTTTTCTTGGTGCGCGCCATGGGGCTCCACAGAAGCGGCTACGCAAGGGCGCACACACATGCACGACCTTGGCAGCGACGTTTTAAAACTATGATTCCCGTTTAGTTTACACCGGTCCCGGCGAAAAGCGGACCTCTCGCCATCGCACCGCCATATGGGGCCGTCATATGGGGCTTTCATGGGGCACGCCATTTCTATGATAGGCTGCGGCCCTGCCAGCCAAGCGCCTTTGCCGCGGGAGCCGGTGCCATTGCCGGGGTTCGCAGCCCCAATCATAATCCGTAATCAGGGAGCTATCATGCCTGCCACGACGCTTTCATCCGCGCTGACATTGCCGTGCGGTGCGATACTCAAAAACCGCATTGCCAAAGCGGCGATGACGGAAGGTTTGGCCGACGCCGGCAATGGCGCCACCCAGCGCCATGTGCGGCTGTATGAGCGGTGGGCGGACGGCGGCGCCGGCATGTTGCTCACCGGCAATGTGCAAGTTGACCGGCGCTATCTTGAACGGCCGGGCAATGTGGCGATCGACGGCCCGCAATCCAACGAACAGATCGCCGCGTTGAGGGACTTTGCCCAGGCGGGAACGCGCAATAGCGCGCATTTGTGGATGCAATTATCGCATGCCGGCCGCCAGACCCCGGCGCTCGTCACCACCGAGCCGGTGGCGCCATCGGCGGTGGAAGTGAAGTTACCCGGCGGCCAATTCGGCAAACCGCGGGCGCTGACGGAAGAGGAAATCCACGACATTATTCAGCGCTTCGCCTTTGCCGCCGGCGTCGCCCGCGATACTGGGTTTACCGGCGTGCAGGTACATTCAGCGCATGGCTATTTGCTGTCGGAGTTTCTCAACCCGCGGGTCAATCTGCGCACCGATGCGTGGGGCGGGCCGTTGGAGAACCGGGCGCGGCTGTTGCTGGAAACGGTGCGCGCGGTGCGCGCGGCGGTGGGGGATGATTTTCCCATCTCGGTTAAACTCAATTCTTCTGATTTTCAAAAAGGCGGCTTCTCGCACGCCGAATCCATCCAAGTGGCAAGCTGGCTGGACGATATCGGCCTTGATCTGTTGGAAGTGTCTGGCGGCAATTACGAACAGCCGATGATGGCCGGCATTGAGGGCATGGAGCCGGCGCATCTAGACGGCGTGCGCCCCTCAACCCGCGCCCGCGAAGCCTATTTCTTTGAATACGCGACCGATATTTCGAAGGCTGTGAGCAAAACACCGCTGATGGTGACCGGCGGGTTCCGGTCCGCTGGCGCCATGAACGAAGCCTTATCGAGCGGCATCATGGACGTGGTGGGGATTGCCCGCCCGATGTGCGTTGACCCGTCCTTGCCCAACAAGCTGCTCAACGGCGACGTCGAGGCGGCGGAGGCGTGGGAGAAGAAGCTGAAGCTGGGGCCGACACGGTTTTTAGGGCCGAACAGCCCCGTCAACATGATCCGTGGACTGAACGGGTGGGGCACCCAGGGGTGGTTCTGCCTGCAATTGCTGCGCATGGGCGACGGCTTGGACCCGGACACGCGCATGGGTGTGTTGTCGGCGTTCCGCGCATACACCGCCAATGAACAAAAAACGGCAAAGGCGATGAAAGCGGCAGCCTGATCAGGCGGCCTAACGGTAACGCTTATCTGGCGCCTATCTGGCGCTTATCGGGTGCCTATAAAACGTAGCGGCCCCGTCCTTTAGACCTTGTCCGTAAGGTCCGGCGGGGCCGCTTTTGTTTGGGAGTGTCTCTCCCGCCCTAAGCCTTTGGGCCGGGCATATATCAATACCTGTGTGAACAGCCGTGCAGCCGGTCTAGGCGCCTCTTCATAACGTCTTCAGCGTGCTGCAAACGTATCATGCCCAGATTTTGGCTACCGCTGTGCGGTTGTTTGTGCCGGGGGCCGGTGGTGGGGAATGCGCCCTGTCGCGCCTGTAAATCCATCCGGCCGCCTGATCCGAAAATCTGGCGCTGAAGTGCGTCTCGTCTAACGCCCTATCCATAGCTGTGCCGTTACGCCGATATATCTTGATCGTTCCGGGACTTGGATCCCGGGGTATCGATTGGGATATCCGGCTGGTGTCAGCCGGTGCGTGCGGGGCGTGGTGTAGGATGTGTCGCGGTTGAAAACACCTGGCTAGAACATGCATCCACGCGTAAGCGCTGGCTTATGTCATATGAAGCGAAATCGCGTGAGCGCGCGTGGTATCCTGCCTAACCAAAAAGCCATCACGCGGCGGCACGTCTGCACTCGGCCCACCTGTTTTGCCACTGCATTGCACCTTTAAGCGGTGCAGTGCCCGTCAAAATAGGTTTACGGCACGCCAGTCTGCGTCGGTGGGGTCATCTTCGTAAACCTCCCTTATATATGCCTAACAGCTTCAGGCAGATTGCGCTGCAGCATCAAGCATTATCGCGTCAGCCTTGTTGACCGTTCTGCCTCCCCACGCTCCACAAAATTATGTCCGTATACGCACAAAAAAGGCCGGGGTGTACCCCCGGCCTTTCCGTATCGTTCCGCGGTATGGAACTGCGCAGCGATCTAGATCGAATAATACATATCGAACTCGACCGGGTGCGGTGTCATTTCGAACCGCAGCACTTCTTCCCATTTCAGTTCCATATAGGCGTCGATTTGCGCGTCGGTGAAGACGCCGCCTTTCTTCAAGAAGTCGCGGTCGGCGTCGAGCGATTCCAGCGCCTCGCGCAGCGAGCCGGAGACCGTCGGCACGTTGGCCAATTCTTCTGGCGGCAAGGCATAAAGGTCTTTGTCCATCGGGTCGCCCGGATGGATTTTGTTTTCAATGCCATCGAGGCCGGCCATCAACATCGCGGTAAAGGCGAGGTAGGGGTTGGCCGACGGATCGGGGAACCGAATTTCGATCCGCTTGCCCTTGGGGCTGGTGACGAATGGAATGCGGCACGATGCGGACCGGTTGCGCGCCGAATAGGCGAGCAGAACCGGCGCCTCATAGCCCGGCACCAAACGCTTGTACGAATTGGTGCTGGGGTTGGTGAACGCGTTGATCGCTTTGGCGTGCTTCAACACCCCGCCGATATAGTGCAGGCAGGTTTCCGACAAGTCGGCATAGGCCGACCCGGCAAACAGCGGCTGGCCATCTTTCCAAATCGATTGGTGGGTGTGCATGCCGGTGCCGTTATCGCCAAAAACCGGCTTCGGCATAAACGTCGCGCTCTTGCCGTAGGCGTGCGCCACGTTGTGGATCACATATTTATAGATCTGCAGCTTGTCGGCGATGCGCACTAGCGTATCGAACTTGATGCCCAATTCGTGTTGGGCGGCGGCCACCTCGTGGTGGTGCTTTTCGGTCTCGACGCCCATTTCCTGCATCACCGTCAGCATTTCCGAGCGTAGGTCTTGCGCGCTGTCGGTCGGGTTTACGGGGAAGTAGCCGCCCTTGGTGCGCGGCCGGTGGCCCAAATTGCCGATCTCGTATTCCGTGCCGGTGTTGGTCGGAAGTTCAATCGAATCGAGGCGGAAGCCGGTATTGTATGGGTCGGCCGAAAACTGCACGTCGTCGAACACGAAGAACTCCGCCTCCGGCCCGAAAAACGCCGTATCGCCGACGCCGGTCTGTTGCAGATAGGCAAGCGCCTTCTTGGCGGTGGTGCGCGGGTCGCGGTCATAGGCTTCGCCGGTAGTCGGCTCCATCACATCGCAAATGATGGCCAGCGTGGTTTGCGCGTAGAACGGATCGATGGTGGCAGTGTCGGGGTCCGGCAACAGCACCATGTCGGACTCGTTGATAGCCTTCCAGCCGGCAATCGACGAGCCGTCAAACATGGTGCCCTCGGTGAACAGCTCTTCGTCCACAAGATCCGTATCAAACGTGACGTGCTGCATCTTACCGCGCGGATCGGTGAAACGGAGGTCAACGTATTTTACGTCTTTCTCCTTGATCATCGCTAACACTGAAGCGGCATCGGACATGGGCATCGTTCCTTTCTTTGTTGCTTTGAAACGTCAAGGTCCAGATCTTGGACCTTAGGGTGTTATGGCATCGCCGCCGATGCGCTAGCCGGGCGGCGACTAAAAACCTCTTTGGTTTGGGTAGGCGTTAGATGGCGGCGTCGCCGGTTTCGCCGGTACGGATGCGAACGGCCTCTTCCACATTGGTGATGAATATCTTGCCGTCGCCGATGCGTCCGGTGCGCGCTGCATTTTGAATGGCTTCGAGCGCCGGTTCTACCTGGTCATCGGTCAGAACGACTTCGATTTTCACCTTCGGCAAAAAATCAACCACGTATTCCGCCCCGCGATAGAGCTCCGTATGGCCCTTCTGGCGGCCAAACCCCTTGGCCTCGGTCACGGTAATTCCCTGCAGCCCCACCTCGTTCAGCGCCTCTTTCACCTCGTCGAGTTTGAATGGTTTTATAACGGCCTCGATCTTTTTCATACCTATGAAAGGCCTCCCTGCATGCCGCCTGCAGCGGCTATCGTGCCGCGCGTCCTACCGGCCCTCTAGCACGCGCCATGCCAGAGACCCGGGCTCTCAAAAAGTAATTAAAATCAAAGATTTGGTTAATGGTGGCTGAATTGGCGGCAGGGCAGCATGCTGATTTAGACTACAAATTAGCCATAAAGCACAAATTTGCGGCAGTTTAACGGAGGCGGTTGCCGTCAAGGTGGGGAGGGGGAAGGGGCCAGGGTGCGGCTTGCCAATATCCCGGGTTGCTGGCAAGAAAACGGCCCGCGCCGATTGCCTGTATCTTGCCGGCTCCCATCGCCCTGCTGACACCCTCCCATTGATCTCATCGCGTGATACCGCCCCGCTGATCATGAAAGCGCCTAACCCCACCTATGGCAGCCAAGGCACGACGATTTTTGCCACCATGTCGGCGCTGGCAGCGCGCGCGGGCGCCATAAATCTGGGGCAGGGCTTTCCCGATGATGAAGGGCCGGCCGATGTGCGCGCCGCCGCCGCGCGCGCGATTACCGAGGGCCCGAACCAATATCCGCCGATGATGGGCATGGAGGAATTGCGCCAAGCGGTGGCCGGCCATGCGGCCCGGTTCTATGGGCTGACGCTTGAGTGGCAACGCCAGGTGCTCATTACCTCCGGTGCCACCGAGGCCTTGGCCGCCAGCTTAAGCGCGCTGTTGGCGCCGGGCGATGAAGCCATCTTGATCGAGCCGTTCTTCGATACGTATTTGCCGGTCATCGAAGCGGCGGGCGCCCGCGCCAAATGCGTGCAATTGCGCCCGCCGGCCTGGCGGCTGGATCTAGACGCGCTTGCAGCAGCGTTTAGCAGCAAGACAAAGCTGATTGTCGTCAATACGCCGCATAATCCGCTGGGCCGTGTGTTAACGGACCCGGAAATGGCGGCCATCGCCCGCCTATGCCAGGCCCATGATGTGGTGGCGGTGTGCGACGAAGTGTATGAGCACATGGTGTTTGACGGACGCGCACACACGCCGCTGATGACCATGCCCGGCATGGCCGACCGGGTGGTGCGCATCCAATCGGCGGGGAAGATCTTCTCGCTCACCGGGTGGAAAGTGGGCTTCGTCACCGGGTCGCCGGAGCTTGTCGACCTGGTCTCCAAGGCGCATCAGAACTTGGTGTTTACGACGCCGCCCGGCTTACAGCTTGGCGTCGCCTATGGGCTGTCCAAGCCGGATGCGTTCTTTGTAGACCAGGCAACCGATCTTGCCCGCCGGCGCGACTTCTTACGCGCCGGGCTAGAACGCATCGGCTTTGCGGTTGGCCCGTGCGAAGGCACGTATTTTCTGGTCGCCGATATCCGCCCGATTTGCGGTGCGGAAACCGACGATGCCTTTTGCCGCCGTATTACCACCGACGCTAAGGTTGCCGCGGTGCCGGTGAGCGCGTTCTATGCACCCGGATCGCCTAATGTGCCGCGGCATTTTGTGCGGTTTTGCTTTTGTAAGGCGCCGGCCGTGCTGGAGGAGGCCTGTACACGGCTTGCATCCTATTTGAGTTGACCGACCTCCACCCTACCCCCTAGCAGACACCCCGCAGGAGACCCCATGCCCGAACCCCATACGCCGATCCTCGTCGGTGGCGGCCAGATCACCCAAAAAGGGGCGGCAATTGCCGATGCGCTGTCGCCCATGCAGTTGATGGCGCACGC
>Ga0272441_10001243_pt1 | contig 54631 bp, 50 predicted proteins | sample SSMProp6N_FD_193582 | JGI IMG/M metagenome (GOLD analysis project Ga0272441, IMG submission 193582) | Marine sediment archaeal communities from Little Sippewissett salt marsh, Falmouth, MA, United States - SSM-Prop-6N | ecosystem: Environmental > Aquatic > Marine > Wetlands > Sediment ...
GGTGATTCTTTTCATGGCAGGCCTCCTCACGTTGGGCATTCAAACGGCTTGACAGTGGGATTGAATGCGATTTATTTTTTAAGTTCCGATCAGCTGGAATGGTGCTACAAGAGAGTCAGGGTGATGTCAAGAAAATTATGATACGACAGTGTGGTATTCACGCAACCTGCTCAACAAGGGCAGCCGTTTTATGTCATACGTGAAACAGGGCACGGACAGGCCCGGTCGGTTTGACTGCCCAATAAAGCAAATTCTGATCCAGGGGATACTCATAATGCGGGATACGGCTTGCGTTTGGGGTGAAAGGGAGTTATCAGTGTCCATCTATGCGGCCTTGGCCGGGGTCGGAAGGTTCCAATTTCGGAAGGACGCTTATTTGCCATTCCACCAAAAACCGCCAACTCGTTGCCACAGGAGATTCGCGTGAGCGTCACCATCCATCTGCACAAGACCCACCGTCGATTTGCTGCAGGGAAGGAGAAGGTCGCTATCGGGGGACATACGGTCGGGGAGTGCCTCCGGAACTTGGTCGACCGCTATCCGGAGCTGAAGCCTCAGCTGTTCGACGGAAAGGGCCGGCTTAAAAAAACCGTCGAAATCTATTTGAACATGGCAAGTGCCTATCCGGATGAATTGGCCCGGCCGACCACCGACGGGGACCGGATCCACATTACGCTCATGCTGGCCGGCGGCTGAGTAGCCGGATTCGGTTTCTCGGCGTTTTCCTTCTTCGGAGCGTCACAATGTATAGAGCCCAACTGAGCTGGCAGACAGTGATTATCCTGCTGGCCCTCGCCATGACCTGGGGCGCCAACATGGCGTTCATCAAGTTCGCCGCACGCGAAGTGGCACCGCTTTTTATGGCCGGGCTGCGTTCCTTGGTGGCCACCGTTTTCATATTTCTCTACATGCGGCGGCGGGGGATTCCCGTTTTCCCCTCGGCCGTCGTAAGCGGACACGGGGCCGTTGTCGGGCTGCTCTTTGCGTCCGAATTTGCCCTGATTTATGTGGGACTGCAGTATACCCTGGCTTCCCGCACTTATCTGCTGGTCTACACGGCACCATTTTTCGCTGCACTGGGGGCCCATTTCTTTCTGAAGAACGACCGACTGAACTGGTGGAAGGGGACCGGCCTTGTTGTCGCATTTGCCGGTGTGGCGCTTCTATTTGTCAGAAAGCTGGGGCCGTCGACCAGCGAAAGCCTGAAGGGGGATTTTATGGCATTGGTTGCCGGTGCCCTGTGGGCCGCCACGACACTTTACATCAAACGCTACCTCACCGGGCAGACGCGGCCGCTGCAGGCGGTTTTCTTCCAGCTGTTCTTTTCCTTTCCCTTGCTGCTCGGCCTCAGTTTTCTCACCGAAAGTCCGCTGATATCCGGCTTTTCCGTGTTAACCGGCATTTCACTCTTCTACCAGTGCATCGTCGTTGCCTCGGTGAGCTTTATCTTCTGGTTCGAGCTGGTCCACCGCTACCCGGTCAGTTTACTGCACGCCTTCACTTTTTTCGTACCGGTCTTCGGCATATCGATCAGCGGTGCCCTGATGCTCGGAGAAGTGATCACCACCCGATTGGTGCTGGCGCTTGGCATGGTCGGACTGGGCATGATCATGGTGAACCACCGGTCGGGAAAGAATATCCCTGTTCACGTTCAGAAATCTCAGCCGTCAAGATGATGCGGACCATATGAATGATGAAAGAATTTAATTTTGATCATTGTCATTCTGCCTGTTTTTCAACACAAGCATCTTCGTAGGGAGTCAAGAGTGCCATCCGGGTATCTATCTTGTCCTTTCTGTCTAATTCTGTTCTTATTGCCAATCCGATTTTTTCTATTAAATACGGTTTCTTCACATAGGCTCCAGCGCCCAATTTCATAGCTTCTCTGACTCTTTCGGATTTCGAATAACCGCTGGCTAAAATAGCCTTTTGCCCCGGTTTAAACTCAAGGATTTTTCTATAGGTATCCAAGCCGTCGATTCCGGGAGCCATGATCATATCCAATACCAGAAGATTTGCTGAATTCTCTTTTACGTATTTTACGGCTTCCTCGCCACTGGATACTGAATTTACAGTATAACCCAATTTAACAAGCATCCTGGTCGCTATTTCTCGTTGTTCCTTGATATCATCCACTATCAATATGGACTCGCCCCGCCCTCTAAAATTTTCAATTGGCAAGTCCGGTATATCCGCAGCAAGTTCTTTTCGAGTTAATGGAAAATAAAGAGTAAATGTTGATCCTTCATAAACCTTGCTTTTAACATCGATATAACCACTGTGATCTTTGACCGTACCCCACACGACAGCCATACCCAAACCGGTTCCGCTGCGCCCCATGGCTTTTTTAGTATAAAACGGCTCGAATATTCGCTCGATATCATCCGCAGATATTCCGACGCCGGTGTCCGCAACTGTCAGGGTCACATAGTCGCCTTCATCTATGGTATCGAAAACTTTCTTTGATTGATCGACATATTGGTTACCGGTCGTTACAATTATATTCCCACCACCGGGCATTGCTTCCGCAGCGTTGGCGACCAAATTCATGATTGTTTTGGAAAGATGAAACGGGGATCCTATGATATTCATGAGATTTGTTTCAAGGTGACTTTCCACCTTCACCTTTGGATGGTATTCTAACATTTTTTGGTGTTCGGGGCTGTCCAAATATTGGTCAATCAATCGGTTCAAGTTAACAACTTCGGTAACAGAAACACCTCTTCTGGCTAAAGTTAACAGGTCTTGGACAACGGCTCCCGCCTTTTCGCCTGACTTTTTAATGGTTTGTATAGGACCTCTCAGAGGACTGTCTTTAGGGAGATCAAGCAACAGCAACTCCGGGTAGCTGACAAGACCGGAAAGAATATTATTAAGATCGTGGGCAACACCCCCAGCTAGAGTGCCGATGGCTTCCATTTTTTGGCTCTTTCGCAGTTGCATTTCAAGATAGCGACGTTCTCTTTCAGCACGCTTTCGCTCTGCTATTTCTCGCTTCAGATTGTTATTGGTCGTTTCTAATTGGGCGGTACGATCACGGACCCTGTTCTCTAATTCAATATTGGCTTGAGTAACTTTTTTCTTTTCAACTTCAAGAAGACGCGTCTGTATGAAGTCTCGTCGCAAGTAATATTCGATTGAGTAGGCTACAAACATGCACAGGATGTTGGCCGAGAGAAAGAAAAAGTTGTTGTTGACAAGAATCGTTAAAGGTGTCGGGCTTAGCCAGATAGCAGCTATTTCATAAGAGATCACTATCAGCCATCCGGTCATCGTTGCCCACCAAAACCTGAGCTTTAAAAATGTATACCCATAAATGAACACAAGGAGTAGACCGGCATAATATGAGTGACTTGCCGGGTAAGGCGCAATCAATATCATGGCCGTAATGCCAAGCCCTGCTAGCAAGACGCCAAAGGAAATGGATACTTGCATGTATTTTTTAAAATGACTCGAGTAAGAAAAAAGGTATATGCCGAGCGCATAGGGAACGAAAACTGCGTACCGGATGATCCATAAACGATGTTTGGCTTCTGGGACAATCCAGGCATCCAATACTCCGAAAACGCTGTAAAAACAAATGCCAAGTAGAAAAGTAATACGTAATTGTCGTAAGGAATTTTGAAAGAAGTGTTCTTGAAATTCATTTTCAAGATGCGCAGGGAAAGAAAGAGTGAACCAATTAATTTTTATATCTCTATAGGGGGGTGAAGAATTAGGCAATTAAGGTTTTTCCTTCAATTATAACTGACATGAAAAAAAGTTATTTACGGATGAGGCGCTTATGAAAGGAAATGAATTGAAAATAACGATAATATATAGACCGACATGCTGTTGGATTCTATTTTCGGTTGATTACAATACACATTCTCTGTGTAAATATCTGATGGCAGACAGATTCAAGATGTTGTCTTCTGTTACATAAAAGTCAAAAACGGCTCCCGTTTCGTAAGCCAACTTGGCGAGTACTTGCTCTATCGATTGGTTTGATTTCGATCTGGAAGAGATTTCCTTTAATACAGTCACATATGGGTCGAATGGGCTTTGGCATCCTCTGATCCGTTGGATTATCTTGTCCATTTCTCCTAACCTACTATAGCTTGATTCACTAACTGGTGTACTCACCTCGACGGTTACCGATTTTTGCTCAATGAAAATACCGAGGGTCAACTCGTCGTCGTCCTTTCGAACATCGTCCAATTGCATGGCGGTTTCTACAAGTCCCTTTATAATCCTGATCTGCGCTTTAATTTCAGGCAATGAAAGCTTCTGACATTTTAATAAATTATTAATTTCTATCGAAAAGTTTTCATACTCGTCAGAAAATTCTTTGATGCTGAAATTCAGCTGCTCATTCATGGAGACCCAGCTTTTTGTGGTGAATCTTCGAGGAATCGGGCGCTTTTCGGCAAAATTGCAATATTTATGCCAATTTAGGGGGGCAATAATAATGGTAATAATATCAGTATAATATAAAAATAGTAAAAGACAGTTTTCTGAGGGATGCCGTAAATTGTCCACTTTGGGTGACAAATTACGGCAAAACTACCCCAGTAGGTATTCGCTCTTTTAGTTGCAGAAACGAGAATTTAGGCGGGTCGGATAGGGAAGGTTAATTTAGATTCAAAGAGGGATCTTTAGATTGAGAAAATATTGATGTAATAATGATAAATTAGGATTAAGCATTGTCATGCAGTTTTTCTATGCAAAGAAACATTTGAATGCCTGTATCATCGTAAATCATAGAAGTTCGCCCCGAAGACTCATCGGTGAAAAGCCCTCTGAATTCTTCTTCCGTGCGGTGTAAAATAGGCCAGTCTCCCCAGTATTCCATGTAATATTTTGAAGAATTCGATACATGATAATTGCCGACGACCAACTGACCTCCGTTTTCTAGTAATCGATAAAGACGGTCGAGAACAGCCTTTGCAACTCGACAGGTGAGATAATCAAAAAGCCCCATTGAATAGATATATTGGAATTTTCCCCACTTCTGGCGAAATTGGCGTGAAAAAAGCATAAATCTGACGGATCCCTGAACATAGTCCACTTTTAGTCGGGCACTCAATTTGTTTTCGATCTCTCTAATCAGATCGGCCGCCTCGGAAAGAGCAACTGCATCCTGATCGAAGAGGACAAAATGATATTTATCACAATCTTCTGGAATTTTAATTATATCCTTCAGTTCGAAGGCAGATCCACAACCGACGGATAACACTTTGAGTCTACCTTCATGCATCGATCCCTGGCAACAATCACGAAAATTTCTTAATCTTTGTGCAATCAAACGAATTCTGTTTCTTACGGATTGTGAAGCCGCGTGCTCCACTGCATGTTTATGCAACAATTTAGAAAAAGTGGAAGCACCTTGAAAATCATTACGGTATATCATTCGCATTTGTTCTGAGTCACCGGCGTATCCTCTGGGCTTTAGATAAGCTCGTGCCGCAAAAGGACAGCATAGAATAAAATCCCAGAGCTGTTTTCTAAAATAAAAACCATGATACTGGTGTTCTTCAGGGCTGAAATCATCGACCAAGCAATTTAATTCATGGAGTTTATTCTCAAAAAACCGTCTAAAATTTTGTCCCTCCGTCTCTATGATTGCCATCTGAAGCACATTTTGCACTTCTGCGGGTTCCTCCCGAAATTTCGAATCTATCTCATCCAATAGGTCTTTGTACACCTTAAGGTCATATCTAAGGTCGGCAACATAGGTTTTGAATGATTGTCGAATGCGTTCTTTGTAGCCGAATACAAGGGGCAAGTCGCCGAGGACTGACGGCAGTTTAGTGACCTTCTTATCAAAAAGGAGGCTTTGGAAATCGTAGGCAGTATCGGTGAAAATGATTCTATCTGTGTGTCTATTCTGTTTGAGTTCCAAAAGAATCCGGCAAGGACCCACTTTGACGCTCTGTCTGTTGTTTTCAAGGATCAGCCAAACAGGTTTATTCGGGTCGAAAAAGATCGAGTTTTCATCATAACGAAAAAGAAGAGAATATTTTGATACTCTCTCGGCATGAATTCGGACTTTTTGGTTACCTATTATCAGATAAATATTTTCCTTATTTGCAGCCTCGGTGCTTGCATCGGCGCATGATTTTCTCGATTTTGTGATTTCCATATCCAAGTCTATAACCCGTTGGGTCGGCTGACTCTCTTGATCCCAATGTTGCATAAACAAGCAAGCAGGAATTAACAGTTTGTAATTAATACAGATATACTGGAGATAGCACCACAGTTCAGATATGAACCTCGGTGAGTTTAATAAATGCGGGGCTATTTTGCCATGTTGTTTACCCTTCAGGAAAGTCGGAGAACTTCAACTCTTGTGTTGGAATGGGTTCGCGGTTACATGTTCTGCAGCTTCATCTTTTTCGCCTTGGTTCTGAAGCCCTTCGACCTTTGCAAGCTTAGGGTGTTTAGTAGAGTATTATATAACTCAAGTCAATAAGTATATATTGGCTAAAAAGTGGGGATTTCATTCGACAAGGTGAAAAACGAAGCGCGCGTTTTCCGTTTTTGAGCAAAAAGCGCGCGCTATCGGACAGGAATACATTAGACTGTCATATCAATCAATGCTCGGACTGTATCACCGCCGAGCGGTTTTCGGCGGCATACAACCGCTGGGCGGCGGTCCTTTTTTTCTGAATGCTGACATCGCCGGCATCCACGAAATCCACGGCTTTCACCTCACAGAACCGGACGCACTGGGGGTCGCCGTCGCACAGGTCGCATTTGATGACTTTGCGGTCGATGGTGTTGAAGTTCATGGCGCCGAAAGGACAGACGGACACGCAGGTGCGGCAGCCGATACAGACGGTGTAGTCGACGGTCACACGGCCCAATTCCTCTTCGCGGGAAATAGCGCCCACCGGGCAGCCGATCAGGCAGGGCGCATCCTGGCACTGCTGGCATGACATCGGGATGTACACGCCCTCGGCCTCCCACTTGATCACCCGGATGCGGCTGCGGACCGGATTGGAAATCCCGTCGTGTTTAACGGAACACACCAGCTCGCACAGGCGGCACCCGGTGCATTTTTCGTGGTCGATCTTCAGAACCTTTTCCATCTCGTTCTCCTTTCGCAATACAGCCCGCCGGGTTAGAGCATGTGGGACGGTTCATTTTCGAGGCCGAGCCGCTGCAGGGTTTCCGGCTTTGGAACGCCGTTTTCGTCCAGGCCTTTGTGCGTGTAGAAATCATCGATCATCTGCTTGAACTTTTCGCGGTCGATCTTGCGGCCGACCACGTCGGGCGCGCCGCGCCGGCAGGGCTCGTCGAAGTAGCGATGATTGAGCATGTCGCCTTTTTTCAAATCGTTGCGCGTCAGCCCTTCCCGCAGATTGAAAAGCCGTTCGATCATGTTGCAGCGCTCGGCGATCGTCCAGATGTCGGTGGGCGTCAGTTCCAGTCCGGTGTTCAGGTAAAGGACCTTGGGCCAGTCTTCGAAGTTCGGCAGGGTCGCGCCTAAAAATACCGTGTGATACTTGCAGATGCCCAGGCAGTCCACGGCCATGTAACAGTTCTCCTGCCAGAAAACCTGCCAGGCCTTGCCGTCGTAAGCGGTGTGCTCCGAGCTGAGCGGTCCGTCATAGGGTACCGGGTTGCCGTAAATTTTTCGCAGGACCGGTTCGGGCAGATGATACAGGTCGATCGCCGGGCGACTGCGCAGGTGGTCCGAACCTCTGGATGCGGTGGCGATGTTGAGGGCCAGGGCCGGGGTTCCTCGTTCGTCCGAGTGCAGGTTGTTCATGCCTTTGACCTGGATGAGATAGTCGAAGGCATCGTTGCCGATCTTTTCGGCTGCGGGAATGCCCCCATCGGCCAAGGTGTCGCCCAGCCAGCCTTTTCTGAGACAGATCCGGTGAAGCATTTCGAGGACTGCTTCGTCGTTGCCGAACCGAAGGTCGAGGCCATCGGTCTGTTTGTCGGTCAGAATCCCTTTTTCGCGAAGTTCCATGGCCCAGGCGATGATGCTGCCGATCTCGAGGTTGTCGACGCCGTATTGGTTGACCAGGTGATTGCCCGTGAGAACCGTGACGGCGTTGGTGCAGTCGGGCAGGGCGCCGAAGGCCCCCTGAGAGGTGTACTCGGGCCCCTCGTCGTACTTTCCGGCGTAAGGGCCGGAAGGGATCTTGTACTGCGCCCGGCAGTGCACCTGGCAGCCGAAACAGCCGGTCATGTGATGCGGGCCTATGGTTTCGGTGGCGATCTCGTCCAGTCGTTCGGGCTCGATGTCGTCGGCGTATTCGCACTGGTTGTACTGAAAGTTGCGGGTGCGCAGTCCACCCCAGGAATTGGTGGCGCCCCAGATGAAGGGGGTGCCGAGGGTGCCCTGGGTCTGGTTGACCTTGGCGCTGGTGATCTGGTCGATGAAGCGCTTGTTGTATTCCAGGGCTTCGGCCGGCCGGGCGATTTTTATGTCCAGCGTGCCGCGGGCGGCGACGGCCTTGAGATTTTTCGATCCCATCACGCACCCCATGCCTGTGCGACCGGCGGCGTTTTTGATGCCGGTCATCACATTGGCGTAACGCACGAGGTTTTCACCGGCCGGCCCGATGACACAGCTCTTGATTTCCTCGTCACCGAGTTCTTCCCGGATGGCCCACTGGGTGTCGGTCGTCATGCGGCCCCATAGGTGTCCGGCGTCCCTGATCTCGACGGTGTTGTTGTGGATGAAGAGATAGACCGGCGATTCGGCTTTGCCGGTGATGACCAGGTGGTGAAAACCGGCCCAGGCCATTTCGGGTGCAAAGAACCCGCCCATGTTGGCGCTGCCGAGCAGACCTGTCAACGGCGATTTGGCCATGATGTGGGTGCGGGCCGTGGCCGAAGCGCAAGTGGCGGTCAGAATCCCGCCACTGATGATCAGTGCGTTGCCCGGTCCCAGAGGATCGCAGCCTTTTTGGGTGTGATTGTAAAGCAGGTAGGCATCGAGACCCCGGCCCCCGAGATATTTTTTGCGCACATCCAGCGGAATGGGTTTGACCTCGACTTCTCCGGTGGACAGATCGATGAAGGCAATTTTTCTATTCAACGCCATGATGGGATCCCTCCTTTTTCACCAGTGCTTCTTGCGCGAGTTTGCGATTCACATCCCAGACCGGTCCGCGAATGCGGGGGAAATCGGGCCGGATCCAATAAACCCGGAATTCCATGCCGCATTCCGGACATTTGACCTGTTTCTGGCCGGCTCCCGGCTGGAGCCTGCCCATACAGCTGGGGTTGTGGCAGCGAAACTTGCCGTATGTTCGGGTTTGGCGGAGACTTTCAGCGGTTGACTGGCGCTCTTTGTCGATGGCCATGACAGGCTCCTTTCAATGAATGGGCGGCGAATATCGGTTGTCTGCTAATGAGTTCTCTATGATGAACGAATGAGTACGGTTACCCTAACAGATATTGCAGCCTTGTCAAGTTAAATTTGCTCAGAATGGCCATATCTTGTTATTACTGGTTAATTTTGGGTTGACAAGTCCACAAACTATCGTATAACCTGGATGAATAAATGTTCAGTATGGAGAACAATGACCGATATTTACAAAGCGCCAATCGTCGGAAAAGCGTTTCAGGTTCTGCGCCTCATTGCCAGAAAACATAACGGCCTGACGCTCAGCGACGTGGCCCGGGAATTGGGGATCGGCAAGAGCACCGTCCACGGCATTGTCTCGGCCCTGGAAGAGGAGGGGGCCCTTATGCGGGACCCTCGGACTAAAAAGTTTACCCTGGGTGTGACGGTGTTCGAACTGGGCCGATCGGCCCACGCCCGAATCGATTTAAAGGATGCGGCGCGGCCCTTCATGGAAGAGCTGATGGCTCAAATCCATGAATCCGTTTTTCTGGGCGTCAAAAACGTCGACCACATCACGATTTTGGACATCGTCGAGTCGACCCAGAATCTAAAAATCACCTCTCCGGTCGGAACGACCATTCCGTTGCTGGCCGGCGCGACCGGAAAGCTCTTTCTTGCGTCCATGCCGGAGGGGCAGGTCACGGAGCTGCTGCGCAACAAAGGATTGCCGCGATATACGAAACACACCATTACCGATCAACGCCGGTATCTGCAGGAGATCCGCAAGGTGCGGAGCGACGGCGTGGCCTTCGACGACGAAGAATACATCTCCGGTGTGCGGGCAGCGGCCGTACCCATCAAAACCGGCGGTCAGCCCATGTCGGCCATCTGGGTGGTCGGATTCAAACCGAGCATGAGTGACGAGAAGATGCAGCAGTTGGTGGTGCACATGAAATCCGCCGTCGAAGGCATCAGCCGCCGTATCGACAGTCAGTGATCTCTCGACGATTTATAAATGACATCACATCAGCCCTAAGGCGGCAACAGGTCATCAACGATGAAAACACATCGCGCGCTGATAGCCGATCCGAAAAAATGCAACGGCTGTTCACTTTGCAGGACCGTTTGTTCCATGGTCAAATCCGGTGTGCGGAACCCGGCTCAGGCCCGCATCCGTATAATCCGGTATGATGCCGAGGGGTTTTATTTGCCCGTTATCTGCCAGCATTGCCAGGATGCCCCCTGCATGGCGGTATGCCCGAGGGAAGCGATATACAGGGAAAGCCGGTTGGACCGGGTCCTGATCGACTACGACCGCTGCATCAGCTGCCGGATGTGCATGGCCGCCTGCCCGTTCGGGGCGCTCGGCTTCGAGTCCGAGCGGCACACGGTTTACAAGTGCGACCTTTGCGGTGGTGACCCTCTTTGTGTGCGCTACTGCTTCCCCGGTGCGCTGGATTATGTCGAAGACTATCGACAGCGGGATTCGAGGATCCGGAAAGCCGCCGGGAATCTCGCACTGGGCAGAGAGGTGGTTTCATTAAAAATTAATCCTACTGATGAGCACACAATTTTTTAAGCATGAGTTCACCGCCCGCTTCGCTTGAACCGCAAAGATCGCAAAGGAGTTTTTCTTTAACTTTCTGCATTCGTTAATCCAATTCGCCAACGCAAGGGTGCACAATGTCATTTTTTCAAGTAAACGATCGCTGCAACGGTTGCCTGGCGTGTGTCCAGAACTGCCCGGCTTCGGCTCTGGACTATGAAGACCAGAACAACCGCAGAACACTGCAGCACAACATGAGCTTGTGTGCCCGCTGCGGTCAGTGCTGGCGTGTCTGCCCGCAGCAGGCCATCGAATTTCAGCATTTTCTCAAAAGCGCCTGGGACGAGGTCGTCACCCTGGATCTCGTTCGCTGCGGCGTTTGCGGTGAACCGCTCTACACGGTGCCCTTCAAACAAACGGTGACGGAACGCCGCAAAACGGAAGCCGATCCCTTCTGCCCTAAACACCGGCGGGAGGTCGACGCCCTTGTCCGCGCCCATTTCCGACCAGGTCCCGGATTCGAAGAAAGGTGATGAAATGATCGTCGGAAACATGAAGCCGCTCGAGGAGATTGTCGACTCTTTGTCGGGTTTCCGCAACGTTTTGATACTCGGCTGCGGAAGTTGCGTGACGGTTTGTCTTTCCGGAGGTGATCGCGAGGCCCGGCAGCTGGCACTCGAGTTGTCCCGAAGCTCTGCTTTCGCTGGAAGCCCCCCGGTCTTTGCGGTCGATACGATCATTCGTCAGTGCGAACGGGACCTCGTTTCAGCCTATCAGACCCTTCCGGAGGGCACCGAGGCGATCTTATCACTGGCCTGCGGCTGCGGTGTTCAAACCCTGGGGGACGTGTTCGAACCGCTGCCGGTGATACCGGCGTTGAACACCACCTTTTACGGTGCCTCCAACGAAGCCGGCGTGTGGCAGGAGGTTTGCCAGGGGTGCGGAGACTGTGTGTTGTCCTTCACCGGTGGCATCTGTCCCGTGGCCCGATGTGCCAAGAGCCTGTTCAACGGGCCGTGCGGCGGCTCCCAAAACGGGAGCTGCGAGATCTATAACGACGTTCCCTGCGCCTGGACCTTGATTTACTACCGTTTGAAAAAGCAAAACAAACTCCACTTGCTCCACACGGTCCGGCAGCCGCGGGACTGGCGGCCGGCCGGAGGCGCCGGTCCGCGGCTGCGCCGGCGAACCGGCATCGGTGACGGTACCGGACAGAACAAATTAGAATAGTGCCTATCCGCGGTTTCATAAAGGGCACTGACAAGTTTCTGATCCAGAAATGTGAAATTTTCTGCAAGTTCGAGGAAATCGGCGGCATTGCGCGGAGGCATACTTCTGTATGCCGCACAAGCGATTCCGCCGATTGACGCCGAAATTGCGGGGAAGGGCCATTTATGGACGGAAAGTAGAATAATCCGGCTATCCCCCGCATAATTCGAACCTGAAGCCCCAAAAGAATGTCCTCACCGTAACACCTTCCCATATACCTCACATCACTATATCTTCGTTTATCGAATTGAACCGATTGGCTTCATTTTTCGCATCCCGCCGTCTATCAACGAGATGCATAAATCCTGCAGAAAAGGAAGTCGCGGGAGACTGTAAAATCGTGATGATAGGCGCATTAAAATCGGAGAGGTTGCCACGTTGTCTTTCATGCTTAAATTGCCATTCAGAATGTAAGCCTTGAAACGGGCAACCGTCAGGGAGGAAGAAACATGAAGAGAAATCTGACAAAAAGATTAGCCGAGGATGGCATTGTCTGTGCCGAAGGCTACCTTTTCGAAATGGAACGTAGAGGCTATCTGACGGCCGGGGAATTTGTTCCAGAGGTTGCTTTGGAGAATCCCGAGGCTCTCAAAACCTTGCACAGGGATTTCCAGCATGCTGGTTCGGATGTGATCGAGGCCTTTACATACAATGCCCACCGGGAGAAGATGAGGATTATAGGCAAAGAGGACTTATTGGAGCCTTTGAACAGAGCGGCACTGAAGATAGCCAAGGAAGTGGCCGGGGAGGTTGAAGGTGATCAGGAACCGAACCTGGTCGCCGGAAATATTTCTAACTCTAATATCTGGAACCCAGATGATAAAAACAGCCAGCTGCAGGTCCGTAAAATGTTCGAAGAAATGGTCAACTGGTCGACTGACGAGGGTGTCGATTTCATCATAGGAGAAACTTTCTATTTTGCGGAAGAGGCTTTCTGTGCCTTGGACGTCATTAAGAAAGCCGGAGTGCCGTCGGTGATCACGATTGCTCCGATGGGCGAGAATATCATGCGTGACAATTGGGAGATTGTCGACACATGCAAAGAACTTGAACAGCGGGGCGCTGATGTGGTCGGAATGAACTGTTTCAGGGGGCCTGCAACCATGATGCCTTTCTTGAAAGATATCCGTAATGCGGTTAGTTGCGATGTTGCAGCGCTGCCGGTTCCCTACAGGACGACGCCCAAGCAACCAACCTTTTTCAATCTGGACGACAACAATGGCTGTAAAGTTCCGTCACCCCACAATAGAACTTTCCCAACCGCCCTCGACCCACTCTACTGCAACCGTTATGAGATCCATCGTTTTGCCGAGGAAGCTTGGAAGATGAACATCCGGTACATCGGCGTATGCTGCGGTGCGGCACCGATTCACATCCGCGAGGTTGCCGAGGCGATGGGGCGAAAACCCAAGGCAAGCCGGTACTCGGAAAACATGCAAAAACATTTTATGTACGGCAGTGACGCACGCCTGCCAGAGCACATTACCGCATACGGCAGCAAGGCGTAGTCGCATGGATCGGTCTATGAAACAAAATATACACAGACATTCGGGGTTGGAAAAGAAGAGTCACATAAAGAGCACTGGGCCTAAGGGAAAAAGGCTGCACAAGGACTGGCGGGTCTGGTTGGCTGTCATCCTGATGCTGGCCGCAATGATCATCTACGTTCTGACTCTGGATGACTCCCTTCTGGCGTTTGGCATCGGGCCATCCCTTTAGAATGATTATGCTCCAGCACTACCTGGTCATTGCCCGGGCATTCTTCGAGCACCTGGGGACCGATGCGGAAACGGCGTTCCGGCATTCCTTTGCCCTGGCGCAGCCAATCCTGGATCATTACGGTTACCTGGCCGTTTTCATCGCCATTCTGGTCGAGGGCTTCGGAGTCCCTGCTCCAGGCCAGACCATACTGATGGCCGGGGCTATTCTGGCTGCCCGCGGCGAAGTGTCCATCGCTCTGGTGCTCGTCCTGGCATTTCTGGCCGGCGTGCTTGGCAACACCCTCGGTTATGGATTGGGACGCTGGGGCGGTCGCCTGCTGCTGTCAAAGGTAGGCATCAGTGAAATCCGTATGCAGAAGATGGAGAGGTTATTCAGTCTCTACGGCGGCGGAGTTGTATTTTTCGGCCGTTTTATAGACGGTCTGCGCCAGTTCAACGGGATCGTGGCGGGTTCGCTGCAAATGCCCTGGTGGAAGTTCACCGTGTTCAACGTATTAGGAGCCTCCACCTGGACCGCATTTTGGGGACTGGGGGTTTATTTCCTCGATAAGGACATCAAGACCGTCTACAACGTGTTTCATGCGATGGAACCCTATGCCATCTGCGGCAGCCTGCTTGCTTTGATCCTGTTGGTGCTTTATCTGCGGCGCAGCCGCAAGCACCGAGCGCCGGCCGGTTTTTTGATATGACAACAGCGGCTCAAAAAAAACAAGGGACGCGATCATAGTCTTATCCACCATTCCCGGTTTCAACTCTCTTTGTGTTGTCGATTGCCTGAACGATCGGCGGCAGCGTATCCCTCCGGCGTCAGAAACGCGCTGGTTTTCAGCGTGTTCATATCGATCAGGCCACTTGTGTACAAGGCCTTCAGTGCCGCCAGGGTGTCGCTCGGAGCTACAGGAAGAACCGCCACGATGTCGTTGATGTCCATAATTCCCGGTGGCCCTTTTAAATCCCATTCTTTTGCCAGCAGCGCCAGTACCTGGCTTTCTTCCGAGCTCTGCATTCGTCGCTCCCGTTTCTGTGGTCTTCTGTTAAGTTGTGCCAGTTGAGTCGGTTGAGCCAGTTTAGTCCCGCCGCGGCGGGATTGAAGGCAATCATCGATTTTAACGATTAAACGCTCATGGCCTTTAAGCCATCACTGGTGCCGGGTTCTGAGTTTCGAGTTTCAAGTTTCTATTTTCGGGTCTGATTCTATTTTTGTGCTAAACGATGATTTCTTCAAACCGGCTTCCCTCTCGAGCACTGCTCGCTTTCTCTCTATGCCCCAACAATAGCCGCCGAGACGTCCGTCACGCCTCACAACCCTGTGGCACGGGATGGCAACGGCGATTTTATTGGATGCGCATGCCTGAGCTACCGCCCGTGCGGCCTTTGGGTGGCCGATTTTTGCCGCGATGTCCGTGTAACTTGCGGTGAAACCGGGTGGGATCTCACGCAAGGCCGTCCAGACGAGGCGCTGAAATGCCGTTCCCTGAATGTCCAGGGGCAGGTTTAGAAGCTGCCGAGGGTTTTCGAGATGTGCAAGTATCTGTTTAACCCGTGTCGAAAAAGGTTCGCCCTTGTCGATTATCTTGGCTTTCGAAAATTGTACCCGCAATCTGTTCACGAGAATGTCGGGATCGTCTCCAAACTCGATGGTGCAGATCCCCTTTGCGGTTGCGGCTATCAGAACCCATCCGAGAGGGGACTTCTCCACGGCGAACCGGATGTCGATTCCTGCGGCTCCCTGCCGGTACTCCGAGGGCTTCATTCCAAGAACAGCTTCGGCATTCTCATAGAAGCGGCTGCTCGACGCAAACCCTGCCTCATAAATCGCCTCCGTGACGGATGCCTCCTTCTGCAGCCCCGAGCGAACCTGTTTCAAGCGCATCTCCATGGCGTATTGCTTGGGTGTGATGCCGACATTTTTTTTAAATAGCCGTTGAAAATGAAAGGGACTCAAGCCGACTTCATTTGCCAGATTTTTAAGCGGCACATGCTCCTCACGGCTTTCGATGATATGGCAGGCCTTGATGATGGCAGCCGAATGTTTGTCTTGTCCGGCTGCAGATGCCGGATGGCAGCGTTTGCAGGGGCGGAAACCGGCTTTCTCGGCTTGCTTGCAGGTATCGAAGAAGCGGACATTCTCATATTTGGGCAGCCGCGACGCACAAGCCGGACGGCAATATACGAGAGTCGTCAGGACTCCGTACACGAAAGCCCCGCTTGCATTCAGATCGCGCCGAATGAGTGCCTCCCAGCGTGCCTGATCGGTTGCAAAGGCATAATCATTCTGGCTTTTCATAGATGCCCCCTTTCTTTCAACATACCTCTATTTTTGTTAACTCAAACAAAGTGATGCGCAGAGAATTTGTCACTTCTGCTGTCATCATAAGGCTTGTCTGCCGAAGGGGCTATCCGTTTCTTGCATTCTAATTTTTTTTTGCGAATCCTGAGCTCGTTTTAGAGGAGAGGGCTCACCAGTCGCAGCGTGTTCTCGAGGAAACGCGGCCCGAATTTGCGGGTGCTCCAGACCGCCGGGTCTAGCCGGTCCGAACCGTCGATGTAGGACTGTTGCAACGCACGCAGTTCAACGGCAAACGTGGGCTCGTAGACAATGAGCGACACCTCGTAGTTGATCCAAAGACTTCGCATGTCCAGATTTACTGTTCCAAACATCGACATCGCTCCGTCGACCGTGATCGATTTCGTGTGCAGCAGGCCGCCGCGATACAGGTAGATCTCAACGCCGATCTCGAGGAGTTCGTCGTAGTAGGAACGACTCGCGTAACGGGTGAGGAAGGAGTCGACTTTCTGCGGTACGATCAGCGTTACCTTGACGCCGCGGCCTGCCGCACCTCGCAGCGCATAAATCAATGCGTCGTCCGGGGCCAGATATGGGGTGGTGAGCACCAATTCTTCATGGGCGGCGTTGATCAGTGCCAGCAGCATTTGAAGCAATCCGTCGCCTGTTTGGCCCGGACCCGACGGGACGACCTGGATGTCCGCCGAGCCCTGCGGTTCTACCAGATGGAGACCGGAACTTTCGATGAGATCACGAAGCGGCTCTCCGGTCTCGAGCGTCCAGTCGCCGATCACGGTGGCGGCGAGCGAGGCCACGACGGCCCCCTGGACGCGGACCATGGCATCGACCCACTCACCGACACCCGCCTCCTGCTTGAAGAAGCGCGGATCCACGAGATTCATGCTGCCCGTCCAGGCCGTTTTGTCGTCGATGACGACGATCTTCCGGTGCAGACGGAGATCGGTGCGGCCGAAAAGAGCCCGGAAGACGCCGACCGGCAGGGCGGCCTGTAAATGGACGCCGGCGTCTCTGAGCCGCTGCGGTTGCCGGCCTTTCCACCAGGACGCGGCGCCGAGTGCATCTACCAGCAGACGGCAGGTAACGCCTCTTTCAGCGGCCCGGATGACGGCTTCCAGGACCTCGTCGGCCGTTCCGCCCGCGTTCCAGATGAAAAACTCCATCAATATGCTGGACTCAGCCTGATCCACTTCTCGAGCGATGGTATTGAGTACTTCCTGGGTGTCGGAACACAACTGAAAGCTGCTGCCGCGGACGGTGAGGCTGCCCACGGTTTGTTGCCCCAGCCGGTCTATGCCACGTGCGACCGGCGCGTGACGCGACCAGTCGACATCCGTGAGCCCCCCCCGGATCACGGCATCGGAAATTTTCCTGAAGTCGGTCCGCAAGGTGCCGATTTCTCGCTGCCGCCTGCGGCCGATCCGTCGCTCGCCGATCAGAAAATAAATGAGCGCGCCGACAAAGGGGAGCAGCGCCACCAGGAAGAGCCACGCTAAAGCGACACCCGTCGCCGGACGCCGCATGATGACGCGGACGGTGATCGCGACCACGATCAGGGCGTGCGCAACCACAATGGCGGTCGATGGATAGCTGAAAAAGCCCATGCAGAGCACCTCTTTTCTCGATTAATTAAGCGTTTACCGGTCACTAAATGCCCATCCACCATTTCATTAAGAGCACCTATCGGTGCCCGATCCAGAAATGTGCAATTTTCAGCAAGTTCAAAAAATCAAGAAATCGCGAGGAGACGTACTTGTATGTGCCGCACAAGTGATTACGCAAACCTGTCACGTCTTCAGTCACGCCGACGGCGTGACTGAAGACGCAATGACGGAAAAAGGGCCATTTGTGGACGGAAACTACAAAGTTTGAATCAAATGGGTGCCCTGTCTTCAACGTCTCGAGTCATCTCTACCACATCTGCCATTCCAATTTAATACCCTTTCTGCCCTCTGACCGAGAGGGTGCAAACTTTGAACGCCGCGTGTTCGACTCTGTCGGTTCAAGGCTCGCTTTCATTATCGGTTGTATCCAAGACCGTAAAAACCCCTTCAAAAATGGAGCTTCTCGCCAAAAGCAAAAGGCCCCTGATTGAACTCAGGAGCCTCATATACAGTCATTCCGCAGCTGTTGAACCCATTGATGTCGATCTTCATTTGACCCGCCACGCAAACGTCGTTGAGGTTGGAAAAGCGACTCTCAATCTAAAGGATGTGTCGCCCGGAGCTCATACCTTAAGTCCTTGATGAAGAATCAAAGGAGGAATGCAAACCCATTAAAAGGGACTCGTCAAACACTCTTTTTTAGAGTCGTTTGTATATCCACTCCGGGATGTAAAATTTGCGCTTGTTGAGCACCACGCCGAGGAGTTTGCCGCCGGCCTCTTCGAGTTCTTGCTTGGCCCTGACAGCCACCTGCTTGCGGGTCTTGCCGGCTTCGAGTACCAGCACCACCCCATCCACCTTGTTGCAGATCACCCGGACATCGGAAGAACCTGGGACAGACGGGCCGTCCAGGATGACATAGTCATATTTTTCACGCTCGGCTATTAGAAAATCGAAGAACCGTTTCGACTCGAAAAGGGTTACTGGGTCGGTGAGCCGCGAGCCGGCCGTGACCACGCTTAAATTTCCCGGGTCGACCTTTTTTATGCAGAGCGCCGATTCGTTTCCATTGGTCAGAAGATCTGACAGGCCGTGTTCCGTTTCGACATTGAAAGCCCTATGAAGGCTGGGTGTCCTCATGTTGGCCTCTATCAGCAGGACCTCGAGTCGGCAGTTGCAGGCCAAAGTAGTGGCAAAGTTGATCGACGTAGTCGATGACCCGTCGCCGTGAGTGGTTCCCGAGAAAAGGATTGTCTTGATCAAATGGCCGGGATGGCGAGCCAGGATGTTGGTTTTTAACACTTCATAACAATTCTTCGCTGCGTGGCCGCGTTCTCGGCGGCGGCGGGCGGACCCTATGGATAACTCCAGTGTTTTGTCACCGTATTCTTTTTCTGCTCTTTCCAGTGCCTCAAACGTTTTTCCCATGGCTTTACCCGTTAATAGAAGTTTTTACCCGGCCGTTTCTGCGGCTGCTAAAATACGCCGGATTCCGGCACCTTATCTTTTCGGTACCAGTAGCAAACTTGGTATGGTGATGGTTTGATCGGGGTATACGAGATCTGGGTTCTTGATATCTGGATTGACCTTAAGGATCTCTTGCTCGATGATCTTATCGTACATTCCAAAGTTGCGGATGATGATCTTCGACAGGTTCTCCCCGTCTCTGACGACAAGGGTGGTCTCATACGGCGAAGGACCTGCCTCGGTCGGCTCCTGGGCCTCAACGGCCGGAGGCGTTTTTTCGGTCGGCTTCGGAATTTTCTCTTCCCCGTCAGGCGGGGGGAGGGCTTCGAGTTGAATGGGTTCCGGTGGAGGTTGCGGAGTTATGTTGGCACTTGTTTCGCGATAGGTTTCAAGAACGGCGCCCGGGTGCACTGCCTCACTTGCCGTCGATTCCGGCCGAGGTGGTGCAACCGGGGATTCCACAAGCTTTTTCCCAACCTCGGTGGTGGCAGCAGGAAAATTGCCTGGCAGAGCCGGAGCGCTATTTTCATTCCAGTGAAAATGCCGTGTTACCAGGCCGACGCCTGTAAGGAGCGTCAGGAGTAAGACGAAAAGCAAGATCGGTGTCGAAGCCGGTGTGATTTTTGCGCGTTCGACAAAAAAGTTGCAGTAAAGGTCACCGATCACTTCCCGCAACTGTATCGACCAGGAGGGACGTTGCAGTGCTTGGGATTCGGAAGTAATCGTCGCTGCGGGCGGCGCTTTGACACCAGGCTGCGGTTCCGGGTTCGATGTCGAAGCCGGTGTGATTTTTGCGCGTTCGACAAAAAAGTTGCGGGAAAGGTCACCGATCACTTCCCGCACTGTATTTAGCCCTATCTTGCGCTCATCCAGCGCGTATCCGGTGAGAAGGGCATTGTCGCAAACAGTGTTGATCTTGCGCGGGATCCCTTCGGAATATTCCCAGATCAGCCGTTGGGCCTCATCGGTAAAGAGTGCCGCGCCGCTGTAATGGGCGACTTTCAGGCGATGGCGGATGTACGCGTAGGTCTCGGTCTCGTCGAACGGCAGTAAGTAGCGCTTGACGTTGATGCGTTGAGAGACCTGCCTCAATTCGGGCCGATTCAGCTTCTCCTCCAGCTCGGGCTGCCCGGAGAGGATGATCTGAAGCAGTTTGTGCTTGCGTGTCTCCAGATTGGTGAGCAGCCTCAAGTTTTCCATGCAGTGGCCGTCCAGATTTTGGGCTTCATCCACCATGATCAACACATTGCCGCCGTTGCGGAGCTGCTGGATGGCCAGCGCGTTGAGGCGCTGTAGGGCTTCCACCTTACCTAAACGTTCGGTTTCGCCGGTAAGCTCCAAGTCGACGAGGACCATGTGCAGCATGTCGTCGAAGGTCATGTCGGTGTTGAAAATATTGGCGACTTTGACGTCTTTTGTCAGACGGTCCAGCAACGACCAGAGCAAGGTGGTCTTTCCGGTGCCGACTTCACCCACCACGACGATGAAGCCCCTGCGCTGCTTGATACCGTAGACAAGCGAAGCCAGCACCTCGCAATGCTCTTGGCCTTGGTAGAGAAACTTAGGGTCCGGCGTGATCTCGAAGGGCCGTTCAGAAAATCCGTAGAAGTCGGTGTACATATATAACCGTTACCGAATAAAGTCGTTGTCGATTTTATGAAATCCCGCAATTTAACGGGCTATAGGTTTGTTGAGGTGACCTCTGTTTGGCCAATCAAACCAATAGGAAAAATGAAGCCTTATTTTTATCTTAACCCTTAAACTCCGGGATGGAGGCCAGGACAGGGAGCTTTAGGGCTTTCTCGACTTGCTTGGGCCGCTCTAATCTATCGTCCAAGTACTCCATGAAAAAAGCCAGGCCCAGTCCGCCGAATGCGCTCAGCAAAAGGCCCAGCATCAAGTTGAGCAGCTTCTTGGGGCTGACCGGTTTGAGCGGGGCGTGGGCCGCTTCGAGCAGACTCACGTTGGCAATCTTCTCCGAATCCATGGCGTTCGGGCTGCGCAACTCTTCGTCCTTGGTTAGGTGGAGCCGGTAGTTCCTGCGGTCGACCTCGACTTCCTGCTCAAGCTGGTTGAGCTCCACCTCGACACGGCTAAGCTTGCCGAGCTGATCCTGGTAGGCGACCAACTGCTCGTTCAGGGCCTTTTGCTTGGCCACGAGCGCCTTGAGCTCGGCCTCGTTATTGAAGAGCTCGCCCTCTATGCGCTGATAGGACGTGTTCACGCCGGGGCTGCTTTTCCCGTAGCGCTTCTTTTCCTGGGTGTCGAGCTTTTTACGGACCATCGCGATGTCGTCCTTGACGTTTTGAACCAAGCGGCTCCGCTCGGTGTACTTGTTGAGCAGCTCCTTTTCCTTCAGCTCGAGCTCCACCAACCGTGCCTGAAGCGAGCTGATCAAATAAGGGTTGTGGTCGACCTCCTCACCCTGTGGGATCGTCCGGGGCACCTTGCCGAGTTGCGCCCGCAGCTGCTCAAGGAGACGCTGATAGGACGTGTTAATGCCGGAACTGCTTTTCCCGTAGCGCTTCTTTTCCTGGGTGTCGAGCTTTTTACGGACAATAGCTATGTCGTTCTTGACGTTTTGAACCAGGCGGCTCTGCTCGGTGTACTTGTTGAGCAGCTCCTTTTCCTTCAGCTCGAGCTCCACCAGCCGTGCCTGAAGCGAGCTGATCAAATAAGGGTTGTGGTCGACCTTCTCACCCTGTGGTATCGTCCTGGGCACCTTGCCGAGCTGTGCCCGCAGATGCTCCAGGCGGTTTTGCGTCTCGACAATCTGACTCTCGGTCTGGTTAAGGTCCGTGCGAAGCTCCAAGTCTTTTTTGAGGAGAAGGCTCCGCTGCTCTTGAAGAGAGCTCAGGTCATGTTGCGCCTTGAAGTCTTTCAGGCGATCCTCTGCCCGGATCAGCTTGTCCTTCAGGACACGCGACTGTTTCTCGAAAAAATTGTAGTCCTCCGGGTTTCTGTAAACCTTGAGGTGCCGGTCCAAATAACGGCTGGCCAGAGCGTTAACCGCCGCGGCCGTGACCCTGGGGTCCTTGTTTTTATAACTGATCCGGATCACGTTCGATTTCTTGACGGTCTCCACCGTGAGATCTTTCTCGAATTTCAGCACGGCCGCTTGCACCGGGGAAAGCCGGGCACCGGCCCCTGGTATCAGTCTCGAGAAGAAGCCCTGCCCCTGACCGCCCAGGTCCGCGTAGAGAAATTCCGGTCCGAGCGCCTTTACGACCCCCTCGGCCAGAGAGGGGCTCTTGAGGATCTCGATTTCAGAGTTGAGCTGTTCTTCCCGGTTGAGGTTGATGACAGGGTTGTTGCCGCTGCTGAGCACCGTCGGTATGTACAAGTTTTCCCGACCAATTTTCACCAGGATCTGGGAGGTCGCCTCGTAGGTGGGTTTCATCAAAAAGGTGCCGATCGCTACCGCGCTGAACGTGGCAAAGAAAAAGAGCAGGATCTGGGCCTTGCGTTTGAAAAGAACCTCCAGAAAATCTCGATGAGAAAACTGATTGGTGAGGCGCATATCCATAACCTTCATCTTTCAATTCGGAATATGCATGCTCATCGCATGCACCTGGCAAAGCTCTGACCGGCGGCTATTTGAGGAACGATGATTGCGCCTGAAAGCAGAAAAATACACATCCGCTTCGTCGATCACAGGCCGAGCGTTATATAACCAATTGTTATCGAATGTATATCTGTTCAAATAAGCTTCCTGAAACGTAACCTTCTGGTGGTTGAATCGGGTTGTTTTTCGAGATAACGGAAAAAAAGTTAATGAGGATCCCTTTGGGTATCAGCGCTACGGGTAGGTCACTAAGTTCTTCGCAATGTCCTTTCAAGAAAGGGATTGCCCTATAATGCATGCGTCTAACTTGACAATGTATTGTTTGTCAACAGAAATTTCACAATCTATTACTTTAGTGTCCGGTTAAGAATCGTATAATTTCAAATGGATATCTACGGATGCGATTGACAACACGAAACTGATTGGAAGAGTTTCTCTTTTTAACATGGTTGTGCTCAGTGTAAGCAGTTGGAGGCGATAAAAGTTTGAGGTTTTAGGAGTGCTTCGCTTGAGTTTGGAGGTCGATATACCAGATACCAGATATCAGAGATCGCAGGTCAGATTTTAAGGGCCAAAGGTCGGACCTGAAAGACCTCAAACCTCCAACCTAACGCCAAACGGCTTGCTAAAGCCGTTTGTATATCCACTCCGGTATGTAGAACTTGCGTTTGTTGAGCACCACGCCAAGGACCTTGCCGCCGGCTTCCTCCAGCTCTTTCTTGGCCCTGACGGCGACCTGTTCGCGGGTCTTGCCAGCTTCGATTACTATAACCACCCCGTCCACTTTGGTGCAAAGCACCCTTGCTTCCGAAAAACTGGTAATGGGGGGGCCATCCAGAATGATGTAGTCGAAGGCAACGCGCACTGACGTGAGAAATTCGTTGAAGCGGTCTGACTCAAAAAGGCTTACCGCTTCCGTGAGCTTCGAGCCGGCGGTGACAACGGAGAGGTTTCCGGATTTGACCTTCTTGATATAGAAGTCAGGCTTATCGCCGTTGGACATAATGTCCGACAAACCGCGCTCCGGTTCAATGCGAAAAGCTGTGTGGACGCCGGGTGTTCTCAGGTTGGCCTCGATCAGCAGAACTTTTAGCCGGAAGCTGCGGGCCAGTGTGGTGGCAAAGTTGATGGCCGTGGTCGAAGCGCCGTCGCCGTGAGTGGTTCCTAAAAAAAGGATCGTCTTGATGGTCTGGCCGGGATGATGCGACAAAATGTTGGTTTTGAGTGCTTCGTAGCAGTCCATCGGTTCATGGGTGGCTTCAGACGGAGAAATAGGAGGGGGTGTCTCTGCGATCGGCTTTAGCGGTGCCTCCGGCGCTCTGCGCCCGTATGCCTTTTCGGCTCTTTCCAGTGCTTCGAAATATTTTCCCATGGCGTCACCTTTTATTTGAGCCTAAATTGAGCGATTGGCGAGGCTGGCTCGCTTTTGGCGATGTTGCCGCCCCGGTGAAATGGGCTTTGTATTTAACCGGGGCGGCAGACACAAAATCTGGGGTAAAGAAGTTTGAGGAGTGCTTCGCTCGGATGATGGACGACAGAACGTATTGGACTTCGCCAGGGAGCGCTTCGCTTGAAACAAGTTGGAGGTTGGATGAGCGCTTCGCTTTAGATTGGTTGTAAAAGCCGAAAATAGGTTCAGGGTGTAAGGTTTCCCGGCCGATTTTCAGCAGGATTAAAGAAGTGGCCTCGTAGGTTGGTTTCATGAGGAACGTGCCGATGGTCACCATGCAGATGGTGGTGAAGAAAAAAAGCAGGACAGTTTAAGGCGAAGGTAGCTATCTGTGGAGTTTTTAATTGATTGACTACAGAGCTACGTAGAACACGCCAGATGCAGTAACCGCGCAACAAGCTGTAATAGCAATACTCCGTCATCGGGAAGCTTGTCAACAGTTTGTATTACAATTTGTATTACAATTCGTGTTTGCAAAAAGAGTCAAGGAGAAATGGCAGTGAAAATGGGTTTCTTGGTGCCAAATTGCCTTTAAATATACCGAATCCTGTCGCATTTATTCAAATTAATTTTCCTAAATTATGCCCTTTAAAAATTGCCCCGAATCACCGTACGTAAGAAAGTAGAGCAAATAAATGGAAAAAGGGCCTTGTGTGCGGACTGAAGTGCTGACTTTGGCGCGACCACTCAATCGATTTGATACTTTTTTAATAAATTGTATCGACCAGTATTTAAACGATTGCATCGGATGTATTCAATTATGGGCAGGGGCTCGGGAGGGGCAGGGAGATCAAATGCGGTACGCAAGCCAATCGAATATATAACAGGCTTAAAAAAACGAGAGGCCCCGATTGATTTTAGGGGCCCCTTAGACGGACATTCGGCCGATTCCACTGCGCGTTTTAGAAAATCAACCGATTTTCAACACCAGCGCTGCGCCGGTGTCGCCGGCAGCACAGCCGGTAAACAGCATATAACCACCGCCTTTCATTACCGTCTCTTCAATCCCTTCGATGATCAGCCGCGCCGCGGTGGGGGCCTGAGGGTGGCCGAAGATCAGGGAACTGCCGTAGTTGTTGAACCCGTTGACGTCGATCTTCATCTGATCCGCCATGTAAACGTCGTTGGCGGCAAACGGATTGTGGGTTTTGATCACGTCGACATCGCCGACGCCGATGCCGGCTTTTTCCAGTGCCATTTGGGCGGCCGGCACCACTGCCATGGCCATGTGGGCCTTTTTAGCCCGGTGATACCCGTAAGAGACCACCCGGATTTCAGCTTTCGGATCGGTGCTGAGGTCGCGGGCTTTTTCGCGGGTGGTTACGATCACCGCGCAGTTGCCGTCCGCCGGGTGGGTCTGGGAACCGAAGGTGATCTTGCCGTCGGGTAGAACCGGTCGCAGACCGGCCAGACCTTCGGCCGTGGTTTCCATGACCCCCTCGTCGGCTTCCAGCAGCAGGGTCTTTTTCCGCGACACCTTTACTTCCACTGCATACATGTAACGTTTCTGAAAGGCGCGGTCGTTTGCCAGAGCCTCTTTATACTGCTCGTATCGCCGCAGGGCGACGGCGTCACACTGCTCCCTGCTGAGGCCGAACGCAGCGGCCACGTTTTCGGCCGTCTGAATCATGGCCGTACCGCCCCAGGGGTCGAGATTGAAGTGGTCCATGACCCAGTTCTCGGAGGTCACCTGGCCGCCAGGGCCCATTGGATTCGGCCAGACGGTATGAGGGCCGTTGGAGCAGCGGTCTACGGCCAAGGTGTAGCAGTTTTCAAATAAACCGGTTTCAATGCCGACCGCCGCCTGGAAGACACCGGTGGTAGAGGTGGAGCAGGCCTGGCTGATCAGAAGGCCGGGGGTGTCGGTGGCGCCGATCAGGGCCGCCGCCCAGGGGCCGCCATAAAACATTTTAGGTTGGCCGACGGTGATCCCCAGAATCAGGTAATCGAACATCTTGGCATCCCATTTCTTGTCCGCCAGCCAGCGTCTGCTCGTTTCGGTGCCGAGAGTGATCGCGTTCTCGTTCGCCAGGGTTCCCTGCCAGCGGGCGAACGGCGTGCTGTAATAACCGCCGTACGGAATAAAGGCTTTGGTCAACATGGTTTGAACCTCCATTTCATTCTGATGTTAAACAAACAGGTTGTGTCAGTTGAGTCGGTTAGGTCGGTTTCGTCAGTTTAAAGGATTTCATCGGTTTTATCCTATCCACGCTCAAAACGTTAAGGCCACCATGTTGCATAAAAACGATGTGCGGAGCCCGGATAAGCGGTTGCGAACAGCGGCTGACTGTTTGAGCCGTTTACGGGGACTTGGGTCGGATCTGACGCCACGGCTGCATGGAAGGCACAACCTTCAGGCTTAATCCGAAGCCATTTTTCGAACACGGGCCTGGTCCGGGCTTAGTCCCCCTTTGAAAAAGGGGGATTGAGGAGGATTTTCAAACGATAACAAGAAATCCCCCCTGGCCCCTTTTTCAAAGGGGGGGAATCTTGGGCCTTAAGTTAATGGCCTTGAGTTTCAAGTTTCTCTTTCGTCGGCGCTGCCCGGCTTTCGAAATTTTTCTCTCAGCTTGCGATGCAATATCTTACCGGTTGGTGTGCGCGGCATATCGTCCGACTGGATGAAAATGACGTCTTTCGGCCGTTTGAATCCGGACAGTTTGTTGCGGCAGCATTCCTTTATGGTCGATTCGTCGATATCCTTTTCACTGACACCGGGTTTGGGGACCACCACCGCCACGACCTTTTCACCCCACTTCTCATCCGGCAAGCCGATGCAGGCACAGTCGAAAACACACTCGTGACTGCCCACGGCCTCTTCCACTTCACTGGGGTAGACATGCTCGCCGCCTGTGATAATCATGTTGTCCTTGCGATCGATGATTTCATAAAACCCGTCGGCTCCCCGCCGGGCCATGTCGCCGGCCGAAAACCAGCCGTTCCGGAACGCTGCGGCGGTTTTCTCCGGCAGCTTGTAGTATTCCTTGAACAGCATCGGCCCGCGGGAATACAGTTCTCCAACCTCACCGACACACACTTCCTCTCCGTTGATATCCAGCAGCTTGACAAAATCGGTCCCCAGGCTTTCGAAGCCGATGGAGCCCAGCTTGCTCATCTGGTGCTCGGGCTTGAGTACCGTGACAATGCCGGCCTCGGTCGATCCGTAGCCTTCGTAAAGTTCGACGCCGGGAAAGAAATCCATGATCGCCAGCTTCATGCTCTTTCTGACCGGGGCTGAAGAGCACAGCAATTTGCGTATCGAACCGACGTCCCGCTTGCGTTCATCTTCCGTCGTATTCAGAATCAGGTTGTAGTGGGTCGGGATGAGAGAAATAAAGGTGATCTTTTCGTGTTCGATGATATCGAGAATCTCCGCGGCCCTGAACGACTGGGCCGGATGGATGTAGACCGAGGCCCCGACGTAAGTGAAGGTGAAGGTGAAGAAAGTTGAATTGATATGGCACAGCGGCATCACGTTCAGACAGATGTCATGCTCGGTGAATCCGAAATCGACGGCGTTTATCAGGTAGAAGGCGATGTGGGATTCATGGGTGCGCACCACACCCTTTGGTTTGCCGGTCGTGCCGGAGGTGTAGATCAGAATCCAAGTGTCTTCGGGCTTGACGTCCGCAGGCGGTTCGCTTTCCGGGGCATCCATGATAAATTCTTCATACGGTCGATATCCTTCCTTCGGCTCTCCGACGACGATGGTATTTTCAGCCGGGATGTTTTTCAGACCGGTCCTGATCGCGTCGGTCGTTTCCGTGAACTGGTCGTGAACGACAATGGCTTTGGCATCGGAGTTCTCGACGATGTAGGCAACCTCGACCGGCGTCAGCCGGAAGTTGATCGGAACGATCACGATTCCGGTCTTGGCCGTTGCCAGGTAGAGTTCGATGATCTCGATACTGTTTTCCAGCAAGACCGCCAGTTTGTCACCCTTGGATAGCCCCAGCGACGTCAGGCTGTGGGACAGCCGGTTGACCCTTGTATTGGTTTGCGGATAAGTGAAGCTGCGCCGGCTGTCCTTCAGACACACCGTGTTTGGAAATTTCTTGGCATTGACCTTCAGGTTCTGTCCAAAATTCATCCAGCAGGCCGTCATAATGTCCTCCGTATAAAAAGCTCAATGCTCAAAGTTGAAAGCTCAAGGCTTGATGTTAAAGGCAAAGAGCAAAAGGCAAAAGGCTCAAAACTCAAAGCTGAAAGTAGAAAGCGATGAGGGCGGCAGCTCACTGCTTTGAGCGTTGAGCTATCAGATTAGATGCTTATTCTCGCATCGACCACAACGGCGCCATCTTCGAAGGCCATGACCGGGTTCAGGTCCATCTCCTTAATGGCCGGAAGGTCCTTGACCAGTTGGGACAGGCGCAGGATCAATTCTTCCAGGCGGCCGCGATTGACGCCTTTGCGGCTTCTGACGCCTTTGAGCAGCGGGGCGCCCTTTATAGCTGCCAGCATTTCTTTGGCCTCGGTTGTGCTCAACGGGGTCAGATTGAAGACGACGTCTTTTAGGACTTCGACGTGGATGCCGCCCAGCCCGAACATGATCAGATGGCCCAGGTCCTCCTCGGCCTTGGCTCCCAAGATCACCTCCAAGCCTCCGGGCATGAACTTCTGCACCAAAAAACGCAGGTCGTCAGCTGCAAGTGTCGTCTGCATCTGGTCTATTGCCGCCCGTACTTCGTCGGCGTCGGCTAGGTTCACCGCCACGGCGCCCATGTCGCTCTTGTGCACGACAGCTGCAGAATCGGCCTTGACCACCACCGGAAAGCCGATGCTCTCGGCCGCCGCGACTGCCTCATTAGCATTGGCAGTCACACGCCAGGCGGCGGTCGGGATGCCGTAGGCAGCCAGAATTTCGTAGACCTCTTCTGCCGAGAGGTTTCGGCGACCGGCCTGTTTCGCTTCCGACAAGATGCTTAGTCCCTTTTGGCGGTCGGTATCACTGAAGGTCTTCAGTTCGCCGGGTTCACGGGTGCGAATCGTGTTGTAGCGGACCAGGGCGGCCATGGACCGGGCCGCCTCACCGGGCAGACTGAAGCAGGGGACCCCGCCATCCCGAAGGATGGTAACTACCTCGGACCACTGCTGCCGGTCGGTCATCAAATTGCAGACCAGCGGCTTCCGCTGCAGTTGGCTGACCGCCACGATCTCCCGCGCGATGCTCTCGTTGTCCACGAAAAAAGGCGTGACGAAGTTGACGAAAATGCAGTCGAAGGCATCGTCAGCCAACATGGCATCCATGCAAGCCCGGTAGTGGGCAGCCGTGCCGGTGGCCAGAACGTCGATCGGGTTTCTGACGGAGGCTTCCGGGTAGAGCGTTGTCTTCAACTTCTCGACGGTCTTTTCAGAAAGTGGGGGCAGTTGACAGCCGGCACCGACAAACACGTCGGTGGCGATCACGGCCGGACCGCCGGTGTTGGTGATGATGCCGACACGGTTTCCCCGCGGTATCGGCTGGGTGGCAAAAGCGGCGGCGGCCTGGATCAGTTCTCCTTCGTCCGTGAAGGTGACCACACCCGCCTTTTTAAATATAAGGTCGGTGGCCAGATCTTCTTTGGCCAGTCCGCCGGTGTGCGAGGCGGCTGCTTTGGCGCCTTCCGCGGTGCGGCCGGCCTTCATGGCCAGGATCGGTTTTCGGGCGGCGACCTCACGGACGGTCTGCATGAAGTTGGCCGGGTCTCTGAGTCCCTCGACGTAGGTGACGATGACCCGCGTCCCGTCGTCTTGCCCCAGATAACGGATGATTTCCGGGATGGTCACATCGCAGGCATTGCCGTTGGAGGCATAGATGCGGGTGCCGACGCCCATGGCTGCAAAGCCCTGGTGGATGACTTCGGCCACGCCGCCGCTCAGCGCGACAATGGAAATGAATCCCGGCTCGGGCTTGGTAAACGTAAAGTTGCAATAGGCCCGGATCCGGGGGTCCGAATTGATAATTCCCTGGCAATTAGGCCCCAGGATGCGGATGCTGTATTTGGCGGCCCGGGCGAGAAAATCCTTTTCTATGGCTTCCCCTTCGGGGCCGGTTTCCGAGAACCCACCGGAATTGATGATAATGTTTTTGACACCTTTCCTGCCGCAGTCTTCGACGGCCTCGGGCACGAACTTGGCCGGAATGACCATGTGAACCACATCGATATTGTTCGGGCAGTCTGTAATCGACTTGAAGGCCTTGATGCCTCGGATTTCATCCGCCTTCGGGTTGATGGGATAGATGTCGCCCTTGAACCCGAAATCGATCAGGTTCTTGATGACCCGATTGCCGATGGAGAGCTCTTTGCTCGAAGCGCCGATGACCGCGACTTTCTTGGGCCTGAATAAGGATTCCAGCATGGTTTTCTCTCCTTCTTTTTAGTTTGGCCAGTTGAGCCGGTTAGGCCCGTTTGGCCGGTTGAAGGATTTTATCGATTTTTATGACTAACGCTCATTGTCTTTTGGGCCGTCACGGTGCATGAATTGATGCGCCGGAGCCCGGATAAGCGGTTGCGAAAAGCGGCTGACTGTCTGAGTCGCTTACGGGCTCTCTCTTAGACCGGACCCTATGCCGATGCCGCTTGGTAAGCACGATCTTCAAGCTGCATCCGAACTCATTATTTGAAGACGCGACTGGTCCGGGCTTAGAGCCCGTTGGCGGCGAGTTTCAGCCGTCTTTCGCAACCGCTTATTCGGGCGGAGGCGCCCACCTTATTTTCGTACTAAACGACCATAGCCCTTGAGAGCCGCCGAGGAGCATTTAGGAATAAGTGTCAAGCCTCTCTTTCTTCGAGTTGCTCGATAAACGCTTCGACATTGGTCTTGGTTTGTTCGTCCGATACCAGTCGCATGTCGTTGAGGTCACCGTTGATGATCAGGCTGGGTATACCGGTAATTTCTTCCATGCGCTGGGGCATGCCGTAGCGGCAGTTGGAGTTGTTGGGGCAGGTCTTGGCATCGTGGTAGATGATCCCGTCCACCTTGAAAAAGGCCAGCATATCCTTGATGTAGGTTTCCTTGGCCTCGTCGGCGCGCGTGATGAACAGTTCCGTGTAGGCCCGCGCCATACTTCTGAACGGGTCCTCGGGATCGAATGTTTTAAATATCCAACTGTTGCAATAGGTCGAGGCCAACACGCAGGTGTTCAGTTCGGCAAACATCTTCGAGTGGGTGCTGAGGCGGCCCCAGACCGGCATGCCTTCCCAGTAGATCCGAAAGCGTTCGCCCTCGACCGCGGCCTCGTGGTTGGCGATGCGTTCTTTCATTTCCGCAAGCAAAAGCTTGTAGTAATCCACGGCCGTCTGGGTTCCGCGCAGCACAACCGCCGGTCCCATATGGATGGTGCCGTCGTAAAACGTCAAGGGCGAGGGAAGAGTGGAGGCGGTGTCCAGGACTTCTTTCCACAGGTCCGAACACCGGCGTGACAGGCCAAGAACCCGTTTCAGTTCTTCCATGTCGAAAGTGTTGCCGGAGATTTCTTCCAACGGGGGGATGAGGGCCTCCATCTGCCTGGCGATCGAGTCGACGTGCTTGTCGGAAACCTCCCCGATGCCGCGATGGGTGTGAATGCCGAGCAGCGGAACCTTGAACTCCCGGGCATACCAGGCGAACCAGTCCTGCACGTCGCGGCACTGGTTGGTGTTGTAAACCAGCACGTCGGGCCGGGGGACGGCTTCGATTCCCGGATAGGCCCTGGAGAGCGGTGTGAAGCCCTTTAAGTAGGCCCCCACGTCGGCGGTCAGGTAGGAACAGATGTCCGGCGAATACCCCATGGCGTTGGCCACCGGTATCATGTCTGTTGCCGCGCGTGTCGCACCGAGCATCGCCCCATGGTTTTCGGGGAAGTGAACCAGAAAGCCCATGGAACGCAGGATTTCGGCTGGTCCCACGCTCGTACACCAGGCGATCTTGCGGCTGCGGGTCTTCGATGCGTCGTTCAACTCGTAAAAGTATTCGGCCATGATGCGGCCCATTTCCTTAGAAGCCTTGATCGGTTTGCGCAGGATCTTTTTTTCTTCAGCCATTTTGTGTTCCTTTCCATATCGGTTGAGCCGGTTGGGCCCGTTGAGCCCGTTGGCCCGTTGAGCCCGTTAGGCCCGTTTAATCGGTTGGTCGGTTAGGCCAGTGCCTCATCCGCAAGCTCAAGGGAAATCGGTGGCATTTCGCGGAATCACTAAACAATAAGCTGAACACGCAATTCCCCAGACCTGTTATGGCGAAGGTGCAATTGCCACCGAAAGTGCGGAAAAGACCATTTATGGTCGGAAACATTCGTTTTTCTGCCTGACACCATCTTTTCCTCTCACAGGCTAACCGGCTCAACCGGCCAACGGGCTAAACCGGCTCAACCGTTTCTATGGCGTACAGCGCCGCGCCGATGGCGCCGGTCAGCTGCGGGTGTTCCGGCACCAGAATTCTGCGGCCCAGAATCTCTTCGGTCATTTTGACCAGGTAGGGGTTGTGTTCGACCACCCCGCCGGTCATGACCACGTGTTCGGTCAGCGAATCCATTTCGAGGACCCGCTTGATGACCGAATAGAAGACCCCCTTGACGATGTCGGTCACCCGTTTACCCCGCCGAATGTTTTCGAGCACTTCGGTGGCGGAAAAAACCGTGCAGAAGCTGCCGAGTTTGACCATGTTCTCGGACTGACGGGCCAGACCGTCCATATCTTCCAGGGGGATGTCGAGCCGCGTCGACATTTCTTCCAGAAAGGCACCGGTACCGGCAGCGCATTTGCGGTTCATCTTGAATCCGGTGCGGAGGCCCTTTTCATCGAGTTTGACGACTTTGTTGTCCTGACCGCCGATGTCGATGATGGTGATCGATTGCGGGAAATACAGGTAACAGCCCTTGGCGTGACAGCCGATTTCGGTGCGGGAGTCATCGGCAAAGGAAACATTTTTCCGGCCGTAACCGGTCGACACCGCGCGCAGAATCGCTTCAGGCGGCGCGCCGGCCATTTTGAGAGCTGCATCCAGGCAGGCACCGGCTGTGGCCGAAAAGTCGGTGCCGGATTTCTTGACGGCGAATCCGAGCAGGTTACGCTTCAGGTCGAGAACGGCGACTTTCGTGCGCGACGAGCCCACGTCCGTGCCAACGACCAGCCGCCGCGACGATTGTTGAACCTGTTGTGTCAAAATTGCGATTCCAGTCCCTTTACCAGCGCCTGCAGGGTGATGTTGAAAGGCGTTTCAATGCCGGCCTGTAGCCCGTAAGCGACGAACTTGCCGTTGATGAAATCGACCTCTGTCCGGCGTCGGGCCTCTATATCCATGAGCATCGAGGGCTTGTGAGAACCAGCCTTGCTCATGTAGTCGATGGCGTGGGGATAAAAATTCCAGCCCAGCTCGATTTCGTTGGCCCGGGCGACCTTTACGCACTCTTTTACCAGGGAGTTGACGATCGGAAACACGATCGGATCGGTCATCGCCTGGGCCATGGTCAGACCGGTCACGGCACAGACCGGGTTCATGCAGGCGTTCAGGATGGCCTTGCGCCACACCATCGAAATAATCTGGTCGGTATGGGCCGTCGCCAGACCGCACTCGGTGAGTGCATCGGCAATGGCGCGTGCGGCCGGTGCGGACTGCGGGTCGAGTTCCTGCAGGTGATGCGGTGGATGGTGGAACGGCATGTGCACGTGCCCCGGCGCCACCAGTCCGCAACCGTAGTTGACGACGGCCCGCATGACGCATTGGTCTCCGAGGGCATCGGCGAAAACCCTCTCGGTGTCGATGCCGTTCTGCCAGCTGACCACGAACAGGCCCTCGCGATGAAACCCTTCGATGGCGGATGCGATCAGTGCATTGGCGTTGGCCTTTACGGTGATGAAGATCACATCCGGCGGGTCTGCGCCCAGATCGTCGATGCTTGTGGTTACCCTCGAAACGGTCTGCTGCAGGTTTTCGGCCCCCTCGATGACGATACCCGTTTTGAGGGCCGGCTCGATCAACTTGGGGATGACATCGCATAGGGTGACATCATGCCCTTGACGGGCCAGAAAAGCCGCCACGATGCATCCCACAGGACCGGCGCCCACCACGGCGAACTTTTGCGGGCTAAAATCGGCTTTTTCATCCATGAGTCCCTCCCTTCCCGTTAGGCCCGTTGGCCCGTTATGCCCGTTGAGCCGGTTTCCGGTTATTAAGCGAATTTCTGCGCAGCAGGATTCAACAAACGTAACGGGCATGACGGGCTGAATCCCGCTGAAGCGGGTTTCGACGGACCAACGGGCTCAACGGGCCAACGGGCCAACGGGCCAAACCGGCCCTACCTGAGCTGTTTGGGTCTTTCGTCGACGACGCGCAGCGCCTTGCCCTCGCTGCGGGCAATGGCTTTGGCTTCGACGAGTTCGACTTCAACGCCGATGCCCATGTTGCCCTTTATATGGGCACTAATTTTACCTTCGACCTCGAAACGCTTTTCACGACCGGCCTGGTAGATTTCTTTCTTCCCCTCCACCTGTATCACCAGTTGATCCAGATATCCCTTCTTGCGAACAAGCAGGCGGTATTGGGGTTCGACTTCCTCGATATCGAGCAGCAGGGCCTCGATTTGGGAGGGGAAGACGTTCACTCCGCTGATGATCAGCATGTCGTCGGTCCGTCCGAACACCTTGTCCATTTTGATAAACGTTCTTCCGCAGGCGCATTTGTCGCGGCGCAGTTGCGTAATATCCTTGGTGCGATAGCGGATCATCGGCATGGCCCGGCGCTGCAGGGCGGTGAAGAGCAGTTCGCCCTTTTCCCCCAGCGGCACCGGCTCGAGGGTGTGCGGATCGACGATTTCGGCCAGAAAATGGTCTTCGTTGATGTGCAGTCCGTCCTGGGCCTCGCAGTCGAAGGCCACACCCGGGCCCCCCAGTTCCGTCAGGCCGTATGCCTCCTGGGCTTTAATTCCCGTCCGTTCTTCGATCTCCTGGCGCATCTGAGTCGTCCAGGGCTCGGCTCCGAAGACCCCCACCCGCAGTGCGAGAGAGCGAGTGTCGACCTTGAGTTCCCTGGCTCTTTCGGCAATGGTCAGGGCATATGAGGGCGTGCAGCAGAGTACCGTCGTTCCAAAGTCTTTCATGATCGTGATCTGGCGCTCGGTCAGCCCGGAACTGGTCGGTACGACCGTACAGCCGATCGGTGCAGCACCTTGATGAAAACCGAGGCCGCCGGTAAACAGCCCATATCCGTAGGCGTTCTGAAGGATGTCTTCCTTGCGTACACCGGCGGCCCAAAGGTTTCTGGCCATGCACTCGCTCCACTGATCGAGGTCCCCGGCCGTGTAAGGTCCGGTGATCGGTTTGCCGGTCGTACCCGATGAGGCGTGCACCCGCACGACTTCTTTGAGGGGAACGGCGCAGAGGCCGAAGGGGTAGTTGTCGCGCAAATCGGTTTTCTGCGTCATGGGCAGTTTGGCCGCATCTTCGAGGCTGGTGATACTCTCGGCCGTGACGCCCATTTCGGCGAATTTTTTCCGGTAAAAGGGGATCCGCTCGGCCACCCAGCCGACAGTCTCCTTCAGTTTTTCCAGCTGAAATCTTTGAAGTTCTTCCACCGGCATGCATTCAAAGGCATCGTTCCAGGGCATGGCGCTCCTCCTTCTTGACTGACGGCTGCCGGGGCGGGACTCCGCCACTCTACAGCAGCCCAATGCGTGAATGTTGAATGAAAACCGATTCAGTCGATTCGGCGACTCTCTTCCCCCAAAGGCCGGTTCAAGCCGCCTTCGCGGCGGCAGTGTAACCGAGTTCAAAGGCCTTTAGATTGGAGGCCAGGAATGCCGGTTTGGTCTTGTGCTGCATGGCTTCCTTGACCTGGTCGGTCTCGAGCGGCAAGACACCGGTCTGGATCAGTGCTCCCAGCAGAACCATGTTGACGGCCAGCGGATTTCCGGCTTTCTCGGCCAGCTTGGCCGCATTGAAGGCGATCAGTTTGGCCGTCTTGGCGCGGATCAGATTCTGCAATTGCTTCAAATCCGGATAGACACCCTTGCCGATGTTGACCGTAAAGGGCATCAACGGTGCCAAATTGGTGATCACCACGGTATCGGTGTTGCACCTGTTGAGAGCCCGCAGGGTTTCGGCCGGTTCGAAACCGACCAGGATATCGGCTTCACCGTCGGCGATGATCGTGCTGCGGGCGTTGCCGAAGATGAGGGCCGATTCCACCACCCCGCCTCTTTGGGCCATTCCGTGTATTTCACTCATCTGAAGTGGAATGTCGGCCATCAGGGCCGCTTCTCCCAACACGCTCGAGGCCAAGAGATTGCCCTGTCCACCGACCGCGACAATGATCAATCGTGTTGTTTTCATAAAAATTTTCCTTCGAAAAATATTTAGCCAAGCATCATGCCGTGACTTTTTTCTCCTTGCGCGGCAGAATGGCGTTTTCCGGGCAGATCTGTGCGCAGACGGCGCAGCCCGTGCAAAGGTTCGGGTCGATTTTTATGCGTTCGTTCCAGACGTAAAAAGCCGGGCAGGCGAGGTTGTCCATGCAGTCGCGGTGGTTCCGGCATTTGTCGGTCACCTCGAACGGTTTGCGCCGCGCAAGTTTGAGGCTCTTGGCGTACAGTGCACAGGTTTCCTGGGAGATGATCACGGAGACGCCTTCGAAGTCGATGGCCGCCCGGATGGCCTCGATGCTCTTTTTGACCTTGTAGGGTTTGACGACCGTCACATGCGGAACCCCGACGGCCCTGACAACCGCCTCGATCGAGACCCGCCCGAAGCCATCCATCTGGAGCTGCTGCATGTCGACGCCCGGGTGCGGCTGGTGGCCGGTCATGGCCGTGGTACCGTTGTCCAGAATGACCAGGGTGAAGTTGTGATTGTTGAACACCGCGTTGATCAAACCGGGAATACCCGAATGGAAAAAGGTCGAATCGCCGATAAAGGCGATGACTTTTTTGTCCGTGACCTTCGAAAACCCTCCCGAAGTCCCTACCGAGGAGCCCATGCAGATCAGAAAATCCGCCGATGACAGCGGCGGCAGGAGGCCGAGCGTGTAGCAGCCGATATCGGTTGGATAAATGGTCTCCAAGCCTTCGGCCGCCTTGCGGACTTCGTAGAACGTGGCGCGGTGGGAACATCCGGCGCACAGGGTCGGCGGCCGCTGGGGGATTTCCGGCAGATCGGAAAGGTCGGGTAAGGCCGGCGATTCGTGGGGCACACCGAAGTAGGCCGCCAGGTTGGTCCTGACCTGAGCCGGGTTGTACTCGTAGAGCCGGGAGAACAGTTCGGGTGCCTTGCCGGCAATGGGCAGCGTCAGCCCTTTTTCCTGGGCCAGGGCCTTGACGGCTTCCTCCAGGTAGGGTTCGCCTTCCTCGACCACAAGGACCTTTTCGCATCGGCCCAGAAAGTCTTTGATCAGCTTCGGGGGCAGGGGATGGGAGAAGCCGACCCGCAGCACCCGCACCCGGTCTTCAATCTGAAGCTCCTCGACGGCGTCGCTGACATAGTTATAGCCGACACCGTTGCAGACGATGCCCCAGCCGCCGTCGCCTTCGACGAAGTTGTAAGTCGAGGATTCGGCCAGCTGCATGGCGCTGTCGTAATTCTTCAGCAGCTTGACGTGCAGCTTGCGGGAGACCGCCGGCACCGTCACCAGGTTCAACGGATCCTTGATGAAATCGCCTTTAGTGATCCGTTTTCTGATTTTACCCAGTTTTACGATGCCGCTGGAGTGGTTGATGCGGGTGGTGGTCCGGAAGAGCACGGGCTCCTTCAATTTTTCGGAAAGATCAAATGCGTAGCCCACCATCTCCTTGGCTTCCTGCACCGAAGAGGGTTCGAGCATCGGAAGTCCGGAGAGTTTGGCGTAATAGCGGTTGTCCTGTTCGTTCTGGCTGGAAAACATAAAGGGGTCGTCGGCCGTCAGCACCACCATGCCGCCTTTCACGCCCACATAGGCCAGGGTCATCAGCGCGTCGGCGGCAACGTTCAGGCCGACATGCTTCATGACACACATGGACCTCACGCCGGCATTGGCGGCAGCGGCGGAGACCTCCATGGCGACCTTTTCGTTGGTGCTGTATTCGAAGTAGAGATCACTTTCGCGTGACATCTGGAAAAAGTTGAGGGAAAGCTCCGAGGAGGGGGTGCCGGGATAGGTGCTCGCGAAGGCGACGCCTGCCTCGATCGCTCCCCGGGCAATGGCTTCATTGCCGAGGAGCAGCATTTTTTCGCCGGGCTTGTCGGTCAGTAGTTTGTGCATGGCAAATTCCTGGTAAAAGGTTTTAAGTTTTACGTTTCAAGGATCAGGGCACCATTATGGGGCGCTGATGAATTTTACGCTCATGAACCATTTCGAAAACCGTGTTGATCTCGGCCAGGGGAAATGTCTTGGCGAACGGACCGATCTTGACCTTACCCGCCAGCACGAGGTCGAGAACCGGTTTGTAGTATTTCGGCTGGCAGCCCCAGTTGCCGCGCGCGGTTGCGTGAAAGGCCATCAGATTCGACAGCCGGATGTCGACCGTTTCCATCGTGAAACCGACCACGGCCAGCGATGCACCGTAGGTCAGCAGACCGAAGGCCGTTTTCTGCCCGGCCGCCGTTCCCGAGGTTTCGAAGATCTTCCATTCGGTGCGCCGCCGGCCCTTGTCTTTGACGAATTCGGAAACCGCTTTGCGCAGGTCTTTGAACGGCATTTCGCGGGCGTTGAAGGTCCGGTCGACGTAAGGCGCAATCGCTTCGAGCTTGGCCGCATCGACGTCGATTGCCACCACGGCGGCGCCGAAACTTTTTGCAATTTGGGCGCCGAATCCGCCGACACCGCCGACACCGACAAAGATGGCGGTGTCTTCGGCGGAGAGTCCCGATTCGACCACTGCCTGGTAGGGGGTAGTGACTGCATCGGCGATGACCGATAGCTCGGCCAGTGAAACACCGGAGCCGCCGCCGGGACTGCCGTCCGCGTTCAGCGGCACTTCGCAGAGCTGGGCTGCCGGAACCAGGATGTGGGAGGCGAAACCGCCCTGGATGTCGTTGCCGGGCATTTTCTGGGCGGCACAGATGTTTCCGAAACCGCGGTTGCAGACGTCGCAGTCACCGCAGGGCATGACGGCCGGCACGATGACTGCCTTATCGGCCCAGTGCTCGGTATCCGGGCCGCAGGTCTCCACGATACCGCTGATTTCATGTCCCAGGGTCAAAGGCAGCGGCGATTTGGTCCGCACGCCGTCGTAGTAAAACCCGAGATCTGTATGGCAGACACCGCAGCCGATCACGCGTAGCAGAACTTCTCCCGCACCCGGCTGCGGCAGCGGGCTGTCGACGCGCTGAAGCGGTTTTTGAGGCCCGACCATTTGCCAGGATGTCATCGACATGCTTTATCCTCCTTGTTTATAGGCTTTAAGATAAAGGTTTTGACTGTGTTATCGGTCGTTGGCGTATTACAATACAGCCGCCTCCCTCTGGCCTTGTCAAAATCATTATCTTAAAGCCTATAGTTGCAGATCAGTTAAATTCGGTAATCGCCAGACGTGTCAGGCTCCCTTGTACGTCGGTCTTTTCCGTCCCATGGACGTCAGCCCTTCGAGGGCATCGGCGGTTGAAAAGATTTCCTGCAGGCGCCCCAGTTCGATCTCGACGGCTTCCTCCATCGGTTTGTCGATCTGCTGATCGATGATCTCGTCGGCGATCTTGAGGGCCAGAGGCGCCTTGTACCCGACAATCTTGGCGGTTTTGGCGGCCAGGGCCTGGTCGACACCTTCGGGAGGACGTCCGGCGAGCAGATTGGATACGTTTGCGGCCGACCCCATGGCGGCAAGGGGTTTGAATTTTGCTGGAAATTCGCGCCGGCGGTACTTGTCCGGCTTGCCCTTTTCGACCAGCTCTTTAATGGCCGCATCGACCTCGGCCGGCGCCACCAGGCGATTAACGATCCCCAGGGCGTGGGCGTCTTCGGCACTGATCGTAACGCCACTGAAGGCGTAATACTTGGCCAGTTCCGGGCCCACGTGGCGGGCCAGGCGCAGCATGCCGCCCAGACCGGGGTAAATGCCGATCCCGGTTTCAGGAAACCCCAAAGACCCGGCCGGCGTGGCGACGATCGCCTGGCAGGCCAGGGCCAGTTCGCTGCCGCCGCCCAGTGACAGTCCGTCCAGAAGGGCGATGGTCGGTTTGGGCGCGGTTTCGATTTTAAGCAGCAGTGCGTGACCCTTGCGGGTGAAATCGACGATGTCGGAGACTCTGCCGGCCTTGATCTTGTTGACGAAGTAGCGGATGTCGGCCCCGGCCACGAAGGCCTTTCCGGCACCCTGAAATACGATGGCCTTGACGGCCGGGTCCTGTTCGGCCGCGGTGAAGCGGGCCGACAATTGGGCCACCACCGCCTCGTTCAGGGCGTTCATGGCCTCCGGGCGGTTGAGGGTGATGAAGGCGATGCCGTCCTTGACATCCAAATCGACGAAGGTGAATTCAAACGGTTTTCCGGCGGCTTTCTGGCGAATGAGAATGTCGGGCATGCGGAAGTCCGGGTATTTGCGGGCCACAGCCTCGACCGCCGCGCAGGTCTTCTCGATGCCGATTCTGTTCATGATCTCGAAGGGGCCCATGACCCAGCGCAAACCGATCTTGGCCCCGCGGTCGGTGTCCTCGATCGAGGCCACCCCTTCATCGACCAGAGCGGCGGCTACCCCGAGACAGACGCCGTAAAAGCGGTCGATCACCGGCTGGATTTTCGATTCGTCGACTGCGCCTTCGATATCCCAGCTGACGCCTTTTTCTTTTTGCGCCTTGAGGATCTCGCAGGGGGAATAGAAGGGTCCCAGTTCGTTGCCCAGGGTGGTGGCGGCGTGCACCGCAATCGGGATCCCGGTGACGTTCATCAGCTGAAAAGGGCCCATGCCGATCTTGAAGGCCCGTTTGGCGGCTTCTTCGATAGTCGGAATGTCGGCCAGTCCTTCTTCGAATAGACGGGCGGCTTCGTTCAGGAAGGGGACGAAGAACCGGTTGACGGCGAAACCGGGCGCATCCTTGACCACGATGGCGGTCTTGCCGTGCAGCTTGGCGGCCAGCAACGATTTTTCGAGGGTTTCCCGATTGGTTTTGTCGTGCGGAATGACTTCCAGCAGCCGGTTTTTGGCCGGATGGTAAAAGTAGTGGAGACCGATGAAGCGGTCGGGTCGATCGGTCTGATCGGCAAATTCACGCACATAGAAACTCGAGGTGTTGGTGGCCAGGATGGTTTTCTGCGAGCAGATCTTGTCTAGCTTCTTGAAGAGTTCGGACTTGACCCCCTTGTCCTCGAAAACCGCTTCGATGACAAGATCGGCGTCGGCAACTGCATTGGTGTCGGTGGTGCCTTTGATCCGGGAGATGATTTCCTCGGCTTTTTCAGAGGAAAAGATTTTGCGCTCGACGCCTTCCTGCAAAATTTTTCGGATGGTGCCCAGGCCGCGCTCGACGAACTCGTCCTTCATGTCCACCATGACAACATCGATCCCCTCCTGGGCGATTTTCTGGACAATGCCGCTGCCCATGTTACCGGCACCGATCACGCCGATTTTTCTGATCTGAGACATGTGACCTCCAATGTTTGAAACTTGAAACTGGAAATTTGAAACTGGGAGTCAGGCTACCCTGTTTTTTCCAGTTTCTAGTTTCTAGTTTCCAGTTTCCATTACTTATTCTTCCACTGCGGCCGCCGCTTTTCTTCGAAACTGCGGATGCCCTCAAGTGTGTCTTCGGTTTTCATCAGTTCGTTGAGGAAGAGGTCGCTGACCCCCTCCAGAGCCTCCTGAAAATTCAGACCGAGATGTTTCTTTACGGCGCGCTTGTTGAGGCGAATGATCAGTGGACTGGCGGTGCGAATTTCGCCGACAAGCTGGTCGAGTGTGTCGGTGAGTTTATCGTCATCGGCTACATAACTCACAAAACCCATCTGTCGCGCTGCTTCGGCGCTGTATCGTCTGCCGGTCGTGCAGACTTCGATGGCTTTGGCCGGCCCGATGAGCTGCGGCAGTCGGATGGCCGCGTAGGGCGGGAAAAAGCCGAGCTTGATCTCGGGCTGACCGAAGCTCGCGGATTTAGCCGCAACGATCACATCGCAGGCAATGGCCACTTCCATGCCGCCGCCCAGGCAGGCGCCGTGGACGCCGGCGAAGACGGGCACTTCTATTTTGTCGATGCGTTCGAAGATGCCGTTGAATACCGCGATCATTTCGGACACCATTTCCGGTTTATGATCGGTCACCTCCACGCCCGCGCACCAACTCGGTCCTTCGCCGAGGATAACCGCGCATTTGAGCTCGGCGTCGACGCTAAGAAGGTCGAGTTCAGCATTGAGTTCGGTCATCATCTCGACGTCCATGACATTGTGCTTGGGCCGGGCGAGCGTGATGCGGGCGACGCCGTCGGTTTTCTTGATCTTGAGATGCTTGTAGGCCGTCATGATTCACCGTTCCATTCTTGAGGGTTCAAGAAGTCAAGCCTTCTTGAAGATATAGTTCAACTGGCCGTTGGGCAGCGTGTTGACGGCCGTGACCATTTCCATGCCGACCGTCAGCTCCTCTTCCGGCAGGTCGGCGGCAATGCGACCGAACACCTTGAAATCGCCGTAATCGAGCAGGGCGATGCAGTAGGGTACGTCGTCCTGAAACCCGACCGGGGCGAAGGCGAGCCGGCTGTAAGTGACCAGCCGGCCGGTGCCGGTGACATCGAACCATTGCATGCGGCTGGTCCGGCATTGGCAGCAATCCGCCCGTGGGGGGAAGAAGGACCTGCCGCAATCCGTGCAGCGGGTGCCCGTGACCCGGCCGTCGTCCAGGTGGTTGATGAAATCGTTGATCTTGCTGATGCCGGTGAAGCTGACCGTGCCGAATCTCTTGAAGCGGTCGTCCACCTCTTTTACGTTGCTCATGAGTCCCTCCCGAGGATGGTCACATTTCCGTACAGGCCCACCCCGCCGATGTTGTGGACCAGTCCGACGGCCGGGTCCTTGACCTGGATATCACCGGCTTCGCCCCTGAGTTGCAAAACGACGGTTCGAATCTGCGAGCCGCCGGTGGCACCGATCGGGTGACCCTTCGACAACAGCCCGCCGTCCACGTTGACCGGTATGCGGCCCTCCTTGTAGGTTGCCTTGCTGCGAATCAGTTCCCGGCCCTCGCCGGGCTCGGCAAAACCCAGGTCTTCATAAGCCATCAACTCGGCGATCGTAAAGCAGTCGTGCACCTCCGCCACATCGACGTCTTTGGGTCTAACGCCTGCCATATCGTACGCCTGGCGGGCCGCCTCGCGGGCGGCGGAGAGTCCGGTGAAAAGGTCCCGCCCGGCCAGGTTGACGCTTGCCGTTGCCGCACCGGTGCCGAGTATCCAGACCGGTTTCCGCCCGAAGGCCTTAGCCTTTTCTTCATTGGCGACGATAATACAGGAACTGCCGTCGGCATTGGCACAGCAGTCGCCGACCCGCAGCGGGCTGGCCACCGGTCCGGACATGCGGTTATTCGGATCGCCGAACATGTCGAAGGTCACCGGTTTGCGGTATACGGCGAGGCCGTTGAGTTGCCCATAGGTGGCGGCCTTGACCCGGATCAGGGCCAGATCGTCGGGTGTGGTGCCGTATGTTGCCATGTGGGCGCGGGCATACATGGCGTAGTAGGCCGGCATCATGGTGCCGAAGGGGCTTTCCCATTGGATGTCCGCGCCGCGGCCCATGCGCTCCTGGGACTCGGACGAGGATATCTCCGACATTTTCTGAAAGCCGAGCACAGCCACCACGCTGTGCAGGCCGGAGGCCACCAGCGAATAGGCCAGCCGCAGTCCGGTGCTGCTCGATGAACAGAGGCTCTCGACATAAAAGGTCGGCTGCGGGTTGAGGCCGAGGTATTCCGCCAGGACGCCGGCCGGCGACCGTTGTTTGTCGTACTCCGGTGCCGAACAGACCACCGATGCGTCGATGTCGCCGGCGGTGAGCCCGGCGTCCCCGACGGCTTCTCTAAACCCGTCGAACACCAATTCCCTGATCGATCCCGGATATTGCCGGACGAACTTGCTCTGACCGACACCGATGATGGCTACCTTGTTCATGGCTGATATTACCTTTCAATAAGCTGTTCATGGCTTTTAACCCAGAACGTTGAACCCTGAACCGCTCAACCCGGATTATATATACTGCCCCCCATCGACCTTGATGACTTCGCCCGTGATGTGTCGGGCTTTGTCCGAGGCCAGAAAGGACACGACATACGCCAGATCCTCCGGTTGTCCCACGCGCTTGAGCACGATTTCGGCCATCGCCATGTCGATGATCTTGTCGCGCGCCTCAGATTCCCGGAGCATGGCGGTTTCGATCAGGCCGGGTGCAACGGCATTGACATTGACCCCGAAAGCCCCCAGTTCCTTGGCCAGGGCTTTGGTCAGGCCGACGATGCCGGCCTTGGAGGCGGAGTAGTTCATCTGACCGAACTTGCCGCGCAGCCCATTGATGGAGGTGATGTTGATGATCTTGCCGTATTTCTGCTCCTTGAAAATCGGAGCCGTGTGGCGAATAAAGTTAAAGTAGCCCTTTAAATTAACTTCGATGACGCGGTCCCATTGTTCTTCGGTCATCTTCCAGGACACGCCGTCCCAGTTCATCCCGGCATTGTTGACCAGGATCTGGAGGCTGCCGAAAGCCTCTATGGCCGCCTGTACGGTGGCGGTGGCATCCTTAAAGGAAGCGATGTCGCATTTGACCGCCACGGCCTTGCGACCCAGACCACGGATTTCCTCGGCGTACTTTTGGGCTTCCTCTTCGTGTTTGCGGTAGGTGAGGCACACGTTGGCACCTTCACGGGCCAGCTCTTGCGCAATGGCCGCCCCGATTCCCTGGGACCCCCCCGTAACGATTGCATTTTTTCCTTCGAGAAGCATGGTGCTCTCCTCCATGGTTTAGCCGGTTAGCTCTGCGGTTTTCCGAGTACTGCCGCCATGAACTCCAGGTCGAAGGCGTCGCTGCGGTTCATTCGTCGACGGAACTCGATAAAATCGATGGTGTCTTTTCCGGTTATCTTTTTGGTGTTGAAGGCGTTGAATCCCAGATAGGCTTCACCGTTCATGTTGGCCGCCAGCCAATGGCGGTTGATGACCTTGGCCTGGTCCCAGAAGAATTTCTTTTTCAGGCGGATGCCTTCGACGCTTTTGATCAGACAGCCGGGGAAGAGGTTTGTGTATGTCCACAGGATTTTGTCGACTTCGGCATCCAGCCGTTCGAAGTCGGTTCGGGCGTTTTTAACGACATCGCGGGCTTTGCGGGCCTCTTCGCCGGTCTTGAATTCGCCGTAAACGATTTCACCGTCCTCGACATACGTGTCGGTGGTCACGGCTGGGTTGCGAAGCCAGCCGTCGTCCTGTTTGATGACCGGTACGCACTTGGAGACAAGGCCCAGGCGCTGCATCTTGTAGGCGCTCCACATTTCGCAGGAAACGCAATTCCACATGGCCAGTTCCATGGGCAGCATCCATGGCAGAAAATCACTGCTGCCACCGTCCGGTGCGGAACCGTGACGCGGACCGGCCTGCCCGAAAATGGCAAGGTCACTGGCAAGGGTGGTGTCGCAGGCCATGCCGATTTCCTGTCCGCCCGCCACACGCATGCCGTTGACCCTGCAGATGGTTGGTTTCTTGCAGGTGAGGATGCTGTCGACCATTGCGTTGAACAGGTCCATGTAAGCGCCGTATTCGTTGGGACGGCCGGCATAGTACTCCGCATATTCCCTGGTATTGCCTCCGGTGCAGAAGGCCTTGTCGCCGACCGCTGTAAAAATGGCGGCCACAACAGAATGATCGGCCGATGCGCGTTGGAAACCGGCGATCACGCCCTTGACCATTTCAGTGGTGTACGAGTTGTACTGCTTGGGGTTGTTGAGGGTGATCCAGGCGGAATGGAGGCCGTCGACCGGGTTGCCCTGGGGGTCGCGAATCGTTTTTTTTTCAAACATGATGCCGGGCGCTTCATTTGAAAAATGTTCATCGCCCCAGAGAAAATGGTCTTTGCTGCCGGACTCCCGCGGTAACCAGTTTAAATCGGCCATGACGCAACTCCTTTTTAAAGTATTAGTATTACCAATATTATCGGTAAGATACCCCCTTAACTGTCTAAACGGCGTTCAATTGATATCAAAACGTTATTTTATAGCTATATATTAGCTACGCTCACAACAAGTCAAGAAAAAAAGTATCGCCTCATCCGGACTCCGGCGCGTCATTTTTATACACAATAACGGTTCGCGGGCCCATGAGCGTTTAATGCCGGTCACCTGGCTTTGTGTTATGACCCACCGCAAACCGTTGGCGGTGCTTCGGTTAGCTTGACAGATGGTCGCGGGCCTTGTAGATGGAGTTGGCCTACGGTTGCGCTATCTCATTCTTCAAAGGAGGTTGGCCCGGTGCGTTATCCGAAAGAAGTCGTGCTTAAAGACAAAACGGAGGCGATCATTCGCCCACTCGAAAAAAAGGACGAAACGAAATTGCGGGAACTGTACGCAGCACTTCCTGAAAAGGACCGCTGGTTCATGCGCCACGATGTGGTGAATCCGGATGTCGTCCACCGCATGATCGCGGCCATCGGCAAGGGGAACGTCCTATCGATGGTGGCGCTCGTCGGTGATCGCGTCGTGGCCCACGCCAGCCTGCTGATGCGGGGCTATGGCTGCACCCGCCATGTCGGTAGACTCAGGATCGCGGTTATGCCGGAGCTCCGGCACAAGCGCCTGGGTACCTGGATTCTGCTCGACCTCATTCAACTGGGCATGGATCAGGGGTTGGACGATATACGGGCCGATTTCGTGGTCGGCATCGAGGATGCGGCGATAGAGGCCGCCCGCAAGCTCGATTTTTTCAAGGTGGCGGTCCTGCCGGAGTATGTGAAAAGCCCGCGGGGGACCCGTTACGACCTGCAGATCATGATCAAGCGGTTGCATCGGAACTGGGGTGACTTCTAACGCGAAGAAACTTGATACTTGAAACTGGAAACTTGGATTCGGATCAGTTCGTTCTTTTTTCCCGAGTTTCAAGTTTCCAGTTTCGAACACAGCTTCCGGTCCAGAAGAGTCCAAATTTCCGCTAAGAATTTTTTGAATAAATCAGCTGAAAACTCAGCAACGAGAGTTTATGCGAGATTCACGGCAAGAAGAGATTCAGCTCACCGCGCCCATGGGTGCCTTGACCATCCGGTCCTTCTGCAGCTCCAGAGAAATCCGGCAGACCACATTCAACCCTCAGTTCAGCAGCCACGCCCAATACCGGTCTCTTTACACCCGACGGCAGAGCTTGGAAGACAATGCCGACCAGCCTGACACCAATGTCACCCTGGCCTTGGCGGACGGCAATTTAATCGTCGGATTCGGGGTGCTGGCCTATCCGGAAGCAGGAGAGCGCTGGGCCGAACTCGAACCTCGGGTCATGATGGAGGTCAAGGCGATCGAGACCTGCCGCGCCTGGCGCTCCCAAGGCCTGGCCAAAGGCATCCTCTCGATGTTGCTGCACCACCCGTTCGTGGAAGACAAGATCGTGTATATGGTCGGGTATTCCTGGACCTGGGATCTGGATGGCACGAAAAAAACGGCGCAACAGTATCGTCGCATGCTGATCAGACTCTTCGAGCCGTTCGGGTTCGTGGAGTATCAGACCAATGAACCGAACATCTGCCTCAAACCGGAGAACGTGTTCATGGGGAGAATCGGCAAAAATGTTTCTTCGAAGGGGCAGGACGACTTTAAATGGCTGCGCTTTGGCATGCATTCTTGATCAGTTTCCGTCCACAAATAACCCTTTGCCGCAATGTCTGTGTGATTTCCTTTAACTTGCAAAAAAATTAAGTATTTATGGATCGAAAAATGATCAGGGACTTTAGTAAAATCGCGGATGGATGCTAATCAAGGTGCAGTGATGAGGTCTTTTAACAGTGTCGCGAGCTTGCGCGAGTCATGGCGCACGATGCCGGCCGTGCTTTCCAGCAAATCGAGCGCATAGATTTTCCGCTCGTCCCACCAGCCGTCCCAGTTGTCGAGTTCGACAAATTCCGCCTTTTGTTCGTGGTAACGCAGCAGCAGTTCGGCACTTGGCTTGCGGTTGTTGTAAATGATACCATTCAGAGGCCTTTCAATTGCCTCCTCGAGCGTCTTGACGAAATCGCGGCCGTTAAACTGATGGGTTTCACCGAACTTCGTCATGATGTTAAGGATGAAAAGGACCGGTGCTTTGGATTTCTGCAGGCCCTCTTTGAGGCCCCGTACAATCAGGCTTGGAACGATACTGGTGAACAGATCGCCGGGACCGATCACGATCATATCGGCCTGTCGAATCGCCTTCAGAACCGGTGGATAGACGGTTATGGTATCGCTGTGATGCGGAACGAGAAAAACATCGCGGATTTTTTCACGCTGCGTGCCGCGCGGCATGTCGATGGCGGTTTCACCGTAGATGCGGGTGCCGTCGGTCAACTCCGCCACCAGGGTCGCCTTGTCGATGGTGACGGGCAGGATATGGCCGCGAACATCCAGAATCTCGGCTAGGGCCTGGATACCGGAAGGAAAACTGCCCGTGTAGCGCGACAGCATCGTTATCAGCATGTTTCCGGCGTTGTGGCCGGCCAGACGCCGGTCGGCGGTGAAGCGTTTGAGGAAGATGGTGCGGGCGATGTCGCGATGAGGCGATAAGGCCAGGATGCACTTCAGTGCATCGCCCGGTGGAAGAATGCCCAGTTCGTCCCGCAGACGCCCCGTGCTGCCGCCACTGTCTACCATAGAGACGATTGCAGTGATATCGAGTAATTCGAGATCTCTAAGACCCGCCAGCAGTGCGTATTGACCGCTACCGCCGCCGATGGTCACGATTTTATGCATGGTGGAACCAGAAGCTTGAAAGAAGGTTAGGGCCGTTGTCCGTCGATGATATGCGGAAAGAAGCAAGAGGAAGCCATACCGCCTACTTGACCCCCAGTTCCTCCTTCAACCATTTTTTCAGGTCGCCTTCGATCGCATAGACGCCTTTGAGTTCGCAGACCGGTTTCTGGAACTGTTGCGGCAGTTCGAATTGGGCCAGCTCGGTAGCTTCCTCGGAATTTCGGCGGATCAAATAGACGTAGTAGGGTTTGGACCAGCAATTGACGACGAAATAAAGCGTGAAATCGTTTTTCGACCGAATCACATATCCGTCCCCGCGGGCCCAGTTATTGCCCCACTCGAGGTATAATCGGACCGCTTCCTCCGGTGTCATGTTCCAGTTGATCTCGTCAATCAGGTCCCTGTCTTTTTTAAGCTCTGCGAGCGTCAGCATGGCACTCTCCTGAGAAAAAGTGTTGTAATTTTGTTATACGCTAACATGAAACCTCGCAACAAAAAAGTCAAGATTAGACCGTCAGAACACTGAAAGTAGGGGGAGGCAGGGTCGCAACTTAAAAACAGGTTGATTGTGTTGGAAGATTCTTATAATGGAAGAATGCAAGAAAAGAATATGACTGAATAATCAAGGAATCGCATATGCGCAAGATTGCCGTGGCTATGGCCAAAGGCGGTGTCGGAAAAACGACGACCGCCGTCAATCTGGCCTTCGGGCTTGCCCGTGAGGGTTTCAAGGTGTTGCTGGTTGACGGAGACACCCAGGGGCAGGCGGCAAAATTTTTAGGTGTCAGTCCGCGTTTCGGGCTCTACGAGTTTATTACCGGTTGCGATGAAACCGGACAGTCGGTCTCAAGAAAAGATACCCTGTGCCTCTGCCGCAAGAATCTCTGGCTGCTTGGCGGCGGTATTAAATTGGTGGAGTTGAAGCACTGGCTCGGCGAACAACCCAGAACCGTGCGTCAGGGGGTCCTGGCGAACGCCTTGGTGCCCAAGGATGGAATCCTTGACTACCTCATCTTCGACTGCTCACCGGGTTGGGACGTCTTGAGCGTCAACATTCTGATGGCGGTATCGGAAGTGCTCTGTCCGGTCGCCCTCCAGGGCCCCGCCCTGGAAGGCCTGAAGACATTTTTCGGATATCTGATGTCCGCCCAGCGGTTGAACCAGGAACTGCAGCTGAAATACATTCTGCCGACCATGTTCGATCAGCGCACGCACCACAGTTCTGATATCCTGCGCCAACTCAGGCGGCTGTTCCACAAGCAGATCTGCGATCCAATCCGTTACAATGTGCGGTTGTCGGAGGCAGCGGTGAGAGGCAGGACGATTTTTGAGTATCGGAACAGCGCAGGCAGCGCTGAGGACTACGGCAAACTGCTATGGAGGGTACAGCACGATGGCCAAAAAGACCAAAAAATCGCCTGATTTTTTTGAGGAAAATCCATTCGATCCCGTCAATGCCGCCATCGGAGACGGACAGAAACTGCGTCCCGCCGCTGCCGGTAAAGGGGCTGCAGCGGAAAAGCGCAAGGCCGGGTTTTACCTGTCGAACAGAATCCTGGAACGGTTCAACCGCAATTTTTACGAATTGAAGCTGCAGGGAAGGCCGGTTGAAAACAAGTCGGCGCTGCTCGAGGCGGTAATCGACTTTGCACTCGACGACATCGAACAGGCCGCTGACAGTCGAATTCTGAAACGTTTCCAAACGAATTCCCTCCGGCACAAATCACTTGACTAATCGGCCCATCCACCCTACAAGCGGGATAAATTGCCGAAAAGCGATGTCTTTTCAGTCTATTGATGAGCGTGATGTTTCAAATATGTGCTGCAGTTGGTCGGTGGACTTCATCGGTTTGATATTGATCCAGCATTGATAAGGAGGAAGGCGAAATGGAAATCAAGAAGGTTCTGCTTTCGGAAGACGAGATGCCGAGACAGTGGTACAATATTCTGGCGGACATCAAGATGAACCCGCCGCTCGGTCCGGACGGCAACCCGGTCAGCCCGGACCAACTCGCTCCGGTTTTTCCCATGAACCTGATCGAGCAGGAAGTGAGTTCCCAGCGTTGGATCGACATACCCGACGAAGTGCTCAGCGTCTACCGCATCTGGCGCCCATCTCCGCTGGTCCGCGCCTATGCTCTGGAAAAGGCCCTGGACACACCGGCCCGCATCTATTACAAAAACGAAGGCGTCAGCCCTCCCGGCAGTCACAAACCCAATACCGCCGTTCCTCAAGCTTACTACAACAAGGTCTTCGGCATCAAACGCCTGACCACGGAGACCGGTGCCGGCCAATGGGGCAGCGCCCTGGCATTTGCCTGTTCCCAGTTCGGCCTTACCTGCAAAGTGTTCATGGTTCGCGTCAGTTTCGATCAGAAACCCTACCGCAAATCGATGATGACTGCCTGGGGAGCGGAATGCGTCGCCAGTCCGAGCACCGCCACCAAGGCCGGCCGGGACATTCTCGAAAAAAACCCGGACACGCCCGGTAGCCTTGGAATTGCGATCAGCGAAGCGGTCGAAGCGGCCGTCAGCGATACCTCCGGCCAGACCCGGTATTCCCTGGGGAGTGTCTTGAACCACGTGATGCTCCACCAGACCATTATCGGTCTGGAAGCCAAGAAACAGCTTGAAAAGATCGGTGAGTATCCGAATATCGTCATCGGCTGCGCCGGCGGGGGCAGCAATTTCGCCGGCATCGCCTATCCCTTCGTTTACGATAAGCTCAACGGCAAAGACGTCGCCATCTACCCGGTCGAGCCGGCCGCCTGTCCGACATTGACACGGGCGCCCTTTGCCTACGATCACGGCGACACCGCCGGTTATACGCCGCTGCTGCCCATGCACAGCCTCGGACATACCTTCGTGCCCGCTCCGATTCATGCCGGCGGTCTGCGCTATCACGGGATGGCGCCCACGGTGAGCCAATTGGTCGACGAAGGGATGCTGGAACCCAAAGCGGTCGAGCAGCTGGCCGCCTTTGAAGCCGGTGTCCTGTTCGCCCGAACCGAAGGAATAATCCCCGCGCCGGAAACCAATCACGCCTTGGCCTGTCTGGTCGACGAAGCTAAAAAAGCCAAGGAAGAGGGCAAGGAAAAGGTGATCCTATGCAACTGGAGCGGACACGGGTTGATCGATCTGGGTTCGTACGACAAATATTTTTCGGGTGAGCTCAAGGACTTCGCGCTCAGCGATGCGGAAAAAGAGAAATATACCAGCATTATGGCCAACTATCCCAAACCGCAGCACCTCAAGAGCCGGTAGCACAGGACCGGCGATCGACTCTTTATGAAAGAAACTGAGAAACAACTTGTCCGACGGTGCCCCCGCTTGGGGGGCCCCGTCGCCTTTTTTTATTGCACGGCTTGCGAAGCGAATAACCGGGCTTGCGGGAAGATAATCGACTGCTGGTGGGAGACCTTTGATGTGTTGCGCTACCTAAAGGATACACTGGCACCAGAGGAGTTCGACCGCCTTACCTGCGCTAAACCGGCGTCCAAAGTCAGCCAGCTCGTCGACATCATTGCGCAGTCGAAAAAGCGCCTGACCGAATCATAGGACTCACTGCGGATTCGAAAGGTCCTTTCCGGAAGCTTCGGCCTCGCGGGTGCAACGCGGGCAGAGACCTTCGAAGACCAGTCGGTGGCCGAAAATGGTGTAGACGGTGGCGCCGTAGAGCTCGTCCTCGATTTGTTTCAGCGGGGCAACCGGCGCGTTATCCACACGCCCGCAATTCAGGCAGCGGATATGGTAGTGCTTTTTCGGGTTCCAGTCGAACCGCTTGATATCGCCGCCGAGTTCGAGCTTTTGTATCTCACCCAGTTCGGATAAAATTTCGAGGTTGCGATAGACCGTGCCGAGACTGATGCGGGGCAGTCGTTTGCGGACCATCTCGTAGACTTCGTCGGCGCTAGGGTGGGCTTTGGCGTTTCGGATTTCTTCAAGAATCATTTCACGTTGCCGCGTCATGCGATAGCGGCTGTTTTTTTCCACGTTCTTCTTTCCGGTGGCTTCGACCGGGTCGTTTGGGCCGTTCTTCGCTGTCATCTAAATAACCGGTGGCGGGTCAATTTACGTCTGAATTGGGTTCGATGGAGATCATTATTTATAACAACCTTCACGGGTTGCGTCAAGAAACCAATTCGCAATCATTTTAAAATCCGGTCACCCGGCTCCATCTTCATGTTCACCGAGAACCGCTGTCGGCACAAAACAACATTTGACAAATGAAAGCGATTTGCTGTAAAATATCAACCGTTTATGAGAATGTCCACCCTAACGCCTGCACACTTATTGCAAGTAATTCCCGCACGTTGAACCTCATCGAAAGGGATCGATCCTGATGACCTATGCTGTTTGCGACAATACCCAGAGAATCCGTTTTGAAAAACCGGACCTTGCGGAGATGACGAAAAATTACACGGTCGTGGATCTTCATTTCCACAGTCGACATTCCGATGGGTCTAATTCAATCGAAGAAATCGCCCATTATGCCAGAGAGTTGAACATCGGCATTGCCATCACCGATCACAATGCCGTCGACGGTGCGGTTGAAATCGATGCCTACAAGGATGTTCTCAGCATTCCCGGCATCGAAGTTACTTCTCTGGAAGGCGCCCATATTATTGTCTACTTTTACGATATCAAGAGCCTGCAGCAGTTTTACGCTCACGAGGTCCAGCCGTTCATGGGCAATGACATCATGAGCTCGACGACCCTGAGGATGGAAGAAATCATCACGCGCGCCCGCCATTACAGGTCGGTCGTCATTTTTCCCCATCCCAGCTGCGCGGTGTACACCGGTGTGTGCAACACTTATTTTACGGAGGCGCGGCGTCAGGAACTGTTTAAAATGGTCGACGGGGTGGAGGTGATCAATTCAGGCAATCTGAAGAAGCAGAACCTCAAATGTGCGCTGCTGGGGTTCAATCTCGACAAGGCCATCACCGGTGGCAGTGACGGTCATCTACTCGGACACATGGGCAAGGTCGTCACCTATGCCAACTGCCGTCCCGAACGCAGGGCTTTTCTCGACGCCGTCAAAAAGAAAAGAAATAAGGTGATCGGGAAGGAGGTCAATCTCTTTCGCAAGATGACAGCCAATGGGTTCAAGTTAAAGTCAAACTTTAGAAACAGAACAGATCTAATTGAAAAAAATATAAAATACGGTTATACACTAATCCACACCAAATCAAAGGCGCTGCAAGAAAATGTGCGGCGCAACCTCAACGTAAAACTCGGGCGGCGGATCAAGCCCAAGTCGTTCCATTACGACTATTAGGCCGAAAAAACGACAGTTGAATCCGGGTATGATTTTTCGTCGCGCGCCTCGAATTGCCCAAACCGGGTTTTTACGGGAATCGTTCCTGCCGGCCGGATGGCGAACAACCTCGGACCCCTTTGAGGGTGGTTGTCCTACCCGAAGCGCTGTCATCGTTCGAACTTTTTAGTCCGACAACTCTCCCACTTCAGACGCCCCTTCTCACGCGATTGACTCCAGAGCGTCACGAAACAGTGGCGAGATCCTTCTCTACAATGAAATCTGTGCTATGCGGGTACGTGAGTAAAATCCACCGCCCGCTTCGCTCAAGATGCAGGGGTCGCGGAGGAGGG
>Ga0272441_10001244_pt1 | contig 54622 bp, 45 predicted proteins | sample SSMProp6N_FD_193582 | JGI IMG/M metagenome (GOLD analysis project Ga0272441, IMG submission 193582) | Marine sediment archaeal communities from Little Sippewissett salt marsh, Falmouth, MA, United States - SSM-Prop-6N | ecosystem: Environmental > Aquatic > Marine > Wetlands > Sediment ...
TGCGGCGCGGCGGGGGATCGAAGACAAACTCGTTCGAACGATGGGGGGCGAGATCACCGAAGCGGCGGCCGCCGTGTTTGACGTGATGATCGCACGAACTGTCGGGGCAATCCGCGAAATCACGATCGAACGAGGACACGATGCCGCCGATTTCTCGGCGCTCGCGTTTGGCGGCGCCGGGCCGATGCTGTCACCTCTTCTTGCGAGGGAGATGGGCATCCCCGAAGTGATTGTGCCGACGTCTCCCGGCGCGTTTTCCGCGTGGGGGATGCTGATGGCCGATCTTGCCGTCAATGCAGCAAGAACCGTGCTCCTTCCGGCTCAGCCCGACTCACAGGAGCAACTGGAGAGTGTCTACGGTGAGCTTGAACGGCAGGTGAAAGATGCCTTGCTCGAGCAGAACGTGGAAGAGAGTCACCAATCGGTGATCCGCAGTATGGAACTGCGTTATGTCGGTCAGGAGCACGCGTTGGAGCTGTGGTTGAAAGAAGGACCGGATGGGATGAGCCTCCCCCTGGACCTGGCCACGGTCCGGCTGCGGTTCGATGAACGACATCGGCAACGCTACGGGCATGCCACGGAGGATGCGGTGGAGATCGTTGCACTTCGGGTGCAGGGAACGGGACGAATGGACAAGCCGGTTCTCCCCGAAATGAACCCGGAGGGCCCCGAGAGTGGCGGAGGTGCTGAAGCGAGGGTTCGGCAGGCGTATTGCTTCGCTTTGCGGAAGCTGGTTCCGTTCAGAGTGTTTCAACGTGACACACTGCATGCCGGGCAGACCATTGCCGGGCCGGCAATCATCGGTGAGGGGACTTCCACGACCGTCTTCTACTCCGACCAAACGGCGACAGTGGATCGGAACGGTCAACTCGTCATCCAGATCAGGAGCACAACATGAACCATCACGGTGCTGCCGCAGTCGAAGTGTTCCACAGCTACTTGCTTTCGGCCGCTGAGGAGATGCGCCGGACGCTGATTCGAACGGCGTTCAACCCGGTCGTGTACGAAGTTCTCGACTTCGGAATCTCCATCTACAACGAAGATCTCGACTTGATCGCGGAAGCGCCGGGGTTGACATTCTTCCTGGGTGCCAACGACTACGCGATCCGGAAGGGCGTTGAACACGCCGGAGCGGAACACATGGAGCCAGGGGACATCTTTCTTCTCAACTATCCGTACTGGAGTTCGGCGCACGTTAACGACGTGACCTTGTTTGCGCCGATCTTCGCGCCGCAAGGTGAACGTCCGTTCGCCTACACGTGTATTCGTGCCCACTGGATGGATCTTGGAGCCAAGGATGCGGGCTATGTTCTTGACTCCACCGACATGCATCAGGAGGGGCTGATCTTCCCGGCCGTGAAGATCCTGCGACGTGGTGTGATGAACGAGGATCTTGTCGAGATGATCCGCTTCAATTCGAGGATGCCCGAGCTGGTTCTTGGGGATCTCAACGCGCAGATTGCTGCGACAAGAACCGGCGAGCGCAGGCTTGTCCAGTTGGTCGAGCGGTTCGGACGGAACGCGTTTCGAGCGTTCTGTTCCCGGATCCAGGATCACGAAGAGCGGATGGTCCGCGGGGCGTTGAAGGATCTTCCGCACGGGTGTTGGCGCGCCGAGGACTTCTTGGATGATGATGGGATCTCGGACGATCCGATCAGGATGGTTGCCACCGTCTCGATCGACGACGAGCGGTTTAGCGTTGACTTCGGTGAATCTCAACAGGCGGTCCGTGGACCGGTCAACATTCCCTACGGTCTGACGCAGACGATGTGCAAGGTTGTGCTCAAATCGCTGACAACCCCTCACACACCGAGTAACGGAGGCCTGGCACGGCTTCTCCAGGTGATTGCGCCGCCGGGCAATCTCTTCCACGCGGTGTACCCGGCGCCGACGTTCACCCTGTGGTCGGCGATTGCCGGATTCGAGCTGATCTACAAGGCGCTTGCCCAGGGCATGCCGGAGCGGCTAACAGCGTCCTCGGGGGGGGATGTTCCGGGGTTCATGGCGATCGGGATGCACAAGGAGACGGGGAAGCTCTACGCCGTGAGCAACAACGATCCCGTCGGCTGGGGGGCAATGCGGGACCATGACGGTTGCAACGCGACCAACCACCTTCCGGAGGCTCTTGTTCGCAACACCCCGGTGGAGGTTCTCGAGATGAAGACCTCAATGCAGGTCGAAAGCGTGGAGTTGCGGACAGACAGCGGCGGGGCGGGAAAGCACCGCGGGGGGCTCGGCCAACGAAGAGATCTGCGGTTCACGGGTGACGCGGAGCTGATCTCCGTGATGAAGAAAAGCAAGACGCGACCGTGGGCGCTGGCAGGAGGAAGCGAGCCTGAGCCGAATGCAATGGTGTTGTTCCCGGATACGAGCGCCGAGCGGCGGGTGGGAACCGCGAGGACAAGCGTGGGCGTGGATGACCGGGCAAGCAACCGAACCGCAGGCGGCGGCGGGTACGGCGACCCGATGATGAGAGATCCGCAAGCTGTTCTGGAAGATGTGCTGGACGGATACGTGTCGGCGAAGGCGGCCCGTGATGTGTATGGGGTCGTGATTTCCGACGAGAACATCGACTGGGAGCAGACCGAGGCTTTGCGGTCAGCGTCCTAGGGGGGAGAAACGCTGCAAGCAATCCGTTCCGGCTCTGTCTCGGCGGTTGCTCTGCTGCTGTCGCGATGATTCGAGAGGCTCACCCGGATGGAGTTCGATCCGATTCCCGCCTGTGGGGGACTGTAATGGTCCACTGCAAGCGGGTTTCTCTATGATTGGGTCAGACCGTCGAGAGAGAGACGATCGGCAAGGTGGCACGTGACGGAATGACCGTTTTCGATCTCCTTTAGTTGAGGAACATCCTTCTTGCAGATCTCGATTGCGTAAGGACAACGCGGGTGGAACGTGCATCCCGAAGGTGGATCGACCGGGCTGGGCACGTCGCCCTGTAGGACCTTGCGTGCGGAGATGTAGTCAGGCTCGGGAACCGGGACTGCGGATACCAATGCTTCCGTGTACGGATGCTTCGGATGGAGGAACAGCTCGCTCGTTGTTGCCCTCTCAACGATTCTGCCGAGGTACATCACGGCAACCCGGTTGCTGATGTGCTTCACGACGGACAGGTCATGCGCGATGAACAGGTAGGTCAGATTGTGGGCGGCCCGGAGGTCTTCGAGAAGGTTGAGCACCTGGGCCTGGATCGAGACATCAAGAGCGGAGACAGGCTCATCGCAGACGAGCAGCTGGGGCTCTAACGCCAGTGCCCGGGCGATTCCGATTCGCTGGCGCTGGCCGCCCGAGAACTCATGCGGATAGCGACGGATGTGACTCGGCTTCAAGCCGACCGATGTGAGCAGCTCGACAACGCGGTTCTTGCAGTTGCTTCGAGACGTGATGTGATGCGTCATGAGGGGTTCGGCGACGATGGCCCCTACGGTCATCCTTGGATTCAGTGACGAATAGGGATCTTGGAAGATGATCTGCATGTCGCGGCGCAGATCCTTAAGTTGCTTCTGACTTACCTGAGCAACGTCGATGCCGCGTTGTTGATCCGAACGAGTCTCCATCCGGTGGCTGCGGAACCAAATCTGCCCCTCGGTGGGCTCGATCAGACGCAGAATGCTTCGACCGGTGGTCGTTTTTCCGCATCCGCTTTCGCCTACAAGTCCGAGCGTTTCTCCTTCCCGGATCGACAAGTCGATTCCGTCCACCGCCTTGACGCTGCGGGACGATGAACGGCGGAGCCCGCCTCGCATCGCGAAGTGCTTCCTGAGTCCACGGATGTCGAGCAGTGTTTCTTCAGACGGCTTCAACGGCGATCTCCTCTCTGTGTATAGAGCCAACACGCTGCCGAGTGCCGCTCATCAATCGGTTCAAGCGACGGGCTTTGGGTCGTACAGATCTCCATCGAATTTGGGCAACGTGGTGCAAACCCGCAACCTTGCTGGACCTCGGAAGCATCGGGGACCGTTCCCGGAATCGGGACAAGCCGAGCTTTCTCGGCGGTGAGAGAAGGGAGGGAACTGAGAAGGCCTTTCGTGTAAGGATGCTTCGGATTGTGAAAAAGCGTGCGAACCGGAGCATGCTCAACGATCCGTCCGAGGTACATCACAGCAACATAGTTTGCCATGCTTGCGATGACGCCGAGATCGTGGGTGATGAACTGGATTGCGGTCCTGAATCGCACACGAAGATCGTTCATCAGTTCGAGCACCTGTGCCTGGATCGTCACATCCAGAGCCGTCGTCGGTTCGTCAGCGATCAGCAGTGAAGGACCGCATGACAATCCCATTGCGATCATCGCTCTCTGCCGCATTCCTCCCGACATCTGATGGGGATATTCGTCAGCACGCTGCTCGGGAGATGGAATGCCGACGGCATCGAGCATCTCGATCGCCTGTGATCGCGCCTTCCGCCTGGTGGGGTGTAGATGAATGAGGATTGCCTCGGCGATCTGATCCCCCACCGTGAACACGGGGTTCAGTGACGTCATCGGCTCCTGAAAGATCATGGCGATCTCGTTGCCGCGAATGGACCTCATGACGCGTCCTCTCGGAGGCAGAGTCGCCAGGTCAATGACTCCACTCTTGCGACGGTAGAGGATCTTCCCGTCCACCTGGCAACCGAGAGCCTTCGGAAGAAGGCCCATCACGGCGAGTGCAGTGACTGTCTTGCCGCATCCACTCTCTCCCACAATGCCGAGGGTCTCTTCGCGCTTGATGCCGAAGCTCACGCCATTCACCACATGAGCCACTCCATGATCGTGTGGGAAGCCGACCTGAAGACCGGTGACTTCAAGAACCGATTCCGGGGCCATGTCATTGCTGGAGTAGGTCTTGTTCTCTCTTTCCCTGACCGCTGTGTGATCAGCCAAAGCTCCCCTTTCTCCCTGAGGAACGACGATGTAGACAGAGACTGGAGGCGGAACTCTCCAGAAGCATCCCAAGTATATTAAGTAATCGCCCGCAATGGAAGGGGAAGAAGGTCGGGCGGTCCTTGTGAGATGAGGGTTCTCCGGGCAATCGATAGAGAACCGTCGTAATGCCTGCCCGCAGCGCAAAATACTCATGATGGACATCGGATAGATGAGAAGAACTACGCGGGTATGAAGGGTTCCAGTAGTTAGATGAAGAGAGTGATTCTTAGGTGGGTGCGAAGGAAAAAATATACTTCTGGACATCACGATCGCACCGTGACTGAACGCCTCCACGGTGTCGCGCCCGATGGGAATAGAAGGGCGTGCTACAGAGCATCAGAGACGAAGTGCTCGCAACAAGAGCACACGTTGGAGATACCGGGCTGTCGATGTGGATGATGAGGGAAGGATGGCTTCGAAACGGGAAACACAGACGGCGTATCGAAGGAGAGAAGCGAAGAAGAGGCCATAAGAAGAGGCGTTTCGTGTGTAGAAGGGCTCCGCTTGTAGCATTGACCTAGCGGGCAAAGTGCTGTAGAGTGGATAGTATATTAGGTGTGGCGTTGCCCGCAAGCCGCTGTGTTTGCGGAACAGGCGGGAGAGCGCTTGGCAAGCGAGAGCTTACGGGACAAGTTGCATGGGAGGCACAAATGCGTAGTTGGAGTCGAGTAATGCTGTTCCTGCTGATGCTGGTTCTGGTCAGCGGCGCGGCTGTTCTTGGCGAAGCCCAGACAGCGGGAGGAACGCTTGTCGTGGCGATGGCCGGAGATGCTGATACGCTTGATCCCCACGTCACGGGGGCAAGGCGAGCCTACACGATCATGATGAACATCTTCGACACGCTCGTCTACCGGGACACCGACGGCACCTATGTGCCGGGGCTGGCAACGGCGTGGGAACACAACGCGGACGGCACAGTGTATACGTTCGAGTTGTTGGAAGGCGTCACATTCCACGATGGAACCGCATTCAACGCGGAAGCGGTTGTGTTCAATCTGGATCGCATCATCGATCCGGCGATCCAGTCGAAGTTCGCAAGCGACGCGATCGGCCCTTATGAGTCATCTACGGCTCTCGATGAATACACGGTGCAGGTGAACTTCAGCAGCGGGATCGCGTTGAGCGTTCTTCTGGACAGCCTTAGCCAGGCGTACCTGAGCATGGTTTCGCCGACCGCTGTCGAAGAGTGGGGCGAAGATTTCGGGCGTCATCCTGTTGGCACGGGTCCGTTCGTCTTTGAGGAATGGACGGCACAGAACCACGTCCGACTCTCCCGAAACGACGCATACGACTGGGCGAGCCCCGTTTTCGAGCACGAGGGAGCGGCGTACCTGGAAGGGATCGAGTTTGTCACGATTCTCGAGGACACCACGCGAGCGGCGACGCTCGAAACCGGCGAATCCGATGTGGTGCTCGAACTGGGAGAAGAAGCTGTCTTGATCCTGGGGAATGACCCGGCGTATCAGCTTGTTGACAGCACGGTGCCGGGCTGCCCGATCATCTTCTGGATGAACGTGGAGCACCCGATCCTTCAAGATATCAACGTTCGCAAAGCGATTCTGTACGGATTCAGTTCCGATCTGCTGTGCAACACGGTCTACCGCGGTCTTGCGACGCCCAGCTACGGGCCGCTCGCACCGGGGACGTGGGCCTACAACCCGGCAGTAGAGGACATGTACCCGTACGATCCTGAGCTGGCGCGGTCCATGCTCGATAACGCGGGCTGGATCGTGAATCCGGCCACCGGAATCCGCGAGAAGGACGGAGTTCGTCTCTCGTTGGACGCGAACGACATCACCGAAAAGCGCCGGATCGAGTTCTTCCAAGCGATGATGCAGGAAATCGGCGTTGACATCGATGCGCGTGCGGTGACAAGCGACATTCTCTACCAGATCACTCGAGAGGCCGACACGTACTCCATCGCATCCACCTGGTGGGCGTATTCGGATCCGGATGTTCTTCGAATCCTCTACCACTCGACGAACATCGGGACGGGGTTTGCCATCTCGCGCTACAACGATCCCGCGCTGGATGCGATGCTCGAGGCAGCGCTTGCTGAGATGGAACCATCCGAACGTGTACAGGACTACTACGCGATCCAAGAATTCATCATGGAGAAGGCACTCCTGGTGCCGATCTATGCGCGTTTGATCCACGACGGACTGCAGAGCAACGTTCGCGGATACCGCACCGATCGCGGTCAGTATCCCGTTCTCTTCGACGTGAGCCTCGAGCCGTAGGCGAAGGATCAAGCTGTGGCACGTCAATCCACATAGATCTTGAGGATGGCACAGCAGGTGAGTCGCACTTCTCTCACCTGCTGTGCGTCCCGAACCAAGAGATCTCCGGCCGCAACGGACAGCGAAGCTCCGGTCAAAGCGAGATCTTGCAAGAAATTTGAGAGGAAGCTGCAATGAAGGTTGGCCCGTTCGACATTCAACCAGGCACGAAACAACAACTGAACCTCGAGGTTGCCGAGACGATTACCGGTCCCCTGTCGATCCCCGTGACGGCGGTGTGCGGATCGCAGCCGGGACCGAAGCTCTGCATCATGGCCGCGTGCCATCCAGGCGAACTCAACGGTGTGGTCGCGTCGATCCTCCTTGCACAGCGGCTGGATCCATGCGAGTTGTCCGGTAGTGTGGTGATTGTCCACGCACAGAATGTCGTGGGCGTCCAGTTTGAGCAGGGGCACATCTCGCCGCTTGACTCGGTGAACATGGGACATGCATACCCGTTGGCGTCGGGTGGCGTGGCCGGAGACCAGGGAGCTGTCTCGCATCAGGGGGTTTCCGTCACGCACCACGCGGCGAACGCGATCTTCTCGGAATGCATCGTCGGATCGTGCGGAATCATCGATCTTCACGGCGGGGAGTATTTCGAGACGCTTCCGACCAACATCGAGATCCTGCCGATCGGCGAAAAGGAAATGGACGAGAAGACGCGGGAATTCGCGAAGATGTTCGATGTCGACCTTATCTGGGAAGTTCCCAAGGGCAGCATCCCCGAGATGCCCGACTACCCCGGCCGCGGATCCGCAGTCTGGGAAGCGGCGCAGCTTGGGATCCCGGGAGCGTTCTTCGAGGTTGGCGGGGAAGGCCGGGTTGAGACGGACCTCGTGGAGATGACGATCGAGAAGATCCTCAACGTCATGAGACACTTCGGAATCCTCCAAGGAGAGGCCGCTACGACGAATCCGCGTGTGCTGGTGGGCGGGCATGTCTTGTTTGCAGAGCGCGCGGGATTCCTTCTGAACCGTGTGAGTTCGGGGCAAGAAGTCAGCGCGGGAGATGTGTTGGGCGAGCTCATCGATTTGTCCGGTGCGGTTGTCGAGACGGTGACGGCACCGAGCGACTCGGTACTGACGAACATCCGAACGCTTGGCAGTGCGAACCCCGGCGACATGCTCTATGTGCTGGCAAACACGAACTAGGCTCAGTGTTCGCTTCAGCGGGTTCGGTTTATCCGCGGCGTGAAAGGAGAGGGGATCGCGAATGCAGACTCCACGAATTGAGCGGAAGATCCTTGAGAGATCGTGCGCAGGTGCACGCGTGCAGGTTCCGGTGACGACGATGACGGGTGGATCCGGCGGTCCGACGTTGGCCGTAATCGCCGGTGTCCACGGGTCGGAGTATGCGGGCATCGTGGCCGCGATGCAGTTGTCGCGAACTCTCTCGAAGGTCGATCTGGAGGGAGTTGTCAGAATCGTACCGATCTGCAACATCCCGGCGTTTTACGGGCGCTCGGAGTGTGTCTGTCCCGTGGACGGAAAGAACCTCAACCGCGTGTTCCCGGGGAACCCCGCCGGAACGTACTCCGACGTTCTTGCCGATCTCGTGTTCGGAGAGATCGTTGAAGGATCGGATTGCGTCCTGAATGTGCACGGTGGAGACATCTTCGAGAAGCTGCTGCCGTATGCGGGGATTGCTCAGATCGGCGATGAGGCGCTGGTAAGACAATGCGCCGACCTCGGTCATGTCTACGATCTTCCCTACGTTGTCACCTTTGCCGGGAAGAGCTCGGAATCCTACGGCATGGATCTCAATACGGCGGCTCAGGCCAGAGGGATCCCCGCAATGCTTGTCGAAGCCGGCGGAGAGGGCGTCTTGCGACAGGAGGAAGCCGACATTCATCTCAAAGGGATGACGAACATCATGAAGCACCTCGGAATGATCGAGGGGGATGTCGTGCGCGAGCAGCGGTCCCGTGAGATGACGACGGACTTCTGGCGGATCCCTAACGAGGGGGTCTTTCTTCCAAGTGTCAAGCTCGGCGATTGCGTCAAGGCAGGCCAACAGGTCGGCACGCTGTTCGACTGGCACGGTGAGCTGATGGAAGAGGTGCCGGCGCCCGCCGACGCGGAGATCCTGGCCATCGTCACAACCCCTGCCGCCCGCAAGGGAGCTGTGATGTACCAGGTCGTGTACTAGGACGTGCCGATCTTGCCGAACCAGCGGTGTCAGTGAGGTGAATCACATGACGGATCTGGCGGAACGAGTCAAGCTCTTGTCGGAAATCCACGGGCCGGTTGGCTGGGAGTGGAGAACCAACGAGTGGCTCAAGTCGAGATGGGCCCCGATGGGGGCACACGATTTCGAGTCGGTGCCACCGGGAAGCTTGCTGGCAAAGGTTGGAGGAACGGGTCCCAGAGTGGTTCTGGTTGCACACATCGACGAGATCGGTTTTGTCGTCAAGAGTGTGACGCCGGAGGGGTTACTCACCATCGTCCCTTCATTCCCCGATCGAAACGGGCGAGCTCCCAAGCGGATCGGACTGTTCGTTGCCGGGCAGCCGGCGGTGGTCCTCGGTGAGGAGGGGACGGTCGACGGCGTGTTCGCAACCGTGTGCGGTCATGCCACACGCTACGAGCAGTGGCAGAACGGGGAGATCCGGTGGAGGGACTTCTGGGTGGACATCGGCTGCGGATCGGCCGAAGAAGTACGGGCACGTGGTGTATTGCCAGGCACGCCTGTGCTGTGGAACCCGGCGGCCCGCCAGATCGGAACCAAGCTGATCGGGAAGGCGATGGATGACCGAGCGGGGATCGCCATCCTTGAGACCGTTCTTGCAGAAGTCGATCCCAGCGCGTTGTCCTGTGAACTCTGGATAGCCTCCACCGCCATGGAGGAATGCAATGCACTTGGAGCGATGGCGCTGGGGAAAGCCCATTCGTTCGATGCCGCGATCGTGTTGGATGTGGGTTTAAGCAGCGATTGCCCGGCAGTCTCCGAGGAAGATGTCCCTGCCCGCCTTGGCGACGGTGCTGTCGCCGTCGTGAAAGACAACGCGGCTCACTACGATGTCCGACTGATCCGCAGATTGGAGCGCTGTTCCCAGGCGGAGGACCTGCCGCTGCAGCGCGCTGTGTACGGGGTCGATGGATCGTACGCCAGCGATGGGTTGCGGCTCATCGCGCAAGGGATCCCGACAGCACTGCTGGCGTTTCCGACGTCCTATACCCACTCGCCGTGCGAAATGGTCGATACGCGGGATCTGCGTGTCGTTACGGATCTGTTGAAGGCTACGGTGACCCGATGGAGCGAGTTCGATGACTAGGTATCTGCTGAAACGGCTGGGCGGAGCGCTCTTCGTCCTGATCGGGATCATCACGCTTGTGTTCCTGATCATGCAGATGTTGCCGGGTGATCCTGCGGCAATCATGCTGGGATTCTCGTGTACGGAGGAACGGGTTGCAGTGCTTCGACAGGAGCTGGGGCTCGATGACCCGTTGATCGTTCAGTACGGGCGCTATCTCCGGAATCTAACCCGCGGAGATCTGGGACGGTCGATGTCGAAATCGATGCCTGTGAGCCGCCTGATCGCGCAGCAGATGCCGGCGACGGTCAAGCTTGCGTTCGCAGGTCTGGGTTGTGCGATCGTCTTGGGGGTCTTCCTGGGTGTCCTGTCTGCGAAGTACCACGGAACGTGGGTAGATACCGGCTGTATGATGATTGCGTTAACGGGGGTTTCCATTCCGAGCTTCTGGCTCGGGCTTCTGCTCATCTTCACGTTCTCGGTCACGCTCAACTGGGTTCCGATTGTGGGGACGGCGGGGATCGGCCGGTTGATCCTGCCAGCGCTTGCCTTGGGATTCCGCTCTGCCGGGCTTGTGGCGCGCTTGGTCCGGTCGAGCATGCTGGAAGTGTTGTCTCAGGACTTCATCCAGAGCGCAAGGGCGAAAGGATTAAGGGAATCGCGTGTTCTCTACAGGCACGCGCTGAAGAATGCATTGATCCCGGTGATCACCGTTGTAGGGCTTCAATTCGGGAGGCTTCTTGCAGGCTCGGTGGTGATCGAGAGTGTTTTCGGCCGTGAAGGGATCGGTCGTCTTCTTGTCGATGCCATCAATGTCCATGATATCCCGCTTGTCCAGGGTGTCGTGCTTGTCACAGCGATGTCGTACGTGTTGGTCAACCTGATCGTTGACCTGTCGTACACCCTTCTCGATCCAAGAGTGAGGTACCGGTAATGGAAGCGATCCGACGGCGCGAGAAGAGAGCGAAGAAGGAAGGGATCGAAAGCCCGGCACGCCTGACGCTTCGAAGGTTGCGCAAGAGCCCGAGTGCTCGTGCCGGTCTCGGGATCCTGTTGGCCATCATTCTGCTGACGTTGCTTGCTCCCGTGATCAGTCCCTACAACCCGACGAAGATGTCTCCCACCGAAGCGTTCCAAGCGCCAAGTGGAAGGCACTTGATGGGAACGGATGACTTCGGCCGGGATGTCGCTACGCGAGTCTTGTTCGGAGCTCGAATCTCCCTCGCGATCGGACTCATTGCGGTGGCGCTCGGAGGTACGATTGGAGCCACGCTCGGTCTGATTGCCGGTTATGTCGGTGGGAAATTCGACTTCATTCTCATGCGGATTGTGGACATCATGCTCGCTGTTCCGGGCATCCTCCTGGCGATGGTCATTATGGCGATTCTCGGTCCGAGTCTTACCAACGTGATGATCGCCGTCGGCCTTTCGGACATTCCGATGTACGTTCGGTTGGTGCGTGGTTGCGTGCTTTCGGCGAAAGAGAACAACTACGTGGAAGCGGCAAGAGCTCTCGGCTGCCCGCGCCGCAAGATTATCTTGAAGCACATCCTGCCGAACATCGTCGCTCCGTTGATTGTGTACTCGACGCTGGAAGTGGCGAACGCAATTCTTACCAGTGCTGCCCTGAGTTTCCTTGGCATGGGAGCGCAGCCGCCGACGCCCGAGTGGGGGTCGATGCTCAGCGAAGGGCGCAGGTACATACGATCCGCATGGTGGCTCATTACCTTCCCCGGCCTGATGATCGTGCTGTCCGTGTTGGGCATCAATCTGATGGGGGATGGACTGCGGGACGCTCTGGATCCGAAGCTGAAGCGCCGGTGAGAGCCGCCGAACGGGTGGCGGCTCTTCCGCGTTTGTAGAGAGAAAGGACGGCGAAGCCGGATGACGAAGGCGAATGCCTTGCAGAACGTGTCGGAGTGCCTGGGTCGGATTCAGCGGCTTGAATCGGCCCTCGCTTTGCTGCAGTGGGATCATCGGACCGGCATGCCCGCCGGAGCGCGAGAAGCCCGCGCGGACGTGATCGGAGAACTCTCCCGATCGATCTTTCAGCAAGTGGTCAGCGACGAGTTCGGCGGTTGCCTTGAAACGGCGATCCAAGAAGGAGTGGGACCGCAACACGACCGCAGCCTTCGAGAGATTCAGAGACAACGGGACCGTCTGCGATCGATTCCCGCAGACTTCTACGAGAGGCTCGCAGTGGCGCGTTCCCTCAGCGAATCGGCGTGGGAGGAAGCAAGAGCGGGGAACGACTACGCCGTCTTCCAGCCTCATCTGAAGACGATGATTGATTTGGGAAGGGAGCTTGCATCTTTCTTCGCTGATGGCGGCGATCCGTATGATGCTCTGATCGAGCAGTACGAGCCGGGGATGAACACGCGGAGCTTCGGCCTGTTGGTCGAGGATATCAAGGAGCACTTGCTCCCGCTGGTGCACGAGCTGTCCGAGAGGGACGAGGCAACCACCGCTGATCCCTTCTCGGGTGTGTCTTGCCCACATAGAGAACAGCAGGCTGTGCTGAGCGCCCTTCTCAGGCGGTGTGGTGTGGATTCCTCCAGGTTCACGCTGGGCACGACCGAGCATCCGTTCTCCTTGTTCATCCACCCCGGAGATGTGCGGATCGCCGTACGGTTCGACGAGCGGGATGTGCGGACCGGGTTGTTCACCTGCCTGCACGAAGGCGGTCATGCTCTCTATGCCCAGGGGATCCCGGCCGGCATGATGTGGATGGGCGTGGATAACGAAGGCGTGTCCCATGGAATTCACGAGTCACAGTCACGGTTCTGGGAGAACATTATGGGCAGGAGTCTCCCTTTCTGGGAGTTCTTCACGCCCGTTCTTGGAGCGAGCTTCCCACAGTTTCTCGATGTGTCCGCCTTCGATCTCTACCGAGCGGTGAATCCGGTGGGAACAGGTCCGGTCCGAATCAACGCCAACGAACTGATGTACAACTTCCACATCATTCTTCGATTCGAGATCGAAAGGGAGTTGTTTGGCGGCCGGCTCGGAGTGTCGGAACTCCCGGCCCGATGGCGAGAAGCCTCGTTGGAATACCTGGGCGTAGAGCCGTGTGGAGACAAGGACGGATTGCTCCAGGACATCCACTGGGCATCGGGCATCTTCGGAGGGTTCCCGTGCTATCTGCTGGGGAACCTGTACAGCGCTCAGCTTCACGCCGCGATGCGCGAAGCGATTCCCGGTATGGAGGAACAGATCCGGTCCGGATGTTTTGAGGACGTGCTCTCGTGGCTTCGCAGAAACGTCCACGAGAGAGGGAAGCAGGTCAGCCCGCAGAGACTCCTCTTGGAAGCGACCGGCCAGGAGCTGTCTGCGATGCCATACGTCTCCTACATCACAGAGAAGTACAGCGCGATCTACACCTAGGCAAGGAATCGGGCGGACTAAGTGAGTGAGTCCACAATCGCTCACAGAATGGCCTGTGCCGAGGTTCGGTTTGACGCGGGGAGGACGACGGGGCGAGAGCGAACCCGGCATTGCGAAGCTGACAACACGCAGGACATCGTAGCGGGGATCGGCAAACCTCGATTCGGTCATGAAGCGGGGGCGGGAGCAACGGCAGCGATTGAGGCGCTCCTCGGCGGTGCTGCGTGGGGTACTCGGAAGAAGTGTGTCGGCTGCCTGCGGAAAGATGCTAGGGGCTTCCCAGCGTCATTCGAGAGACAATGAGCTTCTTGGAGTACATGATGTGGGTGTGAATCAGCGCCTGTGCCGCCTCTACGTCACGTTTGACGAGGGCTTTGCAGAGCTGCTCGCAGTTGTCATCCAGCCCGACGAACGCCTTCTCGCGCACGCTCTCGTCACTCAGGACCATCCGGGTCCAATCACGCAACAGCTGATGAATGAGGCGCTCGAGACGTCGATTTCCGGCAAGAGTAGCCAGGTTGAGATGAAGCGGATCGCGGTGACGAATAAACATCTCGGGATCCGGCGGTTCGCCGTTGGGCATGCTTCTTAGGTCGCAAGTGTCTGCAAGCAGTTGCTCAAGTTGCTGGTCATCCGCACGGAGTGCCACAAGGCGGATCGCTTCCTTTTCCGCCATGAGCCTCATCTCGAACAACTCGTCAACATCCGAGACTCGGATCGGGGTCACGCGGTAGCCGACGCGCGGAAGGACCTCGACCCAGCCTTCTTGACTGAGCAGTGCCAGCGCCTCACGTACGGGCGTCTTGCTGACGTTGTATTGCTTGGCGAGTTTGCTCTCGACGAGGATGTCGTTGGGCGTAAGCCGCCACGAGAGGATGTCGTTTCGAAGCGAAACATAGAGCTGGTCGGTGAGCGTGACCTTCTTGTTGCCGGCGGTCTCCCGAACATGTCGTCCACCTGTCTTCTCCAAGTCGAATCCTCCTATCGATCATCGGACTCGGGGCGGATGGGATCTTGTGCACGCCGGCCGACTGTGATCGCGCCTTCTCTATGAAATATACTACGAATCGAGCACAGAATGCAACCTTGGGCAGGCTGATCACGCATTGTCAACATGCTATGATGGCGGCGCCTGTTCGTGCAAGGTTGGCGGATCGCGGCGAAGCGTGGAAGATGAAGCCGGTGCAAGGCCGCACAACCCGGCGGCGAAACGGCTTGAGAGAGAAGCCGCGGCTCTCTTTGCCGGCCGATCGGCCGACGGGGTTGAGCGGCAGAGGAGGTCCCATGCAATCACGCAGTTCCGAGCGATACGCGTTGACGGTTGACAGCGCCTTGCCGGAAGGAATCTGTCGTCCGGCATTGATCTGGGCGACGAGCATTGACGCACCGGAACCGAGCGAGCAACTTGCGGGGTTCGCGACCGCGTTGATCCATCGGGTGGCGCAGGCGGGGGAATCGTTCATTCCGCTTGAGCGCCGTCAGCTCGTGCGGAGGATGCTGCGGCACGGGAAGTACCGGCCAAGCGGACGGGGAAAACCCTCCAGTGAGTACTTGTTGCGGGCAGCTCTCGCGGGAAGCTTCCCTGCCGTGAATGGGCCGGTGGACGTGAACAACGCGATCAGCCTGGAATCGGGCTTCCCTGCTTCGATCTTCGATGTGGCTCTGTGCGGAAGAGAGCTTCTGCTCCGTCATGGTCTTGCCGAGGAATCGTACGTGTTCAACAAGGCGGGACAATCGATCGATCTGGAGGATCTCCTTGTTGTTTGTCGGCGGGATGATGCGGCGTGGGTCCCGTGCGGCAATCCGGTCAAGGATTCGATGTCGACCAAGATCTCCTCTGCGACGACCGACGTCATTGCCGTTCTCTATGTCCCCGCCGATGAGCCGATGTCGTTGACCGAGCAATGGGCGTGTTCGTTTGCGGAACTCCTACAGCAGGTGTGCGGAGCCGTTTCGACCGGGTACCTGGTGGTCGACGAACCGCGATCGGGATCCGGATTCGGGTTGAGCGAGGAGGCCGGAGATGCAGGGTGTGCATGATGATCGCAAGAAGACGAAAGGTCTCGAGATGAATCCGGCAAGAGGCGGGACGCTGTGAGGCACCACGTGAGACCGCAACGGATCCACCTGATCAGCCTGGGGTGTGCGAAGAACCTCGTGGATTCCGAGCGGCTCCTTGGCAGGTTCGCGTCCGCGGGAGCGCTTGTTGGTGTTCCCGCGGAGATGGCGGATGTCATCGTCATCAATACGTGCGGTTTCCTCTCTGCAGCACGTGACGAGGCTCGTACCGCGATTGCCGAGAGCCTTGCGGTCAAATCGAGAAACCCGGCGGTTCGCGTGCTGGTCATGGGATGCTTCGGCGAGTTGGATGCCGACGGGATTCGGCGAGAGTTTCCGAAAGTGGACGGGGTGTTCGGACTCGGGCAACAACGGGATGTGTGCGAGGCGAGCGGAGTGCCGCCGGTGGGGGAGGGGGGGCGGTTGCTGTTGACACCGCCTCACTCGGCCTTTCTTCGGGTCTCCGAAGGATGTGATAACCGGTGCGCCTACTGCCTGATTCCCGCGATTCGCGGTCCATTTCGTAGCCGGTCTTTCGACGAGGTCGTGGCCGAGGGAGCGGAGCTCGAGGCCTACGGAGTCAAGGAGTTGAACCTCATCGGGCAAGACACAACGCTCTACGGTTCCGATCTCTCACCGAGAACGACACTCTCGATGCTGCTCCGTCGGCTCGATCAGCTGGAGAGGATTGACTGGCTCAGGGTTCTCTACACCCATCCGGCTCACTTCGATGCGGAGCTCATCGACGCCTACCGGAGCGTGACGCATCTGGTCCCGTATGTTGATCTACCGCTGCAGCATCTTGATGACACGATCCTGCAACAGATGGGGCGGCATGTCACGAGAGAAGAGTGTCTTCGTCTGCTCGAGCGCTTGCGTTCGCAGATCCCGGGGATGGTGATCCGTACAACGTTCATCGTTGGGTTCCCCGGCGAGACCGAAGCGCAATTCATGACGCTTCTCGACGATGTCGAACGGATCCGGTTCGATCATCTTGGGGCGTTTGCGTTCTCGCGGGAGCCGGGGACGCGTGCGTACTCCATGGACGATCAAGTTCCGGAATCGGAGAAACTGCGGCGTGTTGACTCGCTGATGCTCACCCAGCAGCGTATCGTTGCCGAGCAGGCTCGGGAACGCATCGGGCAGACCGAAGAGGTCCTCATCGACAGCTATCACGAGGATAGCGGCTTGTGGGTCGGACGTACCGCGGGACAGGCACCCGATGTCGACAGCGTAACGCTTGTCAACGCTGGTGACCGTGAGATCCGCGCCGGGGACTTGATCGGAGCTCGGATCCAAGCGGTAGATGGCTACGACCTGGTTGCCGAGGCGGAGAGCTAGCGTGGGGCGTGTCGATCGGCTGACGCCGTATCGGTGTAGAGCGGCACAACAGCAGACAGGCACGCGATGGTGGCGAAGCTGGCACATGGCTCTCACCTCGAGGTTCGGTACGGAATGCTCCGGTTTGTGTCCGCGGAGCTGTTTCGCCCTTGACAACCTGCGCGTTGGGACTACACTACGCCGGTCTCCTCCGGCATCGGAAGGATGATGGGACCCGATGCCGGGAGTCGCTTGGACAAATCATGACGCTAATCAGACGTTTACTCCGCAGAGACACCGAGCCTTGGTTCCTCGCCGTTGCGCTGGCGAGCCTTGCAGCAGGAACGGCTTCGATCCTCATCCCCTTGTGGGTGGCAACGTGGTACGGCGGGTCGGTGGGCGATGTCGGGGTGCTCTCGAGCTTGGTCAGCCTGGTTGGAGTCGTTGGGAGCCTGTTCTGGGGGAGGCTCTCCGATGCCGCACATCGCCGCAAGCTGTTCGTGGTGGGAAGCTACATCATGACCGGGGTCAGCTACATCGTCATGGGGATGGCCGGCTCGTACGGACAGCTTGTCGCTTGGAACATGGTCCAGAATCTGTTCTGGGTCGCCAACGCGTCCGTGACGGTGTTGATCGTCATCGAGAACCAGGATGAGGACAAGTGGGAAACGAAGATCGGGAAGCTCAATCAAGCAGGAGCGCTTGGATGGGTCGCAGGTCTGGCGCTGGGTACGCTTGCATTGGTTGGGGGCGGAGAGTCGGTTGGCGAAGCGGGCAGGATCCGGTTGCTGTTCCCGGCGATCGGAGCTGTGGCGATCGGAGCTGCGCTTCTTGCCGCACGCTATATCCCTCGAACAACGCCGCAGTACACGAAGCGGCGGTTCCGGGGGGTTGCGCTTGCGGTCGGAAACCTGCTGTTCGAGCGAGCGCGATTCAGTCCGTTTCACCTGTACCACCGAATCTCGCCGAAGCGCATCTGGGCGTCGCTTCAAACGGAAGCCGAAGGGTTTCGCCCGGGAACGAAGAGGTTCCTCCTGACCACACTTGTCGCGTACGTGGCGTTGGGATTCATCGCGATCCCGCTCCCGTTGTTGCTGCGGGAGCGGCTCGGAGTTTCGTCGTCCGGTGTGTTTCTTTACTCGCTTGTGCAAAACATCGGAGTGGCTCTCGCTTATCCGTTGGTGACACGCCGGATTGCTCGCAAGGGGACCCGGGGTGTCCACGGGGTGGCGCTGGCGGTGAGGGTGATCCTGTTCGGCGCCGGGGCTGTCTGGCTAAGTGGAAGCGGCGAGAGCCTTCCTGCATGGATTCTCTTGCCGGCGTTCTTGGTGTATGGTGTCAGCTGGGCATACTTCCAGCTGTCGGGGATTGCGCTCATGTCAAGGGTGGCGCGGGCGAAGAACCGAGGGCTTGCGTTGGGTCTATACAATGCACTGGCCGGTGTTGGGTGGATCGTTGCCGGCGTCGGAAGCGGAAAGATGGCAGATGGCCTCGGCTATCAGGCATCGACCGCCGTTGCGGCGGGGTTGCTGTTGGTTGCGTTGTTGATGTTGCGGACGGTGCCCGACCCGGCAAAGGCCGGGAACGTTTCGCGGAAGGCCGATGAGCGGCCCATCGGGCAGCCTGCCTCAGAAGACGGCCCCGCAAAAACGTCCAAGACGGAGGCAACGAACAAGCCGCAAGGAGGTCTCAGCAGGTGGATCCGAAGCGGATGGCACGGTATGCACGAATCTACGAGCAGCTCCGCGCACTGATCAAGGAGAAATCGCCGACGTGTGTTGCCGCGATGGCAACGATCTGCGCAGTTCTCCACGCCAAGATGCCGCATCACAGCTGGACGGGGTTCTACTTCGTCGCAGGCGACGATGAGCTTCACGTCGGGCCGTATCAAGGACCCGTGGCGTGTCAGATCTTGAAAGGGCAGGGAGTGTGCTTGGAGGCAGTCCGGAGGGACGCTCCGATCATTGTCGCCGATGTTGACGGGTTCCCGGGGCACATTGCGTGTGATGCCCGCTCTCGTAGCGAGCTGGTCGTCCCGATCCATGGCCGGCGACCGGCCGAAGTAGTCGCCGTCTTCGATGTAGATTCGACCCGGACTTCAATGTTTGGGGAAAAAGATATCGCACCGCTCGAGGAAATCCTTTCACTTCTTAGACCGCTGATCGGTGAGGGACGCTAGCGGGAATCGTGGAGGGAATCGGCTCGATGAATGTCCTGCGGATGGCCATCGATCGAACTGATTAGCGGTCTATTCGATTCAAGTCGAGTCAGGCGACCGGGGTAACGTTTCTCCAGCCAGCGCGCGAGCAGATATCCGGCGGCGGCGAGGCCGAGCAGAGGTCCCCAGATGCAGGCGAAGTAGGTGCGGCGGATTGCCAGGCCCCCGAGATCGATGGCGGCGATCGCCCCGCCACCGATGAAGAGTGCCGCCGACATCGGCCGCAGCGTCTGGCGTCAGTGCCGGAAGAACTCCCCCAAAATGAGGATCTCACCCACGGAGAACAGAGCGATCCACAACCAGGAAAGAGAGAGGTTGTCTCCGAATGGCTTCAGAAGGTCGAGGAGGACAACAAGCGCGCCTGCTTCCCAGACAACCACGCCCAAGACGGCGAAGGCACCCCTTGGGGCGTGAGCTTGGGTGTCTGTCTGCGATGGCTGATCACACCTTGCAGTTTGCATATCCCTAACCAGCATACATGAAGGGTGAGCCGGGCAACAACACCGATGATGAATGTCCGCTTCTTGTTCGACGGCGTGCTCCGACCGACGGAACCTGAGCGGTCGGCCGCGGGTAGATGGACTGACAGAAGCGAAAGATTCAAGCGGGATCGCTCGCGATGTACAACCGGCCGACCTCCAAGGACGGAACCGTGAGCGATCCCGTGTTTGCTACGGTCGACATGACGGGAAAGACCGAGTTGTCGTTCGGATTGAGCTGCGGATCGTAGAATGGGAAGCGGAACGAGATCCCGTCGGAAACGGGACAAGGAAGGGGATATGAATCGTAGTAGGATCGCTCTTGTCGGAGTCGACGCGGACGACACGTTGTGGCACAACGAAACCATCTATCGGGAAGCGGAAGAGATGTTCTGCGACGTCTTGGACGCTGCGAGCGGGGATGATGTGCGCGCGCTTCGGCAGGAGTTGCTCGCCATCGAGACAGGAAACGTCCCTCTGTACGGATATGGGATCAAGAGCTTCGTGCTGTCGATGATCGAAACGGTGGCGCGTCGGGAAGGCGATGTCGTACCCACGAACAGGCTTCAGGATCTCCTCGGCATCGCACGCTGGATGATCGAACATGAAGTGTCGCTGCTCGACGGTGTTGCGCCGACGCTTCGAACCCTGCAGCGTGAATACCGGTTGGCCCTGATTACCAAGGGCGATATTCTTGATCAGCGGCGCAAACTCTCCCGGTCGGGAGTGTCGGACGTGTTCGACCGTATCGAGGTTGTCAGCGAGAAGGATGAGCGTGTCTACAGGGAAATCCTCCTGCGATGCGGGGTTCCTCCGGAGCGGTTCGTGATGATCGGCAACTCCCTGAAGTCGGACGTCCTTCCGGTGGTTGCAATCGGTGCGGCGGCGATTCATATTCCGTATCCGCATGAATGGGAACACGAGACAGTATCCCGGCGGGTGGACGAGCCCGGTCGCCAGCGGTGGATGTCAACAGAGCGATTCGGTGACGTCCCGGCGCTGCTCCGGTCGATCGATGCGAACCGATGCCGGGGCGCGTGAGAGCTGGTGCCGGCAGCTTGCTTCCGGCATGTCCCCACCGGATAAGGATCGAGCGCGGAAGGACGCGTCACGGGTTCCCGCAGTCGCCGGGTAAGAGTGGGATTCTTGAGAGGACGGAGAGGTTGTCGATTGTGAGTCGATGGAATTGCGGCAGAGGGTGCCGGCGCTCGCGTCCATCGGGACCGTCGTCGCAGCCGGAGGAACCATCGACGCGAACGAAGCCCGGAGGGGTGGAGATTTCCATCGATCTCTTTGTCGGTTACGCCGAAGAAGATCTCGGCCGCTGGCGGGAGGTTCTCGGGTGTCGTGTAGGGTCGCGTGACACACGGCGCGGACCGGGGCGGCTCTCGGATGTCCGTTGGGCGACATACGGTGCAGGTGTCGCTCCGCACATTCAGGTGTGCGTGACGTACGAGGGCGGGTTCACGAGTTGGATCCGCGGTGCATCGTTCGGGGAGGTTCACACCGAACTCTGTGTCCCGGAGCCGCTTGCGCAGATGCTGAACGCCGCGGCGCAAGCCGACGATGAGACGCAGAGAAGCCAAATCCTTGATCGATGGTCGGCGGATCGACAACAGGCGGAGGACGCGTACCGCTTGCAGCGGATCGGAGAGCTGCAAGATACAGTGCGTCGACGAAACACTGCCGGATCGTATCCTGCGAACAAGTGATGTCGAGTGGATCCGACAACGGATGTCACGATGTGCTGCTCTGCCGGGTTTCATGTAGATCCCATATCTTGCTGATTCGCGGACTTGTTGCTCTAGCCTAGGGAGTACACAATTCCCGTAGGTTAGTGTATACTGACTATCAGGCAAAGAGTAGTCGGTACTCTTGAGCGGATGTTATAGGGAGAGGTGACAAGGATGCCTGCAAAAGAAGCCGTGAAAACACTGTCCATCTACATTCCTAAGTCGAAGATGGACAAGAAGCCTGTGGCTCGGCTGGAAAAGCTGAGCAAAGACCGTGATCGTTCCATCAATTATCTGGTTGTGGAAGCGATCCTCGAATATCTCGACCGGCACGAGAAGAAGTAGTTCATCTGTCGAGATTCGCTTGACGGTCCGATTCCGATCCGGGTCCCGCGCTGCCGGGAGGAGGAAGCCGATTTGTGGCACGCACGTGTCCGTATGTTCCATCGGACATCGTGTCACTCACTCGTGCCTCCAACACCGGGTTTCGCGAGGACCGGCATGGGATGATGGGGGCCACGGCGCGCCGGTGCGAGTTTCCTGCTAGCGTCATCCCCTATACTCCTGTAGAAATATCTCTTCTTGGTATCTCCATCCCGGCAACGTGATTGTTTGTTGTCTCGTGATCCGACTGAATCTACCATCTTGACGCCATGATACGAACGACGATCGCTGTGTGTCTCGGTGTCGGTGTGCTCATGCTTGCCGGGTTTCCGTCTTTCGGAGAGATCTTGCATCTTCGACTCGAGGGATCGATCAATCCGGTGAGCCGAGACGTGGTCACTCGTGTGATCGCCATGGCCGAGGATGAACGTGCAGAAGCTGTTCTCGTCGAATTGAACACCCCGGGCGGACTGGGCGAATCGATGCGCGACATCATCATGGCGATGCTTGCCTCCGACCGGCCGATTCTTGTGTATGTGTCGCCGAGCGGCGCACGGGCAGCATCCGCTGGGATGTTCATCACGATGGCCGCAGATATCGCGGCGATGGCCCCGGGAACGAACATCGGCGCAGCAACCCCGGTGAGTCTGGGGGGGGATGCGGACGCCACGTCTTCGGAGAAAGCGATCAACGATGCCGCTGCGTTCGCGCGGTCGATCGCCCAGCAGAGGAACCGGAACGAAGCGTGGGCTGAGCTGGCGGTGAGGCAAGGAGCTTCGCTGTCGGCCGAGGAAGCGCTTCAACTCGACGTGATCGACGTGATTGCCGCCGACATCCAGGAGCTGCTTGCGGCGGTGGAGGGTCGGAGCCTTGCCGACGGGAGCATCTTGCACGTCGCTTCCGTACGGATCCGAACGGTTCGGCCGACACTGCGGGAGCGATTGTTGGCGTATCTCGCCGACCCCAACGTTGTGTACGTCTTGTTCCTGCTTGGCCTATTCGGCCTGATTTACGAGTTTCTCCAACCCGGAGTGGGGTTCGGGCTTGCCGCCGGAGGCGTGTGTCTCGCGTTGGCGCTGTTCGGCATGCAGATCCTGCCGGTCAGCGTTGTCGGGGTGGTGTTGGTCTTGTTTGGTGTAGGATTGATGATCCTCGACCAGTTCACTCCGACCTATGGAATCCTTACCGCCGGCGGGATCGCGGGGCTTGCGATAGGATCGCTAGCGTTGTTCGATCTTCCGGGTTCGTTCGGAGTCTCTTGGGTAACCGTTCTTGCGGTCGTGGCAACGATCGCGGCGTTGTTTCTGTTTGTGGTCGGAAAGGGGTTGTCGGCGCAGAGGCGCGGAGCGCGAACGGGCATGGAAGCGATGTTGGGACGCCTTGGAACGGCGAGGACGCCGCTCGCCCCGACGGGACGGATCTACGTTCACGGAGAGTATTGGACCGCACGGGTGCGTGGAGAGGACGAGAAGCAGGGGGTCGATCCTGGGGACGAGGTCGTTGTCGTCGGTTTTTCCGGACGGACCCTGATCGTCGAGCGCATCAAGCGATCGGATCGGGGTTCCTGAACAGGATGGAGATGCAGCACTTCATGGGAGGATCAAGCGGATGAGCCGCCTGGAGCATTGGATTCTTGCGTTGATGTTGATTGCGATGATTGCCGTCTTCGGTGGGCTGATGTACATCCTTGTCGGTGTGCAGCGAGACGGAATCCGGATCCATGTCGAGGGCGAAGTGATGCTCGGCACCTCGCAGAGCAACGGCCCGGCGATGGTGGAGCTTGTGATGTCGGACGCTGTTCAGTTGGTCGGCGGGGAAGAAAACGGAGCCCTATCCGCAGAGATCGGACTCTTCAACTGCCCCGATTGCGGTGGGGTTATGGTTCCGTCAAGATGGAATCCGTTCAGCGGCGAACTGGAGTGGCAGTGCGTTTCGTGCGGATTGGAGCTCCAAGGAACGGAGGCCGACGGACCGTAGGGCCTCTCCAGGGCTACCGAACGGGAGATCCCGACGTCCAGGCCATGGTGAAGAAACGCTCGAACTCTGCGGCCACCGATGGAATGTTGAGGAGAGCGATGGCCGCTTCGTTGTTGCGTTCGAGTGCGTAGTAGTTCCAGTTGGTCGATCCGACGAACACATGGCGCTCGTCGACGATCGCCAATTTGGCGTGGGTCGTTGCCCCGGGTTGATCGAGGCGAACGTCGACTCCGGAGAGAGCGAGGAGGATCGCCGCTTCCAGATTGGCTCTGGCGCTTTCGGGATACGGAGCACAATCGTCGAAAATCACACGCACATCCACCCCTCTTGCTGCGGCACGGATCAACGCATCGATGATGTGGTTTGAGACGCTGTCTGCGAATCCGGGATAGTGGGCAACGCGGTACATCACGACGTGGATCGATCGCTCGGCGGTGGTCAGATAAGGCACGACCCACGATGCGTAGTTGGTGCTTGCGTCGGTATCGGGTAGCGGAACAAGGGCCGGCGTGTCTTGGCGTGGCACGGGTGAAGGCGCAGAGACGCCGGCAGCGCACAGTGTGTCTTCCCACAAACGATCGACATAGCCGGTGAACGATGCGGCCACCGAGGATCCGACGATGGCAACTCCGGCCTGCCACTGCTGTTCGAGAGCATGAGCGTTCCAATTCGAGGAGCCGATGATCGCTGTCTGTCGGTCGATAACCAACAGCTTGGCATGCGTCGTGATCTCCGGTGAGTCGAATCGTGCGTCGATCCCGGCTTGGCGGAGGGCCTCAAGAACGGGACGGTTTCGCTCGGTGATAGCGGGTGCCCAGTCGCTGCAATCGAGCAGGACGCGGACATCGGCGCCGCGGTCGTGAGCGGCAATCACCTCCGACCACAAATCCACATCATCCCATTGTGCCGAAGACAAGACGAGATCGACGGATACGTCCGCTTCCCGAAGGGCATCGAGGACGTACGGCTCGTACTGCCTACGGCCGGGGGAATCGACAAGCGGACAGATCTCGACGAACTCGGTCATCACGCAATCGTCCGTCCGAGCGCAAACGGAGAGGGAAACGACGAGGAGTGCAGCAAGGACGACTTGCAACCGGTGTCTCATGGTCGGGTAGAATCGTAGTCGAAGGAGGGGCGTATGGTCAAAGAACTTCCAATACATCAGATTCGAAAAAAGACCGACCCGGATGCCCTCGGATTCGCCACGACTGCTGAGCTTGAACCCCTTAACTGGATCATAGGACAGGAACGAGCGATTGAAGCGCTGAAGCTGGGACTGGGGATCAAGGACGAGAAGAATCGATACAACATTTATGTGGCCGGGGGGCCTGGGACAGGCAAGATGTCCGCCGTGCAAGACTTCCTGAGCCGGGTGAGCAAGTCGGCGCCACAGCCTCCGGATCTCTGCTACGTGCACAATTTCGAGAACCCTTACAACCCACGCTACCTGGAGCTGCCGGCGGGAACGGGCTGTCAGCTTCGGGACGACATGAAGCACCTGATCGAACGGTTGAAGCGGGAGATTCCGAAGTCGCTGGAGTCGGACGAGTTCAAGGCGAGAAGCAAGAAGATCGCGGAACGGTACGTCGAGCGCCGTAACAAGCTGTTCGAGGAGATGGAGACGAAGTCTCGCCAGCTGGGATTTGCGATCCAGCGAACGCCGATCGGGATCAACACGCTTCCGTTGCGAGAAGGCGGAGAGCCGCTGAGTCAGGAGGAATACGAAGCGCTCAGCGAAGAGGAGAAAACGGCGATCCGTGAGAAGCAGGCCGAAGTCCAGAGCGTGATCCAAGAGAACCTCCAACAGATTGCGCATGTGGACGAGGAGCGCGAAGGCGAGATCAAGGAGCTGGCGAAGCAGGCCGTGTTGTTCATGATTGCGCCGATGTTCGATCAGCTTCAAAAGCGATACGGCGAGGTGGAGAAGGTGGTCCGGTTCCTGCAGGACGCCAAGAACGACATTGTCGAGCACCTCGGAGATTTTCAGCAAGGCAAGAACGGCGGACAGCGGATGGCGCTTCCGTTCCCCGCTGTACAGAGCGACCCTCTCAAGCGGTATCTGGTGAACGTGTTTGTCGATCACTGCGGCACCGAAGGCGCCCCGGTGATCGTCGAAGAGAGCGCGACGTATACCAACCTGTTCGGTGCGATCGAGCGGCGTGTCCAGATGGGCGTGGCAACCACCGACTTCACGATGATCAAGCCGGGATCTCTTCATCGTGCCAACGGTGGGTACCTCGTGTTGAACGCCAACAATCTGTTCCGCACGAGTCTCAGTTGGGACGCCCTTAAGATCGCCATGAAGCGGGGAGAGATCCGCATTGAGGATCCGATGCAGATGCTCGGGTACTCCACGACCGAGGGTCTGAAGCCGGAGCCGGTACCGTTCAAGATGAAGGTCATCATCATCGGGAGCCCGATGATCTATGAGCTACTCCACATGTACGACGAGGACTTCTCCAAGTTCTTCGCCGTCAAGAGCGAGTTCGACACTGAAATGGACCGGTCCGAGGCCAATGAAGTCAATCTGGCGCGATTCGTTTGCACCCGCTGCACCGAGTCGGGATTGTTGCCGTTCGATGCCGATGGAGTGGCCCGCATCGTCGAGCATGCCTCGGAGCTCTCCGGCGATCAGCAGAAGCTGTCGTGTCGGTTCAGCACGCTGTCTGCCTTGATCAAGGAATCGTCGTATTGGGCCGAGGAGGACGGAGCGGATGTGGTCACAGCCGGTCATGTCCGGACGGCTCTCCAGAAGCGGGATGATCGCTCGAACCGGATCGAAGAGAAGATCCAGGAGATGATCGAGCGGAACCACATTCTTGTCGATACGGAGGGCGAGCGGGTCGGACAGCTTAACGGCCTTGCCGTTCTTCAACTCGGGGATTACATGTTCGGCAAGCCGTCCCGGATCACGGCGACGGTCCACGCCGGCAAGAGCGGCATCGTGGACATCGAACGGGAAGCGGATCTTGGTGGGCACTCTCACACCAAAGGGATCATGATCCTGAAAGGCTTCCTCGGGGAACGCTTCGGAAGCGAGAAACCGTTCAGCATCTCAGCCAGTCTGGCGTTCGAGCAGAGCTACTCGATGGTCGACGGCGACAGTGCGTCAAGCACGGAGCTGTACGCTCTTCTGTCCAGCATATCGGGGGTGCCGATCCGTCAAGGGATCGCCGTCACCGGCTCGGTGAATCAGAAAGGGGAAATCCAACCGATCGGCGGTGTCAACGAAAAGATCGAAGGATTCTTCAAGGTCTGCAAGGCGAAGGGGCTCACCGGCGAGCAGGGGGTGATGATCCCATGCCAGAACGTCGACAACTTGATGCTCCCCGAAGAGATCGTCGAAGCGGTGCGTGAAGGCAAGTTCCACATCTATGCTGTGGCCACGGTGGAGGAAGGGATCGAAACCCTGACGGGCGTTGTTGCCGGTGTCCGCGGCGAGGATGGTGGCTTCCCCGAGGGTTCCGTGTTCTATCGCGCGGAGCAACGGGTCGAGCGGATCCGCGAGGCGCTGAAGGAAGAGGAAGAAAAGGAAGAAGAGGAAGGCGGAGAAGAGTCGTGCGTTCAGCATGACTCCGTAGAGCCAGAGGAACAGCGGGGAAAATAGCAGCACAGATCGTGGATCTCGGTGCCCGGCGACATCGGAAAGGCACGGGTCTACAGCGTACGTGACAGCAAGAGGGAAGGAACGGGCCGGCATCTGCCGGCCCGTTTGTGCTTGAACAGACAGAGTAGCCATCTTGCACAGGATCGTGCCGCGGCTCTTGACATGGGGCACGGAAGTGTCTAGTCTGAGTATCGTAAAACACGACAACGTGTCGCGTATAGCGAGACAACAAGGAGGCTCGATGGCAGGTCCGTCTTCTTCACGTGTGATGCTCCGCGGATTGGAGCTTCTCGAATACCTTGCGGATGCGAGGAACGGCTGCGGCGCCAAAGATGTTGCGGAGTTCCTTGGTGTTCATCGAAGTTCTGTCTATCGCTACTTGTCCTTGCTTGTCGAACGAGGATATGTCGAACGGACCGATGTAAGCAGCTACCGGATCGGTCCCAAGATCCTCGAATTGGCCAATCTGGTTTTGGACCGAATGGATCTCCGCGAAATCGCTCGTCCGTTTCTGATTGAACTCTGCCAGCAGACCGATACAACCGTTCACCTATGCAGGCTAGATGGTGCGGACGTTGTGTATCTCGACAAGGTCGAAACGGATCGTTCGTTGCCGTTGGTTTCGAGGGTCGGCGGACGTGCGCCTGCATACTGTACAGGGGTTGGCAAGGCACTTCTGTCTCACATCTCACCCGAACGGCGTCACTTCATTCTGCGGGACGTCAAGATGGAAGCCTTCACCCCCACGACCCATGTCACGATGGCTTCGCTGGAACAGGACTTGGGGCGGATTCGCGAATGTGGCTATGCGGAGGATCGATGTGAACACGAGGAAGGCATTTCCTGTGTCGCCGTTCCGATCTTTGATTTCTACGGTGAAGTCGTGGCTTCGATTAGCGCAACGGATCTGAGCCGTCGGTTGGACGAGAAGAAGGAAGTCCTCGTCCTCACACTTCAGGAGGCAGCTGGAGCGATCTCGGCTCGCTTGGGAGCAGACTGCAAGGAGGCTTGTTCGTGAGTGAGGAAAAGAGAAGACTCGTTTCGATGGAGCAGATCAGCAAACACTTCGGAGGTATCGAAGCGCTCAGCGAGGTTGACTTCCATCTGGATGCCGGCGAGATTGTTGGGCTTGTTGGAGACAACGGTGCCGGCAAATCAACACTCATCAAGATTCTCTCGGGGATCTATGTGCCCGATGAAGGGCGGATTCTCATCGACGGGAAACCGGTGCGTTTTGAGGGAGCCATGCACGCGAAATCCCTCGGAATCGAAACCGTGCATCAGGATCGAGGGTTGGTTCCATCCTTTCGTGTGGCGCAGAATCTGTTTCTTGGACGAGAGAAGACTCGATTCGGGTGGTTGAAGCGTCGGGAAATGGACAAAGAGGCCCATGAGGCCGTGAGCCGACTGGGGATCGAGATTCGCTCGTACCGGGCTCCTGTTGGCACCATGTCTGGAGGGCAGCAGCAGGCGGTGGCGGTCGCCCGCGCCATTTCCACGAGGCCGAAGGTCGTGATCCTCGATGAGCCGACGGCTGCCTTGGCAGTCAAAGAGGTTGGGAAGGTTCTCGGGGTTGTGTGCCGGTTGCGCGAAGAGGGAATTGCCGTTGTTCTCATCAGTCACGTCCTCCCGGAGATTTTCCAGGTCACGGATCGTGTGGTCGTGTTGAGGCGGGGCCGCAAAGTGGGCGATGTGCCTACACGAGATGCAGACCAGGATCTGCTTGTGAAGTTGATGATCGGCACGGAGGTGGTCGGCTGTGCTGGGTAATCGTGAATGGCAGCTCCTGCCGATGGATGTGGGTGCGTTGCTCACCGGTCTCCGGATCATGGGAACGGGAGGCGGCGGATCGGTCGAATTTGGCCGAACGATCATCGAGAACGACCTCAAGCACGGAAGAACGTACCAACACGTTCGTCTGGGCGATGTCCCAGACGGCGCATGGGTGGCAAGCGGCGGAATCATGGGGTCTGTGAAAGTGCTTGAGCAGTTCTCCCCTGCGGAGATCGTAGATAGATGGGAAGAGCGGTTTGAGCCGCTTCTCGCTCTCCGGGCGTTGGAGAACTACTTGGGTCGCAAGATCGATTTCGTTGTTCCCTTTGAGCTTGGTGGGTTGAACACTCCTGTGATTCAATCACTGGCCGCACGTGCCGGGATTCCCGTGATTGACGGAGACGGGGTCGGGCGATCGGCTCCCGAGACACAGATGACCAGCTTCATCGGTCACGGAGTTTCCGTCACCCCGATGCCGCTGGCAGATGCGGAAGGGAACATCATCCTTGTCACAGAGGCAACGACTCCGTTTGTTCCCGACGAGATCGGACGGTTTGTGATCACTCGGGGTGGAGGCCAGGGGGCAAACGCTCACTACCCCATGGATGGGCGAACAGCGCGAAGAGCGATCATCCCCGATTCCATTTCGATGGCCCTGGAACTCGGACGAGCGGTGAACGATCTCCAGGATGCGAAGGAAATAGCGGACGCGGTGGCAGCAAGTCTTGGGGGACAGATCGTCTTCTCTGGCGAGGTGATGTCTCTGGAGGAACAGGATGCGATGGGATTCCTCGTGCAGAACGCGTTGCTTGAGGGGCGTGGCGCATCCCGCGGGGACACCATGGATGTGCTCATCAAGAACGAATTCATGCTCGCCACGCTGAACGGGGAGGTCGGTTGCGTGTTCCCGGATCTTATCCTGCTGATTGATGAGCAAGGCCGCGGAGTCATGAGCGCTGACCTTTCGATTGGCGATCAGGTTCGAGTGATCGTTGCGCCGTGCCACCCGAGGCTTCGGGAGGCTGTTGCCGATGAGGTCGGTCGGATCGCACTCGGACCGGCCCGTTTTGGGCGTCCGGATCTGTCGTTTTCTCCCGTAGAAGAGCTTTCGACGACGTGGGGGTTGTCATGGGAAGGCCGCTGAGGATTGTAGGGATTAATGCAAGCCCGCGTAGGAAGGCGAACACCGAGTTGATGGTGTCCGCAGCGCTGGCTTCTGCCGAGACGACGGCTGCGTTGATGGGATTCGAGCCGGACGTCGAGTTGGTTTCCCTTGGGGGGAAGAAGATCAGTCCCTGTCTGGGGTGCGATCAATGCGCCGCTCAACGCCGTCCTTGCATTGTGAACGATGACTGGCACGAATTGGCACGCAAGCTCTATGACCCGATGCCACAGGCAATCGTGTTTGGATCGCCGGTGTACTTCTTCAACCAGAACGCACTAGGCCGGGCATTTATGGAGCGCTGTACATCCCTTGTCAAGCAGCTGTGGGATCCTGCATTCCCGTTGGAGAAGCCGGATTGGAGTACGACGGCGGCCGGTGCTGTGGCCGTTGGGTATGACCGAAACGGTGGTGTTGAGTTCACGCTGACGTCGATTCTCCAGTGGTTCCTTGTGATGGATTTTGTCACGGTCGGCGGCTTCTACATCGGGGGGGCCGGATGGACGGGAATGGAGACCGGTCGGCAGTCCGTAGGCGATGATGTCCACGGGCTGGAAGCGGCACGCCTTGTCGGGAAGCGAGTAGCCCGGACAGGGGCGTTGCTTGCCGCCGGTCGGGAAGAGTTGGGCCAGGCTTCGAATATCGATACAAGCTGGAGAAGCATGAACGCTCCCTTGTGAGGAAGGAGGTGTCAGGGAGAACGATCCACAGAGTGAGGTTCTTATGACCTTGATCTTCAAGCGCTTGCACGAGGCGAATGCCTCGGGATGGCGAGGAGACACGCGATAAGGAGGGAGTATGCGTCGAGCTATAGGAGCAGCAATTCTGATGGTGTTGCTTGTCGGCCTCTCGCTGGGTGTATTGGCCGATGGGTACAAGGTCGGCATTAACAACTTCGGGCAGGCAAACTTCTTCGCACGCATTGGGAGAACCGTACTGATCAACGTTGTGGAAGCTCTCGGCGGAACGGCTGTCAGTACCGTCACCGACAACGTCCCCGATAGGATCGCGGCAATTGAGAACTTCGTTGCACAGGGTGTTGACGCGATCATCATCCAGGAAGGCGACATCAAGATGGCCGAGCCGGCGCTTCAGGAGGCGAGTGATCGAGGAATCATCATTGCGTCGATGGATGCGGGAACCGCTCCGTTTGTCGATCTTGTCGTAGAGTCGAACAACTGGGTCATGGGCGCAATGGCGGCAACGGAACTGATGAACCGCGTGAAGGGCGAGTCGGAAATCGTTCTGATCACCAACCCGCTTGGACAAATGATCCGCATGCGCGCAGGCGAACTTGAACTGGTTCTCACCGAGTATCCGAACTCTGAGATCATCGGCGAGATTGTCTACGCATGGCCGGACTTCTTCCCGGATATCAAGGCGAAGATGGAGTCGATCCTGATCGCCAATCCAACGGCCGCCGACGTGAATGCCGTATTCGCAACGTTCGACGGCGCAGCCGTGGCCGCGGCGTCGGCGATTCGTGACGCAGGACGACAGGAAGAGTTCGTGATTGTCGGCATCGACGGCGATCCACAAGCGTATGAAGAAATGTCGCTTGCGGACAGCCCGATGATGGCCACCGTCGCCCAGCAGCCGTGGCTGATGGCCGAGACGCTTGTGAGACAGGTATTCACCCTGCTCAACGGCGAAGAGCTTGCAGCGTACCACACATACATCCCATCCACGCTTGTCACAAAGGAAGCTCTTCCTCCGCGGAGCGAGTGGCCGTTCGCAGAAAACTACGAGGACTACGGCACGGACGCCACACTATAGACGAAGTACGAACGGAATCAGAGGTGGGGATCCCATCCGGGGTCCCCACATCTTGAACGGAGGGACAAGGATGAGGGATGGAGCAACAGCCGACGCGATGAGGAACTTCGTCAAGCACTACGGAACGGTGCTTGGAGGTATAGCGATCTTCGTTGCATTCTCGGTTGCGAGTCCGTACTTCTTCAGCGGCAACAACTTTCTGCTGATCCTCAAGCAGATGAGTATTCTGACGATCATCTCCCTGGGGTTTGCGTTTGTCATGGCAGCGGGCGGCTTTGATATGTCGATCGGCTATGCCATAGGCTTGGTCAGCGTTTTCTTCACGATGATGCTCAACGCGTCGGGGAGTCTCGCACTGGCGGTTCTTGTTGCGCTTGGGACCGGATTGGCAATCGGTTCCGTGAACGGAGTCCTCACATCGTATCTGCACTTGCCTGACTTCATTGCAACGTTCGCCGTGGGATCTGTGGCTTACGGCCTGAAGATGTTGTTCAGCGGGGGGCACCCGGTGTTCATCAGCGATGCACCGGCTGCATTCAACACGATCGGACGAGGATATCTGGGGCCGATCCCCGTGCTGGTCATCATCATGATGTTCCTGTTCGCTGTGGCGCTCTTGGTGATGAAGCGGACGAAGTTCGGAGAGCATGTCTATGCAATCGGTGGCAACGCGATGGCTGCGTTGTACTCGGGGATCAATGTCCGGCGGAACCGCTTCTATACGTTCCTCATCTCGGGACTGGCGATCGCGATGACCGCGATCACGCTGACGTCAAGGCTCGGATCGGGACAGCCCGAAGCAGGGGAGAACTACCTGCTGGATACGATCTCCGTGTGTTTCTTGAGTACAACGATGTTCGGGGAAGGGGAGACAACCGTTCCCGGCGTCTTCATCGGAGCATTTATCATCACGATGCTCAACAACGGTCTGACGATGATGGCGGTTCCTTACCAGGTTCAATTTATCACCAAGGGGCTTGTGGTGATCCTTGCCGTCTTGCTGTCGGTCAGCCTTGGGCGCAAGACGAGAATCCGCCTTCTGTAGTGAAAAGGTCGTGTTCCATGTGTCAGGAAAGGGCATTGCAGATCTCACGCGAGATCCGCTGCTTGCTCGTTGACCTCTCCTCTGGGGAGGTCACTCGATCATCGCGAGAGGCGGAATTCCTTGGCGGACGGGGCGAGAACTACCGCCATCTATTGGAGCAGAGAGATCTAGCAGCTATGGATGCGCTATCGCCTGATGCTCCGATGGTTTGGGCCGCAGGTCCCCTTGTGCGGGCAGGCTTCCCCGGTGCATCACGCATCCACGTTGCGGCGAAGAGCCCGCTGACAGGTGGAGTCGGTGCCGGAAGCGCTGGATCGGATTTCGCAGGAAGGATGGCTGGCTGCGGGGTCGATCAGGTCATCTTGCGCGGGCGGGCGGCATCCCCTGTGTACGTTGCTGTCACGCCGGATGGCGTGGAGATCCGTGATGCGCGGGAACTTTGGGGTCGGCGGGTGTCGGAGACGGATGCGGAGATTCGCCGGATCGAGCGAGAAGGGTGCTCGACTGCCATCATCGGTCCAGCCGGGGAGAATCGGGTCTTGTCCGCAAGCATCCTGTTCGATGCAAGACGTGCGGTGGGACGATGCGGATTGGGTGCTGTCATGGGGGCCAAGAACCTCAAGGCACTGGTCGTCTGTTGCCAGATGCCACACTTGTTGCCGCAGGCGCAACAGCGGGCCAAGGAGTTCCACGAAGTCCTGCTCGCAAGCCGAGAGCTACAAGAAATCCGAGATATGGGAACGATGCGTGTTTCGCCGGCTGCCGTGGAGCCGATCAGGAACTTCCGGGCCGGCCGTGTTCCGGAGGCGATGCGCGAGAATCTTCATGGACGAAGCTTCCTGCCCTACGTGGAGTCTGTCTACGGATGCACAGGCTGTCCTGTGCAGTGCGGCAGGATCATGCGGGCCACGTGGGATCGCGAGGGTGCAACCGAGGTGGTTACGTCAACAGGACTCCACGCCAACTCGGTGACCGATTTCGGTACACGGCTTGGAATTGGGGACCCGAAAGCTGTCATTGCAGCTCACGGACTCTGCAATGATCTGGGACTAGACATCGACAATGCATCCTGTGCGGTGGCGTGGTCGATGGAAGCGGTGGAGCGGGGGCTTCTCCCGAAGTCGTGGCTATCGGGGTTGGATCTTCGGTGGGGAGAAACGGATGCGGTCTTGGAACTCCTTCAGCACATCGCGGAGCGTCGCGGTTTGGGCGAGGTTCTCGCGGAAGGAACCTGTGCTGCAGCACGGACTGTTGGAAGAGGAAGCGAGGAATTCTGCGTTGCCGTCAATGGTCAGGAACTCCAGGAAGCCGTCCGGCCGTTCTGGGGATGGGCTTTGGGGATTATGGTCTCCGAGCGATCAGGGACCCACACGAGGGGAGCGCCTGTCCTCGAATTGGGCGGATCCGTCCCAGCACCGATCGCACAGCGGGCCGGTGTTCCGGAGGCGGACATTGATGAGGGCTCTGGGCTTCCGGCAGGGGATCCAACCGGAAAGGCGAAGGTCGTCTGTTACTACGAGCGTCTACACGCTCTGCTGGACAGTCTTGGTGAGTGTTACTTCTGCAGTGACTGGATGGATCCGGAACTTCCCGGACTGCAGTCCTATGGCGAAGTGATCGGTGATGTCCTGGGTGTTCGCGATTTGCGAGAGACGCCGGGATGGGTCGGGGAACGGATTGTTGTCTTGGGGAGATTGCTCGCCATCCATCTTGCGAACCGGAATCGCGCCGATGACCAACCTCCGGCGCGTGTTCGTGACGAATCGATCGAGACAGGGCAGCGCCTCGATCCGGATCGCTGGAGCAAGTTGCTCGATCAGTATTACGAAGAGCATGAGTGGGATCGGGAGACAGGAAGGCCCTCGTTGCAGACGCTTAAGAAACTCGATCTGCAGAGGTTTGCGTGGGTGATCGAGGCCGCGGACGCGACGGGAAGGCTGAGTAAATGAGTGTTGAAGCGTGAGCGGCTCAAAGGAAGGAAGCGAACGCGATGAATGATGAGACGATGCGAGCGAAGGGTGGAGGAGCCGCTGGCCGTATGCGACTCCGTGTTGTTCCTGAGAGGTGTACGGGATGCATCAGTTGCATGCTAGCTTGCTCGGTCGCGAAAACGGGTGCTTTCTCACTGGACGAGGCACGGATTCGGGTCGACCGGAACCCGCACGAAGGACTGTTTACACCTTCTGTTTGTCGACAGTGTGATGAAGCGTGGTGTGTCCAGGCGTGTCCGGTGAGTGCTCTTACACGAGATGAAGGCGGGATCATCCGTGTGGATGAAGAGACATGCATCGGATGCCGGGCCTGTGTCGGGGCATGTCCGTATCAGGGTGTTGCCTGGAATGAGACGACGGGCAAGCCGCTTTTCTGCGACTTATGCGACGGCGACCCGGCGTGTGTCCGGGCATGCCGATTCCCACAGGCAATCAGCCTTGTGGAAGGGGAGAAAGATGAGCAGATCTAGCGATCAACTCAGGACAAGGACGGGTCCAGGGAGCTATTCAGGAAGGTTCCTGATCGTTGATCTTGGTACTCGCTCTGCACGGGAGTACCGATTCGAGCCTCAAGAAGTTCGTGCCCTTCTTGGAGCAAGAGGTCTCGGAGCTAAGCTCCTGTGGGATCTTCTTCCCGCAGGAACAGATCCGCTTGATCCAGCCAATCCTCTGATCTTCGCACCGGGTGTCCTCACGGGAACAAGCGCTCCTTGCTCCGGCCGTACGACCGTTCTTGCGAAGGGGCCGGCTACGGGTCACTACCTCAAGGTCAATGTCGGTGGGCATCTAGGAATTGCGCTGAAGATGGCGGGTGTTGATGGAGTGGCTGTTCACGGAGCTTCCGAGAAGCCTGTGGTGGTTGCGTTGGATCGTGACGGCGTTCGGTTTGAGTCCGCGGATGATGTGTGGGGACAGGGTGTTCATGGGACGACTGAGCATCTTGCGCGGCAGTTTGGTCCGGAATGTGAAGTTGCCTGCATCGGACCTGCCGGAGAACGACTCGTGCGTTTTGCAGCGATCATGACCGGCTATCACAACGCGGCTGCTCGCGGAGGTATCGGCGCGGTCATGGGGTCGAAGAAGCTGAAGGCGCTTGTTGTCAGCCCACGGGGGGGAACAGTCCGAGTCGCGGACCCCGACAGGTACACAACGACTGTCCAACGTGCGCGAGATCTGCTCTATGCGGATAGCGTTGCTCCCGACTTGCATGCGTTCGGGACAGCACGGGATATCGACCTGCTCAACGAGATTCGCTGTCTTCCTTCGTACAACTTTCAACACAGCAAGCTCGACCTTGACGCGACACCGATCTCCGGCCGATCCTGGCCGGATCGGGGCTATCTGAAACGGATTGTCGGATGCGGTGGGTGCATCTACTGTTGTCATCGCTTCACGGCTGTCGATGAAGGGCCCTACGCCGGGGTCCGTTCCGGTGGGCCGGAGTACGAGACGGTGGCGGCGTTTGGCAGCGGTTGCGGAATCAACGATCCAGAGCCGGTCTTTGCGGCGAACGCGATCTGCAACGATATGGGTATGGACACCATCTCCGCCGGCAATGTGATCCAGTGGGTGATGGAGTGTGTGCAGCGTGGTGTGCTGTCGGCGGAACAGCTGGACGGAATCGATCTGCGATTCGGGAACGGGTTGGCAATGGTTGAGATGGTCGGGAAGATCGCAAGACGCGAAGGCGTTGGGGATCTTCTTGCAGAGGGCGTTGCGATTGCTTCGGAACGAGTTGGGCAGGGATCGGATGCGTGGGCCGTTCAGGCTCGGGGACTCGAGCAAAGCAATGTCGAGACGCGCGGTGCGTATGGATATGCCCTTGCCTTCTCGGTGAACCCGCGAGGTCCGGACCATCTCCACACGGAGTGCCTGGCTGAATTCGGAGGAACTCGAGAAGGGATTGAGCTTGTCAGAAAGATCACCGGAGACGAGAAGCTGGCGGTCCCCGACAAGGAGGAAGGCCGCGCCGAGATTGTTCGTTGGCACGAGGACGTCTATGCAGTGACCGACTCCCTTGGATTGTGCGCGTTCGCAACGACAGCGGCGTATAGCTTGCCGGTAGAGTTGTTGGCCGATCTTGCATGTGCTGCCACAGGGATTGGCTTTGTCGCAAAGGACCTGTGGGGCGCCGGACGGCGGACACTGAACCTGGAGCGGTGCTTCAATCTTCGCGAAGGGATGCGTCCCGAAACCGATGACCGGCTTCCTCGACGGATTATGGAGGAGCGGCAAGAGGATCTTACCGGAAGCGGCGAACCGATCGATCCCGAGCGCCTCGCTCGGATGCAGACCGAGTATTACGCGTTGCATGGCTGGACGGCCGAAGGGTATCCGACGATTGACGGGCTCGCGGATCTTGGGCTGGGGTTCATACCATCAAGGCTGCCGGTGGAGGTTTTGGCGCGAATGAAGCGGATGCAGCCATGAGTGGGTCACGGCATTGGGCAAGAGCGAAAGGGAAGGGATAGATGTGGAACAGCAACGGGATAGGACAAGTCGCCTCATCAAGGCAGGTGCGATCGCCATTGTGCGCGCAGGGGCCGGAGCGCCTCTTGGTGATGTTGTGAAGGCGCTTCGATCCGGGGGAATCACCGCCATCGAGATCACGATGACCACGCCGGGAGCGTTGCAGGCGATTGCAGCCGCCGCGAACGAGTTCCCGGACGTGATGATGGGGGCAGGAACCGTCCTCGATTCGGAGACGGCGAGGCACGCGATTCTTGCAGGTGCCTGCTTCCTGATCACGCCGACTCTCGCCGTGGATGTCATTCAGGTCGGGCGGCGATACGGTGTTCCCGTTGTGGCGGGGGCGATGACGCCTACGGAGGCGCTGGAAGCGTGGGAGGCTGGTGCGTCGATCGTCAAGGTATTCCCAGCGAATGTCGTGGGACCGGAGTTCTTCCGCGCGATGCGTGGCCCTTTGCCACAGATTCCTCTTGCTCCAACCGGTGGTGTGAACTTGGACAATTCCGAACCGTTCCTACGAGCGGGAGCGGTCGTGGTTTGTCTCGGAGGATCCCTCGTGCCGAGAAACGTAGGCACTAAGGACCTTCCGGAAATCACGGACAAGGCTGAGCGGCTTGTCAAGATGATTGAGGCCGTCCGATCGGAGGAGAAGTGAGCACATCCGTTGATCTTGTGACCTTTGGTGAGACGATGATCCGGCTGTCTCCGCGGAACGATGAGCGGCTGGAGCAGGCATCGCAACTCGATGCAAGGGTCGGCGGGTCGGAACTGAATACGGCAGTCGCTGCAGCTCGCCTGGGGCTTCACACGCAGTATGTGACAAGACTCACGGGGAATCCGCTTGGGAAGATGATCCGGAACAAGGCGCGCGAGCAAGGAGTGGATACCCGCGAGATCGTCTGGACGGACAAGGATCGGGTTGGAACCTACTACGTGGAATTCGGAGCTTCGCCACGGGCAAACAGCGTGATCTACGACCGCGCGGACTCGGCGATGGCCGGAATCCAGCCGGATGATGTCGACTGGAATCGCATTCTGTCGGGGAAACGTGCCTTCCACACTTCCGGGATCACCCCCGCGTTGTCACCGGGAGCCTGTCAAACGACGGAAGCCGCCGTTGACGCGGCCAAGAAGGCCGGGCTGATCGTCTCCATTGATCTCAACTACCGGGCACGGTTGTGGACGCCGGCAGAGGCGCGGGACGTCATGACACGCCTTGTGAGACGCGCTGATGTCCTCATCACAACGGAAGAAGACACGGAGCGTGTATTCGGGATCCGTGAGGGTAGCTACGAGCAAGTGGCAAGAAGACTCGCCAAGGAGTTCTCACTTCGGGCGGTGGCGATCACCCTGCGCGAGACGCCCTCCGTGTGGCGAAACACGTGGTCTGCCGTCGCTGTTGCCGATGGTGAAGTCTTCCGCGGTCCCACCTACGACATTGAGGTCGTCGACCGCGTGGGTGCAGGGGATAGCTTCGGCGGCGGATTCCTCTACGGATACCTGAAGGACGGCCCGGAAGCCGGAGTTCGTTATGGTGTCACCGTATCGGCGCTGAAGCAGACCAATCCCGGCGATTTCGTATGGGCCGATAAGGAGGAAGTTGAGAGGACTCTCGCCGGAGGTGGACTGCGGATCGTCCGCTAGAAACACACCCGGGTTGGGAACATCACATCGCAATGGTCGGGGCGACGCTTGATCGAGAGCGTCGCCCCAGCTGTTTCCGCTGTCTGTCGTTCAGCGGCTGACTGCCTGAAGCTCCTTCGCGAGAAGATCGGCGAGGCGGTCGAGGCCGAGGGCATGAGATCCCTTGATCAGAAGGACGCCCGGATGGCGGATCATGTGGGCACGAAGCACGGCGGCCAGCTTCTCCAACCCGTCCTCGTGTTCCAGGCATGGGAGATCGGGCCGAGCGGAGACGGCGTCGATGGCCGCTTTCCCGTACGGAGCAACGGCGGACACGCCGAGCGAAACGAGCCGCTCGGCGATGACTCGATGCCCGCTCTCGGCGAACGGGCCGAGGCCGTGCATCTCACCGAACACGACGGTTCTTTCCGACGGACGAGATGTCAGCGCCTCAAGGACGTCTAGCGCTGCAAGCGTCGAGTCCGGATTCGCGTTGTAGCTGTCGTCCAGGAGGGTTCCCCACGGCAGGCCTCGCCGCAGCGTCAGCCTGTGACGCGGCGGCCGAAACGTGGCGGCCTGTTGGGCAATGAGTTGCCAAGAAATCCCGAGACAGGCGGCGGCCGAAACGGCAGCCAGAAGGTTGGTTGCGTTATGCCGGCCGAGAAGCGGACAGCGAACCGGCGGGTCGTGGCCGTCGATGCGCAAGCAGAGCTCCGGTGTCCGGGTGAGAAGCTCGCCGGTCACGCCCGAAACGTGACGGTCGATGCCGAAGGTGATGAGGTGGGGATCGTCTGAGGCGAGCGCACGCTCTCGGAGGCGGTCGTCATCTCCGTTAACAATCGCCCATGAGGATGGTGGACGGGTCCGGACGAGCTGCCATTTCTCTTCCGCGACAGCGTCAATCGAGGTGAAGCTGTCGAGATGCCCTCTTCCGGCTCCGGTCACAACAACCCCATGAGGCAAGAGGATGTGGTTGAGCGGTGCGAGATCCCCGGGGTGATCCGCCGCGGCTTCGAACACGCAGTACTGTGCGTCTCGCGGTGTCGACAAAACGGAAAGAGGTACACCGATTTCGGTGTTGCGGTTGCCGGGGGATGCGTGCGTCAAGCCGGCTTCCGATAGGATGTGGGCGAGCAGGTCCTTCGTTGTCGTCTTCCCGTTGGTGCCGGTTACAGCGATCACGGCGGCGCTGAGTTCCCCTCGCCAGGCGGTGGCGAGAGCGGTCAGCGCTTGCAGGGGATCGGAGACCTCGATCCATGGGCGGCGCACACCCCACCCATGGGGATCCGCTTCCGGAGCGAGGGAGAGCATAGCCGCAATCGCCCCGGAGGCGAACGCGGACGGAACAAAGGCGCGACCGTCGGTTCGGGCTCCGGGCAGGGCGACGAACAGATCGCCCGGCTCGATATCTCGCGAGTCGATCCGGATTGCGGACGGTGAGAGCCGACGCTGCTCGGGTGACGACGCGTGCAGCGTCCCGTTTACGATTGTTGCGATCCGCTCCAGTGGGAACATCTCACCATGTCTCGTCGGGGAGGAAGATCGGGACAATGACTTCCGCGTGTCCGAGGATAGGAATTCCGTCGAAGGTCGTGCGGTTGCCATCTACGCCGATCCACGCATCGGCGTACGGAGACCAGGGATCCAACGAGAAGAGTTCAACCGTCAGATCATCGTTGCTGGGAAGCGTCTCAACGAAGTCCACAACGTCCTCGAGTGATTGCAGAGACGGCGCGGACTCCCCGCCGGCGACCGGACGGCTGCCTCCGTAGGCGCGGACGGCAATGAAGTAGGCCTCTTCATCGTCGTCGATGTCGAGTTCGCCCTCAATGACGCGGAGTCCATGGCGTGTGCTGGAAAGCGTGACCGTGTACCGGAGCGTCTCGCCGGGGAAATACGCGTCCGTGTCGAGATCGAGGTCGAGGATGTCGAAGTAATCAAGTTCGGTCGTGACGTCGACCTCGACGGCAAGGCGTGAGATCGCCGGATCGGAGAAGGGGTTGTAGGACAGGAACGAGACGAGATCGGCCATCTGCCAGGGGGCGTAGATCCCGACATCGCTCGAGCTGAGGAAGACATCGTGGCGGATGAGCGGGGCCTCCATCCCTTCGCCTTCCACCCGGAATACCACACGGGCGGTTCCTTCCCCGACGCGATCCAGGGCGACATCGATGGATTCCAACAGGGTGACGTAGGTCAGCAGCGGAAGAAGCCGCCGCTGGTCGACCAGCTGGAAGTCGAGCGTGGAGGTGATGTGCCGATCGCTGTCGCGAACGGAGCTTTGCACGGCGATCATCGCCGGTGGGTCTCCGAGTCGGCCGGCGATTCCGGCGTTTCGGTCTGTGTGGATGACGCCGATGGTCTCACCGAGGCGACCCAGCTTGTACGATGCATCATAGGCGCGGATTGTGTCGAGGATCTCGACGGTGGTCAGCGGAAACGCGCACGTGCCGCCGGCGAGAAACGGGTGGCCGAACCCGAGAATCGAGCCGTCCTGTGCATAGGTCAGGGTTCCGAGCGCCCCGATCGAGACGTCTCCGGTTGCCAAAGCCACGCCGATTGCCGCACCCGGTTCGGGCTCGAACTGGGATGCCGCCAGAGCGGCGGTGGGCGAACCGGAAGCGGAGCCGGAAATCGGGGCGAGGTACAGATCCATCGGGGTGAGTCCGGTCAGCATCAGATGGTCCGTGACTGTCCATGCCGGGAAGGTCCGGTGCGTATCCGACACAGCATTCACGCCGAGCGGGTCAACGCTGCGTGTCCCATGCCACAACGCGGCGACCGCTCGTTCGGAAGAGAGGCTTGTCGTCAACAGAGTGGCCTCGCCCGGCGAACCGCCGGGCATAGGAGCGATTCCGTAGGAGGATGCGTCCTCCGCTGCTGTCTCCAGGAGCGGAAGCATCGACTCGATCGGCGTCACGAGACCGATTGGGAGAAGATCCTTGGACCACCTTGCCGTTCGGCTGAGAGCTCCGATCAACCGCCCGTCGATGCTGATCGGGCTTCCGCTCATCCCTTGCGAGATGCCGCCGGAGCGGCCGATCGCCTCGCCGCTTGCACGGACGACGATGAAATCGTTAACGGTGCCGGGCTCATCGAGCACAGCGATGACCTCGACCTGGAACGACTCGATCTCGTTGTTGGATACGACGGTTCGACCGACCCCGATCATTCCGGGAGCGATGTCGTCAAGAAACAGGAACGCATCGGACCCGGCGGCGGCGGCCGACAGACATCCGACAAGCAGCAAGACGATTCCCAGAGAGTGACGCACATTTCCTCCTTCGCTTGAATCGACACTAGCCTCATCATACGCGAACTCGGCGTCCGCCGAGCGGACGTTGGAGAGAGCGGGAGGACAACGGCAACCGGAGCTACTGGCGGCGATAGATCAAGCTGCGGATGAGCATGAGAACGGGGATGATCTCGAGACGGCCGATCCACATGTTGAAACACAGCGTCAATTTGGCCAGGCTCGACATGGCCGGATTCGTGATGCCGACGGAAAGGCCGACATTTCCTTGTGCGCTGGCCACTTCGAAGATGACATCGCCCAAGTCGAACGGGGCGGAAACGGTGTGAAGCAGCACGAACACGCCGAGAGCAAGGAACGCAATCCACAGGAACGTGATCAACGCAGCGTCTTCCAGCCGCTGACCGACGTCCGACTCGTCGACCAAGGTATCTCCGATTCGGAACGGGACGATCGCTCCGCGGGGCGACGTGATCTTGCGGAACCGCCACTGGACACCCTTGACCAGCACCATGACGCGCATGATCTTGATTCCGCCCGCCGTTGATCCGGCGGCACCTCCGAAGACCATTCCGGCGGCAAGCAGAAGCTTGGCCGTATCCGTCCAGCGGAACAGATTGGCCGATTGGAACCCGGTGCAGCTGATGGCGGATGCAAACTGGAAAACCGATTCGCGAAGCGAAGGGATCCAGCCGATTTGGATCCCCATCTCCAGGGTAAGAAACAGCGATCCGACAAGCGTGATGATCCACAGCCAGCGGGTTTGCGCATCCCGCCATAGGATCCGTCCCCTTCCCTGCATCAATTCGTAATGGACACCGAAACTGATGGCACCGAACAGCATGATCGGGATCAAGACCATTTCGATCGCGATGCTGTTGTACGAGGCGATGCTGTTGGCGGTGACGCTGAATCCGCCGGTGGAGATTCCGGTCATCGCGTGGTTGACGGCTTCCCAGATCGGCATCCCCGCGCCCCACAGAGCGATGACGCTGACGGTCGTGTAGAGCAGGAAGATCCACCACATCGTTCGCAGTGTCGATGCGATGCTCGGATGAATTTTCTCGCCACGGGCCTCGGCATAGTACAGGCTGTACTGGGCGGCTCCGGGGCGCGGGCCGGCGAGGATCGCCAGCATCAGGACGATCACGCCCATCCCTCCGATCCACTCGGTGAAGCTTCTCCACCACTGGAGTGTCGCCGGAAGGAGATCGGCACGGGCTGCCATTGTCAGGCCCGTCCCGGTGTAGCCGGAAACGGCTTCGAAGAAACCGTTGAGCGGGTCGGCGAACTCCTTCAATGTGATGAACTGAGGAAGTGCGGCGATCTCGGGAGACAGAAGGAACATCAACGTGAACGGCAGCGAGCCGAGCGCTGCCACAAGAAGCCAGCCGAAACCGGCGATAATCATCCCGTGCTTGAGCTTGGCATCCCCGGCGCCGCGGAACGGGAAGTACAGAAGAGCGCCGAGGAGGAACGATGCCCCCGCCGTCAAGAGCAGCGGCGCGTAGCCGAACGACTCGCCGTAGACCCCCGGGATGATCAGCGAGATCAGCGCCATGACGCCGACCATCGGAACGACCATTCCAAGATCGCGAAGAACGATGGCTAGGTCGGATGTGGGTTGTGGCAGAAGGCTCTTCATCCGGTTAGGCGTTCGAGCAGTTCATCGCTCACGCGCTCGATCGAGAAAAACGTGAGAATGTCTCCTGCTTGGAAGACCGAGTCTACGTGGGTGAGGGATCGGCTTTCGTCACGCTCGATGGCGATGACCGTGAGAGATTCCGGGAGGATCCCGCGCTTGGCGGAGTCGGAGAGCGGACGCCCCAGAAGCGGAGACTCTTCGTTCAGCGTGATCCGGAACACCTGGTCGCCCTGAGACAGCATCGTGAAATCCTTGAGCTTCGGACGCTTCACAGCGTTGTAGAGGTGGTTCGCCACAATGTCCTCGGGGTTCTCCATCACGTTTGCCCCGAGCTTGCGGAAGAACTCCGCATGTTCCTTGTCGTTGACCACCGAAACGATTGAAGGGATGGAAAGCCCTTCGGCGATCGAGACCACCATCAGATTGACCGCGTCATCGCTGGTCGTTGCGATGAGCGCATCGGCGCGCTCCGCGCCCGCTTCCCGCAGTGTATCGGCGACGGTTGCATTCCCGTTGAGTACCGTGATGTCGTACTTCGTGCTGACGGAGCGTGCCCTCTCTTCGCTGCTGTCGACAACGACGACGTTATTCTTTTCCTTGACCACAATGTCGATCAGGCTTGTGCCGATGCTACCGGCTCCCACAATGATGATATACATAGCCGCCCCCCCACAAGTCCCAAGAATCGTAGCATACTGCAGATAGGGGGTCAATGACCACAGTAGGATAAAATGCCTATGGCACGTGGATCAAGGCAACTTGAGAGAACGAAGGGATACGCCTATAGTGCGCGGTTAGGAAGGTGAGAACAGGATGCATGGGGAAAAGCGCAGGTGGTTCACCGCTTCACGGATTGCAGCGGTTGTGATGTCTCTGTTGGTGCTTGTGGTTCCGGGGTGTCTGGATTTCACAGGCAACGTGCCGCCGGTGGCCGGTTTTGAGGCAACGCCGTTCGAGGGGTACGTGCCGCTGACGGTCGAATTCGATGCAGCCGCGAGCTTCGACCTCGACGGCGACTCGTTGGTGTTCCGGTGGGAGTTCGGGGACGGTGAGAGCGACGAGGGCCGGCAAGTTACGCACACGTATGTCGAAGCACGGACCTACTCCGTGAAGCTCGAGGTGTCCGATCCCGACGGTGCGCAAGGGACGGCGACACGGCGCGTTGTGGTTCGTGATGCCCCGGAGGGGTACGCTGTGTACCACTACGAGTGGGAATTTGCGGGAGAAGAGGTTGCCTGGGACGCTTTCCTGCCGACGAATCTTGTAGACATGTATCGTGCCTACCCACGATCGACGTTTGTGGAAAACTACGATTATGCAAGCTACATCGAGGAGCCGTTGGATGATCCCACACTGGAATCGCTTGCAGCGGTTCTCTGGAATCTGGTGGAGGGAGACGCGCTGGCGTTCCGGGAGTGTACGCTGGCGTTCGTTCAGGGTGTAATCCGCTATGAGCAGGATCCGGCGAACCAGGAATACCCGAAGTATCCGTTGGAGACGCTTGCCGACCGAACCGGCGATTGCGAAGATACATCGATCCTGTACACAAGCCTGATCCTCGCGGCCGGGATCGACGCGTACCTCGCCTTCGTCGACACGGACGGTGATCGGATTCCCGATCATGTCGCGTCGTTGATTGCCGTCCCCTCCACCTACGCGGGCCGTGTAGACTGCCCTCCGGGGTCGTATCGAGGCCTGCTGGTCCTCGATGGAGAACTGACCGCGTTGGGAGAAACGACGGCCGGGCCCGACACGCTGGGCTATCTTCCGCTAGGATGTGATCCTTGGCAGCTCAACGAACAAGACATCATCAGCTGGTGGGGGCCGTGATGCAGGCACGGCTCTCCGGATGGAGGGTGTGACGATGACAACCGGCAAGGCGTGTTTGGTGGATCCTCGGCCGTTGCTGAGGTTCAACTTCGGTCCGCTTCATCCGTTCAAGGTTCATCGGCTTGGATTGGTGTATGGGCTGATGCAGGCGACGGGACTGATCGATCGCGCGGGGGTGTATGTCATCGAACCGCGTGAGGCCACGCTCGATGAGGCGAAGACGTTCCACAGCGATGGGTACCTCGAGGTCCTTCGCGTTGCGGATGACGGGATGTGGGTCCCCAACCTGTTTACACACGGTCTGGGGACTGCCGACAACCCGGTGTTTCCGGGGGTGTATGAATGGGCGATGACCGTCGCCGGTGGATCGATCCGTGCCGCCGAGGAGATCATCGCCGGCCGGTCTCGCGTCTCCTTCAGTCCTGCCGGGGGACTTCACCATGCGATGGCCTCCCGTGCATCGGGGTTCTGCCACGTCAATGACGCGGTTCTTGCGATTCACACACTTCTCGGCGCCGGGAAACGCGTTGCCTATGTGGATATCGATGCCCATCACGGTGACGGCGTTCAGCAGGCGTTCTACGAGCGTGACGATGTGCTCACCGTGTCGATCCACCAAAGCGGGCACACGATCTTCCCGGGAACGGGCTATGCCGATGAGGCGGGCAAAGGAGCGGGGGAAGGATATGCCGTGAACATCCCTCTGCTTCCCGGCGCCGGAGACGAGGCGTACGAGCGGTGTCTCGATCAAGTCGTTCTGCCTGTGCTGGAGAAATACCGGCCGGACGTTCTCGTTACACAGTTGGGCGCAGACGCCCTTGACGGAGACCTTGTTGCCAGCTTGGCGATGTCGCTTGCCGGATTCGAGAGGATTGTCAAGCGTTTCTCGGTGCTGGATCTGCCTTGGGTGGCGCTTGGCGGTGGGGGCTATGACGTAGGGAACGTTGTTCGCGCTTGGGTGCTGGCGTGGGCGGTGATGAATGATGCTACGCTTGCCGACGATATCCCCGGGGAATGGCTCACGGAGGCGGCTGCGTACGGGGTGGCGATCTCGTCGTTCCGCGGGTTGACGTCACCGAAGGCGAAGGATACACCCCAGAGAGTGATGATGGCACTTGATCGCGAAATCGACCGGATACGGGATCGGGTATTTCCTCTGCTGGCGTCTTCCGCTAGTTCGAACCGGTCGAGCAAAGCAGGAATGGACTTGGAGATGCCATGAACACAGGTTTGGGAAGCGGCTACGGTGAGACAGGAGACGTGCGCTCTGTCCCCTTGAGGCCGACGGTGCAAGTGCAGGTTCCCGGCGAGGGCGTGTATGAGGCTGAACGGGGGACGCCGATCGGGAAGTTCCTTGCGCCCTTGATCACCGACGCTTCGAACCCGTTGATCGCAGCGGTTTCCGGGGGGGAGTTGCGGGAGCTGGGTTGGCCGGTTCGAAACGATCTGGAAGCGATCCCGGTGAGACTGTCCGATTCCGATGGGATGAGGATCTACACTCGTAGCCTCACGTTCTTGATGATGACAGCGGTTCGGAAGAGGTTCCCGGAAGCGAGGGTCCGCGTCGACTACTCGATTCCCAGCGGAGGGTACCACTGCAAGATGCTGAACCATTCGCCGCTCGGATCAGCTGAGGTGGCCGAAGTACGGGCGACGATGCAGCAGATGATCGAAGCGGATCTGCCGATCAAGCGCAAGAAGATGGCGATTGACAAGGCGCGTGATCTGTTTGAGAAGCGAGGCGACATCGAGAAGCTTCAGCTGCTCAACCGCTACACCGACGACCACCTTCATGTGTACTGTCTGGACGGTGAGTGCGATCACTTCTACGGATACATGGTGCCAAGCACACGGGTGCTGCGTGTCTTCGCTCTTGAAACGTTCCGTGATGGACTCATCCTGCGTTTCCCAAGGCGGGAAGCGCCGACAAAGATCCAATCGCTTCGACGATTTGCCGCGCTCCGTGGGGTGTTCGATGAGTACGGACGGTGGTTGGATGTGCTCGGTGTCTCGCATGTCGGCGCGCTCAACGATGCGATTGTGGGTGGGCGGATCCGTCAGCTGATCCTGGTTGCGGAAGCGCTGCACGGGAAGAGGATCTCGGCGATCGCCGCCGCGGTCGCCAAACGGTTCCGCTCCGGGAATCGTTTGGTGGTGATCGCGGGGCCGTCTTCTTCGGGGAAGACAACCTTCGCCAGAAGGCTTGCCATCCAGCTTCTTGCCGAGGGGCTGCAGCCGGTGCCGATCTCGATGGACGACTACTTCCATCCGCGGGAGAGACTGCCGCAGATCCAGAAAGGAGAGCTGGACTTCGATGCGGTGTCGGCGCTTGATATCGCGCTTCTCGAGCGCCATGTCGAGGCGCTTCTTCGCGGAGAAGAGGTGCGGATGCCACGCTACGACTTCCATACGGGGAAGCGGGAGCAGGGCGGGGATGTCCAGCTGAAACCGAATCAGATCCTTCTGGTTGAGGGGATTCATGGCCTGAACCCACGGCTGTTCGATGGATTGCCGGAGGAATCGGTGTTTCGGGTATTCGTCTCGGCGCTGACACAGCTCAACCTAGACGATCACAATCGTGTGCCCACGACGGATACACGATTGATCCGGCGGATCGTTCGAGACGCGGTTTCGCGGGGGTACGCGGCGGAGAAGACGCTTGCGCTGTGGGAGAACGTCCGCCGTGGGGAGAAGAAGAACATCTTCCCTTACCAAGAGAGAGCGGATGAGCACTTCAATTCGGCGTTGGCGTACGAATGGTCGGTTCTCAAGCCGTTTGCCGAGCCCTTGCTGCTTCAGGTCAACGACCCGTGGGGCAAGATTGAAGCGCAGCGCCTGATGTCACTTTTGGACTGGTTTGAGCCGTGTCCGGCGGAAATCGTCCCCGGCACCTCGCTGTTGCGGGAGTTTGTCGGAGGCTCGGAATTGGCAGAGGTCACGGCGGCATCGCTTGCGGCGGCCAATTCGCCTCGCTTGGAACCGCTCGATGTGAGTGGCGATCAGGCGGAAGGGAGAACGGCGTGATGAACACGGCGGAGATCATGGCGCTGGCGATGGAGTTGGCCGGTATGTCAGGCGAGCACGTCCCGGGGGATTCCGCGATCTACCATCCCGCTGATTCTGTCGAGGATGTGCTTGTTGGGGTGGATATCGGACCGGCTGAGTTGCTGCTTGCCCGGGATCTGGGGGTCGATGCGGCGATCGCCCACCATCCGATGGGAGGCGACGCCAGGCTTCGCTTTCACGAGGTGCTGTGGCGACACGCCGATCAGATGGTTGCGCACGGTGTCCCAGCGGAGACGGCGCACGAGATTGTTGCCCCTTGGGCAGAGCGTCAGCGGATCGAAGCCTCGATGCGGAATGTCGATCATGCTCCGTCGATCGCCCGGCTTCTCGACCTGGGATACATGAACATTCATACCCCTCTGGATGAGATCGGACGCCGAAGGATGGCGGAGGCAGTCAGCGAGGCCGGCGACCGTCTCGCAGCTCGAGATCTGGCAGGGTTCCTCACCGAGCGCTTCGGAGAGTTCCGAAATGCGGCAACGCAGATCGAGGTCCGTCTCGGCGACCCGAACCGGCCGATCGGGAAGACCGTTGTCTCGCATGGAGCGGGGACAAACGGTGGATCCCGTGTTGCGGAGGCGTATTTCGATCATGGCGTGGACACCGTGATCTACATCCATTGCAGTCCCGCCGAGGTCAAACGGTTGAGAGAGACGTACGGTGACCGAAAGACGCTGATCGTCACCGGTCACATCGCAAGTGATTCGCTCGGCATCCATCCGTTCGTTGAGGCGCTCAAGGAGCACGGGGTGACCGTAACGACGTTTAGTGGGGTTGTCCCGGCCGCCGGGGCCGGGTGAACGAGCGGAGATCGTCCGCGAGGGAGGCGTGATCGTGATGCCGAAGATGCGTGTGGCGACGTTCAACGTCAACTCTGTCCGAACACGGCTACCGATTGTGCTGTCGTGGCTCGAATCGAACACGCCGGACGTGTTCTGCATGCAGGAAACCAAGGTCATCGATGAACAGTTTCCAACGGAGGCGTTCGAGCAGGCGGGCTATCACGTGCTGATCAGCGGACAGAAGAGCTACAACGGCGTCGCCATTGCAACACGGCACCGTTCCGCTCCGGTGGCGATCGGATTCGATGACGGAGGGCCTGCGGATCGATCGCGGCTGCTGGCGGCTGAGAGCGAGGGCGTTGTCATCGTGAATACCTACGTCCCCCAGGGGCGGGATCCCAGTCACGAGTACTTTCAGTACAAACTGGAGTGGCTGGCACGGCTCAGGACTTGGTTCGCCACGCACTTCGATCCCAGCGTGCCGCTGCTCTGGATGGGAGACTTCAACGTGGCGCCCGACGAGATCGACGTCTACGACCCGGTTCGGCTCAATGGGCGGGTCGGGTTTCACCCGCGTGAGCGAGAGGCGCTGGCGGACGTGAAAAGCTGGGGCTTTGTCGACGTCTTCCGGCAGCATGTCGGCACGGGAGGCGAGTACACATTCTTCGACTACCGGGCCAAAGACGCTGTCTCGCGCGGGATCGGCTGGCGCGTGGATCACATCTGGGCCACCGCGCCGCTTGCGCAACGCTCACGTGCTGCGTGGATCGATCTTGAGCCACGAAAGGCCGATCGGCCATCGGATCACACGATCCTCGTGGCCGACTTCTCCTAAGCGGGACCGTTCCCCTTGCATAGGCAAAACAGCCCATCAATAGCAGGGTTCCCTCTTTTCTGCGCGGCTAATAGTTTCGGATTGTAGGCACAATCTTCGCCGTATGAATACCGATATCTGCCTTAAGAAAACATTGCGATGGATTGTTTATATCAGTTGTACGGTGATGCTGTGTCAAACGGTCGTACTCCATGCAGCTCCCGTTTCCGATGATCTTGCCGAACAGGTTGCCCGAACGCAAGTTGGGGCCATCGCCGCGGTCGCCGACATGGGAAGGATGTCGATCGATGATCGAACCGGCCTCCCTTTGCTGGGAAGTGAAAGCGGACGCGTGCTTGGATACGTCTTTCCCATCCGGCCGTCGGGGTATGTGGTGGTGGCCGGAGACACAGAGATCGAACCGGTGATCGCATTCTCGAATGGATCCGAGTTTTCGTGGAGCGAGTCGGAAACGAATACGTTGTTGCACTTGCTGCGGCTGGACTTGGGGTTGCGAATGGAAGCGGTGGACGACGATGCGGTCTCTCCGTCCGTGGTCGGCCGCAATCAGCGCGCCTGGGACGAGGCGATTGCATCGCCTGCCGCCGCTGTATCCGAAGCGGCGATCGGTCCGCTGCTTCAGTCCTCGACATGGTCGGGAGGAGATCCATGGAACACGCTTTGCCCGACGGATCCGAGTACCGGACGGCGGGCGGCGGTGGGGTGCGTGGCAACGGCGACCGCTCAGATCATCGCCTACTGGAAGTATCCGGCGACCGTCTCGTTCGCCGCAGATGACAGTTATACGACGGCGACGCGGCAAATCTTTGTGGACGCTTCCTCGGCTTCGATGGCGGAGATCGGCTATGGGGCCGATGCCTGGACGAACCCTGACGCGGAGACGATGGCGGCTCTTTCGTATGCGGCCGGCGTCTCCGTTCAGATGGACTACACATCGTCCGGATCGGGAGCGCATGTGTTGGATGTCGCCGTGGCGCTTGCCGGAGGGGAAACACCGTACACACGGTCGATCCGGCCGGGAATCTGGGGTTACGCCAGTGCGAATCTGCGGACGAGCGAGTATTCGTTCTGGGGGACGCCGTTCTACCTGGACCAACAGCAATTCTTCGCCGAACTCGCCGGGAACATGGCCGCCGGGATGCCCGCTGAGCTTGCCGTTGTCAGCGACTCCGGGGGACACGCAATTGTGTGTGACGGATTCGATGCCGAATCGGGGATGTTCCACCTCAACTTCGGGTGGGGTGGGACCGGTGACGGTTGGTACAGCCTGCCGTCGGAGATGCCGTATGGCTACAACGTCATCACCTATGCTGTCATGGATATCGCCCCGCCGGAGGAGCCCGGACCCGATCCGGAGCCCGCTTCTCTGGAGGCTGCCGTTGCCCCTGCTCCGGAAGACGGTGCAGTTGACGCCTCCATCTCAGAGCCCCTCCGCTTCGAGTCGGGCACACCGGGGATCGGCTTGAGCTACGACGTGTATTTGGGAACGGATGCCCAGGTTGTCGAGCAACGCAGCGCCGAGGCACATGTGGCCTCGATCGGGCCGCTGGAAACGACAGAGATCTCCGTCGACCTCCCGGAGGCGCTGGCGTGTTCCACGCAGTACTTCTGGACTGTTGACAGCCGAACCGCAGACGGCAGATCTGCGGCGGGAACGCTGTGGAGCTTCGCGACCCAGGCAGACACGGTCGAGCCGACACCTGACCCGGGAAGCGACATCGTCTTGGATCCTGACGAAACGGAAATCGGCGCTGAGGGCGGAAGCCGAACAGTGACCGTCACCACGGCGAGTTCCTGGAGTGCAGCCTGCAGTGCCGCGTGGATCGGGCTCGATCCGGAGAACTGCGCTGGAATCGGTGACGGGAGTGTCGGCTATGAAGTTTCCGCGAATCCGGACGATGAACCGCGGCGGGCCGAAATTTGCGTCGGAAGCGCGGTTCATACGGTCATTCAGGCTGGTTTCGTGCCCCAGCAGGTAGCGCAGCCGGTCCTCTCACCGGAGTTCGGAGAGTACGTAAACAGCGTCCAGGTCTCGATGAGCTGTTCGACGGAAGGCTCGATCATTCGATACACCTTGGATGGCAGTGATCCCAGCGATGAAAGCGTTCTGTATGCCGACCCCATCGTGCTGACCGAGACGACGCAAGTGAAGGCACGGTCATATCCAGCTGCGACCGCTGCCGGATGGATCGCAAGTCCAACGGTCGAAGGCTCCTACACAGTAGTTCCGCAGGTTGCGGCGCCCGCATTCGATCCTCCCGCGGGGACGTACGCCGGGAGCGTCGAGGTTGCCGTGTCGTGTCCGACCCCCGATGCGGTCATCCGCTTCACGTTGGACGGATCGGAGCCGACACAAGGTTCGCCCGCGATCGCCTCCGGCGGAACTGTGGTGTTGGAGGAGGGCACCTTGATCCGTGCCAAAGCGTTTCTCGACGGATGGGCAGCCAGCGTGATCGTGGCCGCCGAGTACGAGATCACTGCACCACGCGGGCTGCAAGACAGCGTGGAGAACGGCCCCGGGAGCTGGAGCGTGACCGGAAACAGCGCAACGGTAACGTGGCACATCAGCGGACGGCAGAGCCGATCGGGATCGTCGAGCTGGTGGTTCGGGGACGAAGCGCGAGGGACGTACTACGCGGGACGGGCGACGCCGGAAGGGACGCTGGTGTCACCGCAGATTGCGGTGGACGGCGAGTCGGCGATGACGGTGTCGTTCTGGCAGTGGCGGTATGTGGAGAGCTACACGCGATCGAGCCGGGACCGGACTACGGTGGAGGTGCGGTTCGACGGCGGGAGTTGGCAGCCGGTGTGGCAGCAGGACAGCAAAGATCGGTCGATGAGGACGTGGGAGAACGTGGCGATGGAGGTGGCGGTTCCGGAAGGGGCGGGATCGATGCAGCTGCGGTTCGGGTTCGACGCGGTGACGTACTCGCGCAACAGCTACGGCGGCTGGTTTGTCGACGACATTCTGGTGGAGCCGGTGCCGATCTGCTTTGTTGCCGATCCGCAGTCGCTGGCGATCGATGAAGGCAGCTCCGCCGGTGTGACGATCCGGTTGTCGGGAGCGCCGGAAGGGTTCGTTGAGGGGCGCGTGGTGAAGGTGAATGGTGACCCGGACATCCGGGTGATCTCGGGAAGTACGGTGTCGTTTGCCTCGGGAGCGCGCCAGGCGTCGGGCGCGGCGGTGCAGATCGCGGCCGGAGAAGACGAAGACGGCCGAGGTGGGGAAGCGACGTTCCGGATCGAGTGGACGGGCGGCGAGCAGGTGGAGGCGACGACGTTCACCGTGCGCGAGCTGGACAACGACGGGCTGTTCGAAGACGCGGAGCTGGGTGCCGGCGGCTGGAGCGTGACCGGAAACAGCGCAACGGTAGCGTGGCACATCAGCGGACGGCAGAGTCGGTCGGGATCGTCGAGCTGGTGGTTCGGGGACGAAGCGCGAGGGACGTACTACGCGGGACGGGCGACGCCGGAAGGGACGCTGGTGTCACCGCAGATTGCGGTGGACGGCGAGTCGGCGATGACGGTGTCGTTCTGGCAGTGGCGGTATGTGGAGAGCTACACGCGATCGAGCCGGGACCGGACTACGGTGGAGGTGCGGTTCGACGGCGGGAGTTGGCAGCCGGTGTGGCAGCAGGACAGCAAAGATCGGTCGATGAGGACGTGGGAGAACGTGGCGATGGAGGTGGCGGTTCCGGAAGGGGCGGGATCGATGCAGCTGCGGTTCGGGTTCGACGCGGTGACGTACTCGCGCAACAGCTACGGCGG
>Ga0272441_10001245_pt1 | contig 54604 bp, 39 predicted proteins | sample SSMProp6N_FD_193582 | JGI IMG/M metagenome (GOLD analysis project Ga0272441, IMG submission 193582) | Marine sediment archaeal communities from Little Sippewissett salt marsh, Falmouth, MA, United States - SSM-Prop-6N | ecosystem: Environmental > Aquatic > Marine > Wetlands > Sediment ...
GCGTTGGTCGATTCCTCTATACCATCTCTTGAAGTTTTGTATTATTCGAGCCCAAATGTTAATGGCAGTGCCTATCTGGACCCGGATAGATTCGCTCGTTTCTATCTTAGTGGAACCGATCTTATGCTCGAAACAGCCCCTATAGACGGTTCAGACGATACACCTGAGTTGGTAGCGAGAAATGTGGCTGAGTTGGAGTTTTCAGCTCTTAGTGACGGCAAAAGTGTCCAGATGGTTATGACGCTGGACGAAGATACCGATGACGATACTGATTATTCATTGACAATTGCGTGCGGGGCGGTAATGCATAATTAATTAGCATCTGTTTATGAAAAGCAGAGGTAATATTATGAAAACTCAAATATCAAAGAAAAAAACCTTCAAATCCGGCTCAATGCTGCCGCTTGCAGTAACTATTGTTGTTATACTGGCTCTTGTCGGAGCCGGACTTATTTGTCTGGGCGGCAATGCACTTTTTCAGTCTATACGAGATGTTAAGCAGGTTTCCTCTCGCTCGGCAGCAGATGCCGGTATTGAACACGCCATTCGATATATGATAGATTCGTGGAACTCGGCAACGAATAAAGCAAACTGGGTTGCATCATGGAATGATGAGACTGTTTGGACCGACCCGGCGGTGCCGCCTGCTGGTGTTGATGCAAAATATACATCGGCTGAGATTTCGCTTGGGAGTGATACGTACGGCAATGCCAAATTTCAATACAAAATATATCCAAGCACCAGACTAAAAGGTTATCAGATATTTTCCACCGGTACTGCCGGTGGCACTACAAGAATAGTGCACGCGGCAGCGGTACTTAAATCATCCTTTTTTGGTGTTGGTGCAAAAGAAGATATATATTTATCTCCGAATGTGGATCTGCGTACTGTTCCAGATGGTAAAACAATAAGGGTTCAAACGAATAGTACTGAAGAAGATGTAATTGATATAAAGTCTGGTGTCACTGTGCCTGGAGATGTTGTTTGTGGGCCCGGCGGTGATCCGGAAGAGGCTATAAAAAATCAGGGTACAATAGAAGGCCAGGAGATGGCTGCTGAGGAAGAAATTGATTTTCCGCCTATAGATGCACCAAGCTATCCTGTGGGAACTGTCGCTCCAACTGCTGAACCTAATATTGTTACCATAGGAACCGCTGGTGAAGATACATCTATCCAATTGAATGGATTGTATTTTGGCTCCGGTGATCTTACAGGTGTCGATACGCTTGAAATATATGGAAACGTTGATATATTTGTCAATGGCGAAACGTATCTTCCTCCGAGTACACAAATAATTGTTACTGTTGACTCTTCTATGACTTTATATCTCGGTGGGAACCTATGGGCACAGCCTCAATCCGACATAATATACGCAGGTGATGTAAGTACAGAAGATGATATCCTTGAGGCTGCTTTAAGCATCAGTATAAAAGGAACTGTAGCTCCAGATGGAACGCCATTATGTAACGAGATTCATTTACAACCGAAAGGAGATTTTTACGGGACCATATATGCTCCAGATGCCTCTGTAGAAGTGTGGCCTAATGGAGATTTTTATGGAGCAGTTGTCGGTGGTTATAGTGTAATAATAAAACCTGGAGGTAGTTATTATTATATACCTGCGCTGGTTGATACCCAAGATGAAGAAGTTCTGTATATGGGTATCAAGTACGGAAGCTGGTGGGATGAAGTTGTGCCTTAGTTTGTCCCCACCTGTACTGTATTGATTCTGGTATTTTTTCGGACTAATTTACCCAATTTATCCATATCCGGGCACACTTTATAATCTTTGCCGCAGATTAAAATTAATTTTGCAATTCATAAAGCTCTCCCGTATAATATGGCGTTTTTAGAATACGGGAGAATGTTGAACAGATGTTAAAACTCGTTAACAAGGATGTAATTGGACTGGATATCGGATCTCATTCGGTAAAGACGGTCCATTTGAGCAAATCGAGAAACAATTGGGAGGTTACTTCCGCGGCCATCGACGAGATTTCCCCGGAAGGTGCCGGCAATCCCAATCGTCACCAGGCAAATACTGTTCGTGCAATCCAGAATTGTTTGCGTATAATCCAGACCAAGACAAAACTGACTGTTTGTTCGGTAGGCGGACCTGAGGTGGCTATAAGAAATTTCGATTTTCCGATGCTACAGCCCGAGGAAATGGAAAAGGCGGTTGTACTGGAGGCCAAACAGGTTTGCCCGTTTACAACTAACGATATTGTGGTTGATTACAATCTGATTCCCAACGGCAGTGATAGGGCAAGAGGATATCTCGTTGCGGTTACGAGTGATCTTCTCAATAAAAAACTTAGGCTTTCCAAAGAGGCACATTTGAATTGTGCCCTGATGGATGTGGATGCATTGGCGATCTTAAATTGCTTCAAAGAAATTGAGAAGCCCGGTAACAATCACGGTATTGCCGTTTTGAATATCGGCGGTCGGCACACTACTTTAGCCGTCGAAGGCAATAACGGCCTGCCGTTTGTCAGAAACCTCAGCTATTCAGGCGAAGAGGTGATAAAACTAATCGCCGAACAAAACAGCATGACGGCCGAAGATGTGCGCAGGACACTCGCCGGTGAAGATAACGATATTCCCCCGTCGGTTTACGATTCTTTGGTAGAAGCCAGTCTCAGGCTTATCGGTGACATTCATAAAACGATTCGCTTCTATGGTGTCCAGCAGAATTCGTTCAATATTGACAGGATATTGGTTTGCGGCGGATTCTCACTGTTCGGCAGGTTTATGGAATTTTTAAACGAACATTTGCCGATCAAGTTCGAGCTTTGGAATCCGTTCGATAAGATGCAGTGTCATTCTCAGGTTTTACAGGGCGCCCTGCTGAAAAACATTCTTCGAAAAAACGGCCCGGCCATGGTGGTTGCCGCCGGTCTTGCGATGAGGTCATTATACGATGCATAATATTGATTTGTTAAAAGGCCAGGGGATACCCCCGAAACCCACAACCGGGGGAATGATTATCCTGACTGTAATGGTGATTGTGCCTATTCTTGTCGCGGCGGGGATGCTGGATTGGTATCTGCAGACCGGAATCGATATTGAAGTGACTCAACAGAAAATTGTAACTGCAAAAGAAACAATCGCCGCTCATGATTCCGATGTAAAACTAAAACGCTCGCTGGAAAAGGAAATTAGGCTTCTTAACAGTAAGCTCACCGAAATTTCACGTGCCCTGGATATATTTGTTCAGTGGACACCTGTTTTGGTGACAGTAGCGAAGAATATGCCCGGCCCGATGATTATGAGGGAACTGACGGCTCAAAGCCAGAGCACCAGAAGAACTACCAGAAGAAGAGTCGATCCCAATAAGCCGGTCGAAATCCCAATCCCGGAACGAAGTTTGGTAATGAATATCAAAGGAAGCAGGCCGGGCAGTTATTATCAGACAGTTCAGCAGTATCAGGAACGTCTGAATAATTCGCCCGCTCTCAAGGATAAAATAAAAGAGATTGTTCCTTCGACGGAAGCCGGAACGGGATTCGATCAGACTGAATCCTATAGCATGAATATAATTTTTTCATCGAATTGACGGTGATTTTTTTATGAAGCCTAATACAAAAAAATATCTTAAATTGACTGCTTTAGTATGGTCTTGCTGTACCATCTTGTTCGTATTGGTTTTTTTGGTAGTTCTTTTGCCGCAGATAAAGAATAAAAATCGTATCGAAAGCGAATACAGAAAGATTGAGAGCAGTGCAAGCGAAGCGTTTCTTGCCGCACAGGTACAAACAAAGATTCGGCTGAAAGAACATATAAAAGAACTTAATGAGAGGCTGGGGGGTTTTGTAATCGAGCCCGGAAGCACATCCAATTTAACATATGCGATAAGCGGTATTTCAAATGAGATAGGATTGAATTCGTTCCAGGTTGCTCCGATGAGCGAAAGCATAATGGCGCTGGATAATTGTAAATATGTTTCAGGGCAATTTTTCCATGTTAGTTTTACAGCAAGTTATAGCAAATTTGCGAACTTTCTTAATGCTCTTGAGAGATATCGGCCGTTTATCTACGTGGACTCATTTTCAATTACCCGGTCCCGTCAGGATAGCACGGAGCACGATATTCATATGCAGCTGGCTGTCCTGGTTGCTAAAAATGAAAAAGCGAAAGATGTGAAAGGCTGATATTCTGATATTCGGGTTCGAGATCACAGGTTTTTTCAGAAGAATTTTGCAAAATGGATTCAGACAGTATATTATTAGACGAGCTTTATTTGAAGCTTGAAAGATAATATGTCCGGGCGTTGGTAGTATCGGTTCAGGGATAAACTTATGAAAACGGTGGCAATAGCAAATCAAAAAGGCGGCTGCGGCAAGACTACGACTGCAGTGAACCTTGCTTCGGCTTTTGCGCTGTTGGGGAAAAAAGTCCTGCTGATAGATTTGGATCCTCAGGCTCATGCTACTTTGGGGCTGGGCTGTGATCCGGAGAGTGTGGACAAGACTGTGTATAATTTATTTACCGATCCCAACTCACCCGTTTCCGGACTGATCTCGAAAAGTAAAATAGATGGACTTGCTTTGATCCCGAGCAACATATTACTTTCCGGTGTTGAGCATGAGCTGGCATCTATGGACCGCAGGGAATATGCTCTTGCTAATAGAATCAGTGAGGTCAACGGTTCTTACGATATTTGTCTGATAGACTGCTCGCCTTCGCTGAGTTTGCTTACGATTAACGCTCTTGTGGCCAGTGATAATGTCATAATACCCGTGCAAACCCATTATTATGCTCTCGAAGGTCTAAGACAACTGCTTGAAACTGTGGATATAGTCCAGAGATGTTATAATGAAAATCTGGAAATTCTCGGCGTACTTCTGACCTTTGTCGAGAGCAGAACGAAATTAAGCAGGCAGGTCCAGCGGCAAATGCGGGAACATTTCGGCGATTTGGTTTTTGATACGGTTATCCACAAAGATGTAAGATTGGCCGAAGCCCCGAGCGCTCATGAACCCGTTTTTGCCTATGCGCCGGATTCTACAGGTGCGATTGAACATAAGTTTTTAGCAGAGGAAATAGGCTAAATAATGGCGAAAAAAAACAGGACAGGATTGCAGAGCAAGGTCTCACATATTTTTGCCGGTGTCCCGATGCCGAAAAGAAAGCGTCCTCAAGAATCCGAACACCCTGAAAAGAAACCGGAATCTAAAGAGCCTGAGCAAACCATTCCGGCGGAAAAATCGCCTGTTCAAACACCACCGGAGAAACAACCGGTTTTAACTGATGTCTCTGCAGAAAAAACTCCCGCAGAAGAATCGTTGCTTCCAAAGATACCTACCGAGCAGGAACCGGCAGAAGAAACGCCGGTCGAAAAGATGATAGCTCCCCAGTCGCAGGTTGAAAATACTCCGATTATTCAACCGCCTGTTGTGGAACTAACGGCCGATGAACCTGTGACATCGTTTAATCAAACAATAGAAATTCCCGAACGTGAGGAGCCTGTTAAGAAACTTCAGGATTCCGTAAAGCCGATGCAGAGCGGTGTTATCGAACAGCGTACCGAGAGAATCCCGCGTAAAATACCGGTTATCTCGAAAGGCAAACGTCTTACATCCAAATCCGGCGTTAGCTCACGCAGACAGACAACTATGGTTATTTTGGTTATCGCTCTTTCCATACTTCTTTTTTTTCTGCTTGTTAAACCGTTTAGTAAATCAGCGAGGAATTTGGCTGGTTCGGGGGCAAATGTCTCGGCTGTACCCTCGCTGTCTCTTGGGGGAAATGACAAAAGCATTATTATTAACTGGAAGGCTCCCGATGTTTATCCGACGGAGATTAGGGATCCGATGCTGCCTGATTCAGACCAGCAGTTTTACTTTGGAACAGGCACGCCAGTTATTGCTGGTATATCAACATCAAATGAAGGAGAGAAGTTAGCTATTATAAGGGGCACCGGTCAGCTCGTTAAGGAAGGAGATGAAATATTTGGTTGGAAAGTAAAAAAAATAAATCCGAATTCTGTTGTATTTGAAAAAGACGGCAAAATACTGGAATTGGAGCCGCAAGGAAAAAAGTAGTTAAGACTAACAAAATATTAAGGATGTTATTCTGTGGAGAAACTAAGAAAGGAGATATTATGAGAAATTTTTGTGATTCTAAAGGGCTGACGATATTGGTAGCGCTGTTGTTATTCCTGGGGCTCGGCGTAACCTATGCAGCTCAGGATGCTCAGGAGATAGAGAGTGAGCCGATACCGTTGACAAACGTAGAGCAAAAAATGATGCAAAAGATCAGTGTGGATTTTCGAGAAACACCGATTGACGATGTGATAAGAGCTTTGGCCAAACAGGCGGATCTGGACATTGTTAAAGGCCCTGATATTACCGGCAATGTAACAGCTACCCTGACGGATGTCCCGCTCGAAGAAGCGATGAATCAAATTCTCACCGCTTACGGCTGCGGTTATGTTGCGAGTGAAAACATGATCAGGATTGTTCCTGCTTCGCAGCTTACCGAGGAAACAGAAAGAACTGTCAGTAAAATTTATCGAATTACTTATGCGGATGTTAAACAGGTAGAGCAGGCATTGACTAAAGTAATCTCCAAACGTGGTTCAATTGCTTCCAGTACAGGCAGCAGCAATATCATTGTTACCGATACTGAAAGTAAAATTAAAGCTATCGATGAATTTGTTGCGGAAATCGACCGTGTGACGCCTCAGATACTTGTCGAGGCAAGAATCTATGATGTGAAGAACACGGACGAGCTCGAGCTTGGTTTCGAATGGCGGGCGGGGCGTAATACAGGATACGGTACCGGACGGGCAACGGGAATAGGCAGTAATTCAACTACGGGAGGCCCCGTAAGCGGTAATCTAACAAACAGCGATCCGTCCATGACAGGACTTTTTGAAAGCACTACCCAGCAGGTCGGTTCGACCGGAGTCCTTGATCTTGGAATACTTACAAGGCACGCGGATTTGGAATTGTTATTTAGTGCAATTCAGCAGCAGGATGCAGCCAAGCTGCTTGCCAATCCGCGGATACTCGTGCTTGACAACGAAACGGCTTCTTTTAAGGCCATCGAGGAAATCCCTTACCAGCGACTTCAGCAGGGTGGATATCAGAGTTTCGGAACAACGGAATTCAAAGAGGTCGGAGTTGAGCTTCAGGTAACGCCGCATCTTGCTACGAACGGCCTGATAAGATTACACATAATACCGATTTTCAGTGTTCAGGTCGATTCGGTGGAGATAACGACTATCGGGACCGGAGGCGCAAGTATTACAAGTCCCCAGCCGGTCGTTGATAAACGTGAAGCTAATACGATAGCGCTGGTCAGAGACGGCCAGACGGTCGTTATCGGGGGATTGCGGAAGCAGACCGTCAACCATCTGATTAGTAAAGTTCCGGTGCTCGGCGATGTTCCTTTGTTAGGCTGGTTGTTCAGTTTTGAAGGCGAAGAAACCGTCAACAGTGAGCTGGTTGTTTTCATAACTCCGAGGATTGTAGAAGAACCGGTACTGTCAGAGGCGGAAGCGCAGTTTTTGGATGCTACTAATATCGTCAGCCCTAAAACGCCGGCATCGAGAATCGATCCTGCGACAAGGGAAGTCAGCACCTTCAAAAAATAGTGAAGCGGCAGAATATTACGGGTATTGATGTTTTGTGAGTTGAAAAAGTGAAACGAAGAATCCGGTCCGTAATTAAATATTGTTTTGTTGTCGAGACCGGATTCTTCGGTAACGGCTCAGATTCATAAAGAGCAATCTGGGTTAATTATATTAATGGCTATTTCAAGGATCCTGGAAAGGGCGTATTAATATGGTAGATATAAGAAGTATATTAGTTGAAGCGGTCCAGAAAGAAGCGAGCGATGTTCATATAAATGTCGGCATGCATCCCATGATCCGGGTAAATACGGAACTGATCGCTACCGAGTTTCCGGTCATTTCTGACGTAGATGCGAAAGAAATCGTTTTATCCCTGGTCGGTCAGGAAAAATTCGACAAATTCGAGTCGAAAAGGGACCTCGATTTCTCGACCAGCATTACCGACCCGGACCAGCGTTTCCGTGTCAATGCTCACTATCAGCGTGACACGATTGCGATTTCATTCAGGTTGATCTCAGACCGTATTCCTACCATCGAAGAGTTGAATCTGCCGGAAAGGTTAAAGGACTTCGCCGATTTGCCGAGAGGATTAGTCTTGGTCACCGGACATACCGGAGCCGGAAAAAGTACGACACTCGCTTCGACTATCGGTTTGATTAACAGCAAGTACAAAAAACGCGTAATCACGATTGAAGATCCTATTGAATACTGGTTGACAAATGATAAATGCATGATAGAGCAGCGAGAAGTGGGGTCGGACTGTCCGGATTTTGCAACGGGATTAAGGCATGTCCTTCGACAGGATCCCGATATTATTATGGTAGGTGAAATGCGTGACCTGGAAACCACGAGCTTTACGCTTACCGCCGCCGAGACCGGGCATCTCGTTTTCAGCACATTGCATACGGTTAATTCTTCACAATCGATTGAACGCGTAATAGATATCTATCCCGCTAATCAGCAGACTCAGGCTCGAACGATGCTGGCGAATGCACTGCAGGCGGTTGTTTCTCAGACTCTGTTCAGGAGAATCGATCAGCCCGGCATGGTTCCCGGTACGGAAATATTGCTTTGCACTTCGGCGGTGAGAAATTGTATCCGGGAGAACAGGATATACGAGATACCGAATGTTATCGAAACGTCGCGTCGTTATGGAATGCACTTAATGGACAACAGCATCGCGGAATTATGTGCGAACGGTCTAATTGACAGGGAAGAAGCGATATTAAGATCGACTAACCGCGCAAAGATGGAGAAGATGCTTAGGCTCGCCAGCCGTGCATAATCTTTAGTATAGGATAAAATCGACCTGTTTACATATATGTGCTTTTTGCTGTATATAAGGCTGTTATATCGTCCCAATCTCGGTAGCCGGAGGCAGGTATCAGGAAGATAAAACTGAATTGTTTTTTACTGTATGCAGATTAGTTTATTTTAGTTCAATGAGCGCTTCTAAAATATCATTCGAGACTTTCAAGACAGTTCCATGTTTGGTGCCCCTGGGGAAAACCAGTTTGTCTGTGATCGATTCCCAGTTCTTTAAATCCTTCGACTTGATTCCTTCGTACCGGTGGCGTCTATAGGCATCATAGTATAAATACCATGTATCGGCAATTTTTATCGCCGTAGGCCCTTCGACCCAGTCCGGCGAAATCGGCTCCGATGCATGGCTGTACGGACCTTCGAGTTTGTCACTGAAGGAAATCCGGATATTTTTCTTTGCCACCGGCTGTTTTGTCTCGTCCTTGACAAACATAACATATCGGTTTCCATCCCGGACGATAGTCGCATCTATTACATTAAATCCGTCGTCGTAAAGAAGCCTGGCTTTGGTATAAGTCTTAAAATCCTCGGTTGCCACATAATAGATGCGATGATTGAGTTTTTTGTTATTGCCGGTGTCACCGAATATTTCTGTCTCGGGGAAACGCCCCGGGATTGTCGTGGACCAGAAGATCATGTATTTTTTATTTTTGCTGTCATAAAAAATCTCGGGCGCCCAGCAATTGACCGCCGTAGGCTCGTGTTCCATTACACCCAGCCATTTTTGTTTGGACCACTTGATAAGGTCTTTCGAGTGAGCGATGCCTATACCTTTGTCCCACCAGCCGCTGGTCCAGACCATATGAAAAGTCCCGTCCGGTCCCTGGCAGATGCAGGGATCGCGCATTAGTTTGGTTCCGACCTCGGGTTTGATAAATGATTTATCGTTATTAAGAGCAGTCCATTTTAATCCGTCATGACTGTATGCCAGATGGAGGCCGTCTTCGCCGTTGCCTCTGAATGACGAAAACAAATAATTCTCCTTATTTGTTTTTTCTGCTTTCTCGCGAGTACCTGCGGTATTGAGAATACCGGTAACCAGTATTAGGCTGATAAGCGTATTTATATTCATAATGAAGTATCCTCACAATTTCCATTAGTCTCTCTGGTTTATATTTATACGACCCTGTTGCATTTTACCCATTATAACAACAGCATGTCCTTGTACAAGAAGGTACTTCGATATCGGACAGGATGATCCTGGCGGGCAAAAAAAAAATTGCCGGTTATGTCGATATTTGTTATGATAATCATATGGATTTTTAATAACTTACGCTGTTGACGATTAACGTGAGCCTGATTATTCGTCAAAATAAATTTGACTTCAAAAAAGCCCGGGCCTTGTCGTATCCTGCATGGCCCCGGCCGGATGAAACGACAGCAAAAAAAGTGGGACGTTTGCAGAAAAATCAGATCCAGCTTGCAAGTGACTCGATGGTTGCGGAGTTGCTTGATCAGCTTTACAATTCGGATGGATCTCAGGAGCAGTTTCTGCTTAATATATTAACGGCACAATGCCTTTTGGGCGGTGCCGATGGGGGGGCGATCTTTCGAATGGACCGGGAATCGAGCGTTCAGGTCCTCGCTTTATATCCTCAACTTGAAAATAATATATCGCCTCCCGATTGGTTGACTCAAGCGGTAGGTTACGCCAGGGAAGCTCTTTCGTCTAATACTGTTGTTCTTAAATCATTAAGCCGGACTGATGAGAAGTCCACCAAAGCTTATGTTCTGGTTGTGCCGCAGGCACTGGTTGATATCGATAAATCAGTTGCGGTTTTTTTAATTGCATCTAATAACAAAAAAGCTCTCGACGAGTGTTCGCAAAGGCTGCAGCTATCGATGGGAATATTGAGCTATTCTCAGAGAAGTCCTGCTCAAAGGAGCTGGCAGCAGAATTGTATCCGGTTGCGAAAATCGCTGGAGACGTTGTCAGCCGTTAATCAACAGAAAAAATTTGTCGGTGCCGCCATGGCTTTCTGTAATGAGGTTGCCGCTAAATGGCAATGCGAACGTGCCAGCCTTGGTTTTCTTAAAGGGCGATATGTTAAGCTCAAGGCAATGAGCCACACAGAGGATTTCAGTCGAAAGATGAAAGTAGTCCAGGATATCGAATCTGCAATGGAGGAATCTCTGGACCAGGACACGGAAATTCTTAGCCCGGCGACTAAAGAATCCGCTTATATATCTCGGGCAGCCGATGCGCTTTCCAATCGATATGGTCCGCTGACAGTTTTGAGCTTGCCCTTGCGCTTGGATGGCAAAGCTCTTGCGGTTCTGACAGTCGAACGTCCGGCGGAAAAGGCATTCAGTCCTGCTGAGATTGAGGCTCTTCGCCTGACCTGTGAATTATGCACCGCCAGATTACATGATCTATACGAATATGACAGATGGTTTGGTGTGGCAGTAGCGGCGAGGACACGCAGAATTGCGGCTGCTGTCGTGGGGCCGACACATACCTGGATAAAATTGACGGCTGTTTTATTTTGTGCGGCTGTTGTTTTTCTGATTTTCGGCAAGGGACAGTATCGGGCGGAAGCACCTTTCGTTCTGGAAGCTACGATTCAGCAGGTAATACCCGCACCTTTTGACGGATATATCGAGACCGTTAATGTGGAGGTCGGTGACGAAGTCGAAGCCGGCACCACGATACTCGGGACTCTGGACACAGCCGAATTGAATCTGAATCTGGCCACCGCCAGGGCAGACAAAGCCGGATATCTTAAGGAAGTCGCTGCTTATCGCGACGCCGGTGATATCGCACAAAGCCAGATTTCAAGGGCGAAAGCCGACCGGATGGATGCTCAGATTAAGTTGTTGGAGTATCAAATTAATCAGGCGAAACTCGTATCTCCTATCAGTGGAGTCGTCGTAAAAGGCGACCTGAAGCGTGAAATTTGGGCGCCGGTCAAGGTAGGTGATGTTCTTTTCGAGGTTTGTCCGCTTGAGTCGTTACGCTCGCAGCTTTTGGTTCCCGAAGACCGGATATATGATATTAAAATCGGTCAGGAAGGCTTTCTGGCGACGGCTTCTTACCCCGGCCAGCGCATAAAATTCACCGTCGAAAGGATCAGTCCCATAGCCGAGGTTGTCAACCAGAGAAATATCTTTAAGGTTCGTGTCACGCTGCATGAAACCTACGACTGGATGCGGCCGGGTATGGAAGGTGTGGCAAAAGTGTCGATCGGTGAACGCAAATATACATGGATTTGGTCGCGTAAAATCGTGAACTGGGTACGAATGAAATTGTGGCTTTAATTACCGGGGCGTTTTATGGCCGTTGACCGTCCAACTTTTCATGAATCATGGTACCGGGTCGCTGGGCTGCGGCCGAGACTTCTGTCCAGTGTGCAGATTTACAGACAACATTTTCGCGGGCAGATGTGGTATGTCCTCGAAAATCCATCCAGCAATGCATTCTCCCGCATAAGCAGCGATGCATATCATTTCGTTGGTTTGCTCGACGGCAAAAAGACTGTGGCAGACGTCTGGCGGATTTGTAACGAGAAATTCGGTGATAGTGCGCCGACACAACCGGAGGTTATCCAGCTTCTTGGTAATTTATACTGCTCGAACCTGCTCTTTGCGGAACTTGCACCCGATGCGGAAAGTCTTTTCAACCGATATGACACGAGAATAAAACGTCGGATACAGGGATTCTTTTCGAATATGCTGTTTATTCATATCCCGTTGCTTGATCCGGACCATTTTCTCAACAGATGGGTGGGAATATTCGGATGGATATTCGGCTGGTTCGGCATGCTGTTATGGCTGACGACGGTCTCGGTGGGTTTGTATTTCATCATAGGCAATCTGAGAGAGCTGTTTTATCAAAGTTCGGATATTCTCAGTCCGGATAATTTTATTTTCCTGTATCTGAGTATCGTAATAATCAAAATCTTTCACGAGTTCGGTCATGCCTTTGCATGCAAAAGATTCGGCAGGCTCAACGGCAGCGGTGGAGAGGTGCATGTCATGGGTGTCATGTTCCTGGTTTTTGTGCCGCTGCCTTATGTCGACGCTTCCAGCGCGTGGGCGTTCCGGAAGAAATGGCACAGGGGGGTTGTGGGTTTTTCGGGTGTCATGGTTGAGCTTTTCTGTGCGGCCGTAGCGGCGATTATTTGGGTCAATACTTCTACGGGGACATTGCACATCATAGCGTATAACATAATATTCATCGCGAGTGTTTCGACGCTGATATTTAACGGCAATCCGCTACTGAGATTCGATGCCTATTATGTCTTGTCCGACCTGATAGAAATACCTAATCTCGGCCAGCGGTCCAAAAATTATATATATTATCTCGTCAAAAGATATTGCTGGAAGCTTAAGACGGCACATAATCCGGCCCATACAATCGGCGAGAGAGTCTGGTTCATATTTTATGGTGTTGCCTCGACGGCATATCGCGTTTTTATCTGTATAAGAATCCTGCTGTTCTTAAATGACAGGCTGCCGGAAGAGCTGTTTATACTGGTTCCGTTTTTTGCCGGTTCTGCGGTTATTGCATGGATTCTTGTTCCCCTTGGTAAGTTTGTTCGTTATCTTGCCACCAGTGGAGAGCTGGCCAGGACTCGCACTATGGCCGCAGGCTCGACTCTGGGAACTTTGGCGCTGATAATTGTCGCCGTCGGATTTCTTAAAGTACCGGAATATTTCAGGCTTGAAGGGATTGTAGAGCCGGTCAATATGGCGGTTGTTTACGCCGAGAGCGACGGCTTTATTACGGATTTTTTGTCCTCGGATCAAACAGCGGAGCCGGGCGGAAAGTCACTTGTGACCGCCGTTAATCCCAAACTGGAGGCGGAAAAGGACGGCTTGCTTGCAGAGCTTCGCGAACTTGAAGCCAAACGCCGTATTGCGGGAACACGTGAGATAGCTGTCGCACAAATGATAGATAAGCAAATCGAGGCCCTCAACGAGAAAATATCACGTGTCGAATTCGAGCTGGCCGCATTGAATATCAAAGCGACTTTGCAGGGAATGTGGGTCTCGCCGGATATCGAAAAGACAAGAGGCGGATATTTGAGCCGGGGGCAGGAAATCGGATTGGTCGCGGATATGAACAGTGTTCATATCCGTGCTGTTGCAAAACAGGAGCTTGCTGCTATGCTCATTGAGCAGGTGAAAGACTACGCCGAAACAAATGTTGAAATCAGAGTCAAAGGGCGACCTGATGTTAGCCTGACCGGGGAAATTCAAAATATTTTACCTGCCGGTCGGCAGCAATTACCTTACCAGGCGATGGGCTATGCGGTAGGGGGTTCCATGCCGACGCTGATAGACGACCCCAGGGGCCTGGAGACGGCCGAGAAATTTTTTGAGGTCCGAATCAACCCGAATTTCGATAAGCCCGACCAGCTGAGACCCGGCCAGCGTGTCGTTGCGAGAATCCAAATGCCCGACAAACCGCTTGCAGCTCAATGGTGGCGATCCATAAGGCAGTTGTTCCAGAGGAGGTTTCATATTTAATATGACTGCGGTTCCCAGTGCAACATGGCAAATGCTCGGGCAGCGAACCTCCGGCGAATCTCTACCGAAAGGGCTTGATGCGGCGTGGGATACCGGAGTCGGATTGGTTGGCAGAGTTGTACCGCGATACCAGAGACTTGTTCGGCGGACGGAAAGAGTTCTCTCGCATGAGAAGTCTTTATCTCAAATGACGGATTCCAAACTCGGCGAGCTTGCAGGACAATTGCGTGAAATATTCCGCTGTCGGCGCGAGAAACCGGCGGATATCGAGCTTGCTTTCGCATTGGTTAGGGAAGTTGCTTTTCGCAAGATCGGCCAAAAACCTTTTCCCGTCCAGGTGACGGGCGCCCTGGCTTTGGAGAGCGGTTACATTGCCGAGATGGCGACCGGGGAAGGCAAGACCCTTACCTCGACGATGTATGTCACCGTGGCCGGCTGGCGGGGGCACGGCTGTCATGTCGTGACTGTAAACGACTATCTGGCCAAACGGGATGCCGAATGGATGGGGCAGATATATCGTTTCTGCGGCCTTTCCGTTGCCTATATAGAGCAGCAGTCTCTCCCGGCCCAGAGAAAAGCCGCATATATGGCCGATATTACCTATTGCACCAATAAGGAGGTGGCCGCCGATTTTCTGCGCGACCGGATCGCGTTGGGGCGAGTGAGAGGTTTAAGTTCAGCACTGATTGCCAGAATGGCCGGCACTGATAAAAAAATTACCGACAGGCTCATTCAGCGTGGATTGCGATGTGCCGTTGTCGATGAGGCCGATTCGGTTCTAATAGACGAGTCGGTGACGCCCCTGATTATTTCCGGTCATGCTCCCAATCCGGAACAGATTGAATCTTATCAGCAGGCGTCTGTAATTGCCGGTCAACTGGAGCCTGAAATTGATTATAAAATCGATCGCCGTTACAGGGACATCGAGCTGACCCAACAGGGCAAAGAACGCCTCGGAACATTGACCGAAAAATTAGGCGGGCTCTGGAAAGGGAATCGTCGTTCTCTGGAGATAGTCAACCAGGCCCTGACCGCCAAGGAATTATATCAGCGGGATCAGCATTACGTTATTGATAAAGGGAAAGTGGTTATCGTTGATGAGTTCACAGGTCGTTTGATGCCGGATCGAACCTGGCGTGACGGCCTGCACCAGGCGGTCGAAGCCAAGGAAGCACTTAAGGTTAATCCGCCGAAGGATACCTATGCCCGAATAAGTTTTCAGCGATTCTTTCGAATGTATTATAAGCTGTCCGGGATGACGGGCACGGCGGCCGAAGCCGCCGCCGAGTTCTGGCAGATTTATCATTTACCTGTGGTGACCATTCCGACGAATCGTCCCTGCATCAGAAAGAATCTGCCGAACGTAATATTATCCAGCCAGTCGGCGAAATGGACTCGTATCGTGCAGGAAATCAGAGACATCCACGCATCGGGCAGACCGATTCTCGTCGGGACTCGCAGCGTGCTGGCAAGCGAGCATCTCAGCGGGTTGTTGAAAGCGGCAAATTTGGATCATCAGGTTCTTAACGCCGTGTACCATAGTCAGGAAGCTCAGATAGTCGCGCAGGCGGGACAGCCCGGGAAAATCACCGTGGCGACAAATATGGCCGGTCGGGGAACGGATATTAAACTTGGCAGGGGAATCGCGGAGCTTGGAGGCCTTCATGTAATCGCCGCCGAGCCGAACGAGTCGGCCAGGATAGACCGACAACTGTTCGGCCGGGGTGCTCGTCAGGGTGATCCCGGCAGTGCCCAGGGGATATTCAGTCTCGAAGATGAAATTGTATCACGATATGCTAAAAATACCGCTGCATATTTGAAAAAAAGATATTCCCTTTCGAATAAGGATATTTCTTCGACTTTGGTCCGGGGTGTTTTTCGTCTGGCCCAGAGTCGTGCGGAAAGATTGGCGATGCGCCGGCGAAAAATTGTTTTGAGAACGGATAACTGGCTTGACGAACAGCTTGGTTTTGCCGGCAGAGAATAGCGATATGCCTGCTCAATTCTGTTGTGCCTTTTATACGGATGTTTCTATCGAGAATTATTGTCGTATGAAATATTCGGCAGCGAAGCTTCAACCTGGTGCAATTCTAAAACAGTGCCCAAGGTCTGGGCCAGTTCCGCGAGGGCGATATTGAACTCGACAATTGCCCTTACTTTCGACATTTGTGCGTTTGCCAGAATCTCCTGGGCTTGCAGCTTTACTAATAAAAATTCGGGAGTCAGCTGCTCTCGTATATTCTCGGCATCCTCCATGGCTTCGAGATAAATGCGTGCGGCCTCGGTTGCATCTTTTTGGATCTGGATTTCCGAATAGTTTGTCTGGGCTCTCCGTACTCTTTCTCTGACTAACTGAGCCGCCTGGTCTGCGACGTTATGTAAAATAGTAAAGGCTTGTCTTCGCTCGAATCTTCTCTGGATTAATTCCGCTTCCCGCTGACGATTGCCGAGCGGATATTCGAGGGATAGTCCCACACCATAGCTGACATAGTCGCCATTAGTGAGTTTGTCCTGTGCATTCTCCGGCCCTTTAGCCAGACCCTGAGTTCTGGCCGAAGCAGTCAGGTCCAGGCGCGGCATATCCTGATTTTCCGCGACGCGGATATTAATATCTGCAATTTCGGTCCCGAGTCTGGCCTGTTGAACAACGGGATTTTTATTCAGGGCAAGCTCCAAAAGCTTCGATTCCTCGGGCATTTCCAGTTCCCGGGAAGGTTCCGAGACGGGTAGGATGTCAAAATCTTCGAGTAAATTCAATTGGGCATCGGCCATCAGTCGTATCAGGACATCCTGTGCATCGTCAATTCGTTTTCCCGCCTGTATTAACGCCGCTTCGCGAGTTTTTGCCGAAGCCTCGGTTTGTTTGATATGTAGTTCGGTGGCATCGATTTCTCTCCTGCTGACTACTTTTTCCAGTGTCTCGAGTGTATCATCCAGCAGCTTCTGATGGATTTCCATATCCCTGCGAGCCTGTAAGAGTCGCCAGTAGGCGGAAATCACGCCTACTGCGGTTTCCTCTGCTTTTTGCCGGAATACGAGCAGGGAGATTCTATAATTGAGTTTTGCAACATCTACCCCGGCGAGAGTGACTTCCTGCCATGCATTGCGTAAAAGAGGTTGTCTTAATTGAAAACCGATTATCGGCTCATATCTGGTGGAAAGTGTCCTCCCGGATAAATCGTCCCAGCTTCGCGTCATGGCATAACTTAGCGACCATTCCGAGCCTGTGGTGCTTTTCTGCTTGAGGCCTGTCTCGAGTGTTCGTTCGTCCGATTGGCCGGATTGGTAAATGCTGTTTTGAGGATTATCCTCGTTCTCAAAATTCAAATCACCGAATGCGGCGACGTCGAATTCCGAGGCGGCCCTGGTTATGTCCTGTTTTGCTATCGACGGGTCGAAACTAACCACTCTGATTTCCGGGCTGTTGGCAAGCGTTCTGGCTAAAACCTGCTCTATTAACAGGGGGACATGCTGTTGGCCTGTATTCGGGTCGGTTATGATTTCCACATCAGGTATATTTCTCGTTGTCGAAGGGTCCGGTTGAAGCAAACCCAAAGGATTGTTCGGGTCTTTGCCTTCCGTATTGATACGTTGCTGATAGCTGCGTTCGGCTAAAATCTGCTGGTAAGAGACTAAAACGCTTTTGTCATCCATTTTGTCCGAGACACAGCCGGCCAATAAGAAAAAAGCGGGAAAAACCAGCATAACAACAAGACCTGTATTATTTTTGATGTCTGTTATTCCGGACTTTTTTGAAAGATAATATTTTCGAATGAAAACATTGTTTCGGGGTCTTCCTTGAACACTCATTCTCAGAGTTCCTCCATTTATCGATTTGAATTTGGAAAGGTTAATTTAACTTCTTCGCCGGCCGGGCGATTCGTTTTATTCGGCACCTGAATGCGCACATTTAACGTCTTACTGCTCGCATCGGCGGTAGCGGCTATATATATGATAGTACCCTCGACCGACATCTTATTCGGCTCGGGAAATTCGACGAGGGCTTTATGGCTGTTTCTGAGATTAGCCGTTTGTTCCAGGAGAACGGGAACGTCTATCCACAAAGGATCGATCCGGATGACTCTAATCACATCTTCCAGTGCGTTTACCGATTCGCCTGTTTCTATCGCCTCGATGTTTTTGATGCTTTCGATTCTTCCATCAATAGGGCTTTTGAGGCTCATGCGGTCGATCTGAAGTTTTGCTTCTTTGTATTTTCTCTGTGCTTGTTCGTTTTCAAATATAGCCAATCGAAGGTTTAATTCTGCAATTTTAACATTAAGCTTCGCATATTCCAATTCCGATGGAGTCGTAGCTTTGGGATTTTCTTCACGCCTCTTGAGATCAACCTGGCTCTGGGCCAGTTTTGCCTCGCTTGCCAGGATTTGTACCTGGTCCTTGCTTTCAGCCTCGAGCTGCTCCAGCCGAACTCGTTCAACAGAATCATCCTGCTGAACCAGCACGTCTCCGACTTTGACAAGGTCTCCTTCTCTGAAGTTTATTTTTGCAATTCGCCCCGCCTGAACGAAAGACAATGTTACATCCGCACTCGGTTTGGTGAATAATGGAATTCCTTCATTTCCGAAGCATTTACTTATAAATAAAGAGCATGCAAATAAGATATATATGTATTTCTTTTTAGGGATCATGTAATTACAACCTCCATATCTTCCATACAAATCAGGTCTCCAAGTCTCAATAATATTCAATAATATATTATAACAAATCCGGCAGTATATTTGTGGAGGTAAAGCCTCCTGTCCGGATTAATAGAGTAATAACTGTTAAACCCGGGAATATTTAAAAACACGAGTTTTCCCATATTAACACTTGCTGCGAAGTGCCAAATGTTTCGGATTAATTCAATAACAATATATAAGGATATTATCGGTTAAACAGCGACATAATATAACGGAACTGCGGCATTTTTTGTCGGTTAAATTACCGGAGACAAACATGTATTAGTACCGCTTTTATTGTGTTTAACGGCTGTTTGCTTCGGTACTGTTTCTTATGAATCGTTACTTTTTCATTGATATCCTTTGTTGTCACGCTTATATGGAGCGGAAAATGTTGCTCTTAGAATCTATTATAAAGCTAATTTTCCATTTTTTATTACGAACATCGAATATATTACCTATGTCCTCCCGGATGTTCATATTGACAATTCTTTGGTAATCCAATACAATTTTGCAAAAATCGGACCTTCCGGGCAGGTGGAGACAAGATTGTTGTTTGCCTGTCTGACTTTCTTTCATACGGATAATACTGTCGCCGAGCAGTTAAAGGATGAGCAGTACAATAATATCGGAGAATAAAAAAATGGATGAGGACCTTTTCGATTCGATCAACCCGATCGCTATTCCGAGAAAAAAGGATTTATATATAAAAAAAGATTATGTCAGAACTCTTCAGGTTATTTGTCGATGGAGAAATTTCTTTTTTATAGTAATAGTTTTTTGTCTCCTGCTGCTTCAAATATCCTTTTTGCTTGTTCACAGTAGATATGTCGTACTCGGCGAAAATCAAGACATCGAATCGCCTCGTAATCTTATCGGAACCGAAAAACAGCCCGATAATTTTTCTGAAAACGGCCTCGAAACAGAATCGAAGTCACGCAGGCTTACAGGCACCGGGATAAAATTCGAGCGTCTCTGCCTGGTTATTAACGTTACGAACACAATACTGATATTTTCTTCGGTATTATACTGTTTTATAATGTTCCAGTCCCTGGGAGCCTCATTGGGGGCAGGGCTCGGAGGAACGGCTCATATATCACGGGCATGTGTCTATTCGTTGATTATATTGATTTTGCTATTACCCTGGCAGCTGGTTTTTAAGCATACGGTCCTCGGTGTCGTATATACACCTCGAGAGCCGGTGATATGGCGTGTTATAAATGTCACTGATTTGTCCAGAAAAACTCTTCTGTATCTGCGTTTCACGGCATATCCAATCTTTGTTTTCATGCTTTTATTACTTACACAGCTGCAAAGTTTACGTTGGAAGAAAGCCGTCATTGACAGAATGAATCAATAAATGTGGCTATATTCCGAATTTAAGTTTTTTTGCTTTTGTTTTAACAGACCTGCTTAAATCAAATGTGGAAAAACGGAGCCTATGGGATTTACTTATGTGTATTGTGAGCGGGTATTATAGAGAATTTTTCAGTATATTGTCGGAATTTTTTTGTCCATTTTATTTAAAAAAACCTCTTTTTTTGCAAAAAACCTTGGATTATCGATCCTATATTAGGTATAAGTCACACTACAATAGACAAAAATAGAATGTTGTGTTATAATTTAATATGTAAGTAAATGCTCTTCGTTCCGAGATATTGAATCTTGGAATACAGTGATATTAAACGGGACTGCGGGGATGGGACCGGAAAAATGTCTATTTTGCGGGCAGGAAATCGACAGCGATGCCACTAAGTGCTTCTTCTGTGGAGCGGAGCTGAAGAAAGATACCATTGCCGAGCGACTTGAACAACTCCAGATCGAGGACAGTAAAGCAACGGTTGAAAAAGTAAAGTGTCCGTTCGGATTGCAGGTTATAGTTTTTTTCCTGATTTGCATTGCTCTTTTCTCCGGTAAGTCAATACAAAAATCCGGATCGAGCAAAGCCGGCGTTATAGAGGGATCAGAAGTTCGGTTAAACGCAAGGGTAACTTTTACAGGATCTCAATTTGTAGTATACAATAACGACACTTTTGACTGGACTAATGTTGATTTTCAGTTGACGCTGGAAGATGCCGGGAAAAGCTTTAACCTTAATATTCCCGTAATACATGCGGGAAAAAAACGAATTGTACGTGCATCGGAATTTACCAGTAAAAACGGCGAAAGATTCAATCCGTATAAAATGAAACCGAAAAGATTTCTGATTTGGTGTGACACCCAGGACAGGAAAAACGGGACCTATTTCGCCGGATGGAAATAAAATAGAAACAAGGATTGACGAGACTTAGCCCCGCCAAAGTTATCTTAACCCAGCAACGAAAAGTATTTCGCAAATCACATGGTGAGTTCAACGTTATTACCGCATTCGATATGATTTTATTGGGATTTTTGTTTATCGGTTAAATCTATCAATCCGATCGCCGCCGCCTGTTTGACAAGGTCAATTAAATTATCGACATTGAGTTTGTGCATAATACGGGCGCGATGCACTTCTATTGTCCTGACGGAGCGATGGAGCATATATGATATTTGTTTGCTGCTTTTACCTTCGACGACCAGTTTTAAAATTCTCAACTCGTTTTTCGTTAAAGGCTTGTCTTTCATGAAATCAAGTACAGGATTATGTTTCATTAAAGATTTAACTTTTCTTAGAAAAGGTTTGGTTTCCAGAGGTTTTTCGATGAAATCCACGGCCCCGGCTTTCATTGCAGTGATGGCCGTCGGGATATCACCGTAACCGGTAACAACTAAAACGGGCAGCCAGGGGGCAAAGCGTTTGGCTTCTATTAAAAGCTCGATGCCGTTCATTCCCGGCATTTTCATGTCGGTGATCAGCAAGTCACATCTTTGTATCTCCAGTTGTTCGAGACAATCTGCTGCACTTGCGAAACAACTGACTTTCGAGCCGAGCAGCTCAAGGGTTTCGCCGACAACCTCGCGTACCTTCGGTTCGTTGTCAACGAAAAAAATATGTCGATTAATATAGCTTGTCATTATCGCCTCATTATAACATCTCCCCATCGTTTATGGGTAGGGTGATGAAAAAAGTTGTTCCTTTGCCGAGTTTGCTCTCGACGTGTATTTTTCCACCCGAACGAGAAACGATATCCTTCACTATACAAAGCCCCAGACCTGTTCCCTTATCGGGAGGCTTGGTTGTGAAGAAAGGCTCAAAAATTCTGTCAAGATTCTCAGGGGGGATACCTCCGCAATTGTCACGGAAACTCAATTCTACACACTCATCCTTCACTTCGCCTTTTATAACGAGCTTTCGGTCTTTATTATCCTGTTTTGCCTGTAAGGCATTATCAATCAGTGAAAAAAACAATTGTTCCATATCTTTGTCGTTCGAATATATTTGCGGCAGTTCCCCCATACCCTCGAGAAGTATTGTGAAATTTGCCTGCTGGGCACTTTCATCTAATATATTAACGGTTCGCGAAGCAATGTCTCCGAGATCTGTTTCCATGGAAATTTTCCCCGAGGATTTTCTCGCAAAACTGCGTATCCTGTTGATCACTGAAGTAATATTCGTAACCTCCGTCAAACTTTCTTTGAGTTTTTTCTCGACAATTTTCGGCGAATCGGAGGTCTTCAGTTTTTTCATCGCATTTTCAATTAAAAGACGAAGGACGGTCAAAGGCTGTGTCAGCTCATGAGCGGTAATCGCACTTAATGTTCCTACCGAAGCGAGCCGTTCTGCCCGGGCCATTTCCTGGCGGTATTTGTCAAGTTCCTGCTGCGTCTGTTTAAACTCGGTTATATCTCTTGCCAGGACCATGGCGGCTATTACTTTTCCGCCGGCGTCTCTCAACGGCTCGATTGTTGTGTTATACCATCGCTGTTTACCCCGGATTTTTGTGGTTGAAAATTTATTCATTCCCTGCCCCGTTTTTATTACTCTCCGAACGTCTGTTATCTGGTTGTCGGCGATATGTTTCGGAAACAGGTCCCACATTGTTTTTCCTGAATAATTTCCAGGATTGACCAATAAACGTTTTATCGCTATCCTGTTCATAAATAAAAATACGCCGTTTTCATCGATAGTGACAATGGTCTCTCCGGCGCTTTCCACGAGCGTTCTGTATTTTTCCTCGCTTTCACGCAGAGCATCTGCGGCCTTTTTCCTCTCTGTTACATCTGTTGATACTTCGAGACAGGCGAAAATCTTTCCGTTGACGTCTCTCATCGGATTGGCAATATTTTGCAGATACATAGTTTGGCCCGAAGGCAGGGTTACTTTTCTCTCCGAAATATGAGATTTGCCGTCTTTGTATGCTAACTCTACCGGACAACCTTCGCATATATTCTTATTTCCCTCTAAAGCAGAATAACATTTTTCTCCGATTTTGTTTCCGAACAGTCTCGTCATAGATTCGTTTTGATATGTGATTGTATAATCCAAATCGCGGATGGTAACGAAACTATCCATTACTTCCAATATTGACTGGAATCTGTTTTTCTCCTTAAAAAGATCTTCCTCCATTTTCTTGTGCTCGGTGACGTCGATAGCAGTGCAGGCCATGAGTTGAGGTTGTCCATGGTCGTCTTTTATTAGTGTACCGTTCATTAAGGCACAGAAGATGGTGCCGTCTTTTTTACAATGCCATACTTCTTTGGCAATGTAAAAGCCTTTTTCTATCAGCTCTTTGTTTAAGATGTTCACGTATTTTAATTGTTCTTTGTTGTGAAATATTGACAAATGCCTGCCTGTCAGTTCGTTAACCTCGTATCCGTGCATCTTCGCAAAAGGTACGTTTATATATAAAAGATTGCCTTTGGTATCACCTATTGCTACTCCGTATCCTGCCTGCTCGGCTATAGTCTTGAACTTCTTGAGCTCCTCTTCCGCTTTCTTGCGTTCGGTGATGTCAATGTTCGTTCCGATCATCCGCAACGGCGTGCCTTCATTGTCATATGATACTATTTTTCCGCGGCCTAATACCCATTTATAGTCTCCTTTTTTTGTTCTGAGGCGATACTCGATCTCAAATGAGTCTGATTTTCGATTTTTTTTGTTTTCTTCGATAACCTGAAAAACATATTTTCTATCATCGGGATGAATTCGATTTTCCCACTCGTCCTGTGACGAAGTCATTTCGTTCGGCTGATAACCAAGCATCGTTGCATGACGGGGATTTCGATAAACCTCGTTTGTGACCATATTCCAGTCCCACAGGGCGTCGTTGGTGGCTTCCATTGCCAGACGGAATTTTTCCTCGCTTTGCTTCAACGCATCTTCGGTTCTCTTTTGCTCAGTGGTGTCTCTGAAAATGCCTATCAGATATTTTTCGCCGTTCAATGTTATGGGCAGGGAATTCACGTCGGTGTAAAAAACTGTTCCATCTTTTCTCGTCACTGGGATATCTTTGGCCAGGCTAAGTTTGCCGCTTGCCTGTTTGAAAAACCGCTCCTTAACGTAAGACAGATCCTTCGCGGGATGAATATCTGAAACTCCGAGGCGTTTTATCTCATCCAGGCTGTAACCAAGCATTTGGCACAGGCTGTTATTGGCCATGTAGAATTTTTTATTCTTAACATCGGCTAACAATATTCCGTCGGCGGCGTTATTAAAAATGGTTTGAAAGATATGATCCGAGATGCTATCCCGTTGGTTTATATGCTCAAGTTCGGCTCGCTCAAGCTGAGCGATACGATTGCGTAAGGATTTTATTTCCTCCCGTAATTCTGTTTCTGTTTTCTGCCCATCTCCCATTATTTTTCCTCTGGCTCACAGTAAATCATAGTCGAGATAACATTGCTCCGTAGGTGTCAATCAGATGATTTTTTATCTTATCAGGCTGCGTACATAAAACATAAACATTGAATTATAACCGATTTATAATATAATGTCAAAATAAGATTTTTCGGATATCCCGGAGTTTCCGGAGAACTTATACAGACTTTTTAACGTATAAAAGGGCGATTTCTGCCGATATAAATTATTTTTGGAAGAACAAATGATACAACGAAAAATAAAGAAGTATATCTACAGGTTCTGGATTCAGTGGCGGCTTACAATTTTCATTATTATTTTTATTGTTATACCGGTTAAATCAAGCCTGGCCGACTGGAACTGGGTTCCTTCAGGATCGATGAATCCGACTATACTGGAAGGAGACCTGATCTTTGTGAATAAATTGGCGTACGACCTGAGATTCCCCCTTACAATGCATCGGCTTGCCAGATGGTCCGATCCCGAAAGAGGGGATATTGTTATATGTTTTTCTCCCGAAGACGGCACGCGTCTGGTAAAGAGAATAATAGCACTGCCCGGCGACGAAATTGAAATGAGGAACAATGTAATATACCTGAACGGCGAAAAACTCGATTATAAGAGCATCGATTTGAGCTATAAAAAGTCTCTGCCCAACAAGCTCGGAGATAAGTCTGTCTTTACCATGGAAGATTTGGATGGTAATATTCATATAGTCATGAGCGTCCCTTCGGTCCGGGCGAAAAGAAATTTCGGGCCGATTGTGGTGCCGGACGGCAAATATTTTGTTTTGGGAGATAACAGGGACTGCAGCAGGGATTCGAGATTTTTCGGTTTCGTGGAAAGAGATTCCATCGTGGGAAAAGGCAAAGGCATCATCTGCTCATTCGATATCACCGATAAATACCAGCCCAGATTAGGCAGGTTCTTTGACTCCTTAAAATAGTTCTGCAAGGAATTCTATAAAATATGGCGTACGATATTGGATCGTTATGAATATTTGGTCAGTTTGTATCGGGTTTTACGCCTCGCTGAACCCTCAAGAAATCATCGATTTCCCCATCCTCTCTGACGGGCTGGCCGAGTTCGGTGAAAATCTTCGGTGTTACCCATCGCCAGTGTTCGACGTGGCCGTCGGCGAATGAGAAGTTACCCCCCTGAGAATGTCGCCCGGCCGGAAGGTCCCACCATCGATATGGCTTTTCGCCGTATCTCCAGTCTCGGGGCGGTATGCCGAAGTGGGAATCTAAAATGCTGTCCTCATGGACATCGACGAAAAAGATAAGCTCAAATGGTGCCGGGCTGTCGATGTCGGATTCCCTGGCAAAATCAGGGATATAGCCCGAGTCATTTTGATACGGCAGGCCGTTAATTGACTGGCTCATGTTATAGCTGCGCGTTCGCCTGATATTAAGTGGCCTCCCATCCTCCGCTTTTACACGAGACATATCCGACGGGCACCGATAAATGTCCGTTGACCTGTTGTATGTAAAGAGCACGCCGTGTTCGATATTTTCTGTTGTTGTATCGTAGGGCGCCAGTCCGGCACACCATGTCATGTCGTTACTGAATCCGGCTGAAGGCTTTTGAGTGCCGAGGTCATAAACGTTTCGGTTCGGCGGCAGGAAGCCGTCGTAGTCCATGGAATAAAGTTTTGCACAGGTCTGTAGCTGTCTCAGATTGTTCAGGCATGTCACTTTCCGGGCCTCTGCTTTTGCGCGAGAAAGCACTGGTTGCAGCAGAGCGAAAAGAAGGACTATAATCGCGATAACCACCAGAAGCTCAATTAATGTAAAGGCGGGACTATGCCGTGCGACTGATGAACCGCAAGCTTTGTTATTTGTCGGACCGGAAATCCTGCCGTCCTTAAGATCGCAACACAAGAACTCCTCTTGTAGACTTGTGATTAATACAATATATATCTGTGTTTGATTATGCATTTCACATCAGTTACTCAAACTTTGATTTCAATATATCATAATATGTTGCTGGAACAAATCAACTATATACTGGTTGTTATTCGAAGCGTAAGTGAAATAATCGCTTAGTCGTGCCGCAGTGCTACGACTGGATCGACTTTAGCCGCTCGCAGTGTCGGATAAATGCCGGAGAGAAGGCTGATAAGTATCGAAAAAACAACAGCTCCCAGGCAAAGCCACCATGGAAAACTGAAATAATTCATATCGGGAACTCCCTGCCTGACTGCGATACTGTTTATGACAAGATTGATAATCACACTTACTATCCATCCGAGGGCAAGCCCGAAAATTCCTCCCATAAAACCGATGACTCCTGATTCGAACAGGAATATTTTTTTCACGTCTTTATTGCTTGCTCCCACGGCCTTCATGATTCCGATTTCCTTATATCTTTCCAGGATTGACATGACCATCGTGTTAATAATTCCCAGCGAGGCGACAACGATGGCGATCATCCCGACCGCGAAGAGAAACAGATCCATGAAAATAAACACCGTTTTAATTTCTTCGACCTGGTCCAGAAGAGAGAAAGTATTAAAACCCAACTCCTTGACCTGTTTTCTCACAGGCTCGACATATTCGGGAGAAACCAGTTTGATCCCGGCGGCGGGATATCCCTGTGACTGGTTGGCCGATACGAACAAATCAGATATATTGGTTAGGGGTATCTTTTTCATTTTTTGGGAGGTGCCGTATGGAATACATACATCGCTTCGCATGAGCCTAGGGCCGCTCATTCCCATTCTCTCGGTCACGCCTGCAATGGTAAATGTGTATGTTTGCCTGGAAAACGGCAGACCCTGTCCCCGGAGAAATGACAGAATGTTCGGGATATTGCCGAGGCTGAAATCAATCGCTAGTGTTGAGACTTCTATTTCTTTGCCGATGACTTCTTCCGGCTTTTTAATATCCATACGATGAAGCAGAGAATCACTTATTACCAACATATTTTCATCGTCGGATGTGTAGTACGTTCCGGCCCTGAAGTTTACAATCCCGGATTGACAAATCTTTGCGGGCACAACCTGTATCAGGCTGTACTGCTCATTATCCCGGAATCGAATCATCCCGGGAAAACGCATCTCCGGAAAGGCCCATTCCACGCCATCGATCTTTGTCAGCTCGAGAAGCATATCGTCATTCAAAATGCGTTTCTGTTGGCCTGCATTCTGCTGAGAATTTGGATCTTCCGGGGATTGACCGTTTCGAGAATCTTCCGAACGCGGAAAAACACCGAGATAATTAAAAAGTTCGAGTTTGTTGAAACTATCCGTCATGTTTTTCTGCATCCCTTTGCCGAATGCGAACATGCATACCAGAGCACCGATCCCTATTACGACTCCGAACGTGGTCAGGAAAGTGCGGAGCTTTTTCTTGCGAAGGTTGGAAAAGGATTGTTCTATGTAATCAGTAAATCTCATTATTTTTTAATCGGCAGTTTCCTGTTCGACTATTTTCCCGTCGCGCAATTTAATAACGTCATCGGCGTATTCGGCCAATAAAGATTCCTCGTGCGATATCATAACAACGGTAAGTCCCCGGTTTTTATTCAGGTCCGAAAGTGTTTGCGTGATTTGCCCGGATGTTTGACTGTCCAGATTGCCCGTAGGCTCGTCGGCAAGAAGTATCTTCGGTCGATTGATAAGAGCGCGGGCGATTGCCACTCTCTGCTGCTCACCGCCGGAAAGCTCGGCCGGCCGATGATCTTTTCGCTCGAATAATCCCACGGTGTCGAGAATTTCCGCCGCTCGTTCGATTCTTTCCTTTTTCGGCACATCGGCGAAAAGTAGGGGGAACGCTACGTTTTCACATGCCGTATAGGACCAAATCAGATTGAATGACTGAAAAATCATGCCGACCTGGTGACGCCGGTAGAGGGCTAGCTCTTCGTGGTTCAGCTCGGAGATAAATTTGCCCTCAACTTTTATCGAACCCGACGAGGGAGTATCAAGTCCGCCCAAAAGATTCATAAGTGTGGATTTGCCGGAGCCGGACGGCCCTGTTATTCCCCGAAATTGTCCCTGCCTCAAAGACAGATTGACATCCCTGAGGGCGACAACTTCGATTTTGCCGGACGAATAGACCTTGGTTAAATCTTTTGTTTCGACAAGGACCTCGGAATCCATTTTGAATCCTGCCTGTTATCGTGTCTGTTGCTATCTGCCCTTTTTCTCAAGAATCGCCTCGATCTCGTCCATGGTTCGATTCATAGCAACCATAGTTTTATTGAAAGGTTCGGGACCGGTCATATCCACTCCGGCTTTTTTCAGGAGCTCGATCGGGTAATCGGAACCGCCGGACGATAGAAACTCGATATATTTCTCGAGAGCACCTTCCTCCCGGCTCAGGATTTTTTCCACCAGAGCGGTAGATGCGGTAAATGATGTCGAGTATTGATACACATAGAAGTTGTAATAGAAATGCGGGACGTATGCCCATTCGGCCGTGTATAAATCATCGATGCGGCAGACGCCTTTGTCATGACCGTAATATTTTTTCAATATTTCGCCGTATATTTCGTTGAGTACGTCCCCTGTCAGCGGCTCTCCCCGTTCGGCCTTTTCGTGAATGCGCAGCTCGAACTCGGCGAATTGTGTCTGGCGGAAAACCGTGCCTTTGATTCCATCCAGATAATTCATGAGCAGAGACAGCCGAATATCGTCATCCTTGATTTCTTCCAGCATTTTATGAATTAAAAGTGCCTCGTTAAAAGTGGAAGCCACCTCGGCGACAAAAATCGAATAATCCGCAGTCGGAAACGGCTGAGTCTTATTGGCGTAATAGCTGTGCATTGTGTGGCCAAGCTCGTGCGCGATAGTACTGACGTCGTCGTATTGGCCGTTATAATTCAAGAGTATATATGGATGGACATCATAAGCGCTGCCGTTGGAATAAGCACCGGCACGTTTTCCCGGCGTGGGATAAACGTCGATCCATCGCTGATCGAACGCTTCGGCGACGACTTTCCTGTAATCTTTTCCCAGTGGTTCTACAGAATCGAGGATAAGCTCTTTGGCCTGGTCATATGTGTACTGCAAATCAATACCTTTTACTACAGGGGCATAGACATCGGAATATTTTAGCTTTTCGACATTCAGCATTCGCTTTTTCAGATTCAGATATCGATGGAACGAATCCAGGTTGTTGGTGACATTATCTATCAGGGACATATAAACTTCGATTGGAATATTGTCTTGATTCAGCGCGCTGTGCAGCGATGATTCGTAATTGCGTGTGCGGGCGTAAAACATGTCTTTTTTCACGTTCGCATATAGCTGTGTGCCGAATGTCCCTTTGAATATGTTAAAAACTTCCCAGAAAGCCTGAAATACCGCTTCTCTGTCACTTCTGTTTGGCAGAGCACGATAGCGGGCGTATCCGGCCTTATTCAAATGTGCTTCCGTACCGTCGCTTAATTTGATTTTCGGGTAAGGAAGTTCGGCATTGCTGAAGACGCTGTAAATCGAGGATGGTCCATCGGCTAAAAGTCCCGCTTCGGCCAGAATCTTTTCCTCTTTATCCGACAACGTGTGAGGCTTCATTCGCAGGATGTCGTATAAAGGCATTTTATAGATTTTAAGTTTCGGTTCGGTCTCGATAAATGCATCGATTTGTTCTTTGTCCATCTCGGCGATTTCCGGTGTGATGAAAGCCGATATGGAGCTGTAGTCTGTGCCGAGCTGTTGCAGTTCCTGCTTCATGGCGAGGTGCTTTGAGTCACCTACGTCCTCATCGGATTTCATCGAGGCATAGCTGTACAGACGTCCGAATTCCTTCGATATTTTACTGTTCACCTCGAGGCAGGCGAGCAGCTCGGATGCCGAGTTGGCCAATTTCCCTTTGTATTTTTCTACCTCTTTAAACCGGGAAGCGATTTCTTCCTTGGACTGGTTCCATTGTTGCTCTGTGGCATAAAGATCTTCCAGCTTCCATTGATATTCGGTTGGTACCTCTGAACGCTCTCTCGTCTGAGAAAGAGTTCTTGTGTTCGAAAATGTTAAAAAAAGAGTAAAAGCTATAATAGGCGTTCTTGGAAAATTATACATGGCCGACTCCTGAAAAAGTTTATAAACGCACTTAATTCTATACTTGCCCGATTATTTTATATACGTTCCAACGTATTCTAAGGTTTGCTAATAGTGATTGTCAATTATATCTGTTGGAACAAATTTTAGCGGAAATTTCTCAGAAGAGTACGCGAATATCGTCAATCAGGCTTTTTCCGATTGCACGGGTAATATCAAAACAGGATGTTAGATTGTAAATTCAGCGTCCGGTAAAATAAACGGGCTGCGATTTTTTTGCTCACAGCCCGGATCAATTTTTTTATTATTTTTCTCTGTTGTCATTATATAAAGACGAATTGTGAAGATAAAAGTTGCAGTTTTTTATAAAGATTGGAATATTTATTAGTTTGAGTAACAAAACAGTCTTATTGTATTTTTTTGAGGTGCTGCTGCGCCCAAACAGAAAGTGCCGAGCCTGATAACAGGGCTATCCCGGAAAGTAATTGGGGTAGGTTTAGCAATTCACCATAAAGAAAGTAGGAAATCGCAAGGACAAGAAACGGCTGTGCCAGTATCACTAATGATGGAATAGTCGCACCGATACGCTGTATTGCAATGTAATAAAGGACATGTCCTAGGGCAATGCCCATGATTCCGGAAATTACTACGATTGTCCACTGCCGTAAACCTATATGAATACAGCCCCCCAAATCGCCGAAAGAAAGCGTGAGAATAAAAAGTCCCGCCACTGTGTATATGCTGATAACCGAAAAGCCTTTGAAAGAATCAACATCCTTAAATGCGATTCTTACCGACAACGTATATACCGCCCACATAGCTGCCATCAAAAGACCCAAAACGATTCCAATCATCGTCTTTACAGTAGTGAAATCTTCCTTGAAATACATTACTCCCAGAACTCCTGCCGCCGAGAGTGTCAAACCGAGCCAGAAACGTTTGCTTTTTGCCAGCGGTCTTTCTTCGGGGAAGAAGATCAGGGAAAAACCTGCTATCCAGATGATGTTTGTTTTTGTCAATAGAACCAGAAACGCCGGGCCGATATAATAAAAAGCGCCGGCGTAAAGACTTTGCATCGCGACATTCGCCGCCGCTGGTATTAAAGCTTTTCGCCATATCCTGTGGTCAAATTTATTTTTCTTAATTGAGAAAAACAACAACGGCAGCCAGAAAAAACAGGCCACCGTATATCGAAGCAGGTTCTGCGTCCAGGAGTCCAGATAGCCCGTCAGGTATGTTATGAATATCGGCCCCAGTGCCCAGAGGGGTAACGTACCAATTAAGGCAAGGGTCGCAGGTAAATCTATATTATGTGAGTCACTGTTATTTTTCAAAAGGAGTCACAGACCTGTACGAACAATCAATCATTTACGGCAACAATTCGAGAGCGATTTTAGTCATCTCACGGCTGGCTTTTTTCTTTGCTAACGGTTCGACCAATCGAATCAGCGACTTGCTTACTTGAGCCAGTTTGTCACCGTCTTTTATAAGCAGCTCGATGCTGTTGGCTATGGGATCAATCGAAGTGAAATACGGCATAAACTCCGGCACTAATTCGCGTTCGGCCAATATATTAACCAGAGACAAATATTTAGTTTTAATAATCCACCATCCGGCCAGATGCCAGAGAAATTTGCTGGACTGATACATTATTACCATCGGGCAGCCGGCTGCAGCTACTTCCAGTGTGGCACTGCCGCTGGTTACGATGGTAAAATCGACCGCCTCGGCTGTGTGGTAAACCGAATCGATGCTGTATTGACATTCGAAGCCGGGAATATGCGCTGCCTTTAATTTATTCTGACGGTCTGCATCAACCGCAACGGTTCTAAATGTCACTTCCGGATATTTCTTTTTTATCCGCATTGCGACCTGCTGCATTGGTACCCAAAGCGAGTTAATCTCGGCGTCTCGCGAGCCGGGCATCAGGGCGATCCCGACTTTGTCCGGCGTATAATCGGTATATCTCTTATATTTTGCCGGATCGAGCTGCAGTTTATCGAGAAGCGGATTTCCCACGAAAACGGCATCGATTCCTCTTTCGCCGAACCAATCCTGCTCAAAAGGCAAAATGCAGCAGAGTTTATCGCAGTATTTCCGTAGTTTTCCAATACGCCGGCGTCCCCAGGCCCAGAGCTGCGGGGCGACATAGAACAAGGTCCTTATACCGGCTTTTTTTGCTGCCTTTGCGATATGAAAATTAAACGAGGGAGAATCACATACGACAACCAGATCGATATTGTTATCCGCCAGATAACGGGATATTTTCCTGATTAGCTTGTAAAAATGGATCACGTGGCTAAATGCGTTATAGATCATGACTGCCTTGCCTGTAGTATTTTCGAGCAGCTCGCAACCGGCTTCGGCCATTTTTGGGCCTCCAACACCGGCAAACTCCATGTCGTAACCGCTTTCTCTCAAAGAATTTATCAAGCCTGCGCAATGGGCGTCGGCGCTTGGCTCGGCGGCACTTAAAAATATTCGATATTTCTTCTTCAATTCAGGCATTGCCGTATTTGTTAACAAGATTTGTCGAAAACGGCAATAATTATTTCCTGTAGTGCTAATTGAGCCTGAGATTTTCGGGGGGCAGCGATCAGGACAATTCGTATAAAACTTGGCATTATTAAAAAACCGCGAGTTTACAGAGACATCGGAAAAGTCACTCCTTTGCGGTCTTTTTTAAAATTGCCCTTGACACCCCGATACATATTGGCATATAATCATATATATCTGTTTGGCTTAAGGGCGCAGATTAGAGGAAAGGATGGGCAAAAAGCCCTTTTCAGCATAGGTATCAACTCGTAATCTTCTTGGTTTTTGCGCCTCAGTAAACAATCGTTTATACTTTTTGTAGAGGAGGAAGAAATGAAATCTTTATTAGCATTTGTCATGCCTGTTCTTTTATTGTTACCTGTATCTGCGGAGGCGGATAGTTTTGCGGCTGCTCCGGGAAGCGTTCTCGAATATTGCTCGGATAATGTGCCGAAAGATATTCTCGACAACAACACAATTACTTCCACGCTGAACGTTCCGGATGTGGGCAATATCGCCGATTTGGATGTTGAGGTAAACATCGACCATATGTGGGTTTCAGACCTGATCGTTGAAATTATCGCCCCGGACGGGACTCGGACCGAGTTATTTTCAGCTGTCGGCCGTGGTCAGGGCGAATTCGATAACACGATACTGGATGCCGAGGCATCGGTGTCGATTACAAACGGCTCATCCCCGTATAGTGGAATCTACAAACCCGAGGGAAATCTCAGCAAATTCTATGGTATTAGCATGACAGGGACATGGAAACTTCAGGTGACGGATACTTCGAGTTCGGATACCGGCACATTGAATTCCTGGTGTATAATTGTCGAAAAAGAGCCCTACGAATCCATGGCCCCGCCGGTAATTTACAGTGAACAAACCATCCCCGGCGGAATCTGTAACAAAATCGCATGGTATGTACCTGTTAATACGAAGGAATTTCAATCGGAATACGGCGGAAACATAGCTTTCTACGGGATCAGAAGGTACGCTATTGATATCGATGACCCCAATATTATTCAGGATTTAGACGTCAAGCTTGATATAAAGCACGGATATAACGCGGAGCTGCAGGTCTGTCTTGTCTCGCCGGATATGACACGAATAGAGCTCTTTAACGGCATCGGAGGCTCTTCTCAGGATTTTACTAATACGATACTTGATAGTGACGCGCTGGTTTCGATTATTGAAGGGACAGGGCCTTTCAACGGTACTTTTAGGCCCGAAGGAAATCTTGACGAGTTTATCGGAAAAAGTATCCGTGGAAGATGGGTGCTTGAAGTCACCGACGACGGATTTGAGTCTGAGGGAAGGGTGGAATCCTGGTCATTGATTGCTGAACTATCCGATGTTATTTATTTCGCACAGTGCGCTGACACTTCAAGCTTCGGTAATGTAATAGCCCAGAGCGGCTGGATACCGGATAACAGTTACACATTCACCGGGCTGGATTCGCAACAGACTTACTCGTACAGGGTCAAGGCCAGGCCGCTCATGAGATGGTCGCAAACCACACGCTCCGAGTTCGAGACGGATATACTAACTGATGTTATTGTCACGGATGATTGTAACGTCGTACTTCCTGTTGCCGATAGTATCGACGGTTCTGAGATGGAAGTTCAAGTTGTTGCCGATCCGAGCTTCGAATTCGATGATGGTTGGGCCGTACATGCTACCTCTAATATGTTCATAGGTGTGTGTTCCAGGGACAATGCATGGGCTTCAGACGGGAATTGGTCGATTTGTATAAATTTTGATTTCAGCAAGTTCTATTTCTATGACGATTTCGCCAGGATTTACCAGACCGTGGACTTGACGGGAGTGGATACTATATTGTTTGACTATGCATGTGCTGGTTATTGTAATCTGGCATTGCTTTCCTTTGAAGTCGATGGTATTGGTCTTTGGAATAGAAATGGACCGGAACCCAATGATATACAGCCGGTATACGATGTGAGCCTCGATGTTTCGTCTTATAGCGGTCCCCATGAATTGTCTCTTAAAGCAGAAAGTGAAAATTACGGGTGGTTTGATGCATATATCTTCTGGGATAACTTGCGCACTTATAGAACTATACCCGAGGAGGTCTCGCCCGGCAGCATAGTATCGACTCCGATGAGTATAAATGCCGATCAAAAATGGGATACTGTGAATTATAATATCACTGTCCCCGAAGGGACGGCACTGACCGTAGATGTGCTCCCGGCAGAGGGTGAAATTCCGATTCCGGGATATAGTGATATCCCCGGCGGTGCCGATATAAGTAAAATCAGCCAGAGGACGATCAGGTTGCGGGCGAATCTTTCAACAACTCAAAGGAATATAACGCCGTCATTGAATGAATGGTCGGTTGATTATGAAAACCCCGCCTTCGTGAGTGACTGGTCCAACATTGTTTCTTCCGATTGTAATTAGTGTCAATAATGAACAGGCCATAATAATGGTATAGAGAACGATAAATACGCTTATCGGTATTCGTTGAGATTTTGTAACTATCCTAAAGGGCTGTAAGTATTTGACTTACAGCCCCTTATTTTTTCCCCCGGAAAATATACATGTTTTTTCCTTTTTTATTTAAAACGCAAACAAATACTCTACTATAATAGTAGTAATATTCAACGTTTGACGGATTAACTTCGCGGTTCATCGTTGATAATGAAAAAATCTATTAGGAGTTCTTCCATGAAAGCAGCGGTAATTTACAAACATGGCGGATTGGAGCAGGTGAAAATCGATGATGTCCCTGAGCCGGCTCTTGCCGAAGATGAAGTTCTTGTGAAAGTACATTCCGCCGGTCTTAATCACCTGGATATCTGGGTCCGGCAAGGCAGAGGCGATTCCGAGCCGTCCGGACCGCATATCCTCGGCTCCGACGCCGCCGGTATTGTCCACGCTGTCGGCAAAAAAGTAAAGAATGTAAAGGCCGGCGACGAAGTTGTTATAAATCCCGGCTTAGGCTGCGGCGCATGTGAAAGCTGTAAACGCGGGCAACAAAGCGAGTGCGTGACGTTCGGGATTGTGGGATTGAGCCGTCCGGGGACATTTGCGGAAATGGTCGCAGTTCCGGCGAAAAATGTTTTGCCGAAACCTGCACATCTGAGTTTCGACGATGCCGGAGCACTTATGTTGGCATACACCACTGCATGGCGAATGCTGATGACAAAAGCGCAGCTTGAAAAGGGGCAGAAAGTTCTCATACACGGCATAGGCGGCGGTGTCGCCCTTTGTGCCCTGCAAATTGCCAAAATGGCCGGGGCCGAAGTTATTGTTACCTCATCGTCAGATGAAAAACTCCGGCGTGCCGCCCAAATCGGAGCGGACCATACAATTAATTATAAAAAAGTCGGTGACGTAGCACAGAGTGTAAAAAAAGAAACAAAAGGCCTCGGAGTGGATGTTGTAATAGATACTGTCGGGGCGGCGACCTGGCCGATTGATTTCTCGGCCGTTCGAAAGGGCGGCAAAATCGTATTGTGCGGCGTGACTACCGGAGCCGAAGTGACAACAAACCTGCAAATTCTGTACTGGAACCAGTTGACGGTAATGGGTTCTACTATGGGCTCCGACGAGGATTGCCGTCGAATGCTCGAAGCGGTTGAAGCGGCGAAATTAAAGCCGGTTATCGATTCGGTCCTGCCGCTCGAAAGTGCCGGAGAGGCTATGGCCAAAATGGAGACCGGCAAACAGTTCGGCAAAATCGTACTGAAGATTACCGGGTAAGTTTTTTAAAAGGGAAATGATATAAGGAGATAGATCATGAGCACACTTTTGTATATCCAGGCCTCGCCGAGAGGGCAGCGGTCGTACAGCATTCGTGCCGCCGATGCGTTTGTCGAGGCGTACAAAAAAAATAATCCCAACGACAAGATAGTGACATTGAACATATTCGACGAGGATATTCCCGCCTTTGACGGTTTCACCGTTCAGGCAAAATATGCCGTTATGCACGGCGAGAAGCATTCACAGGAGCAGCTTCAGGCATGGAAAAAGGTCGAGCAGTTAATCGAGCAGTTCAAGTCCGCCGATAAATATGTGCTCGCCGTACCCATGTGGAATTTCAGCATTCCATACCGACTCAAACAATATATCGACAATCTGGTTCAGCCGGGCCTTACATTCACCTATTCTCAGGAGAAAGGCTACGAAGGCCTTGTCACCGGCAAGCCGCTGTTGGTTGTCTATTCCCGCGGCGGACAGTATGACGTCGGAAGCGGAGCCGAGGCTTTCGATTTACAGAAAAAATATGTCGAGCTGATATCCGGCTTCATCGGTTTTAAGGACGTCAAATCCATTGTTGTCGAGCCGACTTTACAGGGCGGACCCGATACGGCACAGGAAAAACTCGCCGAAGCCATCGCACAGGCCCAGAAAATCGCTGTTGACTTCTGACTACCAATCCTTTATACTATCAATTAGCGGGTCATTGACGAAAAGCGGCAGTATTATATTTCCAACCCGCTTGCGATAAACGTATATATTCCTGCAATTATATTTGATATTTGTCCTTTGTCATTTGAGGAGAGGTCTGTCAACTGGAATTGAAAGGCATTATAATGAAATTGTCCGCGAGATTATTAATTTTCCTGATTATCTGTACTTTATCGACGCAAGGTGTAAAGGCGGAGGATGCAAATGACTTGGAGATTAACCAGGATTCTGCCGTGTCTATCGAGTTGACAAAGTTCGATGTAAACGACACTACTCTTGAATTGGCATGGAAGATTGTTAACAACACAGACCATGAGATTTGGATGTGCCAGAGTCTGCAACAAACTCAAGGATCTTCAGTCTTTGAAAGATTTTTGGATAAAGATGATAAAACCCTTGTGGTAAGTAGACGTTTTTTTGTCGTAGTAAGAGAAAGTCTCTTATATAAATATCCACCGATAAGAAGCCGATATGTACGTTTAAATCCCGGTCAGGTACAAAATGAATCAGTCTCATATGCATTGCCTATTCAGCCTAATCCATTTTCAGCCACCGAATCCGGGAATGCTGAATTTGCCGAACGTATATCACTGGAAATTGGTTATTTCGACGAAAACCTACCTGATATGATTCTTAAAATCGTTGAATTAGCCGAGCATTTCAGTTGCAATCTTGAAGTTGGTCTTCCGAATCCTAACGATCCTAAAGACTCAGAAATTTGTGGGCGTTTCTTTGGAGGTCGAAATATTGCACAAGCTTTTAAACATGCATTAGGTTGGAGTGACTCTGTTACATCGGGTAATGATGATATATGGGTGCCTTATTTTGGGCCTTATATGGGAGAGAAAATTGTACGGCTAACTATTGATAATATCTCAATACCTTATAAAAGTGAAAATCCGCCTTTGGAAAATCAGGATGTTAATGAGCCGGCTGATTTGCCGGATGTTGAGCAATCGGCCGTATCGATGGAGCTTACTCATTTCGAGATTACCGATGCAAATCTTGAGTTAGCCTGGAACATCAAAAACAATACAGACCATGATGTCTGGGTCTGCGATAGCATTGCCACAAGTAGGACATTTCAGTTTGAGATATTTTTGGCTGAAGATTTCCAGACCCTTGTAATAAGAAGGCGTCTCGATGTACCAACGTACGTGATGTGGGCCAGAGGAGCGCCCTCTGGTAAGTACATTTGTTTACGTCCAGGTGAAGAACGGCCTGAATCTTTGTCGCTTAATTTGCCTGTACAATATAGTTTATTGTATGGGTTGGATAAATGGACATCGGTCGAGAAATGTGCCAGACGCCTGGAATTAGAGATTGGCTTTTATGACCAAGACCTGCCTGGGCTGGTTTATAGTATTCTTCAACTAGCAGATGCGCTCGTCAGTGGTATCGACCAAGAAACCGATTACGAAGCGGATTCCACCGTCAAAAATGAATACTTCAGAGGATTACTGGTTAGAGCTCGTTTGGGCTCATTGTCTAGTTTTGAGAAAGTTAATAAGGATCCTTATAGTGAGGGCGAGGTCTTAATTAATTATACGTACCAGGCCCTCAAAGGAGAGAAGATCTTACGGATTGTAGTCGATGGTATGTCCATCCCTTACGAAGGGTACGTACAATTGGCGAATGAATAATTGTAAAGAGACGTAATCTGGTAGTGTAGAGCTCCCTTGGGGATTTTTTACGGTATTATCCTGCCGAACTTTTTGTCAATAAATCCTGTTCTTAACAGGTTGAGAGAAATTTACCCACCCGTATCATTGCCTCGTCTATCTTATCGAGTTTATGAACAAGCGGGCCGTAGGAAAGTCGCACGGCATTTTTAAGTGTTTCGCCGAAACCCCAGCCGGGGACGACAATCACGCCGGTTTTTTCCGCGATCTTGCGTGATATTTCAGAGCTTTCAATGTCAATGCGAACCACCGTGTAAAGTCCGCCCTGAGGAACCAGACACGGCAGTTTCAGATGTTCATTGACTGCTTCGACCGTGCGTTTTGCGGCTGTCTCATAGAGCTTCGCTGTTTCGCGGACGTAAGGTTTGATGAGGTCATGCTCGATGCCCTTTTTGATGTAATCGGTCAGTGCCATCTGGTGCAGCGTATCGGGACAGAGAATGCTCGATCCCTGCACGGCTTCGAGTGCTTCGACAATCTCGGCAGGGGCTTCCACCCAGCCGAGCCGCCGGCCCAGTCCGCGGCACCATTTCGAATTGGAATGTACGGAGACGTAGTTCTCCGCCGGGCCCCATGAGAAGTACTCGGGCACTTCGCCGTTCCATGTCAATGATTTGTAGGCAAAGTCAATCAAGAGAAAGCTCCCGATTTCTGTTACGGCTTCCAGAGCGGCTTTGACGAATTCGACCGGCGGAATCTGGGACGTCGGATTATCCGGCGCGCATAACATAACCATCTTCGGCTTTTCAGCACGGATAAACTCCGTGAATTCAGTCGTTTTTTCCTGTGCTGTATAACGCCAGTTCTCCACGTCCAATACAGGGAAGCGAATGATACTTACACCTTCGATGGCAGAGACCTGTGACGGGTAATTACAGTAGGCTGGGTCTGTCAGCAGAAGCTTGTCGCCCGGGCTGAGCATAATGTGCATCAGGTTGAATGTCATCTGGGATGAGTTGCATCCAATGGCGATGTTCTCCGGCCGAAGTTTCATCTCCTGTCCGTAGAGGTGCTTCTCGAAGTCCACAATGGCCTTTCGACATTCAGGCAGTCCGATTGTGGGGGGATAACCACCGCTGAAGTGAAACCTTTGCCGGTCGCGGATAATATCGCCGTAGGCCTCACGAAGCTCGTCGGGCGCCTCGTGGTCCACCCAGCCGCCGGAAAAGGAGATTACCTCCGCTGGATTAAGCCCTACTTTTTTGAAAAATTGAGGGTTGGCCAAGTCCATAATTTCGCGGACCGGCGATTTGGTGCATTGGAACTTTCTTACGTTCTTCGAGATCGTGGGTTTCATTTACAGGATTTCCAAATTCATATTCGTTAATTTCATCGGCCGAACGCTGCTGACGGATGGATCGTCTTTCTTCTATTGGCGGAAACGATTATACTACTTATCATTCATCGTATCAAGAATGCAGAGCGGATGATAGCCGGAGAGATATAAGTCATGGATATTTTTGGCCGAAAATCACGGTTTTTCCTTTTATTAAGGGGATTTTTGGATACAATGATTAAGACGTATATCGTATGTAGTATGTCGTATATCGTAAAGCGGAGAAAGCAAATCGTATGGGATAGAAATTTGTTAGCCCCGGGTATCATCCGGGATTGACCTTGGCCATCCCGGCCACGGCTAAACGTTTCGTACGTGGGGAATTCGACAATTATAGAGCGTTCTCTACAAATCGACAAAAAAATGCAAAACGAACCCAATTTGGATAAATCCCAAATCGGCGTAAGCTCTTTGATGACAAGTGAATAGGTAAAATTCGGTGATTTTCCGGGACGAGAAAACGAACCCAATTTGCCGGCCTTCGGCCGGAAATTCGAAGTACTAAGCACGAAATTCGAAAGTTATGAACTTGACAAAAAAATGCAAAACGAAGCCAATTTTATAAAGATGCGCCCGAAGATGGATAAAATACCCGGTTGAGGACCAGGGATTAATCTTGTTGTGCTGTGTATTGCTCTTATTGAATTTGCCGACGGATTGCTTCTTTTATTAAAGTAAAGGGATGTTGTGGAAAGGAATAGATAAAGCTTTCTTCCTATAGTTCTATTTTTGATTGCAGTATCACTTTCGCGAGTTTTTCAAACTGCTGCTACTGAATCTACCTGGTTAAACGATGGCCGATTTCGTCACATAGATAATTTTAATACCGGCGGAATATTATGGTGTGCCCTGTTTCAAATTTATGCTTTAAGCACTTGACACATATACTGTAATACGCAATTATGTGTCATCAGCATTCGTTATGCATTAGTCTGATTGGATTCCTGCGGCAGGGCGACGGATCGCATTGAGTTAGAAAAAGAAACGGGCAAGGTATCAGGTTTATGGGAGACAGAAATTATGAGGATAAGAGTTTTCGTGATACTGATTATGTTTTCCGGAACAGTGGCATTGGCGGCATCGATGAGCGTCCAGGTACAAAAAAGCAAGGTAAGGGCAACTCCTTCGCAACTTGGCCGTGCCGTGGCTACCGTGGAATACGGTGATATGGTCGAGGCAGGTGTAGCGAAAAATGGCTGGTACCCGGTTACGACCGCCGATCGTAAAAAAGGCTGGCTGCATGAGTCGGTGCTTTCCAGTAAACCGGTCGCAATGCGTTCGGGAGTGACAGACGCAGCCGTCGGTGTCTCATCCGACGAAGTTTCTCTGGCGGGCAAGGGTTTCAACGAGCAGGTTGAAGCCAAGCTCAAGGCGGACGGGACGCTCGATTTCACATGGGTGGACAGAATGGCGGAATTTAATGTCGATCCCAAACAGATTGTAACTTTCCGCAGGCAGGGTAATTTGCCGGGAGGTGAACAATGAAAAAGAGATTCCACCTTCCGTCAATAACGGTAACGACATTGTTAGTATTGGTGCTGTTTTCGGGTTGCTCGGATGTTTCCGAGATAGGCTCGAAGATTGCCAGCCAGGCCGGAATAATTTCCTCCGACCAGGCGGACTCGATAACACGCAGCTCGAAAGCCCTGGAAAAAACGCAGCAGGAGCTTACTGTCGAACAGGAGCATTACATCGGGCGTGCCGTGACGGCGAAGATATTCCAGAGCTACCGGCCGCTGGACAGGCCCGGGGCGAATGCCTATCTGAATCTTCTGGGTCAGTCGTTGGCGGTTTTCTCCGATCGGCCCGAGACATTCGGCGGCTATCATTTCCTGTTGCTCGATTCCGATGAGGTCAATGCGTTTGCCGCTCCGGGAGGATTAATCCTCGTGACACGTGGGATGTTGTGCTGCTGCGAGAACGAGGATGAGCTGGCGGCGGTACTGGCGCACGAAATATGTCACGTTGAAATGAAACACGGGCTTCGTTCGATTAAACAGGGACGTTTGACGGAGGCATTCACGATAATTGCAGCCGAGTCGGCCAAGCAGTTCGGCAGCGAGGAGCTGGCGAAATTGACGCGTGAGTTCGAGGCCTCGGTGGGCGATGTTGTTATGACGCTTACGACAAGCGGCTACTCCCGTACGCAGGAACGGGACGCGGATGCGGCGGCCGTTCGGCTTCTGCGTCGGGCCGGTTATCCGGAAGCGGCGATGATTACCATGCTGCGGCGTATGGATGAACGCTTGGCTGATGCAGGGGGACTTGGTTTTGCAAAGACACATCCTTCGCCAAAAAGCCGTGAAAATTCTCTGCGTTCGACCGTCGCCGGTACGACCTTTGTTCCCGATACGGTCAGGCGGGAACGCTTTTCTGCGGCCATGCTGACAATAATGGCCGGCAGCTAAAAATCACCCGCAGACGAAAGGACGGCATGGCTAAGCATAGCAGCAAACCCCTGCGTGGAACGGTGATTGGTCTTATCGCCGGTGTGGTGGCGTTGCTCGTGTGGCAAATGGATTGGCTCGAATCGCTGGAGGCTCCGACATGGACATGGCGTGCCCGATTTTTCTCCCGGAAAGAGAACCTCTCGGAAAAGGTCAAACTTATTTTATTAGACCAGGGAAGTTTGGACTGGGCACAGCGTGAGAATGATTGGCCCTGGCCCTGGCCGCGTGAGGTATATAGTGCGATATCGGCGTTCTGTAAGCGAGGTGGAGCCAGGGTGCTTTCTCTGGATTTACTTTTTACCGAGCCGTCGGTTTACGGAGTGACGGACGATGAGGCACTGGGTCAGGCCCTGCGGACTGGAGTTCCGACCGTAGTGGCGGTTCAGCCGGGGGGAAGCCGGGATAAATGGCCGCAGTATATGCCGCAACCGGATATGGAAATAGACATACCGGATATTGTGGAGTCTGAGAATTTATTGTTCCCTGTAAAGGAAATAGCCGCTGGTGCCGGAGCCATAGGGCATGTAAGGGGTGTGCCGGACGGCGATGGTGTATTCCGGCGAATATCGCCGTTCTGCCGTTTCGACAACGTCACAATACCGGCCCTCGGACTGACGGCGTGGTTAAATTCCACGGATGTCAATTCCATTATAGCGGAACCGGGGCGGCTCTGCCTGGGAGATAAAATCATCCCTCTGGATCGGAACGGTTGTGCCATCCTGCGTTTCAGGGGCAATGGTGATTTGTCGGAGGCAGTTTCCGCCGCAGCGGTAATTCAATCCGAGCTTCGATTACGCGATGAAGAAATTCCTACGCTGTCGCCGGAAGTGTTCAAAGATTGCTATGTCTTTGTGGGATGCAGCGCGCCGGCTCTGCTGGATTTGCGTCCGACTCCTATCGATCCGAAATGTCCCGGTGTTGTCCTGCATGCGACGTTCGTTGATAACCTGTTAACCGATTCCTTCGTTGCCGAAGCGGCTCTGCCCTGGGTCATTGTTTGTGTTATGGTAACGGCGATAGCAGCATCCCTATCTTTGACCTACGGCGGCAGATGGTGGCAGAGCGGACCGCTTTCAGTGGTATGGCTCGGAGTGCCGATGCTTGTCGGTTTTGCCGCGTACGCAAAAGGATTGTGGTGGCCGATTGTTGTGCAGGAGATAGCTGTGGCATTGGGACTTGTCGGTGCTCTGGCGGCAAATTATTGGGCCGAAGGACGACAGAAGGCGTTTATAAAGCAGGCATTTCGACATTATCTGAGCGGCGAAGTTATCGAGAAAATCCTTCGCGATCCTTCGCATCTGCAACTCGGTGGTGAGAAACGTGAGCTGACTATACTGTTCACGGATTTGGCCGGTTTTTCCACATTCTCTGAAAAGCTAAATCCAGTCGAGCTGACGGCTTTGCTAAACGATTACCTCAGCGAGATGACGGATATAATTCTCGAAGAAGGCGGTACGCTCGATAAATACGAGGGTGATGCGATTATTGCATTCTGGAATGCACCGCTGGAACAGTCGGATCATGCGGTGCGTGCCTGTCATGCTGTGTTACGCTGTCAGCGAAGGCTGGCCGAACTTCGGGAGGACTTCCAAAAGCGCACCGGTGCGACACTGCACATGAGGGCGGGACTTAATACCGGCGAAGTAGTTGTGGGCAATATGGGTTCGCGCAAACGTTTCAATTATACGATTCTCGGAGACGCAGCAAACCTGGCATCCCGCCTGGAGGGTGCAAATAAAGCTTTCAGTACCCGGACAATGGTTTCCGAAAGTACATGGCGGCAGGTATCGACCGAGTTCCGGGGCCGCAAACTGGCGGACTTGCGTGTGGTTGGCAGAAAGACCGCCGTCCCCGTCTATGAGTTGACAGGATTTGCTGCGGATGACGTACCTGCCGGTTGGGATAAATTTGCTGCCGGATTGGAACGTTTTAACAAGGGGGATTTTGCCGGAGCGATTGATATTTTCGAACAGTTGCCTGATGACCCGGCGGCGATGTGTTATATTAACCGCTGTCGGAAGCTAATTGCCGCCGCCCCGCAGTCATGGGATGGGGTATGGGAAATGACGGAGAAATAAACATGCGACTTTTCATTGGTGGAATGCGTGGGAGCCGGCCCTGCACCGGGAGTTGCTTCGAGGAATATGGCGGTGACACTACGTCATTGTTAGTAATAGGTTCTCGCAACGAACGACTTGTGCTGGATGCCGGTACCGGTATGCACGCGGTGGCCGGGCAGTTAGCTGCGACCGAGCCGGGAGAAGTAACCGTACTATTTTCGCATTACCATCTCGACCACATGGCCGGATTGATGATGAATCCGCTTTTCCACAACCCGGACTGGTCTTTCAATTTAATTGGACCGACCTTTGCCGATGGGAGTGTTCGTGATGCAGTCACTCGCTTGCTGTCGCCGCTGTATTGGCCGGTATCCTGCAGTAGTATGGAATCGCAAATCGAATTTGCCGAATTCGATATAGACGGAATCCATGTAGGGACTTTTTGCGTGCGGGGATGTGAGATGCCGCATCCCGGCGGGTGCATGGCATATCGTATCGATGAGGCCGACAGCGGTACATCTCTGGTGTATGCTACAGATATCGAGTGGCAGGAACGAACCGATACACACGAGAGGGCGTTCCTGAAAATGTGTCGTGAACCTGAACCTGCGGATATGCTTATTATCGATGCACATTTTTCACGGGCCGATGCGGCTGCTTTTGCCGGGTGGGGACACACGTGCTGGGAAGACGACCTTCAGTTAGCAGAGTCAATCGGCGTTAAAAATGTGCTTCTTGGGCATCATGCCCCGGAAGCGAACGACGAGACTTTGCACAGTTTGGAACGGCAGGTGAAGAAACGAATGCCCGGTGCCGCATTTGCACGGGCCGGACAGTGGTTAACGGTTTAACAGGAGATAATGGAAAGGGACAATCGTGCTTAAAGGGCTTGAATCGGTACTACCTTATATTCAGAACATCGCACTTGCGGCGGCGATAATATTTGTTGCTTATCTTCTGACTATGCCGCTTCGTCGTCGATATGCTCCCACATACGCAGCCGAACCAAAGAAACGCTCCGGTCGGCAGTTCACCGGAGCATTGCTGAGTTATCTGGCGTTCTCAATTCTGGTATTGGTACCTTCTGTTCCTATTATCTACTGGTTCGGTCGCACCGCAGAGCAGGAAATCTGGTCGAAGTACTATCAGGCCTGGCTGTCGTTCTGGATTATTCACTTGATAATAAGATTCGCCGAAGGGCTATTTGTCGAGATTTTTGCGCAGTTGGGCAGGGAATGCCCGCTTACCCGTCTTACAAGGGGCCTGATGCGCCTGGCTATAATGCTCGGCGTTGCCTTTATATTAATTAAGTACCAAATCAATTCAAATATCAGCGTACTGCTCACATCGACGGCGATTGTGACAGGTGTTATCGGTTTCGCTATGCAGGGAGTGCTCGGAAATCTTCTGGCGGGTATGTCACTCCATGCCAGTCGTTCGGTCTCTGTCGGTGACTGGATCGATGTGGACGGTGAGATAGGCAAAGTAATTCTGGTAAACTGGCGCGAGACCCGCCTGCGCACACTCGGCGGTCACATTGTTATCGTCCCCAACGGCAAACTTGCGGACCTGGTCGTAAGAAATTTTTCCTCGCCCACCAACTTGCGACGTCATAAAGTGGCGGTGGCGGCCAGTTACGGAGATAAGCCGGGAGATGTTATCGAAGCATTGCTGGAGGCCGCACAAAGCGTGCCGATGGTCGAGAAACGTCCGGCGCCGGATGCTTATGTAACGGGATTCAAGGATTTTTGTATCGAATATGTATTGCGCTTCTGGTCGAGGCAATACGAACAGCAGGTAATGATCGAAGGCAATGTGATGCGGATGATCTGGTACAAGTTCAATCGTCGCGGAATCGAGATTCCATTCCCGATGAGCGGCCGTTTGCTCGGTAATTTCCTGGAGGCGGTTCATGCTCAGAAATTCGAGAAGCCCCTGGCATCGGAGATTGAAAGTATTGTAGATGATCTGCTTTCCAGTGACTTCGGGTGCAAACTTTTAGCCGATTCCGAGGGCAACTGTTTGCTCAGCCGTGAGGAGCTAAGGACGGTGGCAAGAAGTGTCAAACGAACTTATTTCACACATGGCGAAACTCTGATGCAGCAAAACGACCATGGGGAATCATTCTATGTCCTGGTCCGTGGTAAATTACATGGCAGTATTGCCGATACCGATACCGCCCGCAACGTGGAATTCGATTTGCAATCCGGGGCGCTGTTCGGCGAAATGAGCCTTTTGACCGGCTTACCGAGAAGCGCAACCATGACGGCGGCCACGGATTGTGAATTGCTCGAATTCGACCGTGGTGCTTTCACATCTCTGCTGTCTGTCCGGGAGGAGATTCCAAAAGTGCTCTCGGAGCTTGCGGCGGCTCGTGCTGCAGAAAATGCCGCTGCTTTTGAAAAACTGCGTGCCTCTGCCGTAGAGCCGCCTGATCTGGGAAGTGACGGCATTTTGCGTCGTCTCAAACGGATGTTGGGTGGTTGGCGAGCCAGACGAACAAAGTAATTATTATGCCGTCGATTCGGAATATAACGCGCCCGGCAGGACTCGAACCTGCAACCTTCGGATTCGAAGTCCGCGACTCTATCCAATTGAGCTACGGGCGCAAAGAACCTTTCGGTGTCGGTATTATAAAGAGATATTTATTAAGTTGTCGAGGATTTTTCGAATAGATTCTTTACCCTAAATCTCCTGCTTTAGGCCGAATCTTCCATAATCTTGCTCAATGCAGTTTGTATCATATCGATATCCTCGGAACTGATGCCATAATGAGTTACAATCATGAGTTGGATCGGTGGAAAGGATATTCGCATGATGGACGTTCATTTTAACCTTGAATAGTCGGATTTCGGCAGGTATATTCATTTCTTTCAATGGAAATAAAATTTCCTGTCAGTAATATTAAAGAAAAATTTCATATATATAGGTAATTTTTAATGAATCAGGAAGTAAAAACGGTTGAAGAACTGGAAGCAATAGCCAATCGATTACGAATTAAAATTGTTCAAATGATAGCCTATTCCGGTGTAGGACATGCAGGCGGAGCAATGTCCATTACTGAAATGGTCACAGTTTTGTATTTCCGCGAGATGCTAATTGATAAAAATGATCCTGATTTTCCGAACCGGGATCGGTTAATACTTTCTAAAGGTCATGCAGTTCCTGCGCTATACGCTGTTTTTTCTGAACTGGGATATATCTCGGAAGATCTGTTATATACGTTGCATAAGATTGACAGTCCGCTTCAAATGCATCCGGAGTATGGTGTATGTCCTGGTATTGAAATGAGTACCGGGGCTCTTGGTCAGGGACTTTCTGCGAGTGTTGGGATGGCAATCGGAGCAAAAATCAGGAAAAAGCCTTTCCGTATATATGCGATTCTTGGGGATGGAGAATTGGCTGAAGGCCAGGTATGGGAAGCTGCGATGGCGGCTTCTAAATATAATCTGGATAACCTGGTCGCATTAATCGATTACAATAAACTGGCCCTGACGGATAAGACGGATGTGGTCATGCCGCTCGAACCTCTGGTGGCTAAATGGCGGTCATTTGGCTGGGAAGTATTCGAAATCAATGGGCATTCTATTAAAGAATTAATCGATGTGTTCGATAAAGCCGGATCTGTCAAAGGTAAGCCGGTGGCAATTATCTGTCATACTGAAAAAGGTCACAAAATTCCTTACTATGCCGGCAAACCATCATGTCATTCGGTTTCTTTTACCGAAGATCAGCTTATCGAAACACTTGAAAGTTTGAATTGTGAAAAGGATGAGATTGAAAAGACGTTAATGTGTGTTAGGGAGAAAAATAAATGTCGAAAATGATTGCGCCGAGAGATATCGTCGGGGATGTACTTGTTAAATTAGGCCGGAAGAATCCCGATATAGTTGTCCTTGACGCCGATTTTAATAATTGTTCGAAAACTGAAGCCTTTAAAAAACGTTTCCCCGAAAGGTTTGTACAGGCGGGAATCGCCGAACAAAATATGATTGGAATGGCGGCAGGTTTGAGTGCGCTTGGTTTTACCTCTTTTGTATCAACGATAGCTGCATTTTGCTCACGCCGGGCAAACGATCAGGTTATGGTTTCTGTCGCACTGACTAAATTAGACGTTAAAATTTTAGGTGTTTATCCGGGTTTATTTGTAGGGAAAAATGGTGCATCGCATCAGTCTCTTGAAGATATATCCATAATGAGAGCTCTTGCTAATATGGTAGTGATCCATCCTGCAGATGCTTATGAACTCGAGCAGGTGCTACAATTTGCAACTGAATATAAAGGGCCGATGTACATAAGAATAGCAAGGGATCCTGTTCCGCGATTTATCCCTGACGATTACGAATTCAAGCTCGGAAAATCAGTCAATCTGAAAGACGGTACAGACCTTACTTTAATGACCTATGGAGAACTCATTTCCGATACACTGGAAGCAGGCAAGCTTCTCAAAAAACAAGGTTATAATGCTCGTGTGATTAATATGAGCAGTATCAAGCCGATCGATGAGCAAACGATTGTAAAGGCAGCCAAAGAAACGGGGGTAATTGTTACAGTTGATAATCACAATATTTATGGGGGTCTGGGATCGGCTGTTGCAGAGGTCGTATGCGAGAATTTCCCGGTTCCTGTAAAACGAATCGGTGTCCGCGATGTATTTGGAAAATCCGGGTCTAATGAAGAAATGAAAAAACACTTCGGTTTGCGGGCCGAAGATATTGCAGAACAAACTCTTACATTTTTACAGAAAGTATGAGAATACACTATTGCCCGGATAGACGGTACACTTCAAGGCATCTTAAATGAATCAACATTAGTTAATGAACGTGTTTTCCATTCAGATAATCGAGATTACGTTCTTTTAAGCATATATTCTTAAAATGATAAATAATGCTGTTTTTACACATTGAATGCAAAAAAGGTGTTGTTTTCCCTATTTTGACTTGACGGAATAGCATATTATTTGTTCTAATATACCTGTATAGGTATATCTTTAAGGTAGATGCACAAGTTAGAAATTTGATAGAAGAGAAGTATGAGTATTTTCTTATGTGTTTTCTAAGAAAAACGTTACATTCCGGAAAAGATCTAAATATCTTTCCCTGTACGACAACAATAGAGACTTGTGTAAACTAACTTACTAATAGTCTTGGAATTATACTTGGAAGGAGGTAAACATAGACCGGTTCGGATGTTTTAGACGAAACGGGGCAAAAGTATTTTTAATCATGCCGATATTTTGAAAGTTAATTCTTTGTAACCTTGTATAAATTAAAATCTATTACGAAGGGGGAAGATGATGGCTAAAGGATTTATATATTTGCTCTGTTTTTTATTATCATCGCGCAAGACGTGAACGCTTCCGCGTTCGTTGAAATACTCTTTAATTCAATGATTGTGAGGGTAAAAAAATGTGTAAGAAACTTCTAATGAAAAAGAGTAATTTGCAGGTTATTATGGTAGTTGTTGTGCTGTGTTTGACCGCTCCGGTGTTGGCCGTCGACCACTGGTGGCACGGCGGAGTGAGCGCTAACATGAACGATCCGGCAAACTGGACAGATCGCGACACTGCGACGGATCCGACAGCGCCTACCGGCACCAACGTACGCGATATCGTACGTATAGGTGGAGCGTGGGGCTCTGAGGATCTCGATGGCGACGGCGTGTTGGATCCGGGTGAAGATTTGAACGGCAACGGCGTGATCGATGATCCAGTCCCGCCTAATGTCGTAGGTTACGGCGGATATTATTCTGGCTTACACGATGAGAATCCCGGTGGTGGCTATGACGTGCCTGTGGATCCCGTGTTGAGCGAGACGTATGTATCTCGTAACGGTACCCCGGAAGCAGGCTGGTGGTTTATCCTCAATGCGCCAAATATCCTGACGCTGGAGGACGGGGCATTCATGATTATGACTGAGGCAAACTGCAACCTGCGCAATGGTGGCCGGCTCGAGGTGCAGGGGCGTTCCGACACGGGCGGACCGAGCCTAATTACAGCGGGTAGTTTCCGGATAGCAGAAAACGGCAGCATCGCAGTGGCGGCACATGAAACCAGCCAGGTTCGTATCAAAGGTACGGGCTATATGCAGGTGAATCCATCGTTGGAAGGTAGCACAAGCGAAAAATCCACCTGGTTCAGGATAGGCCAATGGGAGCTCGATGCCGACCAAACCCCGCGAGGTGAAGTTATCATCGAGGAGAGCGGGCTTTTGGAGGTGCTCGGGCGAGCCGCTGATGACGATTCGGAGGAACCGTATTTGTATCTCGGCCATAACGATCCGAATGTCAATCAGATCATCATCCGCGACCTCGGCGAACTGTGGTTACCGGGTGATCCAGAAACCATGGGCCAATGGGGTCTCGATAACACGGTTATATCCCTACAAGAGATGATTGACATGGGTTTGATTACAAATGATCAGGGGGGGACATTGGTTTTGAGCGGAATAAATCCCACGATGATTTCGGTTGCTCAGCCATGGCCTACTAAACCGAGTCCGACAGACGGCGAATCGGATGTGGACAGAAAGGTGACTTTAAGCTGGAAACCAAGCCTGTATGAAGCCGTTTACGATGTTTACTTAGGTACAGACGTTAATAATGTCACTGATGCGACCAGAGCTAATCCGATGGATGTCCTGGCTGCTCAGGGCCTGGAAGGAACTTCATTGGATATTGATGGTTATCTGAATTCCAATCAGATATATTACTTGCGAATTGATGCAGTCAATAATGACGATCCGAATAGCCCATGGGCAAGTCCTGTCTGGAGTTTCACAACCGGTGACCATGTTACTATTGATGACTTCGAGGCCTATAACGACCTTAATGAAGACGAGGAAGGTTCCAACAGGATATACTTAACATGGTCTGACGGATATGCCAATCCTAACGTCAATGGCTCGACTATAGGATACCCCGAGCCTGACTTTGCCAACGGCGAGAGTTTTGTCGAGCTCATTAATGTCTATGGCGGCAGGCAGTCGGGTCCTTTCTTATACAATAACACCGTTGCAAGTTCTTCAGAGGTAACATTACCGATGAGCGCAACGGCACTGGGAAGCAACTGGACACAGGGCGATTTTAATGTTCTGACGTTGTGGTTCTACGGCGATCCGAATAATCCCGCTACGGAGAGTCTGTATGTAAAGCTAAACAACTCGAAGGTGGCTTACAGCGGCGACGCAGCCGATTTATCGGCGGGACAATGGATACAGTGGGACATCAATTTGTCGGACTTTGCCGGTGTAAATCTGTCGAGTGTCACGGGGTTGACTGTCGGCACGGAAAGAGCAGGTGCGACCGGCAGCGAAGGAATCTTGTTCCTGGACAACATTAGACTGCGTTATGTGGCGCAATAAATATTAGGTTGACAGCTTGGATACTCTGTGACATTAATGTTATATGAAAAAGAGTATTTACAAGTTTTAGCATAACTAAAAACCAGGGGTGCTGTCATTGTTTTTGTCCGATGAACTGTCGTACATGACTTCGACCGGGCTTAAACGAATAATCCTGGTTGTACGGACGGCAAAAGCATTGGTAGCGCCCTTATTTTATCCGGGCTAAAATCAGATACTTCCCGTTCAGCACTTCGAGTTTGCTCGGTGCAGGCTGTACTCAGAACCTGCAATGAGCTTGTCGAATACGACAGCCATATTAATCAGGATATCAAAGGACCGTGGCTCAAGTGTATTGAACAAAAATGTCGATATAGTTTTTCTATCGTGGTATTTTACAATTATGTATATAGGCAGCAGTTCATATGTACTTTCGGACGGTATTGAAAATAACGCACATCTTTTGTTCAGCGTAATATTTGTTATTGCTTCCTTTGTGAATATTTTGTGTAATATTTATATAAATCTTTTATGAACAGGCAGGAACGTACGAACCATGCAGGAAAAACCTAAAGTTTTATTGATGATGGAAACCTCCAGGAGATACGGACGGTTGATTCTGCGTGGTATTGCCAAATACTCTCGTACCAACGGGCCCTGGATATTTTACAGGCAGGCTCCTTTCTACTGGGGCACCAGCAACAAAAGGGCAACTTTAAAGCGGCTGCTTAAACAGGGTATCGATGGAATTATCCTGCGTGAACAACGCGAACAGGAACTGAACGACAGCATTCTTGCGATGAATCTTCCTGTAGTGGTGTCTCCTTATAGAGAGCTGTTTTCGGGCTTGCACAATATTGTAACCGATGACGAGGCTATCGGAAAAATGGCTGCTGAGTATCTGTTGCGTCGTGGTTTCAAGCAATTTGCTTATTGCGGATTCGGGGAGATGTATTACTGGTCCCGAGGACGCGGCAAGGGTTTCGGCGATAGAGTCAGCCAGGCCGGATTCGAGATACATCATTACGCGTATGAACAGCCGAAATCGAGATACCCCCACTCGTGGGAGAAAGAGCAGGTGATTCTGGTTGAATGGCTAAAGAGATTGCCGAAACCTATTGCCATGATGGCCTGTAATGACGACAGGAGCCAGCATGTTCTCGAAGCCTGTAAAATTGCAGGTATTAATGTGCCGGAGCAGGTTGCAATTATTGGAATGGGCAACGATGATCTCGTCTGTGATTTGTCGTCACCTCCACTCTCAAGTATAGCACTGGCGGCGGAAAAAGGAGGCTACGAAGCTGCTGCAGTTCTGGACAAACTGATGAGAGGTAAAAATGTACCAAACAAGAGAATTGTCGTGCCGACTCTCTATGTTGTTACCAGACAGTCAACCGACATTCATAAAATAGATGATCCTTATGTGGTGCAGGCTTTGCGTTTTATTCATCGAAGGGCCAGGAGAGAGGCAATTCAGGTTGACGATGTTCTTAGCGCCATACCTATATCACGACGGAATTTATATGAGCGATTTACCAGAGTTCTGGGAAGACCGGTTCACGAAGAGATCAAGCATGTTCGTGTGGACCAGTTGGCGCGTATGCTTGTTAGTACGAACCTATCGATATCACAAATTGCCGCCGCACTTGGTTGTTCGGATATGAAGAATCTTTCTCGATACTTCAAACAGGCAAAAGGAATAAGTCCGCTCCAATACCGTAAACTACGTTCTTTGAAACAGTTAAGATAAAATATCGGCACAAAAAGACGATTTTTTTATACAAAAAGAAGTTTCCTTAAAGACAAATTTTTCCGATAATGGATATAGGATGCTCTGTACTTGTTAAGTACGGGGAAATATCTGGTTCAGCAAGTGCCTGTGGATTGGTTGCGGTGTGTCTTATTAAGGTAGGTAAGGTGCAATCTCTATAAAATTAATTGAGGTATTATATCTCGATGTGAATGAGGTGGGATTTTTTTTTTTGCTATGA